>Ga0209176_10000187_pt1 | contig 15226 bp, 18 predicted proteins | sample NGEPer11B_FD_184511 | JGI IMG/M metagenome (GOLD analysis project Ga0209176, IMG submission 184511) | Arctic peat soil microbial communities from the Barrow Environmental Observatory site, Barrow, Alaska, USA - NGEE Permafrost305-11B... | ecosystem: Environmental > Terrestrial > Soil > Wetlands...
GGACCAGCGCGGGGCGGGGCTTGGGGGGCAGGGTCGCGCCGCTCGGGTCCAAGGGCAGAACGTGGGTCCAAGGAATTGGTTCCCGAGAATCTTAGCGTCTCGCTGTTTGAGATCTTGCGCAGCCCTTCTGCACGGCCAGCTGTCCCAAATACTGCTGACGGGCCTGCAGGGCCTGCGCTTCCTTACTCGCAGTCCCTTGCCAATCCATGCCAAACCACAGGACGGGCACAACAAGGCCGGCGACCCCAGCCGCTACGTTCTGGGCGACCTTCCAACCCTCGTCCTTGGCCAATTGCTGGACTTTCTGGTTGTTTGCCGCGACCTCGGCATAGACGGCTGTGCAGTCCATCATCTGGTCTTGCGGCTGAACCACCGCGACCGGCTGGGGGGACCTCCCCATGCAGGCGGTAAGAACGACTGCAATCCAGGTCGCAGCGAAAAAACTCAAACACTTCACGCCCCAGCCCTCCCAGGCGAGGACTATAGCAGGTTGCAATGCCGTGTGGATTCTTCTTGTAGTTGAAATCTAGGCTTCTTCAGCACCTTAGCCAGCCCCGTCCCACACAGGTCACATTTGCCCGGTTCAATCGGGACAGATGGGCAGTTGGGAAGGCGTTGCTCATCTAACTTTTGAGGGCGGCATCCCGTCTTATCCGGCCGAAGACCCCCGATTTTGCGGAAGGAGAAGCTGGGCAGCGCCTAGCGGGCGATAATTTTTGGGCGTTACGAAAACGGACGGCAGTCAAGCCTTCCTTAACCTGCTCCGGGCCATCCTCGTTCGGGACAGGGGGACGCCGCCACTAAAGCGTCTGCCTCACTTCCACAAGCCCTAGGGGGACTCATGCGCGTTGTGGTCGCTTCGGACGGTTCCAAAAATCTCAAGCAGGCTGAGCTCGAGCGGCATCTCAAAGCCATGTCCCGGTTCATCGAAGCGCATGCCGAAGACCCCGCGCCGGCTTGCACGCTGGTGCTGCGCTCCGCCGCTTCCGCGCCCGCGCAAGCCCTGATCCTGATGAAGGACGCGCTTTGCGATGCGGGCATTCGCGCGCGAGCCATCCTCGCCAAGCTCGAGCCGCAGGACGATCTCCAGCAGCTCTTCGCCACGCTCTCGGCCCTCAGCGCGGACGCGAACGAGACCACCCTGATCCGCTGGGCGCGCAATCCGCGCCTGCTCGAGGCCCATGAGCAAGTCACCTACGGCGCCGCCACTTGCTGGTCGGGCGACGCCATGCGCCGCGACGCCGACACGCGCAATCCGCTGGTGTTGTTCGAGACGGACGCACCGGAGACCGCGCGGCGCGCGAGCCATGCCTTCAAGGCCCTGTGGGCCGCCTCCGTGCCGGTGCCGAGCTATCATCTGGTGGCGGGAGAGAGCAGAAAGCCGTCCGCCGCCTACGATCAGCCGCCGGGCACGCCCGTGATCGCCATGCGGCCCCATGTGCAAGGCTGGCCGCTGGTCCGCCATTAGGTCTCACCGGACGCTTCTCACCGGACCTTTCGTAGCGGACGCTTCGCGCCGGACACTTCGCGCCGGTTCCTTCGTACCGTAATAATAACGTCATCTTGAGGTGCGAGCGCTTCGCCCCTCTTATTCGGCATGACGGAGCGATCGATGATTGCGCGACTTTCGTTTGCGTTGCTGCTCGGCTTGCTGGCCACCCCGGCGCTCGCCGAGGAGACGGCCACGCAGCCCAGCAAGGGGCCGGCCGAGGGACCTGTGATGGGCCAGCTTCTGAAGCTCCCGAAATATATCTATGCTTGGCAGAACATGATGGCGGGCGAGACGCCGCCGGAATGGGTCAAAGCCTATTCCGCAACACATGACGGCCCGCCGACCCCAAGCATCCCCGTGCCGCTCGACGGCGAGATCTATACGCTGGGTTTCACCTGCAAGCCCAATGGGTGCGAGACCCATCAGCTCTACGTGCTGTTCGCGCCGGAAGGGCGAGACGCCTGGGCCATGCTGGCGCAGCCCAGCGGGATCACTTGGATCGGCCGGCCCGGTCAGCGCATTCAAGACGCCATCCATGACGCTTTGCGGAAATAGGCGAGGCGCGCCGCGGGATAGGCGAAGGCGCGCCGCGGACTAGTCGAAGGCGCGCCCGGCTATGCCCTCGCTGTGGTCCGCTTATGCTAAGGTTGGGGCCCTCACCTTCGCCAATGGAGCGGCCGATGCTCGCCAGATTGCTGTTTGCGTTTTTTCTTGCCGGGGCCGCGCCCGCGTTCGCGCAGGACGCGCCTTACCTGGCCGACTTGATGAAGAACCCGGCCTATCGCTCCGCCTGGGCCAATATGGTCAAGGGCGAAGAGGTGCCGCTCTGGGTCAACAAGTTCGGCGGCACGTTCAACGCCACCGGCACGCCGGTGGTGGAGGTGCCCATCGGCGGCGAAACCCATACGCTCGCGTGGATCTGCGAGCCGCATAATTGCGGCGACAGCCAGATCTACGTGATGTTCGCGCCGGAGGCCCGCCAAGCCTGGGCGCTCCTGATCACCGGCGGCAGCGACCGGCACTGGCTCGGCAAACCCGACGACGCCATGAAGGCGGCCATCGTGAGCGGCGTGCAGTAGCCCTATGGAGTAGCCCGGTGGCGCCTAAGACAATGCAGGCGATGGTGCTCAACGGCGCGCATCAGAAGCTGGAGGCGGCCGAGCTGCCCGTGCCGACGCCAGGGCCTAAGCAGATCCTGCTGAAAGTGCTGGCCTGCGGGGGTATGCCGCACGGATTTGCACATTCTCGACGGCGAGCTCGATCAGCCGAAGCTGCCGCTCGTGCTCGGGCATGAAATCGTCGGGCGCGTGGAGGCTCTCGGAGACGACGTGACGGGCTTTGCCATCGGCGCGCGTGTCGGGGTGCCGTGGCTCGGCTCTACGGACGGCACCTGCCCCTATTGCCGGATGGGCCGGGAGAATCTTTGCGACCATCCGGTGTTCACCGGCTACCAGATCAATGGCGGCTATGCGGCCTACACGGTGGCGGATGAGCGCTATTGCTTCGCGCTGCCGGACGGCTACACGGACGCGGAGGCCGCGCCGTTACTGTGCGCCGGGCTGATCGGCTATCGCTCGCTCAAAATGGCGGAGGACGCTTTTGGAGGCGCCACCAAGCGGCTGGGGATCTACGGCTTCGGCGCGGCCGCGCACATCGTGGCGCAAGTGGCGCGCCATCAGGGCTGCCAGATCTACGCCTTCACCAGTCCCGGCGATGTCAAAGCGCAAGACTTCGCCTGGGGCCTCGGAGCGGTGTGGGCCGGCGGCTCCGACGAAGCGCCGCCCGAGAAACTCGACGCGGCAATCATCTTCGCACCGGTGGGGTCTTTGGTGCCGACAGCCTTGCGCGCGCTTCGCAAAGGCGGCGTGGTGGTGTGCGGCGGCATCCATATGAGCGAGATCCCGCAATTCCCCTACGACATCCTGTGGGAGGAACGGGTGGTGCGCTCGGTGGCCAATCTCACCCGCGACGATGCGCGCGAATTCCTGGCGCTCGCGCCTCAAGTGCCGGTCAAGACCAGTGTGGTGCCGATGAAGCTCGGCGAGGCGAACGAGGCGCTCGAACTCTTGCGCAAGGGCAAGCTGCAAGGCGCCGCCGTGCTTATTCCCTGAGCGAGACTACTTGTCCTTGCCGATCTCGATATTGACGCCGTCGCCTTTGGAGATGGTGCCTTCGAAGCCCGGCACGTCGACTTTCACCACATCCTGCTGCTGCTGGTAGTAAAGATAGCCCAGCACACCAAGGCCGATCAGGGCCGCGATCAGCAAGATGGCGAGGACCGGATTGGTCCCGCTTCGGTTCGCTTCATTGGCCATCTAATCTCTTCCTCCTAATTGCCTGGAAATGAACGCCCTCCGCTGACCCGGGGTTCCGCAGGGCAACTGCGGCTTGACGGAGGTCAAGGCCGGGTCTCTGATGTACGGAAATAACCATAATACGCAGTCGTCTAGGGAGAGAGTCCATGTTGCACGAGGTCATCGAGACCCTGGGTTCGCGAGTCGCCTTGCGGCCCAGATATGACAATTTCATCGGCGGCGATTGGGTGGCGCCGGTCGATGGCCGCTACTTCGACAATATTAGCCCCATTACCGGCAAGCCAGTGTGTCAGATCGCACGCTCGCAAGCCGCCGACATCGAGCTGGCGCTCGACGCCGCCCACAAGGTGAAAGACGCCTGGGGCCGGACGCCGGCGGCCGAGCGCGCGATGCTTCTCAACAAGATCGCCGACCGCATGCAGGAGAACCTGGTGCTGCTGGCCACGGTGGAGACCATCGACAACGGCAAGCCGATCCGCGAGTCGCGCATGGCCGACGTTCCGCTGGCCATCGATCACTTCCGCTATTTCGCGGCCTGCATCCGCGCGCAGGAAGGAACCCTCGGCGAGATCGATCACGACACGGTCGCCTATCACTATCACGAGCCGCTCGGCGTGGTCGGCCAGATCATCCCGTGGAACTTCCCCCTTCTCATGGCCTGCTGGAAGCTGGCGCCGGCGATCGCCGCCGGCAACTGCGTGGTGATGAAGCCCGCCGAGCAGACGCCCATGTCGATCATGGTTCTCATGGACGTCATCGGCGACATCCTGCCCGCGGGCGTGCTCAACATCGTCAACGGTTTCGGCGTCGAGGCCGGCAAGCCGCTCGCCCAGAACAAGCGCATCGCCAAGATCGCGTTCACCGGTGAGACCACGACCGGCCGCCTCATCATGCAGTACGCATCGGAGAACCTGATCCCGGTGACGCTGGAACTCGGCGGCAAGTCGCCCAATATCTTCTTCGACGACGTGATGGCCGAGGATGACGACTTCCTCGACAAGTCGCTCGAAGGCTTCTCCATGTTCGCGCTGAACCAGGGCGAGGTGTGCACCTGCCCCTCGCGCGCGCTGGTGCAGAAGTCGATCTACGACCGCTTCATGGAGAAGGCCATCGCCCGGGTGGAGAAGGTCAAGCAGGGCAACCCGCTCGACGCCAGCACCATGATCGGCGCGCAAGCCTCCAACGACCAGATGGAGAAGATCCTCTCTTATATCGACATCGGCCAGAAGGAAGGCGCCAAGCTGTTGACCGGCGGCGCGCGCAATATGCTCGAGGGCGATCTGGCCGAGGGCTATTACGTGCAGCCCACGGTGTTCGAGGGCCACAACAAGATGCGCATCTTCCAGGAGGAGATTTTCGGGCCGGTGCTCTCGGTGACCACGTTCGAGACCGAGGAAGAAGCGCTCGAGATCGCCAACGACACGCTCTACGGCCTGGGCTCCGGCGTGTGGACCCGCGACATCAACCGGGCCTACCGGTTCGGCCGCGGCATCCAGGCGGGACGGGTGTGGACCAATTGCTACCACCTCTATCCGGCAGGCGCGGCCTTCGGCGGCTACAAGAAGTCGGGCATCGGGCGCGAGACGCACAAGATGATGCTCGACCACTACCAGCAGACCAAGAATGTGCTGGTGAGCTACAGCCCCAAAGCGCTCGGGTTCTTCTAGGAGCGGCGTGACACAGGACAAAGGCGGAAGCGCCACCAAGACTGGCGGCCTTGTCGCCTGGGCTTGGCGCAATCGGCTTGAGCTCTGGCTGCTCGGCGGGATTTTTCTCGCCGGGCTCCTCCTTCTCGCCTTCGGACATATTGCCGAGGAGGTGCTGGAAGGCGACGCCACAAAGTTCGACCGGACCGTCCTGCTGGCGCTGCGCAATCCGGCCGATCATGCCGACCCGCTGGGGCCGGCCTGGCTCGAAGAGGCCGCGCGCGACATCACCGCGCTCGGCAGCTATTCGGTGCTCGGCATCGTGCTCGCCGCGGTGCTGGCCTATCTGCTCATGATGAGACGGCGGGCCGCGGCCCTGTGGGTCGCCGTCGCAACGGTGGGCGGCGTCGTCTTGAGCAATGTGTTGAAGCTCAGTTTCGAGCGGCCGCGCCCCGATCTGGTGGCCCATACCGCGCGCGTGTTCACCTCAAGCTTTCCCAGCGGGCACGCCACGCTGTCGGCGGTCATCTACCTCACGCTCGGCGCGCTCTTGGCGAGCATCCACACGTCGCGGCGGCTGAAGGTGTTTTTCCTCGGGATCGCCATCGTCATCACGGTGATGGTCGGCGTCACCCGCACCTATCTCGGCGTGCACTATCCGACCGACGTGCTCGCCGGATGGTGTATCGGCGCCGGCTGGGCCGCCATTTGCTGGACGGTTTTCCATTGGCTGCAACAACGCGGTAGGATCGAGCCGGCCGTGAAGGACGCGGTCAACGAAGGAGACCGAACCAATGGTTCATAGGGTTCTCGCCACGGAAGCGGCGCTCGACCTGATCAAGAAACTCGAGGCCGTCCACGGACCGCTGATGTTCCATCAGTCGGGCGGGTGCTGCGATGGATCGGCGCCCATGTGCTATCCGGCCAACGAGTTCAAGATCGGCGGCAACGACGTGCATCTCGGCGAGATCGCCAACTGCCCGGTCTATATGGACGCCGACCAATTCGAGTACTGGAAGCACACCCAGCTCATCATCGACGTGGTGGAAGGCCGCGGCGCCGGCTTCTCGCTCGAAGCGCCGGAGGGCTTGCGCTTCCTGACGCGCAGCCGCGTGTTCACCGACGCGGAGGCCGACGCGCTCGCGGGCGGCACCGAAGTCCAGACGCCTTAGTCGCCGAAAAAGCGGCGCAGGCGGTTGACCTCGCGCTTAAAGGCTCGCTTGGCGGATTTGGACGTCGACTTGGACGTCGACTTGGCCTTGGCTGTCTTGGGTTCTTCCGCCGGCAGCTCGGCCGAGCCCGCCGCAGGCTTCGCCTCAGGCGGCGGCGGGATGTCGTCCGATGCCGCGGCGACCGACCCGGTGGTGGCGGGCGCCGGCGTGGCTTCCGCGGCCGGCGTTGCTTCCGCGCTTTCCGTACAGGTTGGGGTGCCCTCCGGCCCGCCGGCTATGGCCGACGAGCCGGGACCACAAAAGGGTTTGTTTCGACCGCCCTCTCATTCTTCGCCACGCATTGCTCCAGGCGCTCGAAGGCGGCCGAGCTCTTGTCGAGGGGCACGTGGATGGTGGCACCCGCGGCCACGACATCGAGCGCATTGGCCGCGCGCAGGCCCGAGGCGAATTTCGCATCGCCCACATCCATGGACACCGCGCTTGCCTCGGCGGCAACTTCGCGGTCCCAGGTTTGGGGGCCGAGCTTCAAGGTGACGGGATAGTCTTCACCGTTGTCGAGCTTCCAGTTTGGCGAGGAGAGCGTGAGCGACAGCCCCGCCCCGGTCCGTACGAAGCTGACGGCGATGTCGTCGTCGAGCGTACGGGTGATCGCGCAGCGATCGAATTTGTCGTTTTTGTAGACCGCCTCGATCTGCCAGGGACCGATGCTCTCTGTGGTGCTTTGGGCGGCTACCCCGGATGGCAGCATCGCGACGAACGGCGCACAGATGAGTAAGCCCCTCAATCGTCGGCCGGAAATGTGCGGCATGACTCTGTCCTCCGCGATTTTTGCCTCAGTGCTGCAGATATAGCGCGAGCGTACGCAACGCCCATTCAACGCCCTGCGTGTATCAGAAGTTCCTGTATTTCCTATGTCGAGCCGCTGATCTCAACCACGACGGGCTCGTCCGGCGCCACGGTGTCGGACTTGGTCGGAGACCGGATGCCTTCGACATCGCTGATCATGGCCTTGGCGATCTCATGCTCGCCCATCACCACGAGATTGGCGCCGTGCTTGATCAGATGATCGATCTCTTCTTCGGAGTGCGCGCGCGCGATGATCGGCAGAACATCGTTGATGGCCCGGGCCTGCTGCACCACTTGACCGCCTTCGAAGGCATCGGGAATAGCGACCAGAAGACAGCGCGCCTCTGGGAGATTGGCGGACTGGATCACTTCCGGATCGGCCGCGTTGCCGGTCAGCGCCTCGACGCCGTGCTCGTTCAGATCGGCCACGTCGTCCTTGTTGTCCTCGATGATGTAGAGCGGCGTGCCGCGCTCGCGCAGCGCCGTGGAAATGAACTTGCCGACGCGGCCATGGCCGATCAGGACGACGTGATCGGTGAGGCCGGTGGGGAGGATCGGCTCGCGGGTCGGCAACGCCTCATCCTCCTCGGCTTCCGCTTCGGCCGCCGGCGCAGGTTCCGCTTCGAGCGCCGCCTTCTCGCGGCGAGCGAAATAGGCATCAAGGGCGGCGAACAGGATGGGGTTGAGCAGGATCGAGATGATGGCGCCGGCCAGGATGAGGTCGCGTCCCTCGCTCGGAAGCACACCGAACTGCATGCCGAGGCTCGCCAGGATGAAGGAGAACTCGCCGATCTGCGCGAGAGACGCGGAGATCACCAGCGCGGTGTCGCGCCCATGACCGAACACGCGCACCACGAGAAACGCGGCGACCGATTTGGCCACGATGATGATCAGCACCGTGGCGATCACGGCGAGCGGCGCGTCGGCCATGATGGCCGGGTGGAACAGCATGCCGACGGAGACGAAGAACAGCACGGCGAAGGCGTCGCGCAACGGAAGCGACTCCGTGGCGGCTTGCTGGCTCAACTGGGACTCGCTCAGCATCATGCCGGCGAAGAAGGCGCCGAGCGCGAGCGAGACGCCGAACAGTTCGGCCGCCAGGAAGGCGAAGCCGAGCGCGATGGACAGCACGGCGAGACGAAACAGCTCGCGGCTTCCCGTATGGGCCACGTAATGCAGGAGCATCGGGATCAGCTTCTTGCCGATGAGCAGCATGACCACGGAGAAGATCACCAGCTTGCCGATGACCTCGGCCACCTGGCGCAGCATGACGGCCGTGTCGGGTGGCGCGTCGCCCTCGAACAGGCCGGTGATCGCCGGGAGCAGCACCAAGGCGACCACCATGGCGATGTCCTGGACGATCAGCCAGCCCACGGTGATTTTGCCGCGCTCGGTATCGACCAAGCGGCGCTCTTGCAGCATACGCAACAGGACCACGGTGCTCGCCACCGATAGCGCCAGGCCGAAGATGAAGCCGGCGGCGGGGCTCCAGCCGAGCCCCCAGCCGACGGCCATGCCGAGCGGGATGGCGATAAGCCCCTGAACGATGGCGCCGGGAATGGCGATGGCGCGGACGGACAGGAGATCCTGGACGGAGAAATGGAGCCCCACGCCGAACAGCAGCAAGATGACGCCGACCTCGGCCAGCTGGTTGGCGATGTTCTGATCCGCGCCGACGCCTGGGGCGAAGCCGATGGCAATGCCCGCGATCAGATAGCCGACCAACGGCGGCAGCTTGAGGCGGTGGGCGAGCAGCCCGAGGGCGAAGGCGAGCACGAGGCCAATCGTGAGCGTGGAAACGAGTGGCGGCACGTGCAGCATTCTGGGGAGGCCTTCGGTTAGCGATTGCCGGCCTAATCGCCGGTGCCCTAGCGTGACAACGAATTGTGGCGCCGACAATCCCTACAGGGCGCCAATCGGCGGTTAATAAGGTCGCAAGTGAACGCCAAGCGTCACAAGGGGCCGTTTACGCCGTCCGGCATCTCTTCTTGACAGTTCGCCCCCCCGTCTCCATGTTGCAGCCACACTGATTGCTCGCGATCGCGCGTAGCTGCCGCACCCGTGCGGCGCCTCATCCCGAGACAATTTCCCGATTTTCGTCTGCCCCCAGACAGCGCGTGGGGTGAGGCAAGCGTCCTCACGGTTCCGCATGCGAATGCGGCGTGCCGGGCGTCCAAGGAACATTACTTGACACCTTCTTTTGATACGCTCGGCCTAGCCGAGCCGCTGCGGCTTGCACTTAAGGCCGAAAAATACCTGACGCCCACACCCATCCAGGTGCAGGCGATTCCAATTCTGACCCAGGGCACGGATCTGCTCGGCGTGGCCGAGACAGGCACGGGCAAGACCGCGGCCTTCGCGTTGCCGCTGCTGAACTCTCTTTTTCTCGACCCCACGCCGCGCACACCAGGCGCGCCGCGGGCGCTCATCCTGGCGCCGACGCGCGAGCTTGCCGGCCAAATCGCCGAGCGGGTCAACGCCTATGGCCGTCATCTCAAGCTGCGTGCGGCCGTCATCTTCGGCGGCGTCGGCCAGGGCCAACAGGTCAAGGCGCTGAGAGCCGGCGTCGATATTCTGATCGCCACACCAGGGCGGCTGCTCGATCTCTGCAATCAGCGCCATATTCGGCTCGACAAAGTCTCGATCCTCGTCCTCGACGAGGCCGACCGCATGCTCGACATGGGCTTCATCCATGACGTGCGGAAGATCGTCGGCGCCTGCCCCAAGGACCGGCAGACGCTGCTGTTTTCCGCGACCATGCCCCCTTCGATCGCCAAGCTCGCGCAGGATATTCTGCACGACCCGGTCCGCGTCGACATCTCACCGGTCAAGGTGACCGTCGACCGTATCGAGCAGCGCGTCTACTTCGTCGGCGCGAAGGACAAGCGTACGTTGTTGACGCGCCTGGTCACGGACCCGGCGATGGGCCAGACGATCGTGTTTACCCGGACCAAGCGCGGGGCCGACCGCGTCTGCCGCTTCCTGGTCGAAGAGGGCCTTACCGCGGTGGCACTGCACGGCAACAAGGCGCAGAACGCGCGCGTGCGGGCGCTGGACGGGTTCCGCTCCGGGCGCATGCGCATCCTTGTCGCCACCGACATCGCCGCACGGGGCATCGACGTCCCCGGCATCTCCCACGTCATCAATTACGAGCTGCCGAACGAGCCCGAGAGCTATGTGCACCGTATCGGACGCACCGCCCGCGCCGGCGCGCAAGGCATCGCCTTGTCGCTGTGCGACAACAGCGAGCGGCCCTATCTCACCGCTATCGAGCGGTTGATGCGGAGCAATGTCGACGTGGTGGAGCATGACTTGATGGAGAGGGCCGATGCTTCGTCCTCCCGACCGGCGCGCCCGAACACCACGAAGCCTGCCTCCAAGGGGCGCAGGCGCAATTGGGGGCGCCGTCCCAATGGAGCCGCTGGGAAGGCCCGCGGCACGAACCAGCAACGGGAAGCCCGGCTATGAGCAAATCGATCTCCCGCATGTCGGCGGCGCGGCGCAGTGCCGAAACAATTCTCAATCAGAGCCGCAAGCGGCAAGAGAGCTTCAAGCTAGAGCAGAAGCAGGCGCACGACGCCATGGCGCTGAAGACGACCCGGCTCCGGGAGCTCCGTATGGCCAAGGAGGCCGCGGATAAGGAAGCGGCCGCCGAGGCGGCCGCGGCGGCGCCCGCCAAGAAAAAGGCCAAACCCCGCCGCGCGAAGCAGGCCTAACAGGCCTAGCAGGCCTAGCAGGCCTAGCAGGCGACGAACAAGGAGAACCGAGAGAAGAGATGGCGTTCAAACCAAACTACAACTTCCAAAAGGCCGAGCGTGCCCGCGCCAAGGCGCAGAAGAAGCAAGAGAAGCTGAAGCGCAAAACCGATGCGCGCGGCGACGAGCCAAATGGTGACGGCGCTGCCGCCGACACCAGCCCGGCCGGCACGGCCACCGATGCCGACACCACCCCAGCCGGCACGGACACCGATACCCAGACGCCCCCGGACGATGCCTAGCCGAAGGTTGGAACATCATGGCTAGAAAACAACAGGCCCGTCCGAGCGGCTTCGTCTTGTTCGACGTGGTCTACGAGGACGGCACGCAGACCTCGAACCGCAAGGTGCCCGCAACCGAGCTCGGCGGCTTGGACGGAGACGACCCCGCACGGACCATCATCGAGGACCAGGATCAGAAGATCGCCGAGATGTCCGGCGCCCGCCGCTCCGCCATCAAATCGCTGGCCCGGTCGCGTAAGGCCAAGGCCTCATAAGGCCTCACAAGGCCTCATCGGGGCGCGAACGCGCCCCGTTTCACCCCAATTTCCACTTCTTTCAGGCCGTGCGAAGGCGGTTCCCTCGCGCGCGCGGCCTCGACTATAGTGTGCCCGGCCGCGGCGAGACGCGGCCAATAGTTGCCGTTCAAGGCTCACTCTGTCTGGGAGGAAAGTAAATGCAGGTTCTCTTCGCCGCCGTGAAGGGGGTGTTGGCGTTAGGCGTTGCGGTGCTCTTTATCGGCGACGCACGGGCGCAAGTTCCCATCGAGGAAGACGCGGGCACGATCACGATGACCGGGACGGTCGAGGAGATCGAGGTGCCGGAGCGCGTGCTGATGGTGGTTGGACCGGACGGCAGGACGATCGTCGGCGTCGTGAGTGCCGACGTGAAGGACATCAAGAAGATCAAGCTGAAGGACAAGATCACCATCCAGTTCAGCCAGGAGGTGGCCGTGGCCATCCGCCAGCCCGACGGTCCGCCCGCGGCGGCGCAAGACGGCTTCGAGGCGAACGAGACCTCCGACATGGGGATGAACGCGCCGACCGTGGCCGAGCAGGACTGGACGGAGCTGACGCCGTCTGGCGGGGTGAGCGATCTCACCACCATCGAGGTGACCGACACGATCGCCGCCATCGACAAGCGGGACCACACCGTGACGTTCGCCGGCACGGCCGGCAAGACACGCACGATCTTCGTGCCGCCGGGCGTGCAGGGCTTCAATCAGCTCGAGGTCGGCGACACGGTGGTGATCGAGGTGACGCGCGCCTCGATCGTCAACGTCAAGCTTTCCTAGGACCCCAAAAAAGAGGGCAGGACGAAACGCCCTGCCCTCCTTCAAACCGTGCCGGCCGTGCGCTCTTACATCGACTGGGCGCCGACGACCTCATGATTGGTGATGACGCATTCCCAGGCACCGACGGCCGGGAAGTCGTGGAGATCTTGCCGCTGATCGAGAAACTGCATGGCCGCGAGGTAGCCGCCATGGCCGATGCAGGCATTGGCCGTCATCCCCTCGGCGAGAAAGTCCATGGGCACGGGCACGTCGATGCACCCTAGGGCCGTCAGCGCGGCCTTGCGCTCCTTAAGCGTCATGGGCTTCTCGTCGTCATAAACCTTGCCCTGGTTCGTGGGCTCAAGCGGCGTCTCCGCCGCGCGGCACGCCTTAACGATGAGCTGTACGAAAACGGTCTTTTCCTTGTCGGTCCCCATGCGCGTGGGCTGATCGGGGTCGGCCGCGGCGGCGGGGGCGCAGGCCAAGGCGCCCAGCGCCAGGGCGGCGATCACATGACGAATCATAGCGGCGTCTCACGTTCTGAGAGCTGCGGCCGCGCTCTCTTGGCAACCTCGCCCGCGGCTGGCCGGCGCCGCTTTGGGGCACGCGCCCCGATCTCTAAGTGCCAATTATCCTATCGGCTACTGCCACGAATCCCAAACGGCCTGCCAAGGCCGAAGTTCCCAAACCCCCGGAAATCTGCGTTTTCTAGGGTCACGATGTCGTGACAACCTCATAGCCGACCGGGGCGGCGGATGAAGTGAGCCAGGCCCAGAAGCTCCCCGCCACGCTGCGGAACAGCGCGATGTCGTAACTTTCCGCCTCCCCGTCCCGCCAGACGAGCACGCCCATATGCGAGATGGTGCTGGTCACCGCACTGCCGGGGCCGAAAACGCGCGGGTCGAGGTCAATGGCGAGCCCCTTGGCGAGGACCTCCCGGGACTGCGGGCCGCTGACGCGAATCACCGCGCGGCCGCTGCTCTGATCGGAGATCGAGGCGAGGCCTTTCAGCCTGTCCGCGAGGTCTTCCGCGAGCGCCTCGTTCTGAAGCGTGGCGGAAACGGCAAGCCATTGGCCCGGGCCAGTGCCGATGAAGTGCACATCCTTGCCTTGAGCCAGGGTGGACCCTTCCGGCAGATCGAGGCCATAGGCTTCGCGCACAGCCGCTTTAAGCCCATCGTCCTGACCTTTGCGGACCGCGACGGTGGCAAGGCCGAGGCCGGTGCGCTCGGCAAGCGTCACACCAGCATCGCCGTCCCCCTTGCCGAAGCGGCCGGGCACAGCAAGACCATGAAACGCAGACAGGGACGCGAGGCTAGACACGGAGGCGCCCTCCTTCCGGATCGATGAAACATGGGGCGCAGACCTCGGCGAGCATTTCTCCGCCCCGCAAGGGATCGGCGACCTTCACCACCTCGCCGTGGCGCGCGGGCCCGTTCGACAGCATGGCCAGCGCGATCCAGGTGCCGCTTTCCGGCGAATAGGCCATGGAGGTGACGTAGCCCTGGTCGTTGGACGCTGTGGCGTCGGCATCTTTCGGCATGAGATGCGCGCCGACGCGAATGCGCGCGGCCCGGTCGAGGGGCCTCAGCCCAACGAGCGAGGCCCGCTCCGGCTCGGTGAGCGCCGGACGTTCGCCCATGAAGCGGCCGATGAAGTCTTTCTTCTTCGAGACCATCTTGCCGAGGCCGAGATCGGACGCGGTGGTCTGGCCGTTGAGCTCCGGGCCCGCGGGGTGCCCCTTCTCGATCCGCATCACGCCGAGCGGCTCGGTGCCGTAAGGCGCGATGCCGTGGGATGCGCCCGCCTCCATGATCGTGCGGATCAGAGCATCGCCGTAGCGTGCCGGCACGGCGACCTCGAAAGCCAGCTCGCCGGAGAAGGAGAGCCGGAACAGCCGCGCACGCACGCCGCCGCACACGGTGAACGCGCCACACGCCATATAGGGGAAGGCGTCGTTGGAGATGTCCTGACCGGGATCGAGCAAAAGTTCGATGACGTTGCGCGACTGCGGACCGGCGACGGCATATTGCGCCCATTGCTCGGTGACGGAGACGGTCTGCACGTCGAGCTCGGGCCACAGCACTTGCTGGCAGAACTCCAAATGCTGGCTGACCTTCACCGCGTTCGCCGTGGTGGTGGTCATGTAGTAGTGATCCTCGGCGAGACGCGCGGTGGTGCCGTCGTCCATGGCGAAGCCGTCCTCGCGCAACATCATGCCGTAGCGCGTCTTGCCGACCGCAAGCTTGGCAAAGCCGTTGATGTAGATCCGGTCGAGGAAGGTGCCGGCGTCGGTGCCTTGCACGTCGATCTTGCCGAGCGTCGACACATCGCACACCCCGACATTCGTGCGCGTGTTCTTCACCTCACGATCGACGGTCTGTTGCGGGCTCTCGCCGGGCTTCGGATAGATGAGCGCGCGCATCCAGGCGCCGACCTCGACGAACACCGCGCCCTGCTCCTTCGCCCATGCGTGCGAGGGAGCGAGCCGTGTGGGACGGAAGTCCGGCCCGCGATGGTGGCCGGCCAAGGCCGCGATAGGGACGGGCGTGTAAGGCGGGCGGAAGGTAGTGGTGCCCACGGCGCCGACATAGCGCCCGGAGAGCCCGGCAATCACCGCGGCGGCATTCAGATTCGAGGTCTTGCCTTGGTCGGTCGCCATGCCGAGCGTGGTGTAGCGCTTGACGTGCTCCGGAATGCGGAAGCCTTCGCGGGTGGCGAGCTTCAC
>Ga0209176_10000188_pt1 | contig 15203 bp, 15 predicted proteins | sample NGEPer11B_FD_184511 | JGI IMG/M metagenome (GOLD analysis project Ga0209176, IMG submission 184511) | Arctic peat soil microbial communities from the Barrow Environmental Observatory site, Barrow, Alaska, USA - NGEE Permafrost305-11B... | ecosystem: Environmental > Terrestrial > Soil > Wetlands...
GGCTGATTACCCGGATCGTCAGCAAATGCGCCGCCCTCAACCTTGGGATCTTCATCAATCGCCGCGTCCAGCGTCCGGATCTTGCGCTCGGCACCCTGTTTCGCGGCTGAAAATACGCAACACGCGTACGGAGAGGCGGGTCTACCCGTCGCCGTAGGTGGGCATTCATCTGGGAAGTGGGCTTGACGGATCCCCTATTCCCGATCCGTGGGGGCATCCGCGCTGACATACAACTCTTCGAGAATGGAACCCATCGTCGCGAATCCTGGCCAGTGCACCGCGGCGATGCCATTGTCGTCCGGCTCCAGTCCCGGGCCGATCAGGTATGGCTTGATCAGCTGGATCGGCGTTACGTGGTATGCCCAGACGGCGGGCACATCTTCAACCAGGACGCGCTCCGCCTCCTGGAACATGGCGATGCGCTCTTCGGGATCGCCGAGGAAGGTTGTCGCGTCGCTGACGAGCTTGTCATATTCGGGATTGCTGTACGAGTGCCGCCCGACCGTCGTCCATACACCGAGCATGTTGGAAGGGTCGAAGTAATCCATCCCGTAGGAGACCCAGCCGAACAGGTACGTCGCCATGTCGGCGTAGAAGGTGTTGCGGTCGATCGTCTGGATCTCGACGTTGATGTTGAGGTGCTCATTCAACATGGCGGCGTACGCCTGGACGGTCGCATCTTCCAGTGGCGTGCCACCGCCGCGATACGACAGCGTCAGGTCCGGGAAGCCTTCACCATCCGGATACCCTGCGTCGGCGAGCAGTTGCTTGCCCAGCTCGGGATCGAATGCCTGGATTTCCGCCAGCTCTTCCGTGTTTGACGCCGGGAATCCGGGCGCGAGGAACGATGGCGCGGGGCGTGACTGCTGTCCCCAGATTTGCTGTTCCATCGCCTCACGGTCGATCACGTGGCTGAACGCTTGCCGCACCTCGAGCTTGTCGAACGGCGCGGTAGTCGTATCGAGGAAGAAGTAGAGGCAGGCGAAGTCGCCCACCCCCTGGTAAACCTGGTCAGCGGTGTCCGGGCTCGATTCCATGATTTTCAGCTCAGCCGGAGCTGGATCCTGCATGTAATCGATCTGATCGGCTTCATAAAGCGTGAATGTGGCCGCTGGATCAGCCATCTTGACGATGATTTTTTGCAGGGGAACCTGCAAGTCGCCGGTATAGGCCTCGTTACGGGTGTATACGATCTGCTGATCGCGTATCCACTCCTCCAGCTTGAACGGTCCGGAGCTGACATGCGTCTCCGGGTTGGTGTTGTAGAGCGGGCCGTATTCGTCAAGTGCCGCCGCCGACAACGGCATGGAATAGAGCAGTTTGGCGGAGAGGTAAGGCGCCGGGTCGACCGTTTCGAAGACGACTTCATACTCGTTTGCGCCTTGCCGCACACCGATCTCCTCGACAGGCACTTCGCCGGCGATGGCTTCAGCGTAGTTCAGGAGATTGCCGGCCCAAAACCATGTGAAATCCCAGGCGTGTTCGGGATCGGCGGAGTACTGAAATGTGCGAACGAAGTCCGCCGCGGTCACTTCGTTACCATCTGACCACATGTGCCCTGGCTTGAGCGTGAAGGTCCACGTCTTGCCGTCCTCGCTGCCCGACCACTCGCTGGCGGCGCCCGGCACGATCTCGAAGTTCTTGGTCAGGCGCACCAGCGACTCGCTGAACATGTCGGCGTAGCCTGGACGCTCGTACACCTGCTCGTAAAAGTCCAGCACCTTGGCGTTGGTTGGGTTGGTGGCGCCCCGAAAGACCTGGTTTTCAAGGGGTGCGGCATCGTCCGGCAATGCGCCATCCTGCATCACGCTTCGACTGGCGTAAGCAATCGCCGGCAGACCCGCCAGCATCCCGCCCACGGCCAAACCGCCCGTCCTGAGCGCATCGCGCCGGCTAAGCTGCTTGTGGAAGAACGCTGCGTCCTGAGGCCGCATGGTGTTCAACGCGTCGTTGAGCGATGATCGAGTCGTCATTTGTCGTCTCCCTTGTTTCGATGCCCGTATTTCACCGGGCGCGGTATCGCGCGAAGCCGGAAATCCTCCGGCTAGTTCTGTCGCGGGTCGAGGGCATCCCGCAGCCCATCTCCAACAAATGAGAAACCAAGCATGATCAGCGCGATCGCCAGCGTCGGAAAGAGCCCGAGGTGCCAGTACACGCGGATGTACGGAGCGCTGTCGGCGACCATCTTCCCCAGCGAGGGTGTTGGCTCGTTGATTCCGATACCGAGAAAGCTCAGACCCGCTTCGGCGAAGATTGCGGTTGGAATTGCCAATGTGATTGCCACAATAACCGGTGCGACCGCGTTGGGCAAGAGGTGGCGTACGGAAATGTTCAGGTCAGTGGCGCCCATGCTGCGTGCGGCGGTGACGTAGTCCTGCTCCCGGAGGGTGAGCAGTTGCGCCCGCATGAGCCGTGCGAGCGTGAGCCAGCTGGTCAGCCCGATCACCAGGATGATGTTGCCAACGCCGGAACCGAGCACGGTCATGAGAAAGATCGCGAAGAGCAGGCCGGGAAAGGCGGTCATCACCTCGATCAGCCGCATCACGGCGAAATCCGTCCAACCCCCTCGCAAGCCGGCCGCCATGCCAAGGGGGATGCCGATCAGGCAGGCGATGCCGACCGCCGCAAACCCGACGATCAGCGAGGTGCGGGTGCCGAACATGATGCGGGTCAGGAAGTCATGACCGATGTTGTCGGTACCGAGCGGGAACTCGCTGTTGGGGAACTTGTTGGCGTCCATCAGGCTTGCTTCCCGGTAATCCGTGGGAGCGAGCAGCGATGCGCCGAAGCCGATGATCATCAGGAACACGACGATCACAAGCCCGATCATGGCGAGATGCTGGCGCCTGAATCGCCCGAATGCGTAATACATCGCTGAGCGTGGATCCTGGGCTCCGAGACGAGCTTCGGCGTTGGGAAGCGAGCCGGTGGTTGTTGTTGCCATGCGCGTCTCCTTTCCGCTAGTGGACTGACCCGCCGCCGAGCCGGATGCGCGGATCCAGGATCGTGTACAGCACATCGGTGATGATGTATGTCACCCCCCACAACACCGCGATCAGCAATACCAGGGCGAGGATCATCGGGTAGTCGCGAGATTGTGTGCTGGTCACGAAGAAGCGACCGAGACCGGGAATCCTGAACGCGGCTTCGATGAAGATCGACCCGGTGAGGATATTGGGAATCTCCGGCAGGAGAATCGTGACGAAGGGGATCAGCGCGTTGCGACTCACATGCCACCACATCACCCGCGATTCTGAAAGCCCTTTCGCGCGTGCGGTGCGAACATGGTCGGAACGCAGCACTTCAAGGATGCACGAACGTGTGTACCGGGCCACCAGCGCCATTGGTGTGAGTGAGTAGGCGATCACCGGCATGATGTAGTGCTGCGGCTTGCCCCATCCGCCCGGCTCCAGCCAATCCAGGTAGACGCTGAAAAAGAGGATCAGCCAGAGCGCGACCACGAAGTTCGGCACCACAAGACCCAGCGTTGCCATGAATGACACGACGTAGTCCACCCACGAGTTCTGCCTGACCGCGGCGACGAACCCCATGATCGTGCCAAGGGTGTAGGCAAGGATGATCGTGGGGATACCGATCTTGAGGGTCGTGGGCCAGGCACGGGAGATCAGCCCGGTGACGGTCTCGGTCGGGCTCTGGAATGGCACGCCAAAGTCGAGATGCAGCGCGTGCCACATGTATTTGCCGTATTGCACGTAGATGGGCTGGTCGAGCCCGTACTTTTCCATGCGGGCCAGCCGGGTCGCTTCGGGCAGTCTCCCCTTGATATCCGGGGCGAAGGGGCCTCCCGGCACCGCGTGCATGAGCAGGAAAGCAATCACCGACACGACGAATAGCACGAACACGAGACCAAGCAGCCGGCCTATCACATATTGCCCCATGGCGGATTCCTTCCCAGCATGCCCATTGACGAAATCGTTGCGCTACGCGCCCCCGACCAGGCACTGCCCGGGGCGATAGAACCACACAGCACCATGGGTGCGAGATTCACTATCCAAGCGTGTGTGCATTGTTCCCGAAATCCGGACGCGGCGCAAGACCCGAACGAGCAATCCGGGAAGTTACCAGTGTGAACCGCTCATGCGTTTACAATTGCTGGTGACGATCCGTGCCTGGGATCATGATTCCGCGCGATGCCCGACACTGAAAGACCACCTCCCCGTGGAAGACACGCGCATTTTCATCGACCTCGTGATGGCTTTCGGCATTGCCACCATCGCGGGGCTCATAGCCGACCGACTGCGTTTGCCGGTACTCATCGGCTATGTCGTCGCGGGTATCGTCATCGGCCCACAAAGTCCGGGGTTCGTCGCCAGTGACGACAGCGTGCCGCAACTCGCGAGCCTCGGTGTCGCCTTCCTGATGTTTGCGCTCGGCGTGCAGTTTTCCCTGAAACACCTGCTCGATGTGCGCGGGGTCGCATTGCGGGCGGCGGCGATCCAGATGCCTGGCGCCGCCGCCGCGGGCTTTCTCGCCGGCCGGATTATCGGGTGGGACATCGAAGCGTCGTTCCTGCTGGCCGGCGCCTTCGCGATCTCAAGCTCGATCGTGATGATCAAGCTGCTGCTCGACCGGGGCGAGGCGACCAGCCCGCAGGCGCGATATGCCTTCGGCCTTGGTGTCGTTCAGGATCTGAGCCTGGTGCCGATGCTGGCGTTGCTGCCGGTGCTGGAGGGGAACAGCGACAACCTGGTTATCACGCTGGCCTCGTCGCTTCTGACGGCGACGGTGGCGCTGGCGCTGGTGGTGGTGCTCGGCATGCGCCTGGTGCCGTGGGTGTTGTACCGCGTCGCCCGAACCCAATCACGCGAGCTGTTTTTGCTCACGGTGGTGGCGATTGCCTTCGGCACGGCATTGGCGTGCCACTATGGCGGGCTGTCCATGGCGCTTGGCGCGTTCCTGGCGGGCCTGATTGTCTCGGAGTCGGAGTTCGACGCCCAGGTGCTGGCCGAGATCATCCCGCTCCGGGACCTGTTCGCGACCCTGTTTTTCGTCTCGCTCGGCATGCTCATGCAACCCGACATCATCGCTCAGCATCCGTGGTTGTTCCTGGCCGCCGTGGTGTTGCTCATCGTGGGCAAGGCGGTGTTTGGCGTCGTCGCCTTCCTGGGAACCCGCATCAATCCGATCGTGGCGGTGTCGGCGGGTCTGCTCACCGCGCAGATCGGGGAGTTCAGCTTTGTGCTGGCCAGGTCCGGACTGGAGAGTGGGATCATCGACGCTGACCAGTTCGCGCTCATCGTCAGCCTGGCGCTGGTATCGATCCTGATCTCTCCGATGCTGGTCTCGATCGCACCGCGAGTCGGCGGCGCGATCGAGCGCCTGCCGTTTATCGTCGCGCCGGACATCGCGCACCTGCGCGACGCCGGCGAGGTGGAGCTGAGCCGGCATGTGATCATCTGTGGCTACGGTCGGGTCGCCCGCGTGCTCGGGTCCGCCCTGGAGCGGCGTGGCATTGCCCACGTCGTGATCGATATTAACCCCGGCATCGTGCGCGAACTGCAGGAACGCGGCGTGTCTGCCCTGTATGGTGACGCCGGGTCCAGCGCGGTGCTCGAACGTGCCGGAATTCACCGGGCGCGGACACTGGCCGTGACCGTACCTGACCTGGTGGTGGCATCAGCGGCGACGCGTGTTGCGAGGGCGATGAGCCCAAACGTGCACATCATCACTCGCGCTGGTGTCCAGGCGCGCTGGTGTCCAGGGAGAAATCTCCAGCCTGAGAAGCGAAGGCGCCTCGGAGGTGGTCCAGCCAGAATTCGAGGCGGGTATGGAGTTTACCCGCTATGTGCTGCGTCGCCTGGGCGTGTCATCCAGGGAGCTGGACATGCTCACCGCGCGCCGTCGATCCCGTTTTTATGAACAGGCCGATGATCAGCTGTTCTCCGAAGAGGTGAGCTGACCAGGCCGGAGCGAGGTTGCCACTACTTCCCTTGCGACCGGGCATTCGTAGCATCGTCGCGGCGAGCAATAGCGCTTGTCGAGTAGGAGCAAGCCCTGGTTGCCGCGTTCTTTCAGGTCGCGGATGGGGGATTCGCCCGCCACCTGGCCTTTGGCCCGGCGTGCGGGCTGGGCGAGTGGGCCGGATGACAACGACGACCAGGCCACCAACGCCGCTTCTTCCAGGTGGGGATCATCTGTGGCGCGAGCAAGCGCGACCGCGAAGGGAATGACCACACTCGCCGTGATCGCGATCGCCCGGTCGGCGCCCAAAGCCGGCGCGACCGGGCGATCGATCATTTCCTGAAGCTGGTTGGGCAGCGCCTGGCCATCCCGGAGCGCGCCGTGCAGCACAGGGATCAGCCGGGAGCCGCACGCGGCCAGCAAGGCCGCCAGCGTGGCGATCCGCGCCACTGGGTGGTTGGCGGGTCTGACGCGGGCGATATCCCACATGGAAGACGGCAGTGCGTGCGCATGCCAGGGACTGCCGAACATGTCCCACTCTCGCTCGACCGCCCCGGTTAGCTCGGGAGAAAGCATGGCGATGCGCGCATGAGCCGGAGACAACGGCAACCATCCCCCCACGCCGAGCAGGAGGCTCAACAGGCGTATCCGGGCGAGATTTCGTGGTGTTGATGCCAATGACAGCAATACCGCATTCCACGGAATCCGGTTCGCCAGCGCTTCCATCTGGTCGCGGTTCCGGGCATAGCCAAAAGACGCGAATAGGGCGGGCAGCAGGACATCGGCGGGAATCATCGACGACAGGGCCGATTCGAACGTGGCGACGCGCTCTTCGAGCCGGATGTCGCCGAGCCGGTGGAGGATCGCGCGGATCGTTGAGGCGGACCGCGCAGCCAGCTCCGGCGCGCAGACATCGCCCCCGAACTGTGCCCAGAGCGCTGGTTGGCGGTCGTGGACGGCTTGCAACTGTTCCTGGGAGACGCCGAGCCGTGCCGTCGGTACAAGGCCGCCGTTGGCTCGTCGTGTGATGAAGCCATTGACCGACGTGACGATATGAAGGATCACGTCGTTATAGGCGGGATCAGTGTGATGATGATGCTGATCCCAGTCGCTGGCGCGGAAATGCAGCTCCACATCGCCAGTCAGCAGGCGACCGTCAGGGAACGAGAGCATCGCGCCCCGGAAGTCGGGGCCAAGACCGTGCGTCCAGTGACCTGGGAAGACGACGTCGACCCGCTGGCCATCGGTCGTGGTGACACAACGCGTCAGGCCCGCGTGCCAGGCGATGCTGAGCGCGAGCTCGTTGGGGCTATCCTCGAACATGTCGGCCGAAAGGGACATTGCGTTGTGCCTCGGCGGCTCGTCCGGATTCTCGTCGGGTACGTCTGCATCCAGCCTAGAGGTTTTGCGGGTTCCGGTCAATCATCGCCGCGGCTTTTCGTGTTCCGCGCCACACCGCCGTGACATGAACAAGGGCATTGCGTGTCACTCCGGTAGGGCGGTCCGCCCGGTCGAGGATACCGGTTCTGACACAAGACCGACCCCTACCGGACGTTTGGGGCTATTTTCACCGCGGGTTTGCTACACGCCAGCCGAGCGTCTTGCGACGGCGGGGGCGCCGGTGTTGAGTGCCCCCAAAACATCGTCAAGGCTGGCCGCCGACGCGCGTTCGAGCAGCAAATCGGCGTGAGGAAACCGGGCGTGGTCCACGTGGGGATTGGGGATCGCCACGCACTTCATGCCGGCCGCCTGTGCGGCCACAACTCCGTGCGGGCTGTCCTCGACGGCTATCGCGCGCTCGGGATCGACGCCAAGACGGTGGAGCGCCAGGAGATAGACGCTGGGATCCGGTTTGTGCATCGCGACCTCATCACCGCAGGCGAGGAGCTCGAAATGGCTCATCCCGCGCACCCGGTGCAGGTGCGTTGTCACCCAGTCGCGTGGCGAGCTGCTGGCGATCGCCACGCGAAGACGCAGGTCGACCGCGCGAGCGAGCCAGCCCTGTATCCCTTCGCAAAACTGAAGATCGGCATGCAAGCGATCCCGAGTGGCGACCCGGCGAGCGTGGCTCTCGGCACGATTGAAGGACGGTCCAACAGCCTGGGCGAGCAAGTCGTATCGCTGTTCGGTCACATCGCCGCCGTGGTTCACCCAGAACGTCTCGAGCTCAAGCTCCAGCCCATGATGACGCCACTCCCCTTGCCAGCTGGCGAGCATGCTGCTTTCGGTGTCCATGAGCAGGCCGTCGAAATCAAAAAGGATTGCCTCGATCGTCATGCGCGAAGTGTACACCTGTCACCAGTTAGACACGCCAGCGGGAGGGGAGGGTTGTGAGCGTCGACGACATGGCGTGCGTGGCGGCAACAGGTGGCGATGAAACATGGATCGGGACACACGGCAGTCTATTCCCTGGGCGCGGGGCGGATGGTGAACACAGCGAGCCCGCGAGCCTGCACCCGAATTCCCTGGAGGGCGTACCCTCAAGCTGATTACATGTTGGTTGCGCTACCGTAGAACATCTCACCCGGTAGTGGCGAACACGCGCTAAACCAATTCGCCAACCCTTCGGGCTGACTCCATGGCCACTATTTGTCTTCTGTCATCCCTTCAGCGCCTGCACCACGCTTGACCGGGCGGCGCTGAACGCCGGGATCAGCCCGGCGATCACCCCAACCAGCAACGCCCCCGCCAGCCCCTGTAAGGCGCTGCTCACCGGCAACGCCGTGGAGGCGGGGAGGGGCAACGACTCCAGTACCAGGTCGCGGGCATACAGTTCCAGTAGGATCGCCGCGATGAAGATCGCAAGAGCCGCCGCCAGCAACACCTCCAGCAGCGTCTGCATGATCACGCCGGCAAAGATGCGCAGCTTGCTCGCCCCCAGCGCCCGGCGCAGGCCGAAGTCCTTGCTGCGTTCCCGCACGCTCGCCAGCCCAACCCCCAGGATGCCCAGCCCGCCCACCGTCAGCGCCACCAGCGTCACCACCCGCGCGGTCACCTCCTGCTGCTCAAGCACCGGCGCCAATTGCGCCGACTGATCGACCCGGCGCAGGTCGAACAGCGGTGCACCGGTTGCATCGGTCACACTCGTGACCAGCTGCTGCAACGTGGCGTAGTCGACCGGATTCACCCGCGCCAGCCAGCGCGTGCCGCGCGGGCCGTCGGGCACGAAGCCCGGTTGTGGCAGGTCGGAGACGATCAGGATGCTGGCGTTCTCGAAAGCGTTGGAGGTCGTCGCCGCCACACCGTCGATGACCATCGCCCGCAATGGCGCCGTCCTGATATCGCCCGGAGCAGCGCCCTGACCAGGAGCGTATCGAATCACCTGCCCGACGGCCCCCGGATCGCTGTAGCCGAGCTGCAGGGCCTTCTGCTCGGTAATCACCACATGCGCGACATCGCCCCGCGCGGTGTCCACCGGCCATGCGCCCGCCACCATGTCGACGATGCGGATATTCCGGTAGGCGGTCGAAACCCACATGGCGCCGTCCATCGTGAGCGCGCCATTCTGCTCCCGCTGGATGTTGAACCCAACGGCGGGGCTCACCGCATCGACACCGTTGCCGCGCAGCACGTCCATCAGGCGATTCGCGTCATCCTGCGTCAGCTCGCCACCGGCGGTGCCGATGCTGACTGTCACCGGCAGCCCATAGTTGCGCGCCAGGTACTCGTCGTTGGCGTCGCGCGAGAGCACCCCCGCGGCGTCGACCAGCACCACCGCCACAATGGCGGCGACCATCCCGGCGATGGCGGCAAAGGTGCGCAACGGCTTGCTGCGGACATCGAGCCAGGCGGCAATGAGGATGCCGATCACGATCCCGCCCCCACCAGCCGCCCATCGACCAGGGTCAGCACCCGATCGGCCCGCGCGGCGACGCTTTGCTCGTGCGTCACCAGAATCATCGACACGCCTTCCGATCGCACGAGGCGCAGCAACAGGTCGAGTACTCGCTCGCCCGTGGCGGTGTCGAGCGCGCCGGTCGGCTCGTCGGCCAGCACCACCCTTGGCTGCCGCACCAGCGCCCGCGCGATCGCCACCCGCTGCTGCTCGCCGCCGCTGAGCAGGTGCGGCATCGAATGGGCGCGCTCCGCCAGGCCGACGGCGTCCAGCAGCATCGCCGCGCGCTCCATCCGACCGGCCAGACCGCTCGCGCCGGCGTAGAGCAACGGCTCAGCCACGTTTTCCAGCGCGGTGCGGCGGTCGAGCAGGTGAAACTGCTGGAAGATGAAGCCGAGGAACTCACCGCGCAGCCGGGAGCGCCTGGCATCGCCCATCGTCGCCACATCGACGCCCTCACAGCGGTAGGCGCCACTGGTCGGCTGCTCCAGCAGCCCGAGGATGTTGAGCAGCGTCGACTTGCCCGAGCCGGACCGCCCCACGACCGCCGTGACCTCGCCCGGCTGCACGGTCAGGTCGAGCCCGTCCAGGATTTCCAGTCGCTCGCCGGAGGGCAGGGTGAAGGTCTTGCCGATGTCGCGCAATTCGAGCAGTGGCGTCATCGGGAGCCCGGACCGAAGTCGTATTGCGTGGGGAACTCCAGCACCTGCTCGCCCTGCTCCAGCCCGCCGGTGATCTCGATCCAGAAGATATCAGCGATGCCGAGCTGGACGTCGCGAACGGTGGTGGAGCCATCGTCGTTGACGACCACGACCTGCCCCCGGCCCTCGCTGCCGATCACCGCCGTCACCGGCAGCGCCAGGGCGTCGGTTGGTGGCTGCATGGTCAGCACCATCGTGCCGGTGAGCCCGGCCACGACGCGGACATCGTCGGGAATCACGCACCGCATGGTGACGCCGCCGCCCGACGAGGCGCCTCCCGCGGAAACCTCGTCGCCACCGACGCGCGCCGGCAGGAACCCCTGACGATTGGCGCTGGCGGGCGTTGCGCTGACCGGTGTTGCGCTGGCGGGGGTGGCCACAGCCGCATCACCGCCATCCGAGCGGCCAAGCCCGGCCCAGGCGCAGTCAAACCCGGCGGGCCCGCCATCGATCAGCGCCTTGACGCCGACGGGCGGATCGAGCAGGTCATAGGCGACTTCGGCGGGTTCCGCGGGGGCGACCAGCAACCAGCGCTGGTCATCGGCATCCCACATCACGCTGCCATCGCCGGAGACGACCGGGGAGATGGTGCGCTCGGTGAGGGTCACGGTGGAGCGCTGCTCGGTGGTGATCGACGGCACCGGCGCGGTCAGGTCAGTGGCATCATCGCTTCCGTCGGCATTGCGGGCAACGAGAAAGGCCACACCCGCTGTCACGACGACCCAGATGAGCAACAAGGCAATTCGGTTGAGCCAACCGGTATGCAGCCTCATGGGTGTTGTCTCCTTGTCGACCATTGGCTACCTGCTCCGACCTGAATTCTCGAGCGGAGTTGGAAACCATGCGGTAAATGGTTCGGCATGTCTCTTGCGGAGTAACGATCTGCCGGGACAAGGCAAGGCGATCGGGCGCCTACTCCCAAATAACCGATTCGTGCCGGCAGTTGGCGTTGACGAATTGGCTGACCAGCGTCGGATCGCCAAGAGCTGCCTGCCCCGCCCGCTTGCGGATGTACTCCATGGTCCCTGGATCGTCAGTGTTCCGTGGCAGTTCCGGTATGAGGGTGGTCATGGCGTCGAGCGACTCAGCTTCCAACTGTTCATTGCCATTCTGCCGCGCATCGAGCCATGCCAGATCCCAGGCGCATTCGTTGGTGACAGTCAGCATGGTGAGCTGGAATCCAGGCTGGAAGCTGCCACCGCGAAATTCAGGACCAGCCGTGGCAAATATCGCATCGGCATCGGGCACGTATCCCGGCGGCCAGGTGTAATCGTCGATCGACGCCTTGTACGCCGTAAGCACCTCGTCGAAGGACATGTCTCCCTGTGCCAGGTCGAACGGATTACCGGCCGAGACTGATGGTCTAGTCGTGGCTGCGGTCGTTGTCGGGGATGCCGGCGACGGATCGTCGTTTCCGTCATCCCCGCCAGTGCATCCGGCGAGCAGCACCGCGAGTGCGAGTATCCAACCAGCCAGTCCAGCGTACTTGCGAATCGTCATGGGCATTGCACCTTGTCCTGACGTGAGGAGGCTGCCATTTCGCCGGAGGCAGCCTGTCCCAACCCAGCCCAGGCACAGTCGAAACCGGCCGGTCCACCATTGATGAGCGCCTTTACCGAGACCGGTGGATCCAGCAACTGATAGGCTACCTCTGCAGGTTCGGCGGGAGCAATCAACAGCCAGCGACCGTCATCCTCGTCCCGTACCACGGTGCCGTCTCCGGAGATTACTGGTGAGATGGTTCGCTCGGTGAGAGCGACCGTTGAGCGCTGTTCTGTTGAGATTGGCGGTACCGGTGCGGTTAGGTTAACCGTCTCGTCGTCCGATGCCACTTTGCGGGCAACGAGGAACGCTACGCCGGCGGTCACCGCGACCCAAGCGACGAAAATGAGCAGGCGGCTGAGCCATGAGGTCATTTAGATACGAGTCCTTTCGACGGCGTGGCGATGCGCAAAGAGAGCAAGCATGACCGCCGCAGGCTTCGTCGGTAAGGAGGTACCGAGTATTGAATAGTCGAGTCGTGCCGTTTCAACGGACCTTGGGTGGCTTGTTGCCCACAGCGATCCGATTCACGAAGAGACCGTCCAGTTCACCGGGAGGCAATTCGCTTCGACGAATTGCTGTGCGGGCGCTGGGTCCCCGAGGGAGGCCAAATCGACAATTTGCATCAGGTGTGTCTGAGCCTCTGGATCATCAGTGCTGCCCTGAAACACGTCGGCCATCGTTTTCAGCGCGCGCTCTTGAGCCGCTTCGTCATCAGTGTTCCAAGCGTCGAGCCATTCTAAGGTCCAGGAGCATTGCTCGAAGATACCGAGAATCATGGCCGAGTATGATTCAGGATTTTGAATCATTGTTCCGCCGTAGACGCGATCGAAGACCTTGTCGATATCCGGACTGTAGTTTGGCGCCCATTGGTAGCCATCCATTTGGGTCGACATCTCTTCGTACAGTGCGCTTCCGGATTCCTCGGGTGTCCTGTCCGAAGAGTCTGAGGTTCCGCACCCGGCAAGAATGAGCACCGTGCCCAGCACTATCAAACTCACCCTGGGATATACCACTGCGTTCGACACAACATCTCCCAGTTCCCTGCGAACGCCAAACGAGATCGGCGTTCGCAGGGCGTATATGTGTTGGTCCGGGGTGTGGAGGCTAAGCTTCCGGGTTTGAATAGACGTTCCAGTACAATTTACCGCTGAACTCGTCCTTGTCGTTGGCCCCATTGGACAACACGCTCAAGCAGAAGTACGTGTTCGGCAGGAAGTTGTAATCCAGCATCGATACCCCTGTGGGATCCGGATCGGAGTAGTACTTGCCGCCATACGGCCCATTCGGGCCTCCATTGCTGCGATCAGAACACTTGTACCACACGATCGAAAGGCCCGGGCCGTCAGTCTTCCCGAAGTAAATGTTGGACCCCCCGTTGTAGATAAGGCGATCGTTTGTAAAATCGACCCAGTAGTCGTCGTCGATCCCATCTTCCCCGGAATATACCGAGGCATATGACGCTGCTGCTGCTGACGGATAGAGCAACGTCAGGCCAAGGACGATACATACAAGCCAGGTCATACCGCTCAATCGTAGCTTCATGTCAGCTCTCCTCTCGATGTGGTGTGGTTGGCGAGTCTGCTTGATCGATTTCATCCTAATGCGGATATTCCTGCCGGAGATCCTCCTCCCTGCTGTGTGCAACGGTCTCGCTCTAGATACCGGGCTGGAATGCGAGCGGGACTGGACACTAGCCGCACGCCGTCCTGCCTCTACCTATTGACGTTGCTTGGCCACAGCAAAACCGGACATGCGCCAGGAAGAGAGGGTTATCGGCGAGCAGGCGCGGCTCACCTCGTCGCTCTCGTTTCTCGTACCTGTCTTGCACAGGCTTACGACGTCGTAAGCCAGTCGAGGGGTTCGCAATTGGCGGCGACGAACTGCCGTACCATTGTCGGATCGCCCAGTCGCGCCTTCTCGTTGGAGTCATGGAGCCATGTGACTGTTCAGACCTTGGTGCGTGCATGAGCGGGACGCGCACCGCCCCCGTCCCCCATCGATGACGGAATCAGCACGCCGAGGTCGGCGCCCGATCCGCTGAGCTGATTGCCCGCCCAGGCGATCAGATCGATGCTTCCCGCTTGTACCCGCGCATGGTGCGGTAGCGTTCCTTGACCCACCAGCCGATCGCCCGCTCGGTGGCGTTGTTGGTCCCATCCAGCACCGCGTCCTCGGGACCGGTCCAGGTCCGATACCGCGTCAGTCGTCCCCACAGGTTCCAGCGGTCCAGGCTGAACAGCCGCAGCCGGTACGCCAGGCTCGCCCGTTCGCCCGGCCGCGGACCCGCCGCCGCCTGGTAGCGCCGGTGGATCGTGCGCAGCTGCCGGCGCGCGTCCGCCGTCGGCTGCCGCGCATGGATCAGCGTCCAGAGTGCCGCCACATCGGTGATCGCCTGCAGGGCGTCCACCCTGATCGCCATCAGCGACCCGTCCGCGTCCTGGGCCAGCTTCGGGATGATGTGCGCCGCCCAGGCGTCGGTATTGCGGGTGACATGCGCGATGCAGACCTGCTGCTCCAGCCCCGTGTCGTCGGCGGCCGCCTTGAAGCCATCGGCGTCGTCGCTGACCAGCACGGTGGCTCCCACCGCGGCGGCGATCTCCCCGATCCACGCCGTCAGCGTGGCGGCCTCGCCGTTCTCCAGCACATCCACGGTCAGCGCCAGTCCATGCACGGCATCGACGCCGACGCCGACCGTGAGCCACTGGCCGGCGCATTTCACGCTGGTCAGGTCCGCCCCCAGCGCCGCGGCCCCGGCACCCGCGTCCCCGCCGCCTGCACGGCGTAGTAGACCGCACTCTTGCTCAAGGGGTGGCCCAGGGCCTCCAGCGCCAGTGCCACCGCGCCGTAGCTCAAGCCCAGCACATACAGCATCACCGCCACGCCGCGCAGCCGCGCCGAGGTGTGGGCCTGGCTGACCCCCGGCGGATAGACCCGGAACGTATGGCCGCAGCGCACACAGCGATAGCGCCAGACCGTGGTGTGATCGACCTGCGTATCGCGCAGCGGTTTGGGCACCGCTTGATGGAGCTGGACGTGCGGGCTGCCGCAGTCGGGGCGGGGACAGCCCGCCGGCTCGGGCATCTGCGTGAGATCGACGGTGGGGAGGATGAGCTTGAGGCGCATGGCGGGACTCCAACACGGGACGCGGGCAGGGAGAGACCACGATCATACCCCTGTTTCACCGAGCTGTGAACAATCAC
>Ga0209176_10000189_pt1 | contig 15203 bp, 19 predicted proteins | sample NGEPer11B_FD_184511 | JGI IMG/M metagenome (GOLD analysis project Ga0209176, IMG submission 184511) | Arctic peat soil microbial communities from the Barrow Environmental Observatory site, Barrow, Alaska, USA - NGEE Permafrost305-11B... | ecosystem: Environmental > Terrestrial > Soil > Wetlands...
GGACTTACCACATCGCAAACATTGGTCGGGACAATCCGAAACCGGACACCATGCGCAAGGGCTTGTGACAGCCGCATATGGCAGCCGCGAAGGTTACGGGCACTCATGCCCCCTTCGGTCCACTCCGCGTATTGCGCCTGTAACCGGGCAGGGGTAAGGGCTTGCGCCTTGACGGTCCCGAGCGCGGGCTTCAGGTACAGCCGGATCGTGATCTCGTAACCCTTCAGGGTTTGCGGGGTCACCTCGCCGGCCTTGACGGCGAGCCACGAATCGAGCAGCTGCCCGACAGTCGTCTTTGCCGGGTCAAGCAACGTGCCCCGGTCACGCTTGTGTAGGGCATCGCGCTCTTCGCGCTCGGCGTCGCGTTTGGTTCGGTAGGTGCCGATGGTGACGTTTTGCCGCTTGCCATCGGGGCCATATCCGGCAATCCGTACCCGATATTGCGGCTTCCCATCCTTGCCTTTCCGCGTTTCAATTGCCATGACGGGGCAACCTTCCCTTTCCGATGGGTACAAAATGGGTACCAACTACCTATAAAAACCCGATACTAGCCGATACTCGAATAACGAAAGCCACGGAAGAAATCACCAATTTTCCTTGTATCCATAGGGATATTGTACCATCTATTGGCGTCTATTGCCGAGTGCTATCAGGTGGTGAAATGGGGTAAATAAGATTCCCAAGCAAAATGTCGTCGGTTCGAGTCCGATCACCCGCTCCGCGAAAAGCCAGTTATGGCAACGAAACCGGCCACCTGTTGAGGTGGCCGGTTTCGTGCCCGACGGCAAATGTGTACCAAATGTGTACGGTGCTGGGTCAGCCGGTGGCGTCATCGGTTGGTTCACTGCCCGACTCACTCATGGGGTAGGCGCTCCAGTCCGTCTCCGCGAACGCCCCGCCGAAAGAGTCGTAGCCCTCGAAGTCGGGTTCGTGCTCTTTGGATGACAGCGTGGCGAGTGCATCCATGGCGAGAAACGCGCCCACGCGTGCCTTTTGCCCCATGGCATCGTCGCTCTCGGGAATGTCGAACGCGACTTCTCCGAGCCGCTGGTACAGCTCATGCCAATCCGTCATGATCCAACCTTTCCCAGGCAGGTTATCGTGTGGCTTTTGCCACCATTCAACCGAATGCCGTATTTCCCATCATCCGACTCAGCCCGCTCCGGATTGTATCCTCCATGATTCACCGTTGCGGGAGTTTACGGATGGGCGATCGTTCTGTCAAACCGGCATAAAACCGTTGTCTTGTTGGTTGAGGCCAGATGACGCCAGCCTCTGGTCACCTTTTCAGAGCTCTCGGGGTGTAGTCAGGGCGCTCAATTTGGATGTTGCATCGCACCGTTTCATCGGCGCCATTTGATGCTCAAACCAACTATTGCGGGCCTGGAGTCGTGCAATAATCGGTGAACATCTCGACGAACGATTTGCGGCCCAGCAAACGACTATGCAGTCATGGCACGTGACACCACTTTGAGCGCGGCAACCTATTGATGAACCTTGCCTCGCGGATTCAGCGCGGGACTTCAGGAGAGGAATTGCAAATGGCGGCTCATCGGCACGAACCGACTCACTATCGAAATACGTTTGGATCGCATGAGCCGGTGTTGCGGATCAATCCCGGCGATACAGTGATTACGACGACTGTCGACGCGGCGGGAGTTGACGAGCACGGTGAGCAGGTGGCCGCTCGTCCCAACCCGCAAACCGGCCCGTTTTACATCGAGGGCGCCGAGGTCGGAGACGCACTGGTGGTGCGGTTCGACCGGATCAGCATTAATCGGCCAGATGGCTGGACGAATTCGTCGCTTGCCAACAACGTCGTGGATCCTGGCTTTGTGCAGGAGCTGCCGCGGCAGCCTGGGATCGACTGGAAGATCGATCATGAACAGGGCACGGTGAAACCGGCTGATCCGATTCCAGGGCTCGAGCGACTCAAACTGCCGATCGACCCTATGCTGGGCAGCTTCGGTGTCGCGCCTCGTGGGGGGCAGGCGATCACGTCGTTCACGTCTGGCGAGCATGGCGGCAACATGGATTACCGAGGATTTCGGGACGGTGTGACCGCCTATCTGCCGGTGTTTGTTCCTGGCGCGTTGTTTCATCTCGGCGATGGTCATGCGATCCAAGGCGACGGGGAGATCGTCGGAACTGGCGTTGAGACCTCGATGGAAGTCGAGTTCACGGTCGATCTCCGCAAGGGGTGGACCATCGGTTGGCCTCGCGGGGAGAACGACGCGTACATCTTTACTGCCGGGAATGCTCGACCGCTTGACCAGGCACTCCAGCATGCGACCACGGAAATGGCGCGGTGGCTCCAGTCGGACTTTGGGCTCGATCTGGTGGCCGCCAGCACGTTGCTTGGGCAGTGCGTGGAATACGAGATCGGGAATGTTTACGATCCCGCCTACACGGTGATCTGCAAGGTGCCGAAGCACGTCCTCACAATGCTTGGAGGATAGCTGGATTGGTGGTGATTCTCGACGATTGCGCCGCGTGCGGCATTTTTCAAAGTCCTCACCCTTCGCCACATTCGCCAATCACTGTGGCGATGAAATGAAGGCAACAGGCGCGAGGAAACCCGTCACACGGCGTCCGCTGGCGGGTAGGTGACCGCTGTGCCCTCGACCCGTGCAAAGGGAGTCAGCTTGTGCGGTCGGCAGCTGCCCGGTCCCATGATGTCGACGACTTCAATGCCACGGATGAGGAGCGCGTCGCCGACGAGAGATCGATGGCATCGCCATGGAACAGCTTCAGCGCACATGATTGCTGCGGTTTGGGCGTTGGCACATGCGATCAGTTCATCAAGAGCCTGGACGAACGGTTCTGTTTGCATGTAATCGGCGTATCCACGGAATGAGGTGTTCCTCCACCCGCTGTTGATCGAATCGGGCTGCGCTCGTCGTAGGCCGCCAAGACCTTCGAAATGGCGGTAGTGAATACCGGCATCCACGAGCGTTGGCGGGAGGACGTCCTGGCCAAATTGAGGGTTGTGGCGAGATTTCGGAATCGTGCGGATATCCGCCAGAAGCTCGATGGCATGTTCGCCTAGCAAGGAAATGAACTCATCTGCCGATCGAGTGGAGTGCCCGATCGTAAAGATCGTCATTGTCGGATATGCCCTCCTTCCCTTGGCCCCAATGGGCACTTCCTTCAACCCGTTCCCGAGATGGGAAGCTGCTGGCAATTGGGACAAACGCTGGTGCCGCGTCCGCCGAGCTTAAACCACTCCAGTGATGTGCCACAGCGGGTGCAAGGTAGCCCCCGATTGGCACGACCGTACACGCGGAGAAAATCGGCATTGGCGCCACCTTCTCCGTACGGATTCTCGAATGACGAGAATGTGGTTCCCTGTCGTTCCGTTGCGCTTCTCAGGATACGCCGAATCGCGCGCACAAGCCGCGCTGCCTCTTCAGTCGAGAGTTCCCCCGCCGGGGTCAGTGGATGAATGCGTGCCTGAAACAACGCTTCGTCGACGTAGATGTTGCCGAGACCCGCCACGACTCGCTGATCGAGGAGGAAGTTCTTGATTGGCGCCGTGCGCCTGGACGATTTGCTGATCAGGTAGCGACTGGTGAATGCTCGCTCGAGCGGTTCGGGGCCAAGTTTCGCAAGCGCGGCGACCGCCGCTTCATGCTCCAGGCAGAGGAGGCGGCCAAATTTTCGCTGATCGGCGTACCGGAGATCGATGTCGCCATCGAGATGCAGGGCAAGGTGTTCGAACCGTACGGGTTCGGTATTGGCGGGCAGGACCAGCATGCGTCCGGTCATGCGCAGGTGTATGACCAGGGTGAGATCGTCGTCAAGCGGGATGGATAGGTACTTCCCTCTCCGGAGTGGCGCTTCCAACGTGCGACCGACCACCATTGCCCGGAAGACCTCGGGATCCATGTCACCGACGACTCCTGGAAAGTCGCGAAATGTAACCCCGGTAATCTGCTTGCCCGTAATCTCCTTCGACAGGATCCGGCGTACGGTCTCTACTTCGGGAAGTTCTGGCATACTCTGTTCCGTAACTATAGGTGGCCAGAACCCGAGAAAGGGCGGCTGGATCGAAAGGAATCGTACCAGTATGTCGGAGCAGGACTGCCTCTTTTGCAAGATTGTCGCTGGCGACATCCCCGCTGACAAGGTAATTGAAACCGAAGACGTGCTGGTTTTTCGTGACATTGGGCCGCAGGCGCCGGTTCATCTGCTCGCGGTTCCAAAGCGACACATCGCGTCGATCGCTGCTGTCAAAGACGCCGATGCGCCCTTGCTTGGTCAGTTGTTCCAGGCGGCAAATGCCGCCGCCAACCTGTCCGGACTTGAACAGCGTGGATATCGAATTGCGACGAATGTTGGGGAAGAGGCGGGGCAAACAGTCTTCCATCTCCATCTTCATATCATGGGCGGTGCACCACTTGGTCCACTCGCGGTACCCGAGCCACAGGAAAGAGCGCCATGACAGATACGGTAAGAGCACGACTCCAGGCTGACCTCAAGACCGCAATGAAATCAAAGGACGCACCCCGGCGTGACACGATCCGGCTGCTTTTGTCCGAGTTGAAGACCAGGGAAATCGAGCTGCGTCGAGACCTGACCGTTGACGAGGAGATTCGATTACTCCAGACGCAGGCAAAGCAACGCGACGACGCGATCGAACAGTTTCGGACCGGTGGCCGGGAAGATTTGGCCGCGAAGGATGAGAAGCAGAAAGAGATCATTGAATCCTACCTTCCGAGCCAGATGTCGGACGATGAGCTCAATGCGTTCGTCGCCAACGCAATTTCCACGACCGGGTCCGCCGATCCCAAGGATCTGGGCAAGCTGATGGGAATGCTTTCGACGTCCGCCGCTGGTCGGGTTGGTGGGCGGCGGCTTTCAGAAGAAATCCGCCAGCAGCTGATACAGAAGGAGCAATGAGCGGGGGAGGTGCTGCCTCACCGTTCACTGTGGATGTCAACATGGATTGGTCGTATGCCGGTGGAGACAACCTGATGGAGGAGCAATCAGGCAAAGACCTGCTTCACTACGCGCTCGACCAGGAGGGCCAAACCGGACCGTGGGAGATCGCGATCCGATTTGTTGGCGATGCGGAAATGTGCAAACTCCACCTGACGTTCATGGGCGATCCAACACCGACGGACATTCTCACGTTTCCATACGATGAAGATGATGGCAGCCAGGGCGGGGACATCGTTATCTCAGTCGACACGGCGATGCGTAATGCATCTGAAGCGGCCTGGGAGGCACGCGATGAGCTTCGTTTCCTCATGCTTCACGGATTGCTGCATATTGTCGGCTGGGACGATCAGGAAGATGCGGCAAGAAGTGCCATGCTCGCTCGTCAACACGCGTTGTTGCTGGGATGGGAGCTTTCCGGTTCATCCTGATTGCTATGGGACGAGATTTGCCGACTTCAGGAAGTGCCGAAGCTGATCGGCGGCATGGAGGGCGGCTCGCCGGTGTGCATCCTCGATCGAAGCGCGAAGCCCCGCGCGTGATACCTGGGCGGCTTTGGATCCCGAAGAGATCGCGACAGTGGCGCCGCCGCGGAACACGCCTCGCTGATCGAACATGCCGTCCAGGACGATCGCAACGCCAAGCGAGCTTTCGGCATCAGCGCGCATTCGATCGGCGAATTCAGCGGCCCTTTCGGTCGCCGAATGCTCGTCCAGGGATCGATCAAGTGGGAGGACGCGAGCATCCACCAACGGATGCGTCAGGTCGTCACCTGAAACCGAGGCCAGCATCCCGGCGAAGGATCCGCCACTGCCGAGCTCCATGATCGCAATCGTCGCTGAAACCTGTGCGAGCGCGCCAACCAGGACTCCCGGTAGGGTTTCATCGCCTGTCCCCCAGATATAGTCTCTAAGTCGTGCTTCAACTTCCTGGATTCCTGACTGAAGATGTTGGTCGGCGTCGAACACGCTATCGCTTGTTGCGGTGACCCGGATATGCACGCCGTCGTCCTTCGCATAGGTAGCGATGACGGGCTGTGGGCGAACGACCAGATCATGAATCTGATCTTCGGCGGCGGACTCACCAATGCCGAGTGTCTTGATCGTCACGGAACGAATGATAGTAGCGCCCGCAAGGGCCTGAAGGGCCGGCAGCGCCTGTTCTCGCCACATTCGATACATTTCACGTGGTACGCCCGGCATGGCGATGATGGCGCCCTCAGGGATGTTGACGAACCAACCTGGCGCCGTGCCAACCGGGTTTGGCAGCGTGCATGAGGAGGGAATGATCCACGCCTGTTTGGCGTTGCGCTCGGGCATATCCTGGCCACGATTGGCAAAGAAGGACGTGAGGTCCGCGAGCAGTTTCGGATCCGGTTCCGGCTTCTCGCCAGCAATCTCGGCAATGGATTCACGGGTGAGGTCATCATCCGTTGGACCAATGCCGCCCGTGCAGATCACAACATCCGCTTCCGTGAGCGCCAGGCGCAAGGTTGCAACCAGCGCCGCTTTGTCGTCACCAACCTGGGTCACGCGAATCAGGTCGATGCCCGCGGCCGCGCATTCCTGAGCCAGGAACGTCGCGTTGGTATCGGTGATCTGACCCGACAGGAGTTCCGACCCAATTGACACTGCCCACGCGCGCATGCAACCCTCCGGTAATGTGTGATTTGGCACGTACAGACAAGCGCATCACATGGGTACCCTCGGAGGGACTCGAACCCCCAACCTCTTGGTCCGAAGCCAAGCGCTCTATCCGTTGAGCTACGAGGGCATGCGTGATGCGCCTGCGGCAGTATAGCAGTCGGGTCCAATTTTGCGCCATTTGTCGCACGACGTCGCGATCGTCCGGCGTAGGTTGATCCGCGAGGCGTACCATTGCCATCAGAGGAACGGAAGGAAGGGTGACAATGGGCAACTTGATCACAACGCGCATGGGAACGGCATTGCTGATTTTGGGGGCGGTTCTGGTTGGTGTCGCGATCGCGCTGGATGGGTCGGTGGCCAACGCAATCAACGGCGCTGGCGGAGCCCTGTGGTTCGCCAGCGCGGCGATTCTGCTTACCGTTGCCATTCGCGCGCAACCGCCGCGGCGGATGTGGGCAACGCTCGTCGTGCTGACCCTCACGGTCGCATTCATCGTGAAGCCCGCCGACTGGGTGCTGGCGCTGGCGGGTTTTATCCCTACCGGGTTGGTGATTGGGATGATTGCCGCTCGTCACCGCATCCTGTGGGCCGCGCTGATCGCGGCGTGGTATCTGCCAGCACACATTGGCACCGCCGTGATGAAGTCGGCTGTCAGGGCGGCAATGGGTGACGAAGCCCCACTCCGGACTGATCCTCCGCCCACCGCCGCCATCGTTCCGCTCGTGATCGTGCTGAGTGCACTTGCGGGTGGCTACCTGGCTGTTTGGTGGGCCGAGAGGCGACACTCGGTCTTCATTGGTGAAGGCTGAGTTCGCCCGAAAGGTTCGACGGGTGATCTAGACTTAAATACCGATGCCGGCCTTTTGCCATCGGTATTTGGAAGCGAATTGGAATCTAGCGTACCCCCAACCGCCGCGACTGGTGCGCTCGGATGCCTACAGTGGTTCTGCTTCCGCGTCGACAATGACGATTTTGAGCGTCTGAGCGACCGGATCGCCCCACTCTCGCACGCTGGACGAATACTCAGTAACCAAGGCGGACGCCTTGTTCAAGATTCATGCTCGAGCCCATCTCCAATCCTTACATCGGCAAATAATGGGAAGAGCGTCTCGACTTCCAACCTCATTGTGTGCTTAAGTGCGATTGCCATATTGCACGTAACTTCCCAGTTCCTTTGCAATACCCACCTCGCCTTTCGCTCTCCGTGCTCGACAATGGCTATAAGCTGGCTTTCGAGGTTAGGGGCTTCGGGTTTAGGTATCAATGCAGCGGCGTCGCGATCGTCAAGTTTGGAGAGGCTAGATCGGATTTCAAACCATCGCCTTGCAAGCTGCTGGGCTATCTCACGATCTGGATACCTGCACACGCCCCAACAAATCTCCTCGGCGACGTGGCCCGCCGTCGCGACGATCGCAAATCTCAGCATACTGGCAACTTGCGCGCGCGCGTCAGTGGCGGTCTGACCCGAGACGGAAATGGAATCGCTAAATGGCGTTTCCCCAGAGCCATCTTCGCGGATGGCTACATATGGAACTTCGAAACCACAGGCGTGGGAAGCAACCGCGTGTCCTGCTTCGTGGATCGCCGTTCGCTCCATATAATCTGCAGCGGTCGCAGCTTGGTGGCGGTTCCAGAGCGCCTCAATCCAAGTATCGTCAACACCATTGGCTCGCCCAAACTTCAGTCGTGTCATCAATCTACGGTACTCATCTTGGGTTAGTGGCTCAACATCGGTCATTGGGTTGCCTGCTCCTTCGCGCCGAAAGCTCACATACCGGTCTTCAGAGGGTGTCTGGAAAGTCCTCAAAGTGCCAATCGCGTGTATTCGCAGTGAAGAGAATGGGTGTGCCGGAAGGCCACGATTATGCCGGCAATGTTTGGACTCCTCCCCCAACTGCTCTTTCACTTACTCCTGTTCCTAATGTACTGCTACTGCTACCGCTGCTCCACAGGCCATGAGGTAGGGTAGGCAGTACGGAACGGAGGCGAGGAACGGATGCGAACGTTGGGATGCTTGGTCCGAAATTGAAAGGTGAGATGCAATAGGCCAGCGAGGATGACAAGAGCGACTGCGACGCGCACGTGGATTGGGGAGTGAACCAGGCAGCGTAAGTAGAGAGCGTTGGAGCGTGAGCCAGCTTGGGGAGTAGCGAGATCGAGTGACAGTACGCGGACGTACACGCCGGCCTGACCTGACGACGCACACGGGCGTCTACACACGCGGGACGCGCAAGATCACGCACAACAACCACGTAACACCCAAAGCAACCGCGACGAACACACCATAGGTCAGCGCGCCGCCGATGGCGAACGTCACCATCATCCCAAGTCCCCCGCCCGCTTCGTCGGCACCGCCTATCGCGCTCCTGAGCGTCACCCACGCAAACGGCGACGCGAACACGATGCCGACCACGATACCGGTAATTGTCGCCACGCGCTCACGGATCATCGCTGCATCCTCCTGATTGTCGAATCCATACCCCCGAGCAAACGCCTACGCGCATAGGCATTAGCACCACCAACTCGGGCCAGCGGGCGATTCCACAGGCATAAGCGCAGGTTCTCGACGGTCGCGACGCCACCAATAGCGTCTCATCCTTCGATAGATACCGTCACATAGTGATAGCTACCATCAGAATGATAGACGACGCGCTTGCGAGTGGCTGCGCGGCCAAGGTTAGGGCGCACCTTTGCGTATGAAGATCACCGCCCAAAAGATCAAAAGGCAAGGTAGCGGCAAAAGGATCAACGCCAGCATGAATGCGCTATAGAGGGTGCTCTCAGCATCCAAAAGCATAGATGCGCCAGTGATCGCAGCCACTAGTGCCGTTGTCCATAGTCCCGCCCACAGTCCTGAGACAACAACGTCACGCAGCCACTTCCCCATCCTGTGCCCTCTCAATCGACGCCACACGCCTGCCTGTAGCGAGCCAAACACCCTGGCATTTCATGACATACCATGAAGCAGGCATGATGCACTTGATCGATGCATTGTTATCCTCAGCATGTGCAAGGAGAATCTCCCGTTGGCGTGCCTCCATCATACGCGCTCAAGAACAAAACCGCATTAGCACCTTTGAGCCCATCTCCCCTTGTAGAACAGTGCAGCCACTGATACCGGTCCAACGATCTCACCGTCGTCATCTGTGACCTGTATCGTGCATGTCGCCCGAGCAGGTGAGCGCACAGTCACGGCCATGCATGACGGTAACCGAAAGCGACCCTCGTTTCGCCCTGGCGCGTTGGCTCGTCTCCAACTTCTCGGACGAGTCTCGGTAGGATACCGACGAGGCACCCGGATTTCGCCGGTACCCATTTGGTACCCATTGCCACGAGCACACGAAAATGGCCACTGCTGTAGTGGCCATTTCCCTTGAGTCTTCGGGCTTTTGATGGGGTGCCTAACGGGGATTGAACCCGTAACCTCTTGTTCCACAGACTTATACGGGCGATTCCACTTCCTGACACGGCCCAGCACAAGACAGCACAAGATGATACAATAATCCTATGAACACAGGGAAATCGACACAACCTCTCAACGGATCGTATCACCTGAGTACCGGGCAGTGTCGGCTAATTCTGCGCATGCGGTGAACCTGCGGTGAACCTGAGTGCACCGCGCGTGGCCGGTGATAGCAACGAATCACGGGATACCGACCGCCGCCGGTGTACCTGACAATAGGGAATGGGCACATGAGCATCACGAAAAAGAGCCTGAAGGCGGTAGACAACAAAGCCCGCAAGCGCCGGCATGCCTACCTGGTACGGGTGGAAGGCCCACGCGATCCCGTGACGGGCAAGCGCCGGCAGTACAGCCGGCAGGTGCGCACGATGGAAGAGGCGCGGGAACTCGAAAGCAACTGGCAAGCGGAGATTGCGCGCGGTACGGCGCTTGACCCGAACAAAACCACGGTAGCGCAGCTGCTCACGGATTGGCTGGCAATCACGGCCACAGAGGTGGAACCGCAGACGGCAGCCGGCTACGAAATCACCATCCGGGTACACCTGATACCGGCCCTCGGAAATATCCTGGTGCAAAAGCTGACCACGGCTCGCGTGCAAGCACAGTACGCGGAATGGACAGCCGTCGGCATGAGCGCTCGCACCATGCGGGAATGTCACCTGCGACTGTCGCAGGCATTGAATCAGGCGGTGCTGTTTCACTTCGTACAGGCGAATGTCTGTGACCACGCAAAACCGCCGGCCATGGTGAAAGCCAAGCCGCAGGTGTGGAACACCGCAGAGGCGAAGACGTTTCTCGACATGGCGGAATCCGACAGCCTGTCGCCACTCTGGCACCTGTTGCTGTTGGAAGGGATGCGCCGGGGTGAGGCGCTAGGGCTGCGGTGGCAGGATGTGAACTGGCAGCGCGGTACAGCCCATATCGCGCAATCCGTCCGGGCGGGTATCGCTAAAGGCGAGGCGGTGATTCAGCCCCGAACCAAAACCCGATCGGGTGCCCGCACGGTGCGACTGACGGCCCGGACTGTTGCCGCATTGAAAGCGCAAAAGAAGCGACAGGCAACGCGCCGGATTGCCGCAGCGGACTGGCAAGACAACGACCTGATTATCTGCACATCGAAAGGCACGCCCTACAACCCCACGAACGTGCGCAAGCACTTCGATGCCCTGGTGTCACGTGCCGGCCTGCGACGCATCACGCCCCACGGCCTGCGGCACACACACGCCACGATGCTGCTACGGCAGGGAGTGCATCCGAAGATCGTGAGTGAACGGCTAGGGCATGCGAACATCGGTATCACGCTGGATACCTACTCGCACGTGCTGCCCGACGCACAGGACGCCGCAGCCGACGCGATGGACTCGATCATGGGCGGTGTGAAGGAACAGGCATAGCGCGTGACAAGCGTATGTGCTAGCCAATACCGGCTAGTGTTGCATGATTCCGGTCGTGCACGTACACTATTAACGGTGCATGCGACTGCGTCGCCTGTGCGCCAAGCCGGATGTACCGGCAAAGCACAGAACACATGCGCTGACACCTGAGAGGGTGGAGGAGAGAGGAAGCCACATCGGGAACCGGGCAACCGGCCCTGATGTGCGAGTCGTCTGTTTCTTTCACTCAAGGAGTCAGCACATGACACGCATACCCTCTGACACCGTGACCCCCCGTCACGGAAATCCCCTGGCGACACCTGAACTGCGCAACCATTTTTCGGGCCCCACTGTGGCCGGGAGGTTGCGCCATGATTGATTTCACGAACTCCGACACCGACACCATGACACTGGAAGAGCTGGCCCGGCGTATGGGCATCTCTCGCACGGTGGCCTATGAGCTGGCCCGCCGTGATGATCTCCCTGTGCCCGTGATTCGCGTAGGCCGGCGGTTGCTGTTCTCCAAGCGCGCGTATGACGCGCTGCTTGACGCACAGCACGAACCGGATGCGAAGAGCGCATAGCAAACACCCGACCGGAGCCAACCCGTCGGGTGTTTCGGCATAGGAGATTCAACAGTGTCTACTCTATCAGATGCGCACCTGGCAGAGGTGCGAGCATCCGCCATTTCCACTGAAGTGATCGCAGCGCGCGGGTATGAGACCGTCACGAACCCGCGCGGGCTGCCCGATGCGTTCGCCGGCTCTCAGAAAAAGATGCACGGCCTGCTTATCCCGATCCGCGATGTGACAGGCATCATTGCAACCTACCAGCTGAAACCCGACAACCCGCGCACGGACCCGGCGACGGGAAAGCCGATCAAATACGAGACCGCCGCCAATGGTCGCACCTGCCTTGACGTGCCGGCGTCGGTGTTGCCAATGCTGCGCGACACTGACACTCCGCTGTGGATTACCGAAGGCTGCAAAAAGGTTGACGCCGGCCTGAGTAACCACGTGCCGAGCATCATCGGTGTGCAAGGCGTGTGGAACTGGAAGAGTCAGGGCATGGCGCTATCAGATTGGGATGAAATCGCCTTGCGAGGCCGCGAGGTGGTGATCGCGTTCGATTCCGACGTAATGGTGAAAGTCACCGTACGCGGTGCGCTGGAAGCCCTGGCGCGCTACCTAACGATGCAACGGGCAGAGGTGCGCTACCTGGTGATGCCCGACCTGCCGGATGGTGAGAAATGCGGCCTTGACGACTGGTTTGTGTCCGATGGCAGCCGCCTGGAACTCGACAGCCTGATAACCGACACGCTGCCCGACAGTGTGATGGATTGGCAAGAGCCGATCCCGCTAGAGCCGACCACCGGCCCGCCGTTTCCGCTGGAAGCCCTACCCGACACGGAAGAAACGCCGCTGCGGTCCCTGGCGACCGCCATAGCCGACCAGACTCAAGCTCCGGTGGATATAGGCGCATGGTGTGCCCTTGCCGTCATTGGCGCTGCCGTGCGTGGCAGATTAGACGTACAGGCCCGAAAAAACTGGCGAGAGCCGGTGCATATCCAGTCCCTGCAAGTCCTGGTGTCGGGAGGTGGCAAGGGTCCAACCTACCGCGAACTTACCGCTCCGCTGTATAGGTGGGATGCCGACCAGCGCGCGTTGTGGGAAGCCGAGCATGCCACGTGGGAACGCGAGCGCAAGCTACGCGAGGTGAACGAAAAGAAATACCGCAACAAAGCAACCGCCGCCAAGGCGACCAGCGATGATGAAAGGCGGTGGCAAGGGTACATGCAGGCTCTTATGGAATGGGAGCAACAGGAACCCTGGCTGCGGCGCATCGTGGCGAGTAACACCACTGCGGAGGCATTGGAAAAGCGCATCTATGAGCAGGGCGGCGCGATGGCTGTCGTGAGTGGCGAGGGCAGTTTCCTCGCCAATATCACCGGCGCCTACTCCGACCAGCCAAAGCTAGGCGTGCTCTTGCATGGATACACTGGCGAACCATTCGAAAACGACCGAAAGACCGATAACGAACAGTGGCGGGTTTCACGTTCATGCGTAGCTGTTTCCCTGGCAATACAGCCCCGCGTACTTATCGCCATGGGACAGGTTCCCGGGTTTCAGGACCTCGGAGCGGCCGCGCGCTTCCTGGTGACATGCCCTAAAGAAATCGCCTGGCCCGAACTTGACCCGCCGGATATTCCCGATCACCTTACCAATTGGTGGAACCGCCGCATCCTGGAGATTGCCAACGACACTGAGGGCAGCGCAGCCGAGCCGGTAGCGATCACCCTCGCAGATGATGCGCGTGAAGTGTTCCACGGGGAGCGGCAATGGTGGCGAGAGGCTACCGCAGCTGGCGTATTTGCCAACATGCCGGAATGGGGTAGGAAGTACGCCGGCATGGTGCTGCGCATCGCCGGCCTGTTGCACGTTGTGCAGGAAGCGTCGCCGCACACGACGCCAATCAGTACAGACACTATCGCCCGTGCCGTCACGATCATGCGTCATGCGATTGAACACGCGAGGATCGGGCACGGGCTGATGAACGGCACCGAAGCGCACGGGCGAGCATCCGACATTCTCGAAGTTGTGAAGCGATTGCAGGCAGAGTCGGGAAGTGTCACCAGCGCCGATGTGTACGACCGTGTGCGAGGCCGGCAGGCATTCCAACGAACGGCAACCGTAATAGGCGCCCTGCGCACGCTGGAAGAGCGCCGGCACGTTCGCCTTGAACGTCGGGAAGGCCCCGGTCCCGAAACGTATTTCGTGATTCTGAATCCCCTCGATATGCCTGCGGAAATGCGAAGTTCACCGATATCTGACCCTGTGGGGGTAATTTCGCATCTTCGCAGCCATTCCGGAGATGCACCAGATAGAGAAACTGATCTTGACCCAACAGGCACGGACGGCGCTACGTGGGAGGATTTCTAGTGGAACCCTCCATCGTGCTTCATGACCTCCGCACACACGGCCTGTACCCGGCCCTGGAAGGCGAGCGTATCCGGCTGTATGGCGACATGCGACGGCTCACGGATGGACTCAGGCAGGCTATCACGATGAACCGGGCGGGCATCATCGAACAGCTGCAACAGCCAGCGGAATCCATCGCCTATGACCTGGTGGACATTGCCAGTTGCGCCGGCTGGCATCCGACCGTGAACGGACAATCTGTCGATTGGCGTTGTGGCTTGCAACACTCCACAAACCCGATGCCCACGGCATCACTCAGGGACGCGCTCACACACCACACAGCGGACGTTATCGCGGTGCTCCTTGCGGTGCCCGCCGGCTGCCCGAACCGTTCCACCTGCGAGTCACAGGGCATCTGTGCAGCGGAGATAGGCGAGAGTGCCTGTACGGCGCTGGCAGGGAAGGAATCACCACATGAGTAGCGCACAACGCTGGAAGCGGGCAGAGCGCGAGATTGCGGCCCTGCTCGGAGGTGCCCGCATCCCGAACAATGGCTACGGGCAACCGGACGTGATCGCCGGCAACCTGGCAGTACAGGTGAAAACGAAAGCGGCGCTGCCGGCGTGGTTCACGGACGCCGTAGACCAGAGCATCCGGGATGCTGACGACGGGCAACAGCCCATCGTGATTGTGAATCTGGTCACACAAGGCAAGCGTGCCCGCCGCTTCCTGATTGCCGACCTCGATACGGTGTTGCGTGAAGGGAAAACGTCGTGACGCTGGTTATTACGTGCCGGTCCTGTGGGAAGGCACACACGCCGTCAGCTGACGATATCCGCCACGATCCACGGCGGATATCGTC
>Ga0209176_10000190_pt1 | contig 15152 bp, 11 predicted proteins | sample NGEPer11B_FD_184511 | JGI IMG/M metagenome (GOLD analysis project Ga0209176, IMG submission 184511) | Arctic peat soil microbial communities from the Barrow Environmental Observatory site, Barrow, Alaska, USA - NGEE Permafrost305-11B... | ecosystem: Environmental > Terrestrial > Soil > Wetlands...
CGGCCCGCTCCCTGACTTCACGTGGATACCTCTTCTGTGTGTTCATGACTCCATCCTCTCAAAGGTTGGAGTCTCCGGCAAACCCGGGGCGGTTCATCCATCATCCTCTGCCCTCGGTGGAGCGGGATGCGGTGGATCCTAACTCCAATGGAATTCTTCGTCGGGAGGAGGAGGGACGAGATTGCGAGCACAGCCAAACTTCGGAGCAGAATCCAGCGACCAGACTTCACTCTTTAGTTCAACGCGTTCCTTTTCTTCCGATTCACGATAAACCTGGTCCGCGATCCCCAAGATAAACTCAACATGGCGCTCAAGTTCTCCTCTGCCGCCCCTGGCAAACAATCGCAGTTGACCCCACTGTTTCTCCAAACGCTCAAGTTGTCCGCACTTGACCATGAGGCCTAGAAGGCTGTCCGACATACGGAAGTCCTCGAGTTGCTTTATGAGCTCGGGAGACAAGAATTCCAGGTACGTGCCAATCGTCTGACGGAGCTCTAACCCCACCTCGGAGGCGTGTTGGGCCATGGCGCTCCTCCAGCTGAGCGGGAAGGGGCCGAAACTGGGAACTACCCCATCTGCCAGGGCGTCAAAGTAGACCATAGCATCAAGAAAATGCTCATCGAAGACCCGATGTGGATCAGTTGATCCCTCCAAAGATTCAGCAGCCTCCGGCTCCATAGCAGCTTTATACATCCATGCCAGAAACTCCACGTGGCGGGTCATCATCTTACAAACTTGACTGATGGCGACATCTTTGACGGGTGCATTCCGCCGACTACTCTGGTACCGCAGTAACTGGTTCACCACGTTGACGGTAAACATAATTCCAGTGGCTTCGGTGGCTAGGTTAAGAAGCAGATCGCTCGGCTTGAGGATGTACCATGAGAAGAACAAACTGACAACAGCCAATGACGGAACAGCTAGGACCCACCAGGGCCCAATCCAATGCTTCTTCCGGCGGTTTTCGCTTGTCATTTCCCCTCGTTCCCGTGCGGGTAATGGGACTCTTCGATGAAAGCGGCGAACTCCACCCGGACGAGTGCCTCTCCTTCCCCAGGCAAACCGCCGGATGCCTTCTCCACAGAGAGGACTTCCGGACCTCCGAACCTAGATACCCTAACTATCCGCACTTGCTCCCACCCCTTTCTTCCCTTGATTGCACCTGCGCCCCAGACTATTGGCTCCGGACCGCCAACCCAAGTCCGCGCCACCAATCGCAGACAAGCGCCACCCGTGGGTAAGCGCAAGCCGCAACCGCCATGAGCGTAACCCCGAAAATAATCTGCAGGTTACTTGTCGCGGTAGAGTGGCTTCTCCCTCAACCTTCCCCCATCACCGGATACGAATCGTCTTAGGCCCTGGTGGCCTCCAGCTCAATGCTGAGCTCCACTGTATCACCCACCAGCACGCCCCCAGTCTCCAAGGTACTGTTCCACACCAGACCAAAGTCTTTGCGATCCACCTCCCCCTGGGCCTCAAGACCTACGCGATCATTCCCCCAAGGATCAGTGAGACGGCCGTTGAAGCGGGCATCGAGCTCAATCTCCTTAGTAACGCCCCTGATGGTGAGATCTCCGGCTATCTTCAACCGGTCTCCATCCACCTGTTCTACTCTTTTGCTCCGAAACACCATCTGTTGATGGTGGTCGGGCCAGGAACTCCTGGCCAGCCGCGCTAGCCCCCATCCGCTTCTTGATTCATGATGACCGTCCAACGCTGGTTCGCCAATCCCTTGATTCGCGATGCTTGGCCGCACTGGAAGCGCTCGTCGTATCGCTCAAGCAGATATGGGAGGTACAGCAACGCGACTTCAAGTGGTGTCAGATGACCCAGTGGAAGCTTTCCTCGCCGCAGGCCTATCTTTCGCGGGTCCTCCATGTCTTCGATGTCGACGATGTAGTCCAGACAGGCTGTCAGATGGACGAAGGCTGAGAAGGGAGAATAGTAGCGCTGGTAGCCTCCGACGAGGTTGCTTACTACTTGCGGGTGCGCCCCTATCCCATCCAGATGATCCTTGATGCTCGGATGTCCCGGCACAGAACCTTTCTCCTCATAGCGCTTCAGGATCCCCATGAGCCGGTCTACAAGCTGCCCTTCTTCCGATTCTAGCCTCGTGATCGTGGCCTCGAGAGCTTCCCGGCGTAGTCTCGAATGCGTAGTTTGGTACTGCAGGCGAGCCGCGTGTCGTTTCTTCATTGCTTGCTCAACCAGGCTCTGCTGCGCCTTATCGACAGCGGCGATCGCGAAGAACTTCGCAGCGCGGTGCTCCTGCTGCGGTCTTGTCCCAGAAGTTAGATAGAAGAACTCTATTGTCGCCTCTAGTAAGACGCGGGAGATGGCTGCGCTTGCTGACGTTCGGCCAGCCATCGAGAGTTCTAATAGAGCCTCAAAATCGTCCCGTGCCTTGGCCAGTAGACCAGGAAGCACAAGTGAGGTGGCGGCTCCGACCCAAACTTGCGGCGAGTGAACGGTCGGCAACAGCTCGAGGAGTTCGTTTGCCTCCCTGCTAACAGTTCGAAGTTCGATGGCATTAGGATCCACCAGCCCAGTCATCTCCTATCTCGCCGGTCGGCAATCAGCCAATGCTTACCTCGCGCAAACGAACACACTATCGCAGAATAGTGTGCGGCCGCTCAGTAATACATCCGCACGTACCCATACGCCCGCCCGAAGAGCTCCTGATCCTGGTGCAACTTGTACTTGAACAGCGTCTTGCGCAGCGCCATCTTGACCTGCCGCTCACCGGCGTGGGTGCTCTGCCAGCCGTCGAAGCGAACGTAGCGCACAATCTCGTCGATGTCGTCGACGATGCGCTCCACCATCACCGGCGTGTCGGCGTTGCGCGCCTCCTGGAAGAGATCCGTGAGCGCGGCCTTGCCCAGCGACTCGTCGGCGATGGGCTCGGCGGTCTGTTCGGCGGCGACGACGTCGCGGGCGAGCTCGAGCAGAGCCTTCAGGAAGTCGATGCTGAGCAGCAGCCCCTGCTCGTGACGCTCCTTCAGGGCCTCGAGCCGCTCGCTGAGGGCCTTGAAGCGCGGGTCGTGCATCCGTTTGCGCAGGCGGCGGGCCACCTTGATCTCGATCTCCTTGGCCTTGCCCCTCGGGTCAGGCGCGCCCAGTACCGCTTCGAGCAGGTCGGCGTCGAGCACCAGCGTCTCGAGGTCGTCGCGGATGGCGTCCACGTGGACGTTCTGGTGAATCAGCTCGATGGTCTTGGGGCCCAGCACGTGCCAGAGCAGTCTCCCTGTGCCGGTGGACGGCTTCACCGACTCGTACACGTGGGTCAGCCAGCGGAAGTCGCTCTCGTACTGGGTCAGCACCGGGTCGGGCGAGATGGCCTCCCAGAGTCGGCCCAGGTAGCTGTAGTCGGCGGCGAAGGCGTCGCGGGCGGCGTTGTTCGGCAGGCAGGCCTGGGCGGCGATGAGGCCCTCGTAGCCGGTGACGGCGCGATCGACCCCGGGAAAGTAGGCCAGGCACTTCTGCAGGGCCTCGGGTAGCTTCATCACCAGTTCCACGATGTTGGTGACCACCCGGGTGATGCCTTCCTCGTCGAACTGGATGGCCTGGGCCACGTCGTCGAAGATGCCCAGGTAGTCCACGATCAGGCCGTGGGTCTTGGCCTCGCCGTAGGGGCGGTTGGTACGACAGATCGCCTGCAGCAGCGTGTGGTCACGCAGTGGCCTGTCCAGGTACATGGCCTGGAGGATGGGCGCGTCGAAGCCGGTCAGCAGCTTCGAGGTGACGATCAGCATTTTCAGCGGATCGGCGGGGTCGCGGAAGCGGTCGAGGAGCTTCTCCTCGGCATCCCGTTCGTGGCGGAAGGGAGCGTAGTCGTCCTCGCCGCTGTTGACCGTCATGACGACGTCGGAGACCTCCGGCGGCAGATACTCGTCGAGCGCCTTCTTATAGAGCACACAGCTCTCGCGGTCGAAGGTGACCACCTGCGCTCCGAAGCCGCTCGGGGCCACCTTCTCCTGGAAGTGCCGGGCGATGTCGGCGCAGACCTTCTGGATGCGCTCCGGGGACTTCACCAACACCGCCATCTTGGCGGCGGTCTTCGCCAACACATCCTTATCCAGATCGCTGAGCTCGCCGGTGAGTTCCTTGAAGGTCTGGTCGATGGCTTCCTTGTCGATGTGCAGCTCAAGCAGGCGCGGCTCGAAGTGCAGTGGCATGGTGGCGCCGTCGCGGATGGACTCCTCGAAGCCGTAGCGGCTCAGGTAGCCGGACGTGTCCTCGTCGGCGCCGAAGGCGTAGAAGGTGTTGCGATCGGCCCGGTTGATGGGCGTGCCGGTGAGGCCGAAGAGGAAGGCGTTGGGCAGCGCATCGCGCATCTTGCGGCCCAGGTCGCCCTCCTGGGTGCGGTGGGCCTCGTCGACCATGGCGATGATGTTGGCGCGGTCGTTGAGGACTCCGTCGGCCTCGCCGAACTTGAAGATCGTGGTGATGATGATCTTGCGCACGTCCTGGGCGAGCAGTCGCGCAAGCTCGGCGCGGCTATCCGCTTTCACCAGGTTAGGGGTGTCGGCGGCGTAGAAGGTGCTGGAGATCTGGGTGTCGAGGTCGATGCGGTCTACCACGATCATCACGGTGGGGTTCTTGAGGGCGGGATGCAGCCGGAGCTTGCGGGCGGCGAAGAGCATGAGGAGCGACTTGCCCGAGCCCTGGAAGTGCCAGATGAGGCCCTTCTTCGGGTGCCCTGCCACCACGCGCTCGACGATCTTGTTGGTGCCCTCGTACTGCTGGTAGCGGGCGATGATCTTGATGCGGCGCTTCTTCGTGTCGGTGGCATAGGCGGTGAAGTTCGCAAGCAGGTCAAGAATGATGTTCGGTCGGAGCATGGAGGCGACGGCCTCCTCGATCCGGTGCAGGGCCGGGGTCTTTTCGTCGGCGTCGACCCGCCAAGGCCCCCACATTTCCACCGGGAGCCCGATGGAGCCGTAGTGGAACTCCTTGCCCTCGGTGCCGATGGAGAGCAGGTTCGGCACGAAGAGCTCGGGGACGTTGCGCTCGTAGTCGTCGTGAACCTGGAGCGCCGCGTCCAGCCAACTCTGACTGGCCCGGACCGGCGTCTTCGCCTCGATCACCACCAGCGGGATGCCATTGACGAGCAGCACCAGGTCGGCGCGCTTCTCAGAAGCTCCGGCCCGGATCGTGAACTGGGTAGTGACAATGTATTCGTTCTGCTCGAGGTCGGCGAAGTCGATCAGGTGGACGGTGACGTGTTCCCCATTCTCGCCGAAGGGCATGGACCGCTCCCCCGTGAGCCAGGCGGCGAACTCCTCGTTGGCCTTGACGAGCCCGTCGCCGCGCACGCCCAGGATGATGGCACGGAGTCTGTAGAGGACGTCGTCGGCGCGGTCGGGATCGGCGGCGATCGCGGGGTTCAGTCGGATGAGCGCTTCGCGCAGGTGATCTTCGACCAGGACTTCATGCGGCTGACGCGGGAGGTCTTGAGGAGCGAGGAAGTGCCAGCCGTGGCCGGAGATCTGGCCGTTGCGCCGAGCGAGGCCGGGGCCGACGGCGGTATGGTGGGTAATGCCGCCGCAGAGTCGATCGCGGATGAAGGCTTCTACCGTGTTGGCCTCGTTGAAGGTCATGTCGTCCCCAAAGCCGTGGCCAGGATGCGCTGCCTAACGCTGTGAACAGCTGCCCGTCTATTTCGCAGCGTCGTAAGCCCACTGTCGAGCCCCTGGAGTGCGGCGATAATCGCTCCCAGCACGCTGGCGGGCGGCAATGCGATAGGAACGTTCCCGACAATCGTTGTGTTGAGGTTCGGCATCGTCGTTCCTACTGCGTGGACGTTGAGCCAGCACACGCTGTGCGGCGAAGCGAGTGCATGAAAGACCGCCAGGAACGGCATTTGCGATTGAACCCGAACTCGGACGGAACCCGTCCCGCAAAGCCATCCGACGGCTGACTCCTCGACGAAGGCTCGCTTGTCAAGTTCCCCCCGACGCGGAAGCAGAATGTCGCCCTGTTGAAGCCGATGGACTTCGAGAGAGCGCGCTTTCCGTTCCGAAACCCGAGCAATCCCATCAGTGGCGATTCTGTCGTCTCTAATGTTCATCGGCATCACAACAGGCACGCCGTCAGGCCGATAGTCCGACTGGTGCAGCTCGGCACCAAAGGGGCCGATTTGAATGCCGTCACCGTCATCGCATAGCTGCGCGAGCGCAACTGGCTTGTGCCGAGCTGGATCGAACTGGGATGTGCGAATGGATGAAACAATCGCCGCGCAACGCTCGATGCAGTTGGAGAGATTGTTGAGTACGGAGGTGGCAGCTGCGACAACAGAGTAAATAGACCGCTGCTCCTCCAACGATGGCAGGCCGAACTCATACCAGGCTATATCAGAGAAGTTGATGTAGGGATTGACGGATCCCTTCGACTGGTTGATCGAGTGCTCGTGAAATGACTCGGACTGCATGATGAACGGCAACAATTCGGGCAGAAGCATCGTCGGATTCTTCGACTCGATGACAAACGTCGTGTTGGCCGTGATTCCCTCGAAGTCCGCCACAGCGACCTTGCGCAGATACGTCCGACGCGACCCGTACAGGACATGCCCCGGCTTGAAGCGCATGTTGAACGCTGGTCCGAGATAACCGTCCCCAATCCGCCCCCACCGCCGAATCCGCAGATCATCGGTGTCCATATGCTCGCCGGCGATGTACCGCTTGAGGCCCGAGTCCTCTGGATCGACCCGGTCCCTAACCTGACGAACGACATCCCCGAACGCCACGCGGGTCCACCCGTTCTTGGAGCCCGACTCAGCCATCCCCCGCCTCCTCGGCGACGACCACGTCGAGCATGTCAACGAGAGCGTCCATCTGCAGCCAGAACGCCCGCCCACCGGCGGCGAAGGCGGCCCAGGCCGTCTTCAGATCCTGCCCGCCACCGTCGACCGCGCCGTTCCCCACCGGCCTGACGTAGCGCGGGATCGACAGATTGCCGTCCTTCTCCAGCACCTCCGCCGTCGTCGCGACCGCGGCGAAGCCGGGCTCATCGGCGAACGCCTGATAGGCCCCGAGAATCCGCGCCTGATGCTCCGGTTTCAAGAAGCTCTGGGCCCGCTCCCGCGCCACGTCGTGCACGGCGTCGATGAAGAGGATCTTCCCCCGGAGCTCCGCCGGCTTCCGCGTGCGGCAGACCACGACGCACGCCTCCATGGGCGAGTTGTAGAAGAGGTTGGGCCCCAGGCCGAGGACGCACTCGAGCAGGTCCGACTCGACCAGCCTGCGCCGCATCTCCGCCTCCTCGTTCCGGAAGAGCACGCCGTGCGGGAAGAGGATGGCGCAGCGGCCGGTCTTCGGGTCGAGGCTCTTCAGGATGTGCTGGAAGAAGGCGTAGTCGGCGCGGCCCTGCGGTGGCGTGCCGAGGAAGTTGCGGCCCCAGGGGTCGCTCTGCCAGGCCTCGCGGTTCCACTTCTTGATGGAGTAGGGCGGATTGGCGAGCACCACGTCGAAGGTGCGCAGACGGTCGCGCTCGATGAAGGCGGGGTTGCTCAGCGTGTTGCCGGCGACGATCTCGAAGTCCTCGACGCCGTGCAGCACCAGGTTCATCCGGGCGATGGCCGCGGTTATGTGGATGAGTTCCTGCCCGTAGAGGCCGAGCGTGCGCGCGTCGCCGCCCCGGCGTTTCACCTCGGCGAGGGCTGAGATCAGCATGCCGCCGGTGCCGACTGTGGGGTCGTAAATCCGCTCGCCCGCCTGCGGCTCGAGCATCTGCGTCATCAGGTGGACTAGCGTGCGGTTCGTGTAAAACTCCTGCGCGGTGTGGCCGCTGTCGTCGGCGAACTGCTTGATCAGGTACTCGTAGGCATTGCCGAGCTCATCCTCAGGAACCGCAGCCAGACTCAGTGAGCGCTTGGAGAAGTGCTCGATGAGGTTCTTGAGCGTCTCGTCGGGCAGCTGCGCCTTGTCCGTCCAGGAGGCGGTGCCGAAGACGCCGGAGAGGCGTTCCGGGTTGGCCGCCTCGACGGCGCGGAAGGCGTTGAGAAGTGCCCGGCCCACGTCGCGAGATGCCGTCCGTACGTCCGCCCAGTGGGCGCCGTCGGGAATCGCGAACCGATCATCGGCGGTTGCGCGGGCGTAGGACTCATCGTCGGTCTCGTCGACGGCCGTCTGATACTCCTCATCCCACACGTCCGAGAGGCGCTTGAAGAAGAGGAGCGGGAAGACATACTGTTTATAGTCTCCGGCGTCGATCAGGCCGCGCAGGAGCTTGGCCGCACCCCAGAGGTAGGACTCAAGCTCATGCTGGCTGAGGTGCTCGGGGGCCTCACTCATGCGAGCCAGCCTCCCTCGGTCAAGACTTCGCGCAGGTGATCCTCGGCCGCACGGCACTCGGCCAGAGCTTCCTTGAAGGCGGCGACGGCTTCGGGGAGCGGGGGGATGTCCCCGCCGATGGGCGGAAGCACGTAGCGCGAAATGTTCAGCGTCCAGTCCTCGGTCTCGATCTCACCCAGGGTAACCACCTTGGCCCGGTCTTCCACGTCCTCGAACGCACGTACCCAGGCGACGATCTGCCCGGCCTGCTCGGGGTCGAGGAAGTTCTGGGCACGACCCTTGCGGAGTAGGCTCGATGCGTCGACTATCAGGACCTTGCCCTTCCGCTCGGGGGGCTTCGTGCGGCGCAGGATCATCACGGCAGGAGCCAGCCCGGTACCGTAGAAGACGTTCGGGGCGAGCCCGATCACGGCCTCAACGAGATCCCGCTCGAGGAGTGCCTGGCGGATCCGACCTTCCGCCGCCTTCCGGAAGAGCGCCCCCTGGGGCAGAACGACCGCCATGCGGCCGGTGCCCGCCGCCATGGAGGCCACCATGTGCTGCACCCAGGCGTAGTCGCCGTAGCTTTTTGGCGGCAGCCCATAGGCAGCGCGACCCCAGGGATCGGCCTCCCAGACCTCCCTGCCCCACTCCTTGAGGGAGAAGGGGGGATTGGCGATCACGCAGTCGAAGGTGGCAAGACCGCCCGTGCTAGAATCGGTAAACGCTGGGTTACGGAGCGTGTCTTCACGCACGATCTGGAAGTCCTCCACGCCGTGCAGCACCAGGTTCATCCGGGCGATGGACGAGGTAGTGAGGTTCTTCTCCTGCCCGTAGATCTTGCCGAAGAAGGTCCGCGGGTCGCCGCCCGCACGTTCAACGTGCTCGATCGCGCCAAGCAGCATGCCGCCGGTGCCGGTGGCCGGGTCGTAGATGCTCTCGCCTTCCTTGGGATCGAGAATGTCGACCATCATGCGGACGACGCTGCGGGGCGTGTAGAACTCCCCGGCCTTTTTGCGCTTGGTGATGTCGGCGAACTTCCCGATGAGGTACTCGTAGGCGTCGCCGAGGATGTCAGAACCCACAGACGCGTTGCCGAGCGAGACCCCGGAGAGCCCTTCAACGAGGTCTTTGAGGATCTCGTCGGTGAGCATCTCCCGGTTCCCCCAGTCGGCCGCCCCGAAGACGCGGTAGAGGGTGTCGGGGTTGGCGCGCTCGATCTCCCGCATGGCGTGAGAGAGTGCCGCACCGATGTTGGCGGGCGTCTCGCGGACGTCGCGCCAGTGACAGCCCTCCGGGACGCTGAAGCGGTGCACCTCGGGGAAGTCGACCGGATCGACGTCACCGAAGAGCTCGGCGGCCTCGGCGGTCTCCTCGTCCCAGACGTCGCAGATGCGCTTAAAGAAGAGTAGCGGCAGGATGTAGGCCTTCCAGTCTGTGCGGTCGACAGCGCTGCCGCGCAGGATCTCGGCGCAGCTCCAGAGGTGCGACTTGAGCTGTTGGAGCGTCAGGGGCATGTTGGCCTCGGCCTTGCTTGCGGCGTTCTTCCGCGGCGCGGGAGGTACAGCGTCGGATGGGCGGGCCGAATCGCTGAGGCGGTGCGAGGTCTGGTCTCTGGTTTCGTCCACGCTACTTGGGACCAGTCGGTACCCCTTAGCCATGCGCTCGTCTCTCCGGAGTTGTGGGAGCGTGAGAATCTACGGTACCACGTGGGTCGGACGGGACCAAATGCCTCGGAGGGCCAGCGGCAATGGCACCATCAGGTCATAGTGGCTCCCTTGCTGGCTCCGGCGCGTCGGCCGCATGGATCAGGAATTCCACCGCGAAGTGAATGCTCGTGCCGTTTCTACTTCCGCCCGAACGTACATGCTGCCCCGTCCCTCCGAATACCGGTCGCGAGCGCGGGCTAAGGGAACAAAGCTCCTCTTCAACAACCCATCCCAGACGAAGCCCGGCGGGCTCGTGGTGTACCAGTGCTCGGCCTCGAGGTCGACGGGGTCCGCTCCCCGGCTCAAGCGCATGGACCCGGCCTGGTGAAAGTGGACCGTCCGGGGGATCGATGTGCCCACGACCCCGGTGAAGCGCAGATAGCGGGTGATCGGCTCGGGCAGACCGGCCATCATCTCCTCGGTTATAAAGGTCCCCTGCCCACGCTTGTGGAGCGTATGGACGAAGTGCATGTGGTAGTGCAGAAGATGAGTGTGGAGAAGGAGGACCAGGACATAAACAGTATCCGCCTGGTCCTGGAACTACCGAAATCCCTGACCCCGGCCGGCCGTGAAGCGACCGGCTGCCGTCTTGTACGTAATGTACATAATGTACAAGACGCTCATTTGCCCGGGTCAGCAGGTCCATCAGGGCCGATAGCCACCTTCGTCAAAGAGCGGCCGCGCTACTTACAGAAGGTTGTGGACGTGGCCTCCCGCTGCCACCACATAGCCCGCCGGGGGGCTGCTCGAAGAACAGCGCCCCCATGTGGCCTTCACCGCCCCGCCCTACAACGTCTCCCTCGGCGATCAACGGGACCAGCACCAGCGGAGGATGCAAAACGACGCAATGCCACCGGCGGATTGTTGACGTGCTGCTTATCCCGATGCTCGTAGGATTCGATCGGGCGCTTAGTATCGCCCTTCTTCTCTCGTGCCATCAAATCCTTCCCGTCGGTCTCGTCATGGGCTGGTTGGGGAGGCTAATAGTACTTCGGCAGGTTGAATGATCAATACAGATCTCCGATGCTCTTCCGGTCGAACCTACCCGTTGTAGCCAGATAGCCTAAGGGGAAGGGCTCCTCCCGGGTCCGATTCTGCTCGGATGCCCACTCTTCTGCCAGACTCCCCAACTCGCCGGCGGTAATTAGCAGAATGTTGCGGTCAAAGTACCTGGAATGGTAGCGAACCGCCTCCACTCCCGACTCTTCTGTGAAATCGGGACCGATCACCAAGAAGACGGGTACCAGTTTCTCCGCCTGCTCCATATAGCGGTGAAACTGATCGATATGATCCTTCAGGTTCACCGGAGTACCCTTGGACTTATTGTCCCACATGAGGTAGCGGGCCCCCAGACTCACCAGCCCGTCGGAGTGGTCGCTTCCGGATTGCTGCAGAGGCGTATGATTCAGCAACTGCGAGAACAGATACCGCGTGGCATCCTCGAATTTAGCTTCGATCTCAATGTCCTTCTCTATGACATGTTGGGCACGGAGTGTCTCATGATCGCGACACGCCAACTCTGCATAAAACTCGTACCAGCGCGCCCGCTCATCGGCCTCCGCTTCCACTTGGGGCCTCAACGCATCGAAGTGATCGATCACCCGATGTACCTTGTCTTCCACGCTCCCGTACGGGGAGATCTCCAGCTCTCGGCACCACTCCGATAGCTGATCGCTCGTCAGGCCGAAGCGGGGCGACGTGCCGGCAATAGCCCGGGAAGCCGGCACGTTCATCACGATGCGCTCAATCAGGGTGTCCACCCTGTCGTACCGAGAAAACTCAACATTATTCTCACTGAGGATCTCCTTCAGATGTCTCTTCGGCCGTAGCGGCTTGGAATTCATCATGGCCCGGTAACTTTCCGTCCGCATCTCGACCCCTATGATTTGCCGAAGCAGCTCCGCGAGCTCCTCCGGGATCACGTCGTAGTCGGCTTTCTCCGAGTCCCGCACGGTAAAGAGCAACCCAAGGCTTTGGAGACAGCGGCGCACATCGTTGATCTCACTCCGGGTATGCGGCTCATTGTCCGGCTTTGGATACTTCGAGAGCTTCGCTTCCAGGGTTCGATGGTCCCATTCATTAATGCGAAGGCGCGCCCTGAGCCTTTGGAGAAGATTAGCTTCGTCTGGAGAGACGCTATCTTGATATTCCCACGCGGTCGCCAAGACGAAATTGTATAGTTCGAGTTCCTTGAAACGGGGGCCATCAGGCCTGCCGCAGGCAAGATCCGCTATGTCGACTTCATTGGAACGGTCGACTATGGCCTGTTCCGTAGCGATCACCTGCTCCTCTGTTTCCGTCTGGCGCAGAGTGAATTCGTACTGGTCCAGCAAAACGTCCAGCAGGAGCAGGCGCGCAAGGACACGATAGTCCTTGTCCGGATGTCCATACAGTGCATACTCTAGGTTCGCGCGAACCGTATCTTCGTGCAGGTACTGCGGCCTTACCTTACGTACTGCATCCCGCAGCTCGGCTTCACTCAGCTGGTTGTGATCAACAACATGAGCACCGGCGATCCTCCGAACATCGGTCAACGTGCCAACCCCGGCCACCGCCTCGTCGAATTTCACCGTTGCGCCCCCTGGATCGCCGCAGAACCCTACAACTAGACACACTGTAGGTACTAGACGGCAACCTGTCAAGCAACCTGCTGGCGCTGCACTTCATAGTTGGGATCACCGGCCAGGTCTGTCTTGGACGACGTTTCTCATGCGCCGCCCATATGATCCCGGAATTGTCGAAGACATCTATGTCTGCAGGCCGCATAGCGAATGAGAGCAACCCGCCTAGCTATGCCTGCTGGGCGATGATCGAGAATCGGCGCCTTTCCTACACCGTGCCCAATGGCACTGAGGTTGAAGGACTACGTTTGGAGTTATTGTAAAATCTGGTGTTTAGCCAGTTGAATCATGCGGCGGCCTGATCGACTTCTGTTACCTCGACACCGTCTTTGTCAGTCATGACAACCTTCCTCGAAGAAGACGGTAGATGACCGCAGACGCCTCGTATCGATCCAACCCGTGCAGACACACCTCCGAGATGCTCGGGTCGAGATGGCAAGGGTGGGCGAGTTGCGAGGCTGTGGCCAGGCGGCCCACGCGCGACAGCACTGCGATGGGCTTCGGGACGTACTCAGGTTTGGCCCGCTCCCAATCGAGACGACGGCTCACTGCGTCCAGTTAGGTTCTTGTTCTCTCTTCGCTGCCAGGCTGCCGATTCTTGCGGTGCTGCCCGGGACCAACTGCGCAAAAGGTTCGAGACCTTTCCCTTCGTCCAAACCAACTGCTAGCATGGTGCCAGTGACACACGGTCCATCCAACATGGAGGCGAAAGAATGGTATGCGTGCGGTTTGCCGCACTCAAGGGTCTTTGCTCACTCCGACCATCTTTCCCCTTCTCCGCCCTGCGACAATCTTCTGGGTCTCAACTCGAAGCTTACTGTCCGCTTCGTCGCCGTGCCCGTCTAGGAGCTGCCGAAGATGACAGGGATTCACCCTTTCCACGTCCTCCCAGTCGCTGTAGTTGCGGACGAAATCCGTGAACCGCTTCCGGTGGACGACTTCATCTGGATAGACGGCTCGCGACCAGCTGTCAATCATAGTGACGATGAGAATCTTCCGAAACAGTCGGTCTTCCAACTGGGCTACTGCCTGGAGTTCGCTCGTGAAGTAGTCAACGTACATACTCAATTCAGTATCGTTCGTCACGCCTGCCTCCCTATGGTTCTCTATGCTAGTGACTCCATGACGATGAGTGGCTGGAGCAGCGAGAGACCCACTGGCCACCTCCGCGAGCGCTAAGTTGATCTCCCCACTGGCGCTCGCCCATCACAGCTTCAAGACCCAGGTCAATGCAGGCGGCAAGGCGCATCATGCTCACGCTTGCTCGCATGACCTTCAACCCCACTGGGTGCTGACCGACGGCATCGGCAATGCGACCATCACCGGCTCTTGGACTCAGCTCGGAACCGATCACCCTCGAGGGGCCGCCCTCTTGAGGACACCGACAATCATGACCAGCACTACAAGACATCTCGTCCAGGCAATCGTTACGAGAGCAAGATAGGCATACCACACGCGGATCATGCTTCCCCGCCTGCTATCTCGTCCATGAACACCCGGGCGGCGTGGTCGAGCAGCCAGACATCAACAACCGCCGCCATGGCTTCCTCGCCCGTGGCCCAAGCCACCAGAATCTCCTGCAGCAGATCGTCCCTCTCCTCCGCACCGAGCGAAGAATAGAGGCGTTCAAGCTCTCCAGCTGTAGGTCGGTCGTCGGGTACCACCAGTCTCTCTCCCAAAGCCGCCGCAAGGATGGACACGCCACAAAATAGACAAAAACCTCACGCCTGTCCAGGAGCACGGGGGCGCGCAGGTGATTGTCCGGCCGGACCGGGACCGCGGCCGCGTTAATCTCGTTGACTTCCCGGCCGTGAGAGGGAACATGGTGTCACCCGACCGAAGGAGACCGCCATGCGCACCGCCGCCATCGCCTACCCCCTCGAAGACCAGCAGGGCTGGGAGCGTTCCCTCATGGCCTTCCTGGTAGAGAAGGAGCGCCGCTCCGGCTCCCAGCGCACGGTCGAGGGCTACTCCCGCATGCTGCAGGACTTCTTCGGAAGGCTGGGTAAGACCCCAGACGAGGTGACAGGCCAGGACGTCTTCGTATGGGCCCACGCCCCCGGCCTCTCCGGCAAAGACCCCTCCCCCGTCACCATCGGTGCCCGCATGGCCTGCGTGTCCTCCTTCTTCCGCTTCTTGATCCGCATGGAGATCGTTGATCGTAATCCCTGCGACCGGCTGGAGCGGCCGCGGACCTCACCCTCTCCCCCCCGAGGACTCTCGGCCGAGGAGACCCGGCGACTCTTGGCCGTCATCCCGGACACCCGAATTGGTCTACGCAACCGCGCCATCCTCCTCACCCTGCTCCTCACCGGACGGCGGCGGGCCGAGGTCTTCCGCCTGACCCGCGGCGACCTTTCCTTCGATGGCGACGTCTGCTTCTACTCCTTACCGGGGCAAGGGTGGGAAGACCGGTCGGCGCGAGCTACCTGTGCCCGCAGTAGAGGCGCTCAGAGCCGCGCTACGGGCACGGGACCTGGACCTGGAGGTGATGGAAGCGCCCCCGAGTCTTTATGGGGCGTCACGAGCGGTACGTTCTACGCGCAGCTCCA
>Ga0209176_10000191_pt1 | contig 15114 bp, 10 predicted proteins | sample NGEPer11B_FD_184511 | JGI IMG/M metagenome (GOLD analysis project Ga0209176, IMG submission 184511) | Arctic peat soil microbial communities from the Barrow Environmental Observatory site, Barrow, Alaska, USA - NGEE Permafrost305-11B... | ecosystem: Environmental > Terrestrial > Soil > Wetlands...
CGCACGTTTCGCGCAGCTGGGCCGATCGTGGACGCGACGCTCGAGCCGTCACGGTCTATGCCGCGCGGCAGGGCATGGCGATGCCGAGCTTGATGGGGATCAAGTCGTCCAATCGTCCGGGCGGTTAGGCTGATCTAGCCCGGCGAGGGGCTTGAATGGGGAGAGACATGGTCACGAGGCACGCGGCTCCAGGGGCGGACCGGGCCCTTTGGCTTTCGACAATCGCCTTCACGGTGTGTTTCGCCGTGTGGACGATCTTTGCCATCATCGGCATCCGCATCCAACAGAATCTCGGTTTGAACGAGACCGAGTTCGGCCTCCTCGTCGGCACGCCGATCCTAACCGGATCGCTCAGCCGGGTTTTCCTCGGCATCTGGGCCGACCAATATGGCGGCCGCGTCGTCTATGTGCTGACCATGGTGTCGGCGGCCGTCGCCACCTTCCTGCTCTCCTACGCCACTTCCTATCCGTGGATGCTCGTCGCCGCCCTCGGCGTCGGGCTTGCCGGCGGTTCTTTTGCCGTCGGCATCGCCTATGTGTCCAAATGGTTCCCCCCGCAGAAACAAGGGACGGCGCTGGGAATCTTCGGCGTCGGCAATATCGGCGCCGCCGTCACTAAATTCGTCGCACCGTTCGTCCTCGTCGCATTCGGTTGGCAGATGGTCGCGGTGGTCTGGGCAACGGTGCTGGCGGTCACGGCGATCATTTTCTGGTTCGCGACCGACGACGATCCCGAGATCAAGGCCCGCCGGGCCCGTGGCGAGAAGCCGCGCTCGGTGATGATGCAATTGGAGCCGCTCCGCCACCAGCAGGTCTGGCGATTCTCGCTGTATTACTTCTTCATGTTCGGCGGGTTCGTCGCGCTCGCTCTGTGGCTGCCGCGGTACATGATCGGCGTCTACGGACTCGATATTGAAACTGCCGGCATGCTCGCTGTGGCCTATTCGGTTCCGGCGAGCCTGTTCCGCGCCTATGGCGGGCATCTATCGGATCGCTATGGCGCGCGGTTGATCATGTATTGGACCTTTGGCGTCTCGTTGATCTGCCTATTGATGCTCTCCTACCCGAACACCGACTATGTCATCCACGGCATCGAGGGTCCGATCGCCTTCTCGACCCGGATGAACCTCGTTCCGTTCGTGATCACGATTTTCGTTCTCGGCTTCTTCATGTCGCTCGGGAAGGCGGCGGTCTACAAATACATCCCAATCTATTACGGCAAAAACGTCGGTTCGGTCGGCGGTTTGGTCGGCATGATCGGCGGGCTCGGCGGCTTCGTCCTGCCGCTTGCCTTCGGTGTCATGGCGGACCTCACCAACATCTGGACGAGCTGCTTCATGCTGCTCTTCCTTGTTGTCGCCGTCTCGCTCGCCTGGATGCATTTCTCCATTCGGCACATGGAGCAGCGTGCTGCCGGCGAGGCGCTCGCCAAGTTGCCGCCGCTCGCCGAACTCGAGCATGCCCATAGGCACGAGGAGCACGCAGCTCATCATGGACTGATCGAGGATTGGCGGCCGGAGGACGAGACGTTTTGGAAGACGACCGGCCGCAGTATCGCGCGGCGCAATTTATGGATTTCGGTTCCGGCGCTCCTGCTCGCCTTCGCCGTGTGGATGGTGTGGAGTGTGGTGGTCGCCAAATTGCCGACGATCGGTTTCACCTATACGACCGAGCAGCTTTTCTGGCTGGCGGCGCTGCCCGGTCTGTCCGGCGCGACGCTTCGCATTTTTTACTCCTTCATGGTGCCGATTGTCGGCGGCCGCTTGTGGACCGCGCTGACCACGGCGTCACTGTTGGTCCCGGCCTTCGGCATCGGCTATGCGGTGCAGGATCCGAGCACGCCCTATTTCATCTTCCTCGTGCTGGCGCTGCTTTGCGGTTTCGGCGGCGGCAATTTCGCCTCGTCGATGGCCAATATCAGCTTCTTCTTCCCCAAGAAGGAAAAGGGCAATGCCCTCGCTCTCAATGCCGGTCTCGGCAATCTCGGTGTCAGCGTGGTTCAGTTGGTCGTGCCGCTGGTGATCACCGCCGGTGTCTTCGGCGTGATTGGCGGCGAACCGCAAACGGCCTCGGACGGCACGCGACTCTGGCTGCAGAACGCAGGCTTCATCTGGGTGCCGTTCCTGCTCGCCACCACCATCGCGGCCTGGTTTGGTATGAATGACATTGCCTCGGCGAAGGCTTCGTTCAGCGAGCAGGCGGTCATCTTCCAGCGCAAACACAACTGGATCATGTGCTGGCTCTATACCGGCACCTTCGGCTCCTTCATCGGCTATTCCGCCGGCTTTCCGCTCCTTGCCAAGACCCAGTTCCCCGACGTGAACTCGCTGCCCTTCATCTTCCTGGGGCCACTGGTCGGCGCCCTGTCGCGCGCCGCCACCGGCTGGATCTCCGACCGCTGGGGCGGTGGACGCGTGACCTTGTGGGTGTTTGTGGTGATGATCGCCGCGGTCGTGGGCGTGCTGTTTTTCCTCGGCATCAAGGACCAACCCGGCGCCTTCTGGGGTTTCTTCGCGATGTTCCTCGTGTTGTTCTTCGCCACTGGCGTCGGCAACGCCTCGACCTTCCAGATGATCCCGGCGATCATGCGCAAAGAGATCGGCCGCCTCATGCCCGAGGTGCCGGCTGCCGAGCAGCCCCGTCACGCCGACAAGGAATCGGCCGCGATCATCGGCTTCACCTCGGCGATCGCAGCCTACGGTGCCTTCTTCATTCCCAAAGCCTATGGCAGCTCGATCGGCGCGACCGGCGGACCCGAACTGGCGCTCTGGGGCTTTGTTATCTTCTACGTCACCTGCGTTGCCGCCACCTGGTGGTTCTATACCCGCCGTGGCGGTCTACTCTACGATATCGAACGCGGTGGTCACGCGAGCCCGCGTGACGGGCATAAGAAAGAGCGCGCCGGAAAGCCCGTCCGCACGCCAGTGGCTGCAGGGGGCAGCAAATGACATCAGCCTCAAATCATCGCTTGCCAACGCGGCCTGTATTGCTCGCGATGTCTTTGCTTGTTTCAGTGTGTGCGTGCGGCTCGTCGGCGCAAGCGCAAAGCCCGACGTATGATCCGCAGGCCGGGTCCGACCCCGGTCCCTACCAGGCGCCGCATACGGGTTTCTTCAAAGGCCGGTTCTGGTCCGACACCCGCTACCGCTATGAATATGTCGACCAGGCCAATCTGCCGAAGAATGCGCGCGCCTCGACACTGAAGAACAAGACCGGCGTCGAGTCCGGCTTCTTCCACGGCTTACGCGCCGGCGTCGAAGGCGAGTTCGTCGTCGAGATCGGCCCGGACGATTTCAACAACACGATCAACGGCAGGACCCAATATCCGGTGGTCGCCGATGTGCAATCCGCGGAGGTCGATCAGGCCTATCTCGAATCCCACAACATTCCGGGCCTCGTGCTGCTCGGCGGCCGCTATCTCGAGAATCTCGACAATCTCCGCTATGTCGGCTCGGTGGCCTGGCGCCAGAACGACCAAACCTTCGACGGCGCCACGGCGACCTATGCGGGCCTGCCCGGCGTTACGGCGTTCTACGGCTATATCGGCAACGTCAACCGCATCTTCAGCGACGACTCGCCGGTCGGCAACATCCACTCCAACGTCCACCTGATGCATCTGGAGAGCAAGGAGCTCTCCTTCGGCAAGCTCACCGCCTACACCTATCTGATGGATCTCTACAATCTCGACCGGCTGTCGAATGCCAGCTATGGCGGGTTCCTCAACGGCAAGCAGACGCTGAGCGACAAGCTCAAATACAACTACCGCTTCGAATATGCCAACCAGACGAATTACGGCGACGGGCCGGTCGACTACGACGCGAACTATGCGCGGGTCGAACAGGGCCTGACCTCGGGCGGGCTGACCGCGACGGCGATCTATGAGCTGCTGGGCAGCGACAACGGCGTGGCGGCGTTCCAGACGCCGCTGGCCACGGGCCACATCTTCAACGGCTTCGCCGACGTATTCCTGGTGACCCCGGTGACCGGCCTGCAGGATTTCTACGGCGAACTCAAATACAAGGTCGCCGCCAATTCCGGCGGGCCGTTCAGCAGTTTCGACGGGCTGCTCTTGCTCGCCCAGTATCACGAGTTCCGCTCCACCGTGCAGGACCTCCATTACGGCTCGGAGTTCGACGTCTACACCTATCTGCCGCTCCGCAGCGGCTTCTACGCGGAAGCCAAATACGCGAACTACCAGGCGGACGCGTACTTCACCGACGTGCAGAAGGTCATCTTCGGGCTCGGCTACCAGTATTGAGGGGTTGGGGAGACGTCAGCTTTCGATGCTAGGAAATGACCGGAAGAACGTCGCGTTGGGACAGAAATCCGCAGACCCCCGCTTTCCCTCGCTTTCCAGCCAATGCCGGCATACCCCCTCGTGCTGGCAGTAGCGGCATTTAGCGCGGGCCTCGATGAAGGCGAGCCCGCCATCCACGCGGAGCGCCGCAAGGACATCCACCCCGCGGGTCTCCATCATCCGATCCATCAGCTCGTACCGTTGACGCAATTCCTCGCGTGTCGGCCACAGCAGCCTCGAATTTGGCATCACTCACCTCCCTGCTCTGCGAGCACGGCCTTCGAGTAAGACGCATTCTAGGCCAGCGGCATGGGAGTGTCGTTGCTCCACGACAAGTCCCCAGGCCGAGACAATGGAGGTCCTCATCCGCGCTCCAGGCGAGGCCTGAGCAACATCGGCGCGTATTCGAAAAGGAAAAGCCCAAAGGCCACGATCCAGGCGGCGCCTGCGGCTTCGAGCATGATCCCATAGGCGTCCGGGATGAAGCCCGCGCCGATGCGCAGCAGGGCGGCCATGATCATGGCGCCGTAAATAGCCAGCGTGGTGGTCGACGCGGTGATGTCGCGGCCGGTATGGCCCCGCGTCGCCCGCGTCATCACGGCAAGGGTCATGACCCCGATGGCGCCGACCGTCCAGGCATGCAAGGCGGCGGTGCCGGCAACACTCCCAGGTACGAGAATGGATGTTGCGCCAAGCAGAAAGCCGAGGGGAATAAAAGCGTAGCCAAGATGCAAGGCGAAGACGAGCGGTTCGCGCCAAGTATGCACCCCGCTCCAGCGCCACAGGCGCGCAGTTTGGACAATTGCAGCCATCACGAAGACGACGCCCGTTGCGTCGTCGGTTGGCCTTACGATCCAGAGCAGCAGCGCCGCGCCGGAAACGAGCAGCGCCACCATATCTAAGCGATCGAATGAGACCGGCCGATATTCCGATCCCATTCGCATCAACCAGGTGTGCGTAAAGCTAGGAACGATGCGTCCGCCGATCACCATGATCAGACCGATTAGTGCCGCGACCCCGACGCGGCTGGCGACATTCGGGGCTCCCGTGATCAGCACCTCGGCGTGAAAGGCGATGTCGGCGGCGGCGAGGAGGCCGACAAGGACAAGCGGCTTCAGGTTGCGCCAATTGCGGCCCGCCACGATCTCGCGCGCCATCGCAAACAAGAGGCAAGGCAAGAATAGACTATCGATCGCCGCGGCGGGGAGGGGGCCTGTCGCTCCGGTGGCAAGAAACGCGACACGGGCAGCGCACCAGAGGAGAAACAGGAGAAGCAGAGGCCGACCCGCGACCGGCAGGCGCCCGGTCCAATTGGGCACCGCCGTCAAGAGAAACCCGGCCACGACGGCCGAGCCATAGCCGAAGAGCATCTCATGGGCGTGCCAGGCCAAGGCGCCGTAACCAGGGGCAAGCTGCCACATGCCGGCAAGCGACCCGATCCAAAGGGCCATGGCGATGACGGCCCAGACGCCCGCGCCGAGGAAGAATGGGCGGAAGCCATAGCTAAACAGAGCGCTGCCCCGCGCGCGCCCTTGGCCGGTTCCCCGTTCCTCGCGCAGGCTGCGTTGCATGGACGGTAGACCTCCTGCGGCACGGAGCGTGCCTGGATGGCTGAGGACACTACAAAATGAACTTTGGATCGACGTTGTCGCAGCGCAAGCCGGCGTTTGCTTAGCGCGAGCGATCGCGCTCCCGGGGGGCGCCACGCTCGGCAAGCGCAGAAAGAGCGTCAGCGTCGCGGACGACGATCTTTCGACGCCCAACACTGACAAGGCCCGCGCTTTCCCATGCGCTCAAGGTTCGGCTGACCGAGTGGAGCGTCGTTCCAGACGCCTCGGCCAGCTCCTGCTGGGTGATCGGGAAGTCGACCAGAACGCCCTCATCCGTCTGCTTGCCGGATTGCGTGATCAGCCGAAGGACGGTGTGGGCCACGCGATGCTCGACTTCCTCCGTCGAGAGCTCCTTGATCCTGGCATGGGCCTCCTGCAAGCGATCACCCATCATTTGCATGACGTTCACCGCAAAGGTGGGATGTGACGCCATAAACTCATCCCAAATCTCGGCCGGCCAAACCAGCGTGACGCTGTCCACCACGGCGATCACCGTAGCCGGATAATCCTCGCGCCGGAGCGCTTTGGCGATGCCATAGATGTCCCCGGGATGGACAAAGCGAATGATCATCTGCTCCCCGTGGGGCGTCGTCTTCACCACTTTGAGCCGGCCGTGCAGCAGCACGAAGAAGGCCGTGGCCTTCTCCCCCTGCCGAAAAACGGCGGCCCCCTTCGGGACGCGTTGCGCCTTGGCATGGGCGATCACAGCATCGAGTTCGGCCTCGCCCATGGCGCTGAACACCGGCAGTGCCTGGATGAGGGTGCGGTCCAGAGTCGGCATTCCGCCGGGAGCCTTTTGTGAATTGTGCGGTTTAGGCTTCTAGGGTAGCCAGCCCCGCCCCAAAAGGTCAAATGCCCGCTATATCGCCGAGGCGAGTCCCAGCAAGGCTGCCCTCTAGACCCGGGAGTTGTCAGCTGACGCGGTGCGCTTCCGAGCCGGCGAGATCGATGCCGCCAATCTGCGCCTTCGAGACCAGCCGCGCGATATATTGCGCCGTCGCACGATGCATGACGTTCTCGCGGAGGTAGGCTGCGATACTGTCGGCGACGGCTTCGAACGGCAATTCCGTTCCCTCGATCTTGCGGTCCAACCGGATGATATGAAGACCGTAGCGCGTCCTGACCGGTGCTTGGCTGACGGCGCCGGGTGCCAGCGCCGCAAGCGCTTGCTCGAATTCGGGTGTCGTCTGCCCGGCGGTGATCTGGCCGAGATTGCCGCCTCGCGCCCCCGACGGACAGGCCGAGTGTGTCTGCGCTAGATCGCCGAACTGCCCAGGCTGCTGCTTGAGCTCGGCGAGCACTAGGCCCGCGGCGCGCTCCGCCTGTGCATACGCCTCCGCATCGCCCTGCCAGGCAGCAAATAGAATATGAGCCGCCTCGTAGATCGGCTCCGAGCGGAAGCGGCGCCGGTTCTGCTCGAAATAGCGCCGGCAGTCCGCCTCATTCGGCTCGGGCGTCACGACCTCATGCTCGATCAAGCTCCGGATGAGTGCTTCGTCCTCGGTTTCACGCTGCCCGTTGTCGCCTTTACGCGGGGCCGGCTCGAGCCCGAGGCGGTGCGCCTCCTGGACAAGCAGCTCGCGGACCACCAGTGCGCGCGCGGCCGCCTGCCACGCCTCAATGGGCTTGGGCGCCGGGTGATGCTGCACCTCGCGCGCGATGGCATCATGCGGAATGGCCACGCCATTCACACTGACCGGGGAGCGCTCGGGGAGCTCTGTGCTGTGCGCCGCGCAAGCCACTGCTCACTCCGCCGGTAGGGGGCGCCGGTCCGGGCTGCGGGGCTCGCGCCCTGGAGGCCCACCGTAAGGCCCGACCTGCTGCCGCGTGCGGACCACCTGATAGCCGCGCCGCCCGAGATACCAGATCGGCGCGCTCCACACATGGACGAGGCGCGTGAACGGAAACACCAGGAAGATGGTCATGCCGAGGAACAGATGCAGTTTGAAGATGGGATTGACGTCGGCGACCAGCGAGGCGACGCTGGGCTGCAGCGTCATGATCCCTTGCGCCCAGGTCATGAATTTCAGCATCTCCCCTCCATCCAAATGCTCGAGCGAGATCGGAATGGTGGCGAGTCCCAAGAGCAGCTGCACGTAGAGCAGCAGCAAGATGGCGATGTCGCCGAACGAAGAGGTGTTGCGGATGCGCGCATCGAACAGGCGCCGATGCACCAAGAGCGAAATGCCGATGAGGCAGGCGATGCCGGCGAGGCCGCCGACCACGATGGCCATCATCTGCTTGAAGCCGTGACTGATGCCAAGAAAATCGAAAACGGCGATCGGCGTGAGTAGGCCGACGAAATGACCGGCGAAGATGATGAGAATGCCCACATGGAAAAGATTGGAGCCCCAAGTGAGCTGCTTGCGCCGCAAGAGCTGACTTGAACCCGACCGCCAAGTATATTGCTCGCGCTCGAAGCGCACCAGGCTGCCGATCAAAAAGACCAAGAGGCAGAGATACGGGTACCAGCCGAACAGAAGCTGATTGATGGTCTCGTTCATTGCGCCACTCCCTTGGACGCGTCAGCCACAGGCCGGCGTCCTGCGCGTATCTGGGACACGATCCGGTCCTTGCAGCTTGGCGTGGCGCCCGGGCCGAACGTCACCGCTTCCTCTTCCCATTGCGCATCGAGCGCCGCGAAGTCATTGGGATCGGCATCGTCGCCGTCCAGCCCTTCGACACCAGTGGTGTCCGGCACGACGCCGGCGATCACTACTAGGGCCTGAAACGCCGCCTCATAAGGCGTCTCGCGCTTATGCAGGCGTTCGGCAATGGCCGTCAGGACATGCGCCGGCTGTAGGAGCTGCGCGCGGGCTTCCTCCAGCGGACGTACGGAGAGAAATTCCAGAAACACCGGTAGATAGTCGGGGAGCTCAGAGGCGCTGAGGTAAAGGCCGTTTTGCTCGTATAGAGCCTTGAGTTCGATCATCGCCTGACCACGGTCGCGGCTCTCGCCATAGACATGCTCGAACAGATGCAGTGAAAGCGAACGCGTGCGGTCGAACAGCTCGACGTAACGCTCCTGCAAGTCATAGACGTCGCCGGTCGCAATATTCTCGATCAGAGTATCCAGGACGCGGCGGGTTTCCGGCGGCAGGAGAGCCTCCTCCTCGATGACGGCCCGCAGCTCCGGCGCAGCCTTCTGCAGATCCTCGTCCGGATAGCTGAGCAGTGCCGAGAGAGCCTTGAAGGTCTTGCTCATCACCGGACCTCCATCGGCGTCTTGACGTGCTTCTTCGGTGATCCGAACAGATTCGGTTCCGTCGTCCCGCCCGAGCAGCCATTGCCGAAGGAGAAGCCGCAGGAGCCGCGCAAGTCGAAGGCGTCCTCGTCGAGCTCGCGATGAGCCGTCGGGATGACGAAACGATCCTCATAGTTGGCGATGGCCATGATCTGGTACATGTCTTCGATCATCTGACCGTCCAGGCCGACGCGATGAGCAATGCTCTCATCGATCACGCCGTCGACCGTCTTGGACCGCATATAGGCGCGCATGGCGAGCATGCGCTCCAAGCCAAGCGCGACTGGCTCTTCCTCGCCGGCGGTGAGCAGATTGGCAAGATATTGGAGCGGGATGCGCAAGCTGCGGACATCCGGCATCTCACCGTCAAAGCCGATCTTGCCGGACTCCGCCGCCGCATTGATCGGCGACAGCGGCGGCACGTACCAGACCATCGGCAGCGTGCGGTACTCGGGGTGCAGCGGGAAGGCGACTTTCCAGTCCATGGCCATCTTCCACACCGGCGAGCGGAGGGCGGCCTCGAGCCAGTTCTCCGTCACGCCGTCGGCGCGGGCCTGATCGAGCACCGCCGGGTCGTTGGGATCGAGGAAGATCGAGAGCTGTGCCTCATAGAGGTCCTGCTCATCGGCGACGCTCGCCGCTTCTTCGATGCGGTCGGCGTCATAGAGCACCACGCCGAGATAGCGGATGCGGCCGACGCAGGTCTCCGAGCACACCGTCGGCTGGCCGGCCTCGATGCGCGGGAAGCAGAAGATGCACTTCTCCGACTTTCCGCTCGACCAGTTGTAGTAGATTTTCTTGTACGGGCATCCCGACACGCACATGCGCCAGCCGCGGCATTTGTCCTGGTCGATGAGGACGATGCCGTCTTCCTCGCGCTTGTAGATGGCGCCGGATGGGCACGCCGCGACGCAGGCCGGGTTGAGGCAGTGCTCGCACAACCGCGGCAGATACATCATGAAGGTATTCTCGAACTGGCCGTAGATTTCCTTCTGCACACCGTCGAAATTGACGTCGGCCGAGCGCTTGGCGAATTCACCGCCGAGAATCTCTTCCCAGTTCGGGCCCCATTCGATCTTCTCCATTCGCTCGCCGCTGATCAGCGAGCGCGGCCGTGCGACCGGCATGGCCTGGAGCTCGGGCGCCTTCTGCAGGTGCTGGTAGTCGAAGGTGAAGGGCTCGTAATAGTCGTCGATCTCAGGCAGGTCGGGATTGGCGAAGATGTTGGCCAGCACGCGCCATTTTGCGCCGATCCGGGGCTCGATCTTGCCGTTGCGCTTACGGCGCCAGCCGCCGTTCCAGCGGTCTTGGTTCTCCCATTCCTTCGGATAGCCGATGCCGGGCTTGGTCTCCACATTGTTGAACCAGGCGTATTCCATGCCTTCGCGGCTGGTCCACACGTTCTTGCAGGTGACCGAGCAGGTGTGACAGCCGATGCACTTGTCGAGGTTGAGGACCATGGCGATTTGGGCGCGGACTTTCATTCGGCGGCCTCCAGTGGAGATGTATGGGCGAGCGCGTCCGCAGCCGGCCTCTCGAGCCAATCCACCTCCGCCATCTTGCGCACGATGACGAACTCATCGCGGTTGGAACCGACAGTGCCGTAATAGTTGAAGCCGTAGGATTGTTGGGCGTAGCCGCCGATCATGTGCGTCGGCTTGAGCACCGTCCGCGTCACCGAGTTATGGATGCCGCCACGCTGGCCGGTCTGTTCCGAGCCGGGCACGTTCACGATCTTCTCCTGCGCGTGATACATCATGCACATGCCTTCCTTGACGCGCTGGGAGACGACGGCGCGAGCGACCAGCGCGCCGTTCGTGTTGAAGGCCTCGACCCAGTCATTGTCGACGATGCCGGCCTTTCCGGCGTCGACCTCGCTCATCCAGACGATCGGGCCGCCGCGCGACAAGGTGAGCATCAGCAGATTGTCGGTATAGGTGGAGTGGATGCCCCATTTCTGATGGGGCGTTATAAAGTTGAGAACGATCGCCGTATTGCCGTTCGGCTTGCGGTCGATGACCGGCTTCACGGTCTTGGTGTCGATCGGCGGGCGATAGACGCACAGGCCCTCGCCGAAGGCGCGCATCCACAAATGATCTTGATAAAGCTGCTGCCGCCCGGTGAGCGTCCGCCAGGGGATCAGCTCATGCACATTGGTATAGCCGGCGTTGTAGCAGACCTTCTCCGACTCCAAGCCCGACCAGATCGGTGACGAGATAATCTTGCGCGGCTGGGCGACCACGTCGCGGAAGCGAATTTTCTCGTCCTCTTTGTGGAGGGCGAGATGGACGAGCTCGCGTCCGGTGGTCTTTGACAAGGACTCCCAGGCCTTGACCGCGACCTCGCCGTTGGTCTCCGGCGCAAGCGTCAGGATCACCTCGCACGCGTCGATATCGCTCTCGATGCGCGCCAGGCCCTTGGTGGCGCCCTCTTCTTCGACCTCTCCGTTGAGGCGTTTGAGGAACTCAACCTCGTCCTCCGTCTTCCAATTGATGCCCTTGCCGCCATTGCCGAGCTTGGACATCAGCGGCCCGAGCGCGGTGAAGCGCTTGTAGAGATTGGGATAGTCGCGCTCGACCACCGTGACCTGCGGCATGGTCTTGCCGGGGATCGGATCAACCTCTCCCCGTTTCCAATCCTTCACGTCGAGCGCTTGCGCGATCTCGCCGGGCGTGTCGTGCATGATCGGGGTGAGCACCACGTCCTTCTCGACGCCCAGCACTTCCGGCGCCACCTCGGAGAAGGCTTTGGCGATGCCCTTATAGATCTCCCAGTCGTTACGCGCGCCCCAAAGCGGATCGACCGCCGATGTCAGCGGATGGATGAAGGGGTGCATGTCGGAGGTGTTGAGATCGTTCTTCTCGTACCAAGTCGCCGTCGGCAGCACGATGTCGGAATACATGCAGGTGGTCGACATGCGGAAGTCGATGGTGACGAGCAGGTCGAGCTTTCCCTCCGGCGCCTCGTCGTGCCACTCGACCTCTTGGGGTTTCTGCGCTCCGGTCGTGCCTAAATCCTTGCCCATCACGCCGTTCGAAGTGCCCAACAGGTGCTTCAGAAAATATTCGTGCCCCTTGCCGGACGCGCCCAAGAGGTTGGAGCGCCACACGAACAGATTGCGCGGCCAATTGGCCGGCATGTCCGGATCCTCGCAGGAGAGTTTCAGTTCTCCGGATTTCAGCGCGGCGGCGACATAATCCTTCGGCTCCTGGCCGGCGGCCTCCGCCTTGGCAGCGATGGAGAGCGGATTCGCCTCGAGCTGCGGCGCGGACGGCAGCCAGCCCATGCGCTCGGCACGCACATTGTAATCGATCAGTGCGCCGTCCCATGGACCGGCCGGTGCGGTGGGCGAAAGGATCTCGGACACATCGAGCGTCTCGTAGCGCCACTGATCGGTGTGAGCGTAGAAGGCCGAGGTCGAATTCATCTGTCGCGGCGGACGGCTCCAGTCCAGCGCGAAGGCAAGAGGAAGCCAGCCCGTCTGCGGGCGCAGCTTCTCCTGCCCGACATAATGCGACCAGCCGCCGCCCGACTGCCCGACACAGCCGCACATCACCAGCATGTTGATGATGCCGCGGTAGGTCATGTCCATGTGGTACCAGTGGTTCACGCCGGCACCGAGAATGACCATGGAACGCCCATCGGTTTTTTCGGCGTTGCTCGCGAACTCCCGGGCGATGGTGACGATTTGGTCGCGTGGCACGCCGGTGATCTTCTCCGCCCAGGCGGGGGTATAGGGCTCGACATCGTCGTAGGACGCGGCGAGATGTTCGCCGCCGAAGCCCTGGTCGACGCCGTAATTCGCCATGAACAGGTCGTAGACGCTGGCCACCAGCGCCTCGCCGTCCTTCAGCTGCAGACGCTTGGCCGGCACCCGGCGCATCAGCACGCCCGGATGGTCGGTGCCGGCGAAATGGTCGTGCTCGCGATTGCCGAAATAGGGGAAGGCGACATCGGCGAGCTCGTCGCGTATCCCGGCGAGCGAGAGCTGAAGCTTTGTCTCCCGGCCCTTGCCGTCCTTCTCCTCGAGGTTCCACTTGCCGGAATCGCTCCAGCGGAACCCAACGGTGCCGCTCGGCGCCACCACCTCGCCCGAAATTTCGTCATAAGCGAGCGTCTTCCATTCGGGGTTGGCCGTCTCGCCCAAGGCTCCGTCCAAATCGCTCGCGCGTACGAACCGCTCCGGGATCAGCCGGCCATCGTCATTCTCGACGAGGCGAACGAGCATCGGCATGTCGGTGTATTTGCGCGCATAGTCGGTGAAATAGGGGACCTGCCGCTCGACGTGGAACTCGCGAGCGATGACGTGGCCCAGTGCCATGGCCAGCGCCGCATCGGTGCCCTGCTTCGGATGCACCCAGAGGTCGGCGAACTTCGCGGCCTCCGAGTAGTCCGGCGTGACCACGACGCTCTTGGCGCCACGATAGCGTGCCTCAGTATAGAAGTGCGCGTCGGGGGTGCGCGTTTGGGGGACGTTCGAACCCCACAGAATCAGAAAGCCGGAATTGTACCAGTCGGCGCTTTCGGGAACGTCGGTCTGCTCTCCCCAGGTCTGGGGTGAGGCGGGCGGCAGGTCGCAATACCAGTCGTAGAACGACATGCACACGCCGCCGAGCAGCGACAGATAGCGCGAGCCGGCAGCATAGCTCACCATCGACATCGCCGGGATCGGCGAGAAGCCGAACACGCGATCGGGCCCATGTGCCTTCACCGTGTAAGCGTTGGCCGAGGCAATGATCTCATTGACCTCGTCCCATGTCGCGCGGACGAAGCCGCCAAGCCCACGCTTTTTCACGTAGGTCGCGCGATTGGTCGGATTCTCGACAATGGAAGCCCAGGCGGCGACCGGCGTGAGCTTGGTGCGGGCCGCGCGCCACAGCCTGAGCAGACGCGAGCGGACCAGCGGATATTTCACCCGGTTGCCGGAATACAGATACCAGGAGTAGCTCGCCCCGCGCGAGCAACCGCGCGGCTCGTGATTGGGCAGCTCCGGCCGCGTGCGGGGATAGTCCGTCTGCTGCGTCTCCCAGGTGACGATGCCGCCTTTGACGTAGATCTTCCATGAACACGAGCCGGTACAGTTGGCGCCGTGCGTGGAGCGCACAATCTTGTCGTGCTGCCAACGCTTGCGGTAGCCGTCTTCCCACCGCCGGTCCTCGCGCGTGACGACGCCAAAGCCATCTGCGAAGTCGCCAACGGAGCGATTGAAGAAGGTGAGGCGGTCGAGGAAGTGGCTCATGGATCTGTTCTTTGCTCAGCGCAAAGCGACCCGATGCAGCCGGTCGGTCGGTTGGGGATGTTGATTGTGGCCATACTTGCCCAGGCGCCACTCAAGAATGTGCGCTCGTAGGGCAAATTTCCTACGAGCTATCTAGACATTGGCTCGCGGGCCTCCAGCGAACGTTGACCTAGGTCAAGTTGGCAGGCGAATGGGCCGCATTGTGAACTTTATCGGGCAGCGATCGGCTCGGCTTACCCCTGGGATGTGCGCAAAAGATTGAGTGAGAACTAATGCTCGTGGAAAATGCCGATGGGCAAACGTTAGCCGATCCTGGGCTGCTCCGTATCGTCGCCCGCGCGCATGACTTTCAGGAACGGCTGCCCTCCACCGTCGTCCCGACAGATCTTCAATCCTTAGCTTGATGCGGCATCGGCCGATCGAGACCGCGGCAGGCCGCGCCGCCACGGCGCTTTGGGAGGAATTGGATCTATGCGCCGTCCCGGTTGAAGGGCATTGAGGTCCAGTCGCTCACCAAACGACAGGCAGCGCCTGGACGCCGATAACGAGAAACGACGCACTGCGTGGCTGTGCTGGGAGGCCGCAGCGAACGCGTCTCTGCAATCGAATTCCCTGATACGCGGGAAAATACAGGGAAATTTCGCAAATCTAGCCACGAAGGCGGGAACACGGCTCGGTTTTCCGACTATAAGTCAGTTAGTTACACCCAAATTCCCTATGCACC
>Ga0209176_10000193_pt1 | contig 15008 bp, 15 predicted proteins | sample NGEPer11B_FD_184511 | JGI IMG/M metagenome (GOLD analysis project Ga0209176, IMG submission 184511) | Arctic peat soil microbial communities from the Barrow Environmental Observatory site, Barrow, Alaska, USA - NGEE Permafrost305-11B... | ecosystem: Environmental > Terrestrial > Soil > Wetlands...
TCCTGGAGACGGGGAGGGACCGGTGCGGCCAGTCTCGGTGAGCTCGTTCCGGATCAGCCGGTACGCTGTCTCCAACCGGCAGTTCGCGGCGTTCGTCGAGGACACCGGGTACATCACCGAGGCGGAGCGATTCGGCTGGTCGTTCGTGTTTCACCTGCTGGCGCCGGTGCGGGGAGTGACGGTGCGAGGATCGTCGGGTGGCGCGCAGTGGTGGCTCGGGGTTGATGGCGCGTCGTGGAAAGAGCCCGAAGGTCCGGGATCGACGATCGATGGCCGGCTCGACCATCCGGTGATACACATCTCCTGGAACGACGCAGAGGCATTTTGCGCCTGGAGCGGCACCCGGTTGCCGACCGAGGCGGAATGGGAATATGCCGCACGAGGCGGGCTCGACCAGAACCGATATGCATGGGGCGATGAGTTGATGCCAGACGGAAAACACCACTGCAACATCTGGCAGGGGACGTTTCCGGAGAAGAACAGCAAGGCCGATGGCTATCTCGCGACGGCACCGGTTGACGCCTATGAACCGAACGGATTCGGCCTGTACAACGTCAGCGGCAATGTCTGGGAATGGTGCGGTGACTGGTGGTCGCCGGGACCGCATCCGACGGAGAATGTCGTCGATCCGATGGGTCCGGACACGGGCGATGGTCGGGTGATGCGCGGTGGCAGCTACCTTTGCCACAAGTCATACTGCAACCGCTATCGGGTTGGCGCTCGAAGCACGAACACGCCTGACAGCTCGACCGGCAACATGGGGTTTCGAGTCGCGACCGATGCAAATTGAATGTGCCGCGCTTGCGGGCAGTACATTCCCATCCCGCTGGGATGGACGAACCCAACCATTCCGAGATGGGATTTTCGCCCCATCCCGGATGCCCACCGCGAACTTCACGAAGGACCGACCGTCATATCCCGGCGGCCGTACCGCTCGCCACGTTGGGTCAGCTTCAACACCACTACAATCAGCGCCATATTGAAGCCGGGCTCATGGCAATGGCCAGCCTGCGTGAAGACTGTGCGATTGTGCCTCTCTCCTGTGCCTACAAGATCAGGAAGAGAATGATGATGATAAGGATGATTACGATAACGCCGCCACCGATATACATGGACACTACCTTTCCTGTTCGTCGAACGGTTGCACAGGACACAATGCAATATCCGTACCAGTGCCCGACGGTTGGTTGGAATGCCGTCCACCTACACAACCCGGATGGGTCGACCCGGAGCCTCAGCATGAGGAAAAGCCGCGTGGAACGGGTCTGTCTTCGTCAGGCAACTTTTTGCGGGCGCATCAAAACAACGATGCCTGCTTCATCCGGCGAGCGAGCTGGTTGACGGCGAGGATCAGGATCAGGCCAATCAGCCCCTTGAACAGCCCCACCGCGGTCGCCAGCGAAAACTGCGGGAAGATCGAGTCGAAGGCGAGCCGGTACACGAGGGTGTCGATCACCTCGGACGTGGACATGTTGAGTGGATTCTGCATGAGCAGCACCTTTTCGAATCCGGTGCTGAGCAGCTGCCCGACATTGAGGATGAGCAGGATGATGGTGACCGGCATGATGCCCGGCAGGTCGATATCACGCATGCGCTGAAGCTTGTTGGCGCCGTCGATGATGGCGGCCTCGTGCAGGGTTGGGTCGATCCCGCTCAGCGCGGCGAGATAGATGATCGCGGCGAAGCCGAGGTTCTGCCAGACACCGGACCACACATAGAGCGATTTCCAGTAGCTGGCGTTCTCCATCAGCCCGCCACCGTCGTACCCGAAGATGTTGAGGAATTGCACAAGGATGCCGGTGTCGTCGACGAAGAGGAAGAGCATGCCGACGATGACAACCACGGAGATGAAATGCGGCGCGTAGCTGACGAGCTGCACGGTGCGGCGGAACCACATCTTGCCAACGTAGTTGAGGGCCAGCGCGAGGACGATCGGCAGCGGGAAGCCGGCGAGCAGCGCATAGACGTTGAGCACCAGCGTATTGCGCAGCACGGTCCAGAAGTTGGGCAGCTCGAAGAAGCGCTGGAAGTGCTTCATGCCGACCCAGTCAGCTTGATACAGGCCAGCAAAGCCGCCTTGCGGCGTGTAGTCGCGAAAGGCGATCTGGGCGCCGAACATCGGTACGTACTGGAACACGATCAGCCAGGTGAGAGGCAGCGACAGCATGACGTACAGCTGCCAGTTCTTCCTGACGCCGGCGGTGAAGCGCCGGGTGCGGGACCTGGTCGGAACCACCGGAGTCGCGCGGGTGTCGATCGCGGCGGAAGGTGCAGGCGCGTTGTGCATGGTGCTTTCTCCCTAGCCTTTTAGCGAGCCGATCATCACGCCGCGGACGAAATGCTTTTGCACGAACGGGTAGATGATGAGCACCGGCACGCTCGCCACCACGATGAGTGAATACTTCAGGAGGTCACGCAGATCCTGACGACGCATCAACTCTTCGATATCGTTGATCTTGTCGAAGTCGATCTGGTTTTGCACCAGGATTTCCCGCAGGATAAGCTGGAGGGGGAACAAATCCTGGCTGGTGAGGTAGATCAGGGCGTTGAAATAGGTGTTCCACTGCGCGACGGCGTAGAACAACGCGTTGACGGCGATGATCGGGCCGGACAGTGGAATCACGTTGTCCCAGACGAAGCGGAAATCGGAGCTGCCGTCGAGCTGAGCGGCTTCGAGCAGCTCGTCGGGGATGGTGCTTTGGAAAAAGGTGCGGGTGATGATCATGTTCCAGACGGAAAGCGCGGTCGGGATGATCAGCGCCCAGCGGGTGTCGAGCATGCCAACAGCTCGAACGGTCAGGTAACTCGGAATGATGCCGCCGCCAAAAAGCATGGTGAACATGAACATGAACATGATCACGTTCTTGCCGGCCAGATCCTTGCGGGAGAGGGGATAGGCGGCAAGGATGGTGAGCACCACACTGACAAAGGTGCCGGCGACGGTGTAGACAAGGGAGTTCTGAAATCCGGTGACAATGCGTGGGTTGTTGAACACGGCCTTGTAGCCGTCGAAGGTGACATCGACCGGCCAGAGCCACATCTCTCCGTTGATGACCGCCCTGGGGCTGCTGATCGACGCGCTGAGCACATAGATCAGTGGATATGCGACTGACGCCAGGAAGATGAACAGGATGATGTAGTTGGTGAAGTTGAAGACGCGGTCAACTCCCCTGTCCCGCGTCGCTGCATTTGCCACTTTCGCTCCCCTTTCCCCTGCCTCATGGTTCAATTGTTGACCCGGCGATGTGTCGCGGAAGCAGCATCTCCCTGGGATCGCGCTGCTTCGGGCGTATCGCGGCGCTGCTTCCTGGCGGTATCGCTCGGTTCAGACGGAATCGTCTTCTGTATACAACCGTTGGCGATTTCAAGTATCCACTCCCGAAATCGATTGTCAAGCCGGTATTCTTGTCGATGTGGTGCAGGTTTTTGTAGGGGTGTTGGCTGAGGGCGGGATCGATCTGTGGAGCGGGTGTCCGCTCTGTTTGCTGCGTGCGGCGGCCACAGCGACGGAGTGCCAATCGGCGGCACTTTGGCAAGGCGGTTCCAGGCGAGGAGCCAGCAAAGTCACGGCTGTCACATAATCTGCTTCGCACCGCCATCATATCGCTCCTTGCATTCTGTTTCCATGTATGGCCTAATGGTATCCAAAGGGAAGCGATATGAATGTCCGGCTCCCCCACCAGGGAGGAGCGCAGGGCGGACGATCGCTTCGCAGTTTTTAACACCGGTTGGTGGTGTGCAAGCCATCGATCAGGAGAAGGAAATCATGGTTCAGATTCCAGAAGACGCCCGGAAGCTCCTCGATCAGCCAGTGCTCTACAACCTCGCCACCGCCAACCCGAACGGATCGATTCAGGTCAATCCGGTTTGGGGTGAAGTGCACGACAGGTTTATTCGACTCAACACCGCCGCCGGACGACAGAAGTACAAGAACCTGATAAAGCGTGGTGAACATGTGACCATCATGGTGCAGGATCCCGAAGATACCCAACGATACCTGGAGATTCGTGGCAAGGTCGCTGAGCTGACCAATGAGAACGGTGACGAGGTGATCGATCGTCTCGCCAAAAAGTATCTCGGGGTGGATGTCTATCCGTTCCACCAGCCCGACGAAACGCGGGTGACGATCATGATCGAGCCGACGCGGGTCTTTCCGATGGGGTAGGTAGACACGCCACCCGCGGACAGTAAAAGACGCGACTGTTGCTGGTTCAACAGTCGCGTCTTTGTGTCGATCTCCTGATTGGCCAGATGCCGCTCGTTACTCCACCGTCAATGCGCCCTCCATGCCCTGTTGCCGGTGGCCGGGGACGTCACAGTAGTAGACATAATCTCCAGAAGCCAGGTTGACCGTGATCGTCGCGCTGCTGCCTCCATCGATCAACTCGGTGGCGAAATCGGTGTCCTCAATGTAGAAGTCGTGCTGCAGCGCGCCTTCATTGTTGACGGTGATCTCGACGTCAGTGCCGGCGGGTATCGTAAGCTCACCTGGTTCAAAATCGATGTCCACCGCCGTGACGGTGACCGCCGTGCCGCCCGCCGCTGGCGACGCCGCGGGTGAGGCGCCGGGGGTCGCGCCTGGTGTACCGGGGGTGGCGACCGCCGTGCCTTCGTCGTCATCCTGTGCCATCACCGCGCGCATGCTCACCGCGGTGGCGGCAACGCCGATGGCTCCAACCGATAGAAACGTACGTCGATCGATGCGGCTCTGTCCCATATGATGCCTCCTGACATGTGTGGTTCGTGGACGAAACGGGCATGCGGTCACTGGTGACCTGAAAATGTCGCTGATCTGTCACCTTGCGTGGCGCCGCGACAGACAACAACTCCACCACGACCCCCTGCGGTTCGTGGTCACGCCCATCCTGCTCTTCAGGGCAATCTCGCAAACGCCATGCCACCGGGGCGCACGGCAGATTTCGCCTGCCTCAACTCCATCTGAGTACAAGTACTTACGCCTCCCTGACTGATCTCGCCATAAACCACGTAGTTCCCCCGATGATGCCTGAACGCTGGACCCTCATGATCGATCCGTGGTCACCGGCGCCAGGTGGGTGCAGCCCGGCGGCCAGATTCATGGAGGATTACCATGAAACAGTCTCAGGAGCAGGTAGCACGAACGATGTCCGGTATGGTTTCCCGGCGCGCGGCGCTTCGCGGTATTGGTGGAGTGGGGATCGCAACCGCCCTCGGTGCAGGAGCCTTCTCCGCCGGCGCCGCGCAACACGACGTCGTAACCGCAAGCCCGATTGAACCGAACGCGGGATCATGGAAAACCTGGTGGTTGGCGTCGGGCGATCAATTCCGCCCGGCGGGACCGCCGGACCTGGAAGCTGCCAGGGCCGAGTTCAACAACGTCCGAACCATTCTCGCCGGCCTCAGGGCGGTGAACGATATCACCGTGCTCGATCACATCGCCTACTGGGACGCCGGTGCGCCCGGCTACCGGTGGAACGAGATCGCGACGAAGCACACGATCACGGGCAAGCAGATTTCAGGGGCGGCATACCGGACGATGGCGTTGGTGAATGTGGCGATCCACGACGCCAGCCGTGACGTCATCGGTCGTTTGTGCCACTTGAATCGCGAGCCGCGTCTTGCCGACCCCGCCAGGCCCGGTCAGGGTGAGCAGTCGCACATCGTCGCGAGCGAGCAACGAATGAATGGCGGCGATCTCCCGCTCACGCCCAATGAAGCTGGTCAACGGAAGTGGCAAATTCGTTGCCCGCTCCACGACAGAAGCGGGGTGCAGCGGCGCCGGCTGCTGTGGAGGCTGGCTTGGCACGGTCGACATGAGCGTCCTCGGATACCGGGTGGGTTATGTGAATTCATGCTCATGATGCGGCGTGGAAAGGGAGATGTCAACGCGTTTCAGGTTAGCGGTACTTTCGACCACGGCACTACCCAGTCACTCGTAGACCTTGCTACGATGACCGATTTCGACGACAAGGATGGTCACGGTGGCGTCCGTGATCAGGCAAACGGCTCGATAGTCGCCAATCCTGTATCTCCAGAGACCGCAGAGGTCGCCCGACAGCGCCTTCCCTCGTAATCGAGGATCGTCGAGAGCAGCGACACTGTCTTCGAGGTAATCGACAATGCGACGTTGCCAGGTTCGGTCGATTCGCGCGAGTTGTTTCCTGGCGATCTGGGAAAGCTCAACGCTCCAGTCCAAACTCTCTCCTTATTTCTCTAAGGCTGATCGTTGGCTCGTTCCGTGCAAGCACCCGTCGGGCGCTCTCGATATCCGCCTGGTCCTCCAACCATTCGGCCAGAGCCTCAAGCACGATGTCTTCCTTGGAATGGCCAGTTGCTGACGCAATGTGTTCCAGTTCGTCGTCAAGTGACGAACCTGCCGGAATGGTGATGGTGGTGTCTGCCATGGGTTGCTCCGTTTGCGCTCCAGCGTAGAACGTTGACAATCATCGTAGGGACTGATTGTAGCAGCGTCGTGTGCAACACCGGGGATATGGTCATGAGCAGCGCCACGGTTCAATTCTTCAGCGACGCGCTTGGCAAGTGGACGCAGTACAACCTGCTGTTGCCAGATTCCGGGGAGACACCGTTCCCGGTGTTGATGCAGCTCCATGGGCTGAGCGACGACCGGAACGCCTGGGTGCAGCGGTTCAACTTCCTGCGCCATGTCGAGCGATACCCGATGGTTGTGGTGCTGCCCGACGGCGGCACCTCCGGCTATCTCAACTGGAAGGTCTCGGATCGGCTGCACAAGCGACGATATGAAGACCTGCTGATGACTGACATCCCCGCCCATCTGGCACGGCAATTCAACATCAGCGATGGGCCGTGGGCGATCGGTGGATTGTCGATGGGCGGCTACGGCGCGGTGCGGCTGGGGTTGAAATATCCGGACCGGTTCTGTTCGATCTGGGGGCACTCATCGGCGTTCGTGATCGATAAGATGGTCGATCCGGCTTTGATAGAGATGCCGAGGATGCGAATCCGTTTCGCCACGCCGAGACGCTGGTGCGGCGAGAGGAGTGTCCTGTCATCTCGTTCGACTGTGGTGTAGACGATAAGCTGATCGACCACAACCGCAGATTCCACGCGCATCTCGACGCACTTGGCATCGATCATCATTACGCCGAGCACGCGGGTGGTCACACCTGGGACTACCGTCCGCACATCCACCCCGTAGCCAGCTACACGGCGTCCGAGATAGCAGCGATGGCGGCGTAGCAAGGGTGCAGGAGCTCGTCACGAAGGCAAACGCTCCCGCACCCGCACCCGGTCCAGTGTCGCGGCCACACCGTTGTGGTCGAGGGAGGTTCTATGAAGCAGCGCCGTCCGAAAGGAGCCCATGATGGCTGCGCTCTACCGTCGCGCCTCCGACCGTCAGCAGGGCGTGCACCACTTCACTGTAGTTTCCGGCCGTACGCTGTGTAGCGATCACTAGCTTGTCGGCGAGGCTCATGGCGTCTTCTACAGGCACTCGCCAAATCCGAAGGAGCCGGTCAAAGTCCTCAACTAGCTGGGGCAACTCCACATCTGGCCTATAGATCACCCAGAGGGTTGCGACCGGCACGGCCAGCGCCTCAATCTCCCCAATCCTTCGATTTCGATCCGCGAGGTATCGAATCATCCGTGACCGATCTAGGGGCCCGAGGTGCTTTACGGCCCTGTGGGACCTTCTCAATCGCTTCTCCAAGGCCTCCATCTCCGGCCGTCCTACCCCGGCAGCAATCGCGGCCTGTGTCAGGAGGTCCTGCTGCTTGACCGCCAACCAGGCGCTCCACGTTAGCGTGGCTAAGACATTGGCGGCGATCAAGAGGTAGACGCCGGACCAGCCAAGGCTAATGACGCCCCAGAGGATCAACAGGAGATCGAGTATGTAGAGAGAAGTCTTCCAGAACACCGAGAGGTCGGGTTTCTTCAGACCGGTCCACAACGCGGCGACGGAGAGCAATATCGCTATGTATGCGACCGCATCGTTCCAGTTCACCTTCGACCTACCGTCCTAGTCTTGTGCACGCGCAGACTTCGCGGCTCGTGCTTCGATTGCCTCACGCTTTCCCTCTGGCAGCGTGCCATAGATGCGTTGAACGCGGTTCGGTTTGGTGATCCGCTCATCCACGATCTCGTTGACGAGCCAGAACAGAGTTTGGAGCAACTCTGGATCATCTCGCACTTCGATCTGGCCGGGATGGACGGTGTCATTTCCGACCACTCTGACGGAGTCGAGCATTTGCTGGACCAACGGGTCAAGGCCGCGATTCACAAGGTCCTGGATACGGTCGTCGAGAGTCCGGCCCTTGGCTCCCAGGGCAGTCGTCAACTTATCGATGGTGAGTCGAAGGAGCGCGGCGGCACTACGTGGAGAGATCAACGCTACGGACCGCGCTTCCAGATAATCAGCCTTTACATCGTCTGGCATGTCTGGGTTTGGCACGGGCGCATTGCCGGTCAGAGGCCAGATCACTGCTTTGTGATACCAAACAATGTACTCACGACAGTTTATGCACTTAGAGGTAAGGAGGGTATCACTCCATAGGTCGGTCCAACTCTGATAGGCAAGGACACCGCAGTAGGGGCATGTGAAGGTGTCAGCGTAATACTTTGGCGCAAGGTATCCGATCATGTGCCTATCCCCACTTGGTTGTGCTTGTGCTCTAGACCAATCGACCAATCCCAGTAGCCTTATGGTAGCACGCCATGAACGTACGCTACTTGTAGGCGTGCCGCTTGACAGCGCGGCGATCAGAACGTATGTTCTAAATGGGCCGAGAGGGCAGCAAGCTCCGCAACGGTCGTTGGCTGATCTGCTATCGACAAGGAGCTTGCTGTGCCTACGATCTTCTCCACCACGCTACCGAACCCGTCGCCGGAGGAGGCGCGGGCGCTGGCCGCAGCCGCCACCTACCTCAAACGAGCCGGGACCACGGCGGCGACGCAGATGCTCAGGCTCACGCCGACGCCGGAGCGTGACCTTCTGCTGGAATCGCTGCGCGACAGCATGCTGGCTGCGTCAGAACTGTGTGACGGCCTGGCCGGGGAGAGGGATCGGTGAGCGAGGCACCGGAGCGGGCGCGTCCCTTCGTCGGTGCTGACGAGGTCAACGAGGCGTGCTGGCGTGCTGGACGGGTGTTGAGGGAGCGGACAGGGCGTCAAACCGGCGGCAAGGGTGAGACGCCGGAGCGCGACGAGCACTTCGGTCCGGACGGCTGGGTGCGTGTTGGGACTTTGTGGACCATGGACGACCCCGGCCTTCAGTGGGCGGTGTGGCTCAACCTCAACACCAACAGGGGCATTGCGCGGCGGGAGACGTTCGACGCGGCGATCAGGGACGCGGCGTACCAGTAGGGGTGCCATCTTCGGCTTCCGCGATCAGTTCTGACAATGGCATGCCGAGCCCCTCCGCGAGGCGGCGTAGAACGTTGATGCCTGGACTCCGGTGACCGTTCTCGATTTCCGAGATGTAGGTCCAGTGAGAGTCGGCACGCTCCGCAAGCTGCTCTTGCGTCAGGTTCCCCATCTTCCTGTACCTTCGAATGACAATGCCGAGCTCGGCCCAACCCTTCTCCATAGAAATGATGCTGCCGACCCAGACTTGAAACGAACATAGGCGATGTCCGAAACTTCGGCTTTAGCCTATAGATCGAGTTGAGGAGGTTGGCATGAAGGTGGTTGGAGTGGATGGCTGTCCGGGAGGCTGGGTTGCGATCTGCTGGGAAGTGGAGGAAGGCACGATAACGCCGGAGATTCACGGAACTCTCGCGGGGTTGATCGAGCACCATGCGGACGCAAGAGCGATCGGTATCGATATGCCGATCGGTTTGAGTGACACCGGCACGCGGACCTGCGACGTGGAAGCCCGGCGTGTTCTCGGTTGGCCTCGTCGATCCAGCGTCTTCCCACCGCCGATTCGAGACATTCTGCACCTCTCGACATACGAAGAGGCGAAGGTTCTTTCCCGAGCAAGGATCGAGAAGGGCATCCCGAAGCAGACCTTTTCCATCATGCCGAAGATCGCCGAGGCGGACGCCACGATAACACCAGAGATGCAGAGTCGGGTGTTCGAGGTGCATCCCGAGGTATCGTTCTGGGCGCTGGCTGATGGACCGATGAAGTATAGGAAGGGGAAGGAATCCGGCTTCCTTGAGCGCAGGGCGCTGCTGGAGCAGGCAACCGGACTTTCACTTCCGACTCGGGACGAAGCGTTTGAGCTGGCCCGACCTGCCAAACCGGATGACATTCTCGACGCGGTCGTGGCGGCGTGGAGCGCGAAGCGGGTGGTTGACGGCAAAGCTGGCCGGTTGCCAAAGGAACCCGAGACGGACGCAAAGGGGTTGCGTATGGAGATCGTCTACTAGCCCGGATGTATCCCGGAGGCCACAAGCTCGGCCTTGCGCTTGTTGACGATTCCGAACATTTCCCTTAGAGTGACCATTAGTGAACCGACCGGGGCGTACCGACCTCTCTCGTATAGAGGACGTTACCGGCATGATGGAACCAACCGCATTCAGTGAGCGGCCACGGATTCACGGCGTTTCGATGCCGTGGGCCTGTGGCCGTTAGGCATTTCCGGGCACGGCGATGTAGAAGGGCGGCGAGCCCAGAAGGGATGGTGCCGACATGGCACATCTAAATGTTGTCCGTCGCGATGATGCTCGTGAGTTCTCATCATGCGCGTGCGGATGTGGGAAACCAACTAGTCGCCGGTTTCACCCAGGGTGTGATTCGGCATTTTATGGGCGGCTACGAGCAGCTCGTGATCGTGGTGATCAGATGGCGGCAGCGCTTTACCGATTCATGTTCAGGAATAATCGTCGTGCGACGTATGCCGAGCAGCATCGTCAGGCGCGGCTCTGGTTGAGCAGCCGATCGGATGCACCAGCGATCGCTGCGGACTAATACCGCGATGCCTCTCCCGATTGACGGACGGTACTCTTCTGACACGAGACGCCTGCACCTGGCCTTTCCATATTCATGACGTATCGGAGGGCAAGGAAGAGGCTCCGGATCGTTCTCCGGAGCCTCACCTGTGATCAGAATGGGCGGGCGACATTGCGGCGGATAGGGAAAGACCTCGTGTCTGCCCGATGAGCGGAATACAATGAGATCGAAGAGGCAGCATGACAAAACGGCAGCGCCAGAAACTAATCGGGCGGAGAAGAGAAACATGGTCGATATTCGGTACGGCGACCTCAAAGACTTTAGAGACCTCTTCGCCAAAGCGAAGCGAGAGGCTGAGCGATTTGAGAAGGATCCCTCCGCGGATAATCTCTTCAACACCATAGTGACGGTGTGGTGCTTGGCTGATTGGGTACTGCAGGACGTTAAGCTAACACCTGCCATGGAGGACGATCTTCTGACTCTGACCGGAAAGACTCGCCCCGGCGAAAAAGGTCGGAACATTGCGAAAATGTCCCAGGAGATGCGAATCTGCAAAGACATCACGAATGCCAGCAAACATGCCAAGATTACGCAGTATCATCCCGAAGTGACGACGGTTGCCTTTACGGACGGAACGTATGGCAACGGACTTTACGGATTCAGTAAGTACGGAGGTGGCCGAGCATTTGCCATTAGGATGGGGGATGACTTGTACGACGCACAAGCGGTTATTACGAGGGCTATTGCTCAGTACGTTAGCTTCTTTGAAAAGTTCAACTTAATTTGATCCACCGTCCGATATTCATGATCAGAAGACGCGAGCAGCGCTCTTGTGTGTGCCACAGACACTACCGCTAGCGTCGTGGACGACGCCCGAGATTGCCGCGGTGGTAGCGTAGGGGATTGCATCCGATAGACACCACCGTTTGAGCAGGGACGTCCAGGGTTGGGACGACTCTGCCATGGATCGCAGTTCCAGACGTGTTGGTACACTGACCATCACGAACCCGACACATTCCAGCGTGAGGAAGAGCCACATGCCGCCCTCGACCCGAACCGACGCCGCATACGCCGCCTTGAAGACCTTCGCGCGAGACGTCAAATCCAAGGCCGCGCTCGGCGAGCGATTCTCGGCGGGACCCGAAGACCATCTCAAGTCGTCGGTCGCGGCGCTGGTGACGGCGGTCGGCGCGATGTTGCATCAGCAGGTCGAGGTGATTCCGGAAGCGCGAGTCGACGATGTCGGTGGCCGTCCAGATCTGGCGGTGACGGTCGATGGGCTGCTGGTGGGCTACATCGAGCTCAAGGCCCCCGGCGTCGGCACCACCGACCAGGAGTTCAAGGGACGCAACAAGGTCCAGTTCACGAAGCTCCGCAACCTCCCCAACCTGATCTACACCGACGCCAACGACTGGACCTTCTATCAGAAGTCCGATACCGGGGAGAAGAGCAGCCGCAGGCGGTCGTTCGATGTCCGGCTGGGCGACCTCACCGAGCACGGCGACCGCGAGATCACCGGCGACGAGGCCGGTCACTTGCTGGAGCTGTTCCGGGAGTTCCTGAAATGGCAGCCGATCGTCCCGACCAACCCCAGGGCGCTGGCGGAACAGCTCGCGCCGCTGACCCGGATGCTGCGGGACGATGTCGAGGCGGGGGCACAGGTTGCGACGTCGGCGCTGGCGCGGATTTACGAGGACTGGCAGCGGACGCTGTTTCCCGAGGCGTCGCCGGATGAGTTTGCCGACTCCTACGCGCAGACCTTCACCTACGGATTGCTGCTGGCCAAGTTGAGCGGCGCGACCACGCTCGACACGCACGATGCCGCCCAGGCGATCCTGCACCACTCGTCGCTGCTCGCCCGGACGCTGGAGATTCTGACGCAGCAGGGCACGCGAGAGGAGCTCGGCGTGGGGCTGGAGCTGCTGGAGCGGACGATCGAGGCGGTCGATCCGACGGTGGTGGGCGGCACGGGGGATCCCTGGCTCTACTTCTACGAGGATTTCCTGGCGGTCTACGACCCGAAGCTGCGCAATGAGCGCGGCGTCTACTACACCCCGGCGCAGGTGGTGAAGGCGCAGGTGACGCTGGTCGACGAGCTGCTGAAGACGAACCTCGGTCGACCGGACGGCGTCGCCGACGGTGACGTGACGGTGCTGGACCCCGCGCTGGGCACCGGCACTTATCTTCTGAGTGCTTTACAACATGGAATCGACTTCATTTCAAATCGTGACGGCAAAGGATGGCGTGGCAATGTTGCCACTCGAATGGCCAAGAACCTGTTCGGCTTCGAGCTGCTGGTTGGTCCCTATGCCGTGGCGCACCTGCGGATGACCCAGGCGATCCACGAAGAGGGTGGTCGTGAGCCGGCGGACGGCACGCATATCTACCTGACCGACACGCTGGAGTCGCCGAATGAGGTGGCGAGCCTGCCGCACAGCTACTTCGAGGAGCCGCTGGCCGAGGAGCATCGCCGGGCGCGGGAGGTGAAGAAGCAGACCGAGATTCTCGTCTGCATCGGCAACCCGCCCTATGAGCGCGAGGAAAGTGATGCCGGGAGAGATAGCGATCATACGGCTGGTAGCTGGATTCGCTTTGGCGACAAGTCCACACGAGCGCCATTGGAGACGTTTATCGAACCTGCGCGTAAAGCAGGGGCCGGGTTGCATATCAAGAACCTCTACAACTCCTACGTCTACTTTTGGCGATGGGCACTGTGGAAGGTGTTCGAGACGCAAGATGGACCGGGCATCGTCTCGTTTATCACCGCGTCGTCATATCTGCGGGGTCCGGGCTTTGTCGGAATGCGCGAGGAGATGCGGCGGACGTTCGACGAACTTTGGATTCTTGATCTTGAGGGTGACAGCCGCGGCACCAGAGCGACCGAAAACGTGTTCGATATTCGCACGCCTGTCGCCATTGCCGTTGGCGTTCGATATGGCAAACCTAATCGCGAGCAACCGGCAGATGTGCATTACGCTCGGGTGACTGGTACTCGCGAGGAGAAGTTTTCGGTACTTGAAGATCTTTCGAGTTCCATCGATCTGGCTTGGGAACCTGCGCAGATTGACTGGACTGCGACATTCCTTCCACAGGGAGTGGGTGATTATTTTGCCTTTCCGGCAATTACTGATCTCTTGCCATGGTCTCAAAGCGGAGTGAAAGTGGGTCGTGCCTGGGTAATCGGTGAAGAGAGAGAACTGTTGGCGACTCGCCTCAACCGACTGGTTGGGGCGAGTTCCTCTGAGCGCGGATCCCTTTTCAAAGATTCACCTACGGGCCGAAAGATCGTTGATAGCGTCATGACAAAACTCGGAACTGAACCTAATTTGGAGCGTATTGATTCCGTTTCGACAGTGGATGATTTTCCGACACCTGTCCAATATGGTTACAGATCGTTTGATTCACAATGGATCATCCCTGACTATCGGATCATAGATAGACCCGGCCCGCCCTTGTGGAGGTCGCTCTCCAAGCGACAGATATTCCTAACTTCCATGATTGAGTATGGTTTGGGGATTGGTCCAGCTGTATCCATCACGTCACATATTCCGGATCTTCACCACTTTAGCGGCCGTGGTGGTAAAGATGCCATGCCCCTCTACCGCGATGCAGCAGCTACCGAACCGAACATCACCCACGGGCTGCTCGACCTGATCGGCGAAACCTACGGCGCCGCCGTGACGCCGGAGGACCTGATCGGGTACATCGCCGGGGTGCTGGGGCATCCAGGCTACACCGAACGGTTCCACGACGAGCTCGAGGTTCCCGGTCCTCGCGTGCCGCTGACGAAGGACGCTGGCTTGTTCTGCCGCGCGGTCGAGCTCGGCCAGCAGGTGATCGCCTGGCAGACCTACGCCGAACGCTTTCCGGAGTCCATCGGCACGACGCAGGGGTACGTCCCGACCGGCAACGCCCGATTGCTGACGCCGATCCCGGACGATCCGGACAAGTACCCGCAAAACCTGCGCGAGGTTCGCTACGACGACGCCAAACGCGAATTGCATGTTGGCGAAGGTGTGTTCGGCGAGGTCGATCCGCGCATCTGGGCGTATGAGGTGTCCGGTCTGCGGGTGGTGCGGTCGTGGCTGGGCTACCGGATGCGGGAGCGGTCGGGCCGGAAATCGTCGCCGCTCGACGACATCCGTCCCGAGCGCTGG
>Ga0209176_10000194_pt1 | contig 14957 bp, 15 predicted proteins | sample NGEPer11B_FD_184511 | JGI IMG/M metagenome (GOLD analysis project Ga0209176, IMG submission 184511) | Arctic peat soil microbial communities from the Barrow Environmental Observatory site, Barrow, Alaska, USA - NGEE Permafrost305-11B... | ecosystem: Environmental > Terrestrial > Soil > Wetlands...
AGATCCAGGCTCTGTTTGCCGAAGAGCGAAAACGAGTCGTCGAGGTACTGGTTGATGAGCTCGGTGATGAGTTGCCCGTCATAAGCGGGGTCAGCGCAGAGGCGACGCTGGAGGGGATCCATCACGCACAAGCGGCACAGGAAGCAGGAGCAAAAGGCATTCTTCTCATGCCGCCTCACCTCTGGCTCAGATTTGGGCGAGAGAGCGAAACCGCCATTAGGTATGTCCAGGAAGTGGCTGCCAATATTGATATAGCAGTCATTGTCCACCAGTATCCCGCCTGGACAAAAGTGAGCTACACCACCGAGGAACTTGTCGAGCTGGCAAAGATCCCCAACGTAGTGGCCATCAAGGATGGCACTCGTGACATCGCTCGCTACGAGCGAAATGTGCGCGCCCTGCGCCAATCGGCGCCGGAAGTGGCGATCCTGACGTGTCACGACGAGTATCTCCTACCGACGCTGGTCCAAGGAATCGATGGAGCGCTGGTCGGTTTTGCGGGGTTCGTTCCCGAGTTGATCTGTGAGTTGGTGTCGGCGGCGCTCAACGACCACCTGACAGATGCTCGCGAGTTGACGGACAAGGTCTATGTGCTCAAGCAGGCCGTGTATCGAATGGGAGAACCTTCGGCCGATGCGCATCAGCGCATGAAAGCGGCGATGTTCCTACGCGGGCTCATCTCCTCGCCGATTGTGCGGCCACCCCTTTCGCCGCTTAGCCCAAGCGTCTATGCTGAACTCGAACACGAACTCAAACGGGTGGGACTCTTTGCTCCTGCTGAAGCGGTCCGCTAAACGTACTTCGCATCGAGGGGGCGTTCATGGCCGAACGCCCCCTCCTAGCTCATGGGATTGGAGGAGAAATGCTCGCTTATCTCTTGATACGCGCGTTTCGGTGGGCAACTGGGCTCCTGCTCATTATGTTCCTTACCTATACCATGATGTATTACGGTGCTGGCGATCCCGTTAAGCGCATGTTCCTAGACACAAGTGACATCGGCGTAGATGCTCTCACCTTAGAACGTATTCGCGAGCGGTATGGTCTCAATGACCCTCTACTCCAGCAGTTTGGGAATTACCTAAACCGTCTCGCCCATGGGGACCTAGGGACATCCATCCGGGAACAGAGACCGGTGGCCGATATGGTACGAGCGACACTCCCGATTTCCCTCCAGCTTGGTGCGGCAGCGACGGTGATCAGCACCTTGTTCGGCGTACCTCTCGGTGTTCTCGCTGCGCTGCGACACAACCGACGGACGGATTTTACGATCGTTGGGATCGTGGTGGTCAGTAACGCTGTACCTGTTTTTGTTACTGGCCCGCTCTTGATGCTCCTGCTTGTCGTTGTCCTGGACCTCATGGCCGTACCATGGGGGTGGAATGGATTGTTCAGCACGACGGCGATACTGCCGGTGATAGTACTGGCATTGGGCCCATTGCCCATCATCGTGCGTCAGACGAGAGCGGCTGTACTCGAAGTGATTCACGAGGAGTACATCCGAACCGCACGAGCCAAAGGACTTCCCGAATTCCAAGTCGTGACGAGGCACATGCTCCGCCCTGTGTTGACACCCGTGGCCACCTCTGTCGGCTTGGTGCTGGTCACACTGATCAACGGGGCCATCTTCGTAGAGTTCATTTTCGGTATACCAGGTTTTGGTGGACTGACTCTCGAAGGGCTCCAACAGGTGGATTATCCCGTCATCATGGCTACTGTCGTTATTGGCGCGTTAATTGTCATGGTCGGGAACTTCCTCGTGGATCTACTTTATCCTCTCCTAGATCCTCGTATTACCGATCGGAGGTAGCGTATGGCAGCTGCTGAAGTCCTGCAAGGAACTCAGAAACTGCAGTCCGACACTCGACCTGAGTCGCGTAGTCTGCGACGCGACGCCATGCGGAGGCTGATCAAGAACCGGTTGTCGCTCGCCGGCTTGGTGGTCGTCTGTCTCTTCCTGTTCGCAGCGATATTCGGCCCGTTGCTGGCACCGTATGATTTCCTCGCCCAGGAGATCGGTGGTGCGCTCCAACCGCCGTCGAGCGAACATTGGCTCGGCACCGATGCCCTAGGCAGGGACATCTTCTCCCGTCTATTGTATGGCGCTCGGACAGCCGCGCTCATTGCATTCACCACGACACTCGTGAGCCTCCTAATCGGCATTACCATTGGACTGGCGTCAGGCTATTTGGGCTCTCGGATCGACGCTTCACTGATGTGGTTGACTGACGTGACCATGTCCCTGCCAGGCATTCTTCTCGCCATGCTAGTCAACACCTCGCTCAAGTACCCGTTCGCCTCTTGGTTTGAGGATATGTATGAGAAGACGCGTAACCCCTTCTTTCTGAACACCTGGTGGCTGGATTTTGTGCTTGTGTTTGGTGCGCTTGCGCTGATCAGCTGGCCCACCTATGCACGCCTAATTCGAGGGCAAGTATTCAGTATCGGCGAATCAATGTACGTCGAATCAGCACGGGCGTCCGGGGCAGATACTCGACGCATCATGATGCACCACCTCATCCCCAATGCAATCGGACCAGTCATCGTCGCGGTCACTCAGGGAATGGGCGCAGCCATACTGCTGGAATCATCACTGAGTTTTCTCGGTATCGGAATTCAACCACCAAATGCCAGCTGGGGCAGTATGCTCTCGGACAGCCTGACATTGTGGCGTTCGTATCCTCACCTGCTGGTAGGGCCCTCGATCACAATAGCAGTTATCTCGATCGCGTTCGTTTACCTGGGTGACGGGCTCAATGATGCACTTAACCCACGCCAATGGCGTTAGCTTATTCGCATTGTCCCAGTGCTCAAAGTGAGGCAACCATATGATGAAAGTTCGATGTATCGTTGTTGGACTGGGCTCCATCAGCCAGTCAATGCTCAAGCATCTCGGTCAGATGCCATGGTACGAGACTGTCGCCGTGGTGGATGTCCGACCAGACGTTCTTGAAAATGCCAAGACTCAGCTGGCACTAACGGAGAGCGCACTCTTCACTGACCTTGATAAGGCTCTGACACAAACTGAGGCTGATGCAGTCATTATCAATACCCCATCTGAGCTGCATTACCAGCAAGCACAGGCAGCGCTTTCAAGCGGTCATCATGTCCTAGTGGCCAAGCCGATTACCAATTCGTACGAGCAGGCAGTCGAGCTGGTGGAGATGGCGAGCTCTAAGCAGGTAACGCTTGCCGTGGGCCAACAGATGCGGTACCGGCAGCACTACCGAGCAGTGGAGCGTTTTATTGGCTCAGGACGACTGGGATCAGTTGAAGTGATCAACTTCATCAACACCAAGCCGAGACACAAAGCCTTGAACCTGGCTACGATGCCGCAGCCAGCGCTATACGAGATGTCCTGTCACCACTTTGACTCGTTGATGGCCCTCATTCCGGATCGGCATCCTGAGCGGATCACCTGCGATGGCTTTCAGCCTTCTTGGTCGGTATACGCGGGACCATGCATGGTTAACGGGCTTATCTCATTCAGCGGCGGCATTCATGTCCTCTACCAAGGAGGGTTTTCGTCGCAAGCCGACAACTATGAATTACGACTTGAGGGATCAGGTGGGGTGCTAAGGTGCAGGGGCATCCATATGTCTAATGACACCATGGCGTATGAATTCTCAAAGAGAGGTGGGCCGTTCGCCCCTATCTCTATCGACGTAGGGATACCCGCCGGCGACCCTTGGGGCCACTTCTTCAGCCTTTGGTACGACTATATGCAGGGGGGCGAAGAGCCCCCATTTAGCGGCCGGGCCAACCTGCGCGTGTTTGCTCTCCTCAGCGCCGGCATCGACTCGATCAACGGTGGCCACACTTCCATGATTGAGGTCAGCGAAAACCTTCGATACCGCGAGGCGTTCTCAGCGAGTGTTGCGACGTGAGTCCCTCACCCACACCATCAGGTGTACTAGAGTGCTGATTGATCGTGGCCAACTCTGTGGAGGAAGTACTGCTCTCATGAACGATTCACCATTCCAGGCCATAAGGAATCAACAAACCTACATGGTGGTCCATGAATCCACTGGGCGGTGTCTCGGCGGATTCGGTCGCAACTTTTACCGGCCCTGGGTATTTCCTTTGTACACGCCATCTGGGCAGACCGTCATCCAAGAGTTTCCGTTCGACCACCCCTTCCACACCGGCGCCTTCGTTGGCCAGAATCCGGTTATCGTCAATGGTCAGCGAGCCAACTTCTGGGCCATCCCTCCTCGACGATCGTTTGAGGACCCACTCTTTTCTCAGGTTGGGCGTATGGACACACCTAACGACCCAGCGGTCTTGCCACATGCAGCTGGAGTTCAGTTCTCCCTAACCGCGGTATGGCGAGATGAGGAGGAAAACCCCGTCTTGGATGAGCGACGGACAGTGGATATCTTTGCTGGATCCGATGCCGTTATCTGCGATATCACTAGTGAGAAGGTTGCCGCCTATGGTGCGGTCGAATATCCGCAAACCAAGTTCGGCAGTATCGGTATTCGAGTTGAACCCAGACTCCTGCCACCGCTCGGCGGAGAAGTCATCGCCGATGGTGGTCGCCGTGGTGACGCGGCTGTGGTGCACGAGCAGGACTCGCGATACATTGCATATGAAAACGCTTTAGGTGAGCAGGGGCGTTTTGGGGTGGCTCTCAGCATTCTGCAGCCGTCTAATTCGGGCCCCTGGTTTGTTCGCGATTATGGGATGGCCATCTACAATCCGACGTGGCGAGAGTCGGTCACCACCCCCAAGGGAGGGCGATGGACCGTGGCCTTGCGTGTCGTTGCCTACGACGGAGCACTTACCGACGATAGGATCCATCGCTGGCTCGATGAACCCTATCATGCACCGCAAGCTATGGCTTCGGATAACTGATGGCCAGCATTCCGTCAACGTCGAGCGGATCAACACCGCCGTACTTTTCGCTCAGCGACTCCCTGTTCTGACGCTCAGCTTCTAATTCGCCATCAAGCGGCAAATGCACCAAGTCACCATCTCTCAGTGCCGATTCACGAGCGCCGACCTCCATCATCATCGCCATCAGCGCATCCGCTGCGGTGTATTCTGATGGAGCATCTCCCCGAATCGCGCGAGCGAAGTCCACGATATGGCTCATCACGCAGGCTCCATAGAAGTCTCGTCCATAGTGCTCACGCAGTCGTATTTCCTCGTGGGTAGGTCGATAGGGATTGGCATACTCGACTCGACCAGTGGGCAGGTCCACATAGGTCGAGACCCAATTACCTGCTTCACTGACGTGGACCACGGGAAAGATCTGGTCGGCGATACCGCCATTGAGAAGAGCATCGTCCGGAGTGTATCGGACCTCAGCCTCTCCGTACCAGGGTCGTGAATGAACCGCCTGCCGCACAATTGTCCCTCGTGCACCATCGATTTCGGTATACCCCGGCCGTGGGTACCGCCCGAGCATCCCCTTGATATTACCGGCGATATCAGTCACGAGCCGGTCATCAGGGAAGTTGAGAAATCTTGCACGAAACGTTTCATCTTCATGGTAGCGGTGCGCGCGTTCGTAGTGCGGCGCGGTCGCCATTGAGTGCTCGATTTGCCGAACCGAACTCGGGTATCCCTCAAAGAAGACGATCCAGCGCGAGTTGTTGTGGTATCCCAAATGGTCGTGATAACAAGTCAACCGCTTCACCTGTCCGAGAAATCCAGTCTCATCAATCCTCTTGGCAATCCGGTCAAATGGAAACCGGAAGAAGTTCTCCGCAACGCGCATGATCACATTATTGTTCTCAGCGGTCGACACCATTTCCTGAGCCTGCACCAACAAGCTCGACATAGTGGTCTCAACGAGGTTGTGAATTCCATGAGAGGATAGATAACAGGAGATGGCGTGGTGCGAGTCGATCGGCGTCACCACGATGGCAGCCTCCATCGGCCGCGCGCTAACAAGCTCCTGGAGCGAGGTGAATGCCGGGACGTTCATGCTCTCGCCGAACGCTTGGGCGTGTTCGGTGACAGGATCACAAACCGCTACGAGTCTGACCCAAGGCTTCAAAGCGTCAAACAACGGCTTGTAGATAGTCTGCGAGCGGTTTCCGGTTCCGATAAGCGCCACGTCTACTGGTGGGTTTAGCATTATCAGGCTCCCATCTCTTGAATCAAATGTGCAGGAAGTTGCACCTCGTAGATCTGCGCCGTCCCAGTGCGATCGCTCGTATAGACCACACGCGTTCCATCTGGCGAGAACGAAGGGTGCGGGTGTGTATGCTGCGGGGCATAAACTTCAATCGGTCCATCCGCATAGGGGAACGGGCCATCCCAGTGCGCGCCGACGCTAGACGCCTCGGGATAGCAGAGCGTCCAGCGCTCCCCGGTAGCACCGTCACGCGGATCGAACAGCTGTATCCCTATGTCTGGAAAGTTCGTATCCGCCACCATCATCGTCCCCTGACGGTTGGAGACGGGGTGCCACGCATTGAAGGCCGCGATCCGTCTCTCCTTGCAGGTGTCCGGGTTGAGGCAGCGAACGGCATTGGGCCACTCAACAATCGCCAATTCCTTGGTTCCTGGAACCCAGCTCTCGTGCGTAATCCACTCCTGTGGCTGGCGCTCATACAGCCGACTGTTATTGGCCCCGTCGCGATTGACCAACCACACTCGGTCCGTCAACGGTCCGGCGTAAAACAAAAGATTGGGATCATCGGGGCAGAACTGCATGTGCGTGATGGTGTCACGGCGCAGAACGACTTCCCAATCGCGGGTATCCGTGTCCACGATAGTGAGACAGGCGTCATCGCCATCGTTGAACTTCACGGCCCACCATCGATCACAACGGCTCAGGGCGGTGGTGCCCATGGCGGCACCGATCATACCTTCCTCGCGCATGGTCGCGCCGCCAAAATCGATGAGAAGTTCTGCTTCGAAGGACTCGGCATCGACGCGCCACCCGGCAGCGCCGGCGGTGTAGTACACAAATCGTCCATCATGCGATGGGTATATCGACCATTCAGCGATAGCTGGCTGGTCAGTCAGTTGGACCAATTCTCCTGTACTTCGCTCCTCTGCGAAGATCTGGGGGCTGCCCGTGCGGTGTGAGATGAAGACCAGCCGCTTCATAGCGTCATCATAGGCGGGAACAAAGAAGAATGGGTGGTGATGAATTCCAGGTGCGGATGTGACTTGTCGGAGACGAGCACCTGTGCGCTGATCGACTATCGACGTCGATTCGGAGGGAGAACGTTCACCCCTGGCCATGGGCAGATATCCTTGTGACGCGACCGCAACTCTGCCCAGAGCGGGCCAGATCGACTCACCCTCCGGTGAACCGTTACTGGATCCGCCCTAGGCACATTCCTGCCGCCAATTGAGCAACAAGTTCCCGTCGATCTATTGCTCAGCGAGGTAGATCTTCCACGGTTCGATCAGGGTAGTGTCCGGGCCCTTGGCATAGTTGCGGACGTAGTCGCGAGCGTTGAGGTACAGGTCCTCGTCGGCGAGCAGGAAGAGTGGATAGTCTTCCATGAACAGACGCTGCGCCTGTAGCGACAATTCGCAGCGCGCCTCATCCTCGGTAGGCAACAATAAGGCCTCGTCAATCAGGGCATCGACATCAGGGTTCGCGTAACCGTTCAGCATACCCGCGTCTTCTCCATCGGGGGGACGTGCGATCGGGCCTTCTGAGTGAGCTGCAGTCCACATGTACGTTGCAGTGTCCGGGAAGCGAATCACCACATCATCCCGATTGACATTGATATTGCCTATGTCGGGACCGTACTCTTCAGGCTGCTGCTTGAACTCGACATTCGTGATGCCGAGGTTCTGGCGCCAGAACTGAGTATGGCCTCCAAGCGCCCGCTGCAATGGTGGATAACTGCTACGGGGCGACACTCGAATCCTCGGGAGGTTCTCGGCGCTACCGTAGCTTGATTCGGCAAGGGCGGCGGTCGCCGCTTCAGGGTCGAACGCGTACCATTCGTTCTCCGTGTCAATACAGGGAAGATCGACGTCAACAATCTGGGTGGCTCGCTCAGCTCGTACCCCGCCGGGATACGCAGCTAGAAACACATCCTCCCAGTTGACAGCATGCGTCAGCGCTTTGCGGACATTGATGTCATTGGTCGGCTCCGCGTTGACGTTCAACCAGAAGGTGGCGAATCCGAGTGCCTTATGCTTTCGGAAGAAGTCCGGGTACTGCTCGGCCAGCGCAATGGGTAGCGACGCAAGGCTGACAGCTATCTCATTATTCGCGACGAGGGCCGACACGACCTGCTGGTCGGGAACGAAGCGAAAATTGATCTCGGTGAGGTAGGGTCCCTCGTCGAGCCACCAGTTCGGGTTGGGGACCATTTGCGCTGTTTCGCCGTCCGGATCGTAGGCAGAAAGCATGAACGGACCGCTGACCGCCGGAGAGTTCTCTGGTAGCCAGAACGATTCCGCGGCACCTGCGGCTTGCTCAATCTTGACGGGATTCATATGGGTAGTGGCCATCCGCCAATGGAACACTGGATCTGGGATAGTAAGCCGTACCTCGAGCGTTTGCTCGTCGATAACAACCAAACCCGACATATCTTCCGCTTCACCACTCCGCGCGGCCTCGAAACCCTCGACATCACCGATATAGCCGGTGATTCGGCCATGTTGGGTCAACGGGTCTGCCATCAGCTCCCATGTGCCTTTGACATCAGTAGCAGTAACTGGCGTGTTATCGGACCATTTTGCACGGGGGTCAATACTGAAAGTCCAGACGGTGAATTCGTCGTTAGGCTGCCAAGTCGTAAAGATGCCTGGCTGTAGTTCCCCCTCAACATCGAAGTACATGGGGGGCATCCACATGAGGGTTTGCCAGTTCTGCTGGTCGCCACCACCCTGCAGTGGGGTAAAGGTAAAACTCGATGCCCCTGTAGTGCCCGTTGCCGCATTCAGGATTTGTTCGGCAGCCAGGTCGACCGGCCCGCCCTCAGGGGTTGCATCTTGTTTAGCTGTACCTGAGCCAGCGAGGTGTATTGACACGGCTGAGCCGGAGGCAGCTGCTGCCGACAACTGCAAGAGCCGGCGACGAGACAGATCATTCGCTGGTTCGCGATGAGTAGACATAGACTTTATCCCCTTCATGTGCTTGTGAACGCTCCTTCTCCTGCTGAGAAGACATTCATTGCTCGATTGGACGGATATGACTTGCTACCCATCCTATAGCGGAATGGCGGCAATGTCAACACAGCGTCGCATTGATATCAATTTGCGTTCACATGTCTACTTCTTGGACTGTGGGAAGGCGGGCGCCAGCAGGTTCTCGTCCAGGTAAAGATTATGCAGATCCTGCTCAACCGACTGCCGGCTGTCCGGATTCCGTGCAGCCACACTAGCCATCATTGCTTCGACCACAGCGAGAGGCGCGACGACTGAAAAGGTCAGCGGAGAACCCTGTGCGGGAGCATAGATCGCAATGTCGGCAGCCTTCCCAAGGGGACTGGTGGCACTTCCTACGATCGCGAGCGTCCTTGCGCCTCTCCTCCGAGCTATCGTCAGGGCGCGAAACGTATCGTCGAAGGTTAGCCAAAGACCTATTGCGATGACCGTGTCCTTTGGACCGATGTCATGGATCGCTATGAGCTGATCCGTCAAGGACCCAGAGGCGAGCTCTCCTCGAAGCCCAATGTGACGGAGCAGCCGAATCAGCATGAGACCTGGGATCATCGCCGATCCCGTGGTGATGACGACAATCCGTTCAGCTTCAAGAATGGAGTCGGTGATGCGATCAATGTCAGCATCAGCTAATTGTTGACGAGCGATCTCGAGATTCGATAACTGCTGGGCGAACGTGTTTGCAGCCTGGTCTACACCGTCAATCTCAAAGTCAGAACGAGAGTTCCTAAGCCCAGCTCGCGCCAGGTATGCATCCCGAACGACGGATTGAAGTTCCTGGTAGCCAGAGAAACCCAGGGATTTCGCAAACCGAATCACGGTTGCGTTGTTCATCTCAAGCTGGGAGGAGATCTCACGCACGGATCCGAAGGCGACGAGCTCAGGCGTTTCAAGAATTGTGCGCGCCAAAATGGTCTGCTTGCGAGGCAATCCTGGCAGCCGATCTTCGAGTTGTGAGAAAAGCGTTCCGACCAAACGACCGTTCATGGTGTGCTGCCTTCATGCAATTACTATGGGAGTACCCCCTGCCGTGAACTGTATCCGTGATGATGCCTAGCAGTATAGAGGATACGAAACCGCGCATGGCTGTTTCGCTCCAGCGCCTATGCTCCAAACCATTATTGCTCAGGAATTGCATCGACAGGCTATCGTCGTCGTGGATCAGATCCGGAGAATCAGCTATCTGTTGGGATGGAGCGAACGGGAGAACCCTGATAGTCTGTTCTCCTAACCCTGTATGCTGGCGGCCGAATGAGCACTGTCGGTGTCCCAAATAATGATTTGGATGTGGCCACATGACCAACTTCGCACCCGAGTCGCCCCTGTTCGGAATCCACACCATCCAAACCACGAGCTGGCCGGAGCTGCGCGATCAGTGGCAATGGTTCGAAGAGCTCGGGTTCGACAGTCTCTGGCTCCCGGATCACTTCTTCCCCACCGCGGGACGCGACAAGCCGATACTCGAAGCGTGGACCACGCTCGCCGGTCTCGCCATGGTCACCAGCCGAGCGCGGATTGGCGTCCTGGTCAGCAGCAACACCTTCCGGCATCCGGCCCTGCTGGCCAAACAGGCCGTCACCGTGGATCACCAGTCGGAGGGCCGGCTCGAGCTTGGAATCGGCGCTGGCTGGTTCGTCGAAGAACATGAGGTGTTCGGGATCGACTTTCCGGAGACGAAAACGCTGGTCGACCGCTTCGCCGAAGCCGTCGCGCTGATCGACGAATACCTGAGGAACGACCAGACAACCTTTGACGGTGAGCATTACCAGCTGCGTGGCGCCTATAACCGACCCGCGCCTGTCCAGCAACCGCGTCCACCGCTGGTGATGGGCGCGCATGGCCCGCGCATGCTGAAGTTGGTGGCAAAATACGCCGACACCTGGAACTCGTTCGCCCCGGCGGACGAGCTGCACCGCCGCAACGACCAGCTCACCGGATTTTGCGAGGCGATCGGGCGCGATCCCGCCACCCTGAAGCGTTCGATGTTTTATGGCGTCCGCCAATCGCCGGAGGAGGACCCGTGGGAATCGGTCGATGCCTTCACCGATTACATCGGGCGTTACAGCGAGGCCGGCATGCGGGAGTTCCTGCTGCAACCGCCACCGCGTGAGCGATTCGGCATGGTGGAACGTATCGCCTCGGATATACTTCCCGCATTGCGGGCCAATGCGTGACACGGAGAGGGATTCATCGGCATGACACCATCGGCGACACGACCGCGCTCGTTCGGCATTCAGACGATCCAGAATTGGACCTGGCGGGATACATGCGAGCGATGGGCGTGGTTCGAGGAGCTCGGCTGGGAAAGCCTCTGGCTCACGGATCATCTGGTGCGGACCGCCAACCCCAAGGACCCGTATCTTGAAGCGTGGACCCTGCTGGCCGGACTTGCCACGAAAACGGAGAAGGCGAGGCTTGGTGTCCTGGTCAGCAGCAACACCTTCCGCCATCCCGCTGTGCTAGCGAAGCAGGCGGTCACGGTCGATCACATCAGCGGCGGCCGGCTGGAGCTTGGCGTCGGCGCGGGATGGTTCGTGGAAGAACACGAGATGTTTGGCCTTGACTTCCCAAAAACGGCCGAGCTGGTGGAGCGCTACGCCGAGGCGATCGATCTGCTCGACCGCTATCTGAGCGCGGACGAAACCACCTTCGCCGGTGAGTACTACCATTTCAAGTCGGCCTACAATCGCCCCGCCCCGGTGCAGAAGCCACGCATGCCGCTCATGCTGGGCGCGCACGGTCCGCGCATGATCGACCTGGTCTCCCGGTACGCCGATACGTGGAACAGCCGCGGCACCCCGGAGGAAATGCGGGAGCGCAACCAGCGCATGGACGACGCATGCGCCCGCCACGATCGCGACCCTTCCGCCATCAAGCGATCGCTGCTGTATGTGATTGCCCAGATGCCGGAAGAACAGCCGTGGGACTCCACGGACGCGTTCGCGGACTTCGTCGGCCGGTTCAGCGAGGCCGGAGTCCAGGAGTTCATCCTGCAACCCCCGCCGCCCGACCAATTCGGCATGGTCGAGCGCGTGGCGCGGGATATCCTGCCGGGTCTCCGCACATCGTAAGCGGCGGTCGGTATACTTGCCGGTAACGCCATGCCGATCGTTCAGCATGGATGCATGGCAATGACTTCACACTAAAGGACCGCGCTATATGGGCGTTGATATCGCCAGTTTGCTGATCTCCGTACTCAATATCCTGAGCCTGCTCATTTTCGCGCGGGCGATTTTCTCATGGTTCGATCCCGGCTTCGGCACGCAGATCGGAAAAATTCTCTATGATGTGACCGAACCGATCATCGCTCCGGTCCGGCAGGTGATGCCGAACTTCGGCATGCTCGACCTTTCCGTCTTCTTCACGCTGATCCTGCTCATGATCCTGCGACAACTGGTCCAGTCGGCGATGGTCTGACGCGCGTGGTAAGGCATCCGCGCCATGCCGGGCTTGCCAGATCATCACGCAATCACGCACAATCTGAGAAATGCGTAGAAATGCGTTGGGTTAGGCATACAGTCGGCCCACCGCGCGGCAAATACGCGCATTGTATTCGAAGCCGACGGCGATAATGCGTCATCGTCCACATTGGGTACCGCTGTGGGAGCGGGCAGGAGATACACCATGATCGTTCGCATGTTGCTGCTGGTGGCGCTGATCGCCCAGATGAAGCTGAATACCATCGACGCCTCCGACGCCGATGAAGACCGCCAGCCGATGGGAGGTGAAGGCTTTGCCAACATCATCCAGCTGGTGGTGCTGCTCGGTGTGCTGCTGCTCGCCGGGTTGATCGTGATCGGTATCCTGTCGCTGACCGGTCAGTTTGAAATGGAATTCGTCGACCCCGAGGTGTAGGAACAAATTCCGCGGACACGACATGCAGCGAAACGGTAGTCATGCTGAGTACCGTTTCACATGCATCTTGCCATGTACCGAAAACGACCGTCACCCTGAGCGCAGCGAATGGGTTCCCGCGCTCATCGGCAGCGCAGCTGGCGTATGGCGTTCCTTGCGGGATTTTGCGCTGCGCGCAACGGCTTCGCCGGGGGATTCCCAACAGGCGATCCCATCGGGATCGAGCGGACGCGGCCCATCGACATCGCGCATACGCGCTCGCTCGGAATGACAGGAAAGAAGTATGTGCCAACATGCCTGTGTCGAGGTACTCAGCATGACGGCATGTTGTGTTGGACACGATAGCCTGGACGCACCTCCAGACCATTCACTCCTCCGGAAACCCCAGCATCTCCATCAGCGCCAGTGCGTTGGACGATGTCGCCAGGCCGTCCCGCAGCCGGTAATCGAATGTCATCGCCGCCGCACCATCGTCGCCGGTGAACTGCTCGGCGAAATGCACCGCCACCGCAGCCAGTTCGAGATCGCTTCCTTCGATACAATGTGTGATCATGCGTCGATACAGCGCCAGACGCCAAAGGGAGCATTCGGTGATTGCGGCGAAGCATAATAAAAATGAAACCGTCTGGCCCCAGCAATGCCAAGATATTCGGCGTGTGTTGTTAGACGACCACGCGACTCACGAGTATCCTTGCAATAGGCAAGCCTCGACATGAAGGATGGTTTAGATGCTATGGCTGATGTCATCGCCCTTACGTGCCCAGTGTGCGGAGCGCCGCTCAGTCCTGCGAACGACAGATGCAATTACTGCGGCTCGATCATCGTCCTCAAGACTGACCATCCAAAGATTGACCCAAAACGGCTCAATAAGTCGGTGATCGATAAGCATATTGCCGATTACCGACGAGTGGTTCGTAAAGATCCTCATGATGAGACGGCACACTATGGTTTAGGAGTAGCCTACTTCAACCTAGGTCTGACGGACGACGCTGTCGAAGAGCTCTCTCAAGCGGCTCGACTGATGCCAGAGAATCCCCATATCCAGACTCAATTGGCCGTAGCGCTGAAGGAGGCTGCAGATCAGGGTGGCTCCCAAGCCAGTGCGCAGATACAGAATCGCATTAATACTGCCCTCCGACTCGACCCAAACCACCTAGAGGCAGCTCTATTACAGCTAACGATTATGCTTGATTCAGAACAGTATGAAGAATCCGAACTCTTGTTGAAAAGAATTAGAAGACACAATCCTGATCGGACTTCGTTAGTAACTAAAGACTTTTTAGTCAACGAGATCGTAAATCTGCTTTCACGGGATCGCTGGGAACACGCCGCTTTCATGGTTGATGAGTTGGCGAGAAATGATGAGGAAGCAGCAAAAGCGATTGTGCTCGACTACATTGAGCCGCATCGGGAAGATATGCCGATGACGCTTACTCGGAAGAGAAGTGAATCTCAAGTTGTGAAGCACACCACAATGGTTCGCACAAATGTGTTGCTTGGATTTATCTTCGGAATCGTTGCGGCAGCTGTAGCTCTTTCCATCAGCGATACAGACGTATCTAGAGCGGTGGCGATACTTTCCCTTGTAGCGTCGCCATTCCTGGGATTGCTATTTGCGAACCGCGCAGTTCGAAGAGAGATGGTTGAAGGAAGCATCACGATAGAGGAATCCCCAATCTTCTCCAATAATGCCAATCTTACATCTCTCGCTAAAGTTGCCGAGGCTATATCAATGATGAAACGTGGCAAAATGGAGCGCGTACATTTGTAGATTACAGCCATTTGCACACTGATTGAGAGGATGTTCACGATCACATCCGGTAGTGGCGGACCAATCCGCAAACCGCCCCAAGGTGGGTGATAATCGACATTTGGCAGACGCAGGTGTACAGACCGGACACATGGGTAACAGAAGGACACGGACATAGGTAACACTTTGTGGGCATGAATGGACTCTTGCAAGGAGACAGCTCATGCCCTGGAAAGATGTCACCATCGTGTCGCAACGCTAT
>Ga0209176_10000196_pt1 | contig 14732 bp, 11 predicted proteins | sample NGEPer11B_FD_184511 | JGI IMG/M metagenome (GOLD analysis project Ga0209176, IMG submission 184511) | Arctic peat soil microbial communities from the Barrow Environmental Observatory site, Barrow, Alaska, USA - NGEE Permafrost305-11B... | ecosystem: Environmental > Terrestrial > Soil > Wetlands...
AGACGCGGATGATCTCGGGTGTGAGCTCCTCGTCGCGGAGTTGCCTGGCTGACGGGGGGCGGGCCTTCGCGGCATGGTGGGTGGAAAGGGCGATCGGCAGTATCGCGCAGATCGGCTCGGCCCCGAACTCCGGCGCACCCATTTGCGCAGCGTCTCGGCGGTCATGCCCAACTTCGTCGCCACCGGGCCAATTGCCGCCCTCTGGGAGTCGTACTCTCCTTCGTGTTCAAGGACCATCCGCACGGCCCGCTCCCTGACTTCACGTGGATACCTCTTCTGTGTGTTCATGACTCCATCCTCTCAAAGGTTGGAGTCTCCGGCAAAGGCGGGGCGGTTCACGCCCTGGGTATCGATCAGGTTCAGCTCGACCATCGCGTCGGCCAGGAAGGGGTTGCGGTAGATGGCCTGCGGAGCGTCCTGCCGGATCACCGCGAGCGCGGGATACTTCTCACTCCCTCCGTGAGCCCGCCAAATAGCCATTTGGAGCATCTTGAAGAACCGCGTCGGGTAGACCGCCCGGCTAAGCGCGTCCCTCCGCTCCCCGCTCAAACTCCTGAAAGGCCGTAAAGGACTCCGCCTTCCCCACGACCACCACGATATCTTTCGCCGCGAACTCGAACTCAGGGCCCGGATTCACGATGGGCTCCTCCTCGCGGATCACCGCCACCACCGACACCGCAGTCCGACGCCGGATCTCCAGCTCGCCAATGGAGCGGCCCACCAGGCTCGATTCCTTCTCAATGTTCACCCACTCTATGTGCACACCCTCAAGCGCCAACTCCATCTTCTCCGACGGACTGGGACGGCAGAAAGCACCGGCCATGACCGAGCCCAGCCGGTCTGCCTCAGTCTCGGTCAAGAGAAGCACATTCCGGTCTTCCTCCGTGTCCTCCCCCTGGAAATGATGCACCTCACGGCGTCCTTCCTCGTGCACCACAGCCACCACCAACTCGCCGCGCTCCGTTACAAAGGAGTACTTCGTACCCACTCCAGGAAGCACCCGTTCCTGAAAATCCTTCATCCAACTCCACCTCCTTCCCTCAGTCTAGAGCTCAAGCTCTTCCAGAGACAGACCCCCGTCCCGATCATTCTCATCACCCTCTCCGCCCGTTCGCCTGCGCCCCAGAGTGGGGGCCATCTGGGCCAGAGGCACGCCGACCAACGTGGTGCCCAGCACCAGGAGCCCGGCAAACCCTTCCACATATCCGGCGAACTCCGCCCCTACTGCCGCACTCCCCGCCGCCAGCGTGGCAACGATCAGGGAGAACTCTCCACGCGGAACAAGGGTAGTTCCCAGGGCAAGCCCCTGCCGGGAGCGCAGCCCCAAGGGCCGGAAAGCGGCGAACCCAACCAACATCTTGGTCGCCAAGCCCAGAAGCACCGCAACCGCGATGACCACCCACAGATCAGCGAACACCTCACCGGTGATGTGCGTTCCCACGGCCAGAAAGAACAACGCGGCCAGAATGTCCCTTAGCGGCCATACAGCCCGATCCACCCGCGCCTTCCAGGACACCTCCGCGAAGGCCATGCCCAGCGCGAGGGCGCCCAGAGGCGCGGAGAGCCCCAGACCGGCGGCCGCCGCCCCTATCACCACCACAGCCGCCACCAGCGATAGGTGCAGATTCTGACCCTCCAGGCTGCGGCCGACCCACTCAAACAGCCGGCCACCCCAGACCGCAAGTGCAGCCAGGGCGACCGCTGCACCCGCCGCGATTGCCAGGTCCAGTGCGAACTCCGACCCCTCCGCCTGGCCTCCGACCAGAGCAGCTACCACCAGCAGTCCCCCGGCGGCCACATCCTCGAACACCAGGATTCCCAGGACACCTTCCGTCTCATCATCCACGAGTCGTCCGCTCTCCACCAGGAATGCCACAATGATGGCCGAGCTGGAGATGTAGAGCATTGTGCCCACAAAGAACCCTGCAACCGGCCCCCACATCAGATAGCCAAAGAGGAAGCCCGCCGGCCAGGTAATCAGGAGATCCAAACCCCCGGCCCACAGGAAGCGCCGACCTCCGGCCAGCAGGCGGCCCGCGCTGAACTCCAACCCCAAGGAGAAGAGCAACATGAGGGCCCCCAGCTCCCCGGCGCCCTGCACCACTTGCGCGGTTTCCTCTCCCAGGGGAAACGGGCCCTCCGCCCCCAGGAGGCTTCCCACCACCAGAAAAATCGGGATGGGAGAAATACGCACGCGCGGGGCGACCAAAGCGCCCACGGCGAGAAGGCCAAACACAAGTGCCAAGTCGTAGAGCAGCACGCCTCCTTCTCCGGTTTTGCCTCACAATAGCAGACGCCAGGCCTCTGCTCCCTCCTGACAAACGTTGGCCTGCTCACTAGCACGGAGCTGCGGGTGTTTCTTGGGTCCCAACCGGAGTCGTTCACCGTGGCCGGGATTTACCAAGACGGAGGGCATCCGGCCGGAATACTCCTCATCTTCCTCATTTTTGTGATGCTGGCGGCGGAGCGCAAGCACGAGCTGGGCATCGCCCGGGCGGTTGGCGCCCAGCGGGGTCACGTGGTACGCATGTTCACCTTTGAGGGCTCCGTGTACGCAGTCGCCGCGGCGACCATCGGCAGCTTCCTGGGAGTGGCCATCGGATACACCATGGCGTTCGTGTTGCGCCGGGCCTTCTCACAAATGAGCCAGGGACCCAATGGTCTGGATCTCACTTTCGCCTTCAGTTGGCAAAGCGTGGTGATCGCCTTCACCTTGGGCATCGTTCTTACCTTCATCGTAGTGGTCCTCTCTTATCCACTATGAACGGATGGTGCCCTTCGTCTGGCGGGACCGTCCGGGGCTCCTGCTATACTGGGAGGCCTGAGGCGTCGTCTCACATCTGGGGGTCGGCGCGCACAGCATTCCGTGCGGCGCGTTTCCTAAAGAAAGGGGGCTCAGCTTGGGCTCGGACCCTGGCGCAGACTTCCCTCTAACCCGCAAGACGATCGACCAGCTGGACGGATGGGTACAGCGCCTCGCTGCCCCGCTTCTGCCAGCCGAGTGCGTCGAGTACAAGGAGAGTGTCTGGGAGTTCCGGGAGGAAACGCCTCTCGCCCTAGCAGTCTCGAAGATCGTTAGGATGGCCAGTGGCATTCGGGCAGCAATGCTGCTTGTCGACGCGGGCTTCGTAGCGGAGTGCGCGTGCCTACTGCGCATTGTGGGGGACCTCGACTTCGAGGTTGTCGCGGTCATTGAAGGTGAGATCCGAGGTGAGATGACGACCGCACAGCAGAAGTTCATCGACCAGTTCTTTTCGCGTCCAGCCATGGACTCCGTTTCGATCTCAGGTCCGCCGAAGAATGACCATGTCAGTCGAAAGGACCTAATGAAGGCGCATGTCAAGCTTGCCGAAGCCGCCGGGCAAGATGGGGAAGAGATCCGCCACCTCATTCGCAAACTGAATTGGGGCTATGACGGCTACGTCCACGGTTCGTACTCAAGCGCAATGGAACTCTACCACGGCGGGCGAGACCAATTCATGCTGCGGGGTCATGAGGGAGAGGAACTCCGTCGGCGCTATCGCCGGGCCGTCAGCGTAAAGCTTGTGGAGCTACTCAACACGTTCCGTTTGGTCGCGATAGCGCAGGGTGACAAGGCGCTGTCTAGCGAGCTTGCGGAGGCAGCCGCAGAGCTAATGAGCTCTCAGGAGCAGATGTTGGCGAGCGGGGGTGGATAGGCCTTCGCGCAAGGCGGCCCAGTCAATGGCACCTGGAGACATGCACAATGATCACTATCTGTTGATCGTGCTGAGCGACACCTTCAAGCTCCACCCTCGGTTCTCGCAGTGTCGAGCTGAATCCCTGGGGCCGTGTCACGGCGATAACTGCCCGCCCTTCCCGCCGAACGGGTCCGCCTCGTGCGGTGCGATCTTGCGATACAAAGGAGGGGCACCCTCCGACCCGGGCCAATATGGCAGTATCTTCTCGAATGTGCCGGGCTCGAGACGGCTTTCGAACTCCTCCAGCGTCATCGCCTTCCTGCGCAGCTCCTCCTCCTGTGTCCCCTCGCGACTCACGACCAGGTCGGGAGGCGGCGAGCAGAACCTTCGGGCTTCCGGCACCTTGATGTCCCAGGTTGGGGCCATGGTTGACTGGGTGAACCAGAGAAGCCGGTACTCGGCCTGCCATGCGTCCTTTGCGTTCTTTAGGAAAAGGGGCTGCAGCCCCGCGCTGTTCGGGATGTAGTCTGTCAACCGCTGAAAGTCGGCGGGGTTGTAGGTCGCGTGTCCGTCGTGCATCTCGGTGGGAAGGGAGAACCCAGTGTCCGAGTCGCGGAGAACGCCCGGGTTCTCCTCATATATGCACAAGCCCTCCATGCCTTCGGAGAAGCCTGGAATATGCCGCGAGACTGCATTGGCGAATTCCAGCGTGTTGTCGATCCTGATGTACGAGTCGCGACGGAAGTGTGCTGCGAGGTCCTTGGAGTAGTACGAGCTTCCGCACAGTACGTACGCCTCGGAGCCCATCTCAATCCGAGTGGTGACGGTCTTCATTTGACCAGTGGTAGCACGCGCGACGAACCCGGCCCTGCCCTCGTTCTCGTCTCTTAGCTGCTCTTCTTCGTGCTCCGCGAAGCGCGAGAATGAACTGAGCCTTAGCGATCCGTCTCTGAAGAAGTCCTCAACCCATCTTCTATTCAGGTAGCGATATGCTTGAGGAGTCACGATTGTCCACGTGGGTCCGAGCTGAACCTGAAGCATCTTGGTCCCCCCTCGTCAGTCGATCTTGCCAGAAAGTGGAGCTTGTACTGGTTGATCTCGGGAAGACAGCCCCACCGCTGCCCTCATGGTACAACCGGAGCTTGGAGCCCCCACCCTGTCGCCAAACGCCGCAAGTGCTTCAGGGTGAGAAGCAAACACTATCGGGAGAATCGTGGCAGCCCTCGAGGACCCTTCGTGGAACCAACCTCCAGCGCGCCCCACCATGACCTCCTCGCAGCCCCTCAAAGTGTCGAGTAGGTGCGGGTGCTTGGCCCTCATTCCAGGCAGGAGAATATCCACGCACTCCTCGATGGGACCGCCGGTCACCTTGGACATCTCCTCGGCGCTGGCTTCGCCTGGAATGCCGAGCTTGGCAAGACCCAGACCAGATTCCAGCCTTGGACGCTCGAGGGAGATGCGTCCCCAGAGGGTACCGTCTATGTCGAATATGACGGCGTCGACCACTGTGGTGTCACTTTCCCATGTTGGCGAACGGGTTTCGGCTTGAGCGACGAACGAGTAAGTGAGGCCGAAGCCGAGATCGCCAAAGAAATCGCGCGCCATGAGTCGGTGCCGATTCTGCTTCCCGAAACCCCTATCCGAGCCCCTCGATCGCCTCCTCTCGCTCTTCCGCTAGTGCCTCCTGTCGTCGTACCGCAATCCTCTCCGTGACCAGTCGAGCCACTTCTCGTATACCGTCTTCTGAGTCCTCAAGCCAAGGGGCGAACTCATCGATTTGCCCCTCCAGGTACGCCGACTCGGGTCCAGACCAACTGCCAAATCGCAGCATCGAGGCCCCCGCAACTTCTTGAGGTGATCGGCCCTCCTCCAAAGCAGCCACGGCATACCGACGCCACGCCTCATCCGCTCTCCGCTGCAGCGGATCCCCCCATTGAGTACTCGAAGACTGGTCTCGCAGCACCTGCCGATAGAGGTCATCCGAATCGCCTATCAGCGCCGTAGTGACACCCTCGCGGTGGAAGTGAGTGGGCAGACTTCGCAGCATGTCGAGACGCTGAGCGCCATCTAGCCCTGCGGCAGCTACCTGTACGTTCTTTCGGTTCCGCAGTGCGCGCCAGTCATCATTCTCGATCCGTGCCTTCAGCCACCGGGCCGCCATGGCCGGATTGCTCGCCAGAATCTCCTCAAGCCAGTACTCGTCATCATCGATTCCGACTACCGCATCTTCCCATTCCTGTCTGAGTTCATCCGGTATGGCTCCATGGGTTTCGCCGGTCCACATTCCGACCGCAGTCGCGTGGGTCACCTCGGGCGAGTCGTGGTGAAGAAGGCGCTTCAGCGTGGCCAGCGGCACCTGCTTGCGAAGACACAGCGTGGCGATGTGCTGATGGTAGCGGACGAGTTTGGGGCCCAAGACGGACCACATTGCATCCGTGACATGCGCGGCACGGAGTGCGACATCGACTGCCGCAGGTTCCGACGCAGGGTCGTTGAGGATTGGAAGCACTACCGCCTCCCAGTCGCGAACTTCACCCTGGACCGCACGTTCGAGAAATGCTAGGAGGCAAGCTGCGGGGACTCGGGCAGCCGCAAGGACCGTCAACCAGCCTCCGGGGTCATTCACGCGCTCAGCGACGAGGTGGCACAGCAGTGGGGACCGATCATAGCCGCCCTTGCCCGCGACACCGGCTTCCCTGCGCAGCCAGTTCAAGCGCGAAGCGAACTGCGCCGGGGCCCCCACCGCCCACTTCTCGGCTATCTCAGTGATGAGCTGGACCCGCTCCTCCTCCTCCTCCTCCTCGCGCCTCCAATCGGTGTGCTCGTGCTCACCGAAGAGGGCCGCGTAGTCCTCGGGCACAGCAAGGAAATCATCGTGTCCGAGTTGCCTGTGCATGGTATTGAGGCGATCCAGCACGCCGGGGCGCGCTGCAGCCAGGTTGCCCAAATCCGTGATGACCGCTTCTCCGAAGCGCCTAGATTCCGCAAATGCGTCAGTAGAGTGCTCGCCAAAGACGTGCGGGTGAATGAGGTCCCAACAAGCAGACAGCAGGCTCGGCCAGCAGGCCTCCCCTGCCTCCTCGATGGCGGCGCGCATTTCGTCCCAAATCGGACCGAGCGGTGCTATCTCCTCATCAGTCAGCATTCCCCGCACCATGTGAACAGTCATGCCCGCGCCGGGGTCCGTCTCATGGCTCTCAAACACCGTCCGCAGGACCTCCGAACATGCCCGGCATGCTGTGTCGAAGTCACCGCCGTTCGCCGCCCACGCCAATGCCGATCGGACCACCGTGCGTTTCCGGGCGACAGCCTCTTGGCCCGGCACGGCCGAGTTCGCCCAGTCCTTGATCAGCCGAAGGGGCTGGTCGGGCGTGCTGTGCAGTTCGCGTTGATCGCCAACCGCCAACTCAAGTAGCAGTGGGATGACAGTCTCCGGTGCAGTGTAGAGCGCTTCAGTCCCCACGTGAATCGCCAACTCGGGCGCCGCTCCGAGGAGCTCGCGGGCTTGGTGTCCACCAGAGCCCGCGTAGTAGCGGGCAGCGACCATACTCCCGCTCGATAGGACGACAGCAAGCAGGTTGGGAACCGCCGCACCGGCGCGGGCGGCCAATACAAGCTCCTTTGCTGCCTCGCTCAAGTCCGTCATGAGAGTCAGGAGAGGAGCGTAGTCGGGCGCACCCACACTGAAGAAGGCCTTCCGAATCATGTAGCGTCTCAGTGGTCGCGGCCGGAGCGTGACTCGTCGGCGGTCTGAGCGAATGATGCCGCCCGAGGATAGGCGTCTGAGAAGGCTCTGCAGCTCGGCTTTGGAGACGTCAACGTAGTCAGCAATCTCCTCGATAGTCAGGCCCGCGTCTCCAGCCAGCGCAACCGCGCCCAACGCAAGCACCGCTCGATCGCCTTCCCGCGGGTTCCCGAGCAGACGATTCACCGTCGACTCCATGAGCATCCCGAGACGATTGGCATCGAACAGATCCTTGAACTCGCCCGCAAGCACCGTTTGGGTCAGTGTCACCGCCAAACCTGGCACACCGCCCGCCTGATCAACGATCTCACGCACTAGTTGCGTAGGTCCGACTACTCCAACCGATTCAACCACGCCGACCATCTCGTCCCTGGACAGCCGGTCCAGGGTGATGGTGTTCGCGTCGGTAAGGGCAAGTGCCTGCTGCAACTCCGGGTTGACCTCCCAGTCGGTCACCACAATATTGAACGTCGCTCCTATCTCGTGCCTCAGCCTGGCGAGGTCACGTGCCGCGGCGACAATGTTTTCAAGATCATCGATGATCACCGTCCGCGGCTCTTGCTGTCTGATCGCATTCGCGACAGCCACCATGTCGCTGGTTACCATGAACGACCCACTGCCTTCAGCCACTAGTCTGGCGAGCAGCGCAGTCTTTCCAGAACCGGGAGATCCGAGAACCAGCGCGTCGCCCTCTACCTCACGAAGGCGACTCTCAGCGGCCGCCCTGCCAACCAGCGGGATGTCGACGAGCGGGCGAGACGACCTGGGAACGACCGAGAGTGCAGAGGGCTGTCCAGCCAAGCCCAGTAGGTCCTGCGCCCAGCGCGGATTGGCGTAGAGGTAATGCGCAACCTCGAACCGATCCGATGCGCCGAGATACAGGTAGCCAGCCTCCCGCGCCGCCTTCTTGAGGTTGTCGCGCTTCCGCGACGTAAGCACAGAAGACGTCACGACATACGTCTTCCTCGCGGCCAAGGGGCAGTTCGACTTGTTGCGTCCCAGATTGCGCTTGAGATTGCCAGTCACGCGGTCGCTCGTCGTGACGACGCCCGGGCCCGGTTCTGAAGTGGTGTCAAGAATCTCGAAGTCATAGCCGTTGTCGGCACCCCCCACCGCAAGGTTGGTGGGAAAGCCTTTCGACTGCACCAGCTCAGCGGCCAATCGTTCGAACGAGTCCGTGTCCAAGCGCACCGTGCCAAGAGCCTCTATGATTTGCACATAGAACGGGTCTCGAATGCTCAACGCTATCCCCCCAGCCAAGGATCCTGGACCACCGAACCGACATCATTCAAACGACACCGACGCGAGCCGGTCGAGACCCCACCAGCCTGGCAGTAGTCATCGATGGTAGAACTCGGACTTGCGACCTCCAGACTATGGTATCTCACCGTCAAGGGGGCGATTCTCCTACTAGAGTGTCTTGGCATCAGCTGCAGCCGCCAAGCGGCTGTCTAGTGGATGCCAGGGTTTGCAGGGAATCGCGACCTCCGGGCTGTGCGTATCCCCCAGGCGATCGGCCGATTCCGCCCCTTCCGCTCGATCTGAGGACGTCATGGAGGTGTTCAAGCGAGTGGCGAGCCTTCTCGGCAACGTACTCGAGAGGCGGTCCATGACGTTCCTCGGTCGTCTGATGGGCGGGTCCATTCGAATCTCCGACTATGTCCTCCCAGTCGAAGTGGTCATCCAGTGACATCGGGGCACCTGCCTCTCATGGGGGAACTACGCGGGGGCCGAAACGGAAGGCCCAGGGTCAAGCCATCTGCTCCTGTGCCCGGGAACCCAGGTTCAGCTCGACCAGTCGAGCGAGTAGCTCTTCCTCCTCCAACGGGTAGTCCCACCCATAGGCGGCGTACACGGCTCGATCCAGCTGTTCATGGGCCAACGCCAGCCAGGAGGGCCGGCGGTTGTAGAGGGTGGTGAGAGTCCGGGTCGGAAGCTCAGACTCCGTGGCGCCGGGCGGATTCAGCCACCCGGTCCTCCTGGCGGTCCAGCGACCTCGCCGCCTCAGCGATCGACTCTCTCCCGTCGTCGGTCGCCTCTTCCGGGAAGGGGAAGGTTTCGAAGGTGGTGGTCGGCGTGTATCTCGGGCGCGTTTCGAGCTGCGTTCCCAACCCGAGCGCCCACACCTCATGCACGGACGAGTGGAGAACCCCGAAGAAGTAGTCATCGTCCCGGGCGAAGACAATGACCTGGCTGTCGGATAACGTCTCTTTGGGGAGCCAGACGAAGAGCCGGTGCTTGGTGACCCGCGGTGTACCAATGAAGCGGTCAAGACCGGCGAGGGCCCTGCGCATCTCCACGCGCGGTCGCTCGTGGCGCCACCACTCATCGATGGTGGTGCGAGACACGTCGCGCTTCGGCTTCACGTGCGTCTTGACGTACTCGAACGGCGCCTCGTAGAGCGCCGCCTCGGCCTCGGACATGTCCGTACCGAAGTCCACGATCCACATGCCCCGCGGCCGCCGGGTCAGATCTAGCCCGTTCACCCAAGGGCGAACGATATCAGCATTGCTCCGTCCGTCGGGATTGTGCGACGTGAGCAGGGCGTGGGCTGTTTCCGCCGCGATGTCGAAGGGCCCGCCTTTGGTGTCTCCCATGAAGGCGATGCCCCGGTTCTCTTCCAGGCGCCCTACCCGAGTGAGGTCCACACCGGCGGTGAGATTGGCGTTGATGGCCGCCACGGGCCGTTCGTCCAGCTGCCGCGTCTCTTCAGATCCGTTGTCGTAGCAGACAAAGGAGACGTGGACAGCCGCTCCTTCGACCACCCAGGGCTCATCCGACCAGGCTAGGAAGATGTCCCCCGTTTCCTTGATGCGCTCAAGCACCGTGCGGTTGGCTCCTCCCCGGATGCCCTGGGTTGCGAGGAGACCGACGCGTCCGGTTCTCCCCGCTTCAAGCGCGGCCCGCGCCTTCTCGTGCCAGTAGACGACGAGGTCCGCTTCCCGGGCGACACGGCCGTCGTAGACGCGAAACAGGGCGTCGACGTACTCGTCGCCCAGGTTCGTGCGGAGGAGTTTGCCCCCGAGGAAGGGGGGATTCCCGATGATGTAGGTGGCCTCCGGCCAGGACGGTTCGGTCGGATTGGCCGGGTCACGGAGATCAAGCACGGCATCCCGGCACTCGATGTTCTCCAAGGGGCGCAGAATCGGGTCGCGGACATAGGCGAAACCGTTCGCGAGCATCCACTGAATCTCGCCGATCCAGATGACCACCCGGGCGAGCTCCGACGCGTAGGCGTTCAATTCGAGCCCGAGCACGACCTCGGGTCCGACGCGCGGGAGCTGCATGGTCGACTGCAGAGTGAGAGAACCCCACAAGATGGCCTCTCGCTCAAGATCCTTCAGGGCCTGCAGGGCTAGGTAGAGGAAGTTGCCCGACCCACAGGCCGGATCCAGGACACGGACGGCGCGCAGGCGCTCGAGGAAGGCGTTCAGTAGCCCTTCTGGATTCTTCTCCGCCCGGGTCCGGGCGGTCACCCGCTTGCCCTCGGCGAGCAACGCGCAAATGCGCGCCTTGGTCTCCTCGAAGTCGCGGCGCAGCGGCGCAAGGACTACGGGCTCGATGAGCCGCAGGATGGAGGCCCGGTCCGTGTAGTGGGCCCCGAGCTGCGAACGCTTGCTGGGGTCGAGACCGCGCTCAAAGAGCGTTCCGAAGATGGCCGGCTCCACCTGCGACCAGTCGAGCCGCGACACAGTGTCCACCAGGGCGATCTCCTCGACAGCGAGCGGCACGACGTCGGCGCTATCGAAAAGCCCGCCGTTGAACCACTGGATGCGCTCGGCACCGAAGAGGCCCCCGCCGGCGGACATCTTGGCGAAGAGGTCTGAGAGACCCGCTGCGTAGATTCCCGGGTCGTTCCCGGCGGCCTGGGCCAGGCGGCGCATCATGCCCGGGGGCAGGAGGCCGGCATCCTCCGCGAACATGCAGAAGAGGAGCTTGTTCAGGAAGTGGGCGACGGCGTGCGGTTCATGGCCCCGGTCTCGCAGCCGCTCGGCCAGGGAGGCGAACTGGGCGGCGGCTTCCGCCGTCAGGTCGTCTCGGGTCTTGCCCGGTCGAAGGTCCTCGGGGCGCTCCATGACCGCCCGCAGCACCCGCAAGGGCTCCTCCGGGTGCTCAAGCAGGTCCTGGAGCGTGAAGGTGTGCACGGTCGCCGGGGTGTTGGTGAAGTTGGTGTGCACCTCGAAGCGGTCGAGGTCAGAGACCACCAGCAGGGGCGGATTGTCGAGGGCCTCTCGGTACTGGAGGAGCTGCTGGTAGGCGGCTGCCAGGTCCTTCCGTTTCCCCTTGTACTCCCAGGCGAAGTGGCCACGCTTCCAGACATCGGCGAAGCCGTCGCCGCCAGCCACCTTCCCGGCCCCCTTCTCGAAGGCGTAGGTATCGCCTGTGGGGTCGGCCTCATTGGGGGTGGGGACACCGATCATGCGACAGATGTCGATGAAGTGTTCCTGGGAGGCCGCCCGCTCGGTGCGGGTGCTCGTGGCCCACTTCCTGGCGAAGGTGGCCGGTGTCAGGGTGCTTCTCATTCCGCCCCATCCTGAGGCCAGCGAGAGCACACGGGGCCATCGTGCTGATTCATGCGCGGCATGGAGGCCACATTAGCGGTTGGGGTGGCACCTGTCGAGCCTTCCGCGAAGACGTCCACTTCATTGGATCGCCGGGCAACGGCCGAGAGGCTGCCCGGGCACGATCAGGTCATAGTGCGACGTCCCCGCACTCGTCAGGACATTCCTGCGATCCGGAAGGCAAGGACGGTCAATCTCTCGGCCTCCGTCACGGTTGGCGGTAGGGCGCTCGTCAATTCCTCACCATGGGCACGGTCAGTCGCTGAATCGTTTAGATCCCTCAGGTCATCGAGTTTTGGCTTCATTGCCGTCAGTGGGTTCGATTCCTCGGCTTCTCCAATCTTGCCGATCATGTTGCCAAGGCTTTCGCGATGAGTGAATAGGCCAGGGAACCTATGTCTGAGGTGATCTTCAACGAAAGGACGCGTACTCCGTATGATCTCCTCCATGTCACCTAGCTTGTTCTGGGCAAAGTCGAGCAGTCTGAAATAGTTGCGGAAGTACCCGCTCGTCGCTTCGCGCTCAACGTCCCACGCCCTAAGCGTGGTGCCGGCAGAAAGCGGAACCGCTGACAGTGACGTGCACCCCGCCGCCTTCAGCAGTGGATGCCTCCACAAAGACAGAGCCAGCGCAGGGTCGTGGGTTAGAACGATCACTTGCGCTTCCCTCTTCACCAGAGACGCAATCTCTTGGACAGTCCTGTTTCGGCGTTCGCGATCCATACTGGTCGCGGGGTCATCGAGCACGATTGACACGTCCTTGACGTCTTTCGCTCGAAGCCGCCCGAGGAAGAACGCCAGGCCAAGCGTGCTCTTGTCGCCTTCGCTGAGAGTGTTGGCCAGGCATGGCTCGCCGCTCTCCGCATCCCCGCCCAGAGGAACCGTCTCCCCACTGATTTCCAGTTTGTACTCGACGCCCGCCTTCCCGCCTGAGTAGGTTGTTCGTTGCTCGACAATCCGAAAACCTGCATTAAAGGCCGACAGGAAGTGATTGATGTCGTTCTCGTAGCGGCCGACAACATCCTCCATTCTCGCCTCCAGTTTGGCTTTCGCCTCCTCTTTGGCCCGTTTCGCTTGGGCCTTGGCGTCCATGAAGCCTCTCCACTCGGAACAATCGCCTGCGGCTGGCGGAGTGAACCGAAGACGCGTGTTCTTGAGGCGCTCGAGTTCCGCCCCAATCTCCGCCGTGCTGGCAAGCGCGGGCTGCTCCTTCAACTCGCGAGCAGCTGCGCCCACCTCGGTGATTCTCGTGCAGAGGGTAGAGAGTTTGGCCCTGACGTCAGACATGCGCCGGACTGCGTCCCTGACGCCGGCGTCGAGTACTATCGACTCCGTCGGATCAGCCAGCTTGGCATCGAGCTTTGCCAGTACGATCGATGAGCAGTCTTCCCATTCCTCAGCCAGCGCCTGTGCATCAGCGGCCAGTAACGTCCGATCGATCCTGCAGACCTCTGCCCAGGCGAGCGCGGCAGTGAGCGCCTGCTGAACAGCAAGGACTGTCCTCCCGAAGACTGCCTGGTCAAGGCTGTCCTTGAGATGGCCAATCCTCGCGGCAATGGTGGCGTGAAACTCCCGGTAGTTGCGTCCGAAGTACTGAACATAGGCATCGTAGAGTTGGGACTGTTGCAGATCCAGCCCACAGAAGGGGCACTCCGAATCACTGCACTGCTGGACTCCAAACCGTAGCCATTGCTCTCCATTGTCACCGAGCTGCGCAACACGCTGTCGCACCAGAGCGACGGAACGGGCGGCAACATTCTCCAAGCTGGCCCCTAGCACCTGCTCGATTTCCCTAATGCTGGGCAACGGCGGGAGCTCAGGCGCAACGGGAAGCGGAAGCCCTTCTAGCTCCTCCCGATGGGACGTGACGTCTAGCCTCTTCTGTCGTAGGGCAATCTGCTCGTCGACATCGGATTGTGGTTGCAGCGCGATGAACTCCTGAGCAGGCATGGCCCCCAGGATCTGAGGTCTGATACGGTTCTCTGCACTGCGAATCTTCTCGCTCAAGCCACGAATCTCAACATCCAGTTGATCAATTCGTTCCTTGAGCCTTACTGATTCCCGCCCTAGAACGAATTCGCAGAGATTTCGCTTGTGCTCAACATCCACTCGCTGCCCTGTGTAGACATTGCGATCAATGAATCCGGAATAGAAGACCTCCAGTGGGTCGTGGCCTTCGTTCCATACTCCACCCTCGAATCTGTGCAGCCCCGCCACCGAAAGGATAGAGATTTCTGGTAGGCCTTGCTGCCCCAGACTTCGACGCCCCAGCACGAACTTCGGTTCATTGGATCGAAGCGAATCAAGTGCCGCGGCAAGCATTGTCTTGCCGGACCCGTTGTCGCCGTACAGGATCGTGAAACGGTCAAAGTCGCATGCGGAACCTCGGGCAGTGTAACTCCATCGCCCGAGTCTGTTGACCTGAACGATCTTCTCCAACATGCCTCGCCGCCCTTGGGATGGGGGTCGTCCGTGCATCACACTATCGCCGCACCAGCTCAGCTGTTCATCATATCACGCGGCACATGGGAATCGCGCGCTACCAGAGGCGAGGTTTGACTGGTCAACGATCAGCCTAAGTGATCGACGGTCCTAGGCCTTGGATCTTTCTGCAACATACCCTGTTTCTGCTGTTGACTTCCGCCCCCCAAGAGCGAACATGGTGTCACCCAATGAAGGAGATCGCCATGCCCACCACCCAAGCAGTCGCCCACCCCCTGGAAAACCTCGTCGGCTGGGAGCGTTCCCTCATGGCCTTCCTAGTAGA
>Ga0209176_10000198_pt1 | contig 14701 bp, 13 predicted proteins | sample NGEPer11B_FD_184511 | JGI IMG/M metagenome (GOLD analysis project Ga0209176, IMG submission 184511) | Arctic peat soil microbial communities from the Barrow Environmental Observatory site, Barrow, Alaska, USA - NGEE Permafrost305-11B... | ecosystem: Environmental > Terrestrial > Soil > Wetlands...
ACCTTCCTATTCTTCTGTGCCCGTGCCGCGTTGTCACCCCCGAAAAATACGCAGCAGGCGTCCTGTGTCCGGTGCTACGGCGGGAGGTCCGCCCCTACACCATCCCTGGTGTGTCATTTTGTGCTTGACGCGCCACTGAGTAGTCTGTCACAGGTATCCTGGCACATGGCCCGACCCGACGATGGTGTCATGCTGAGCGAGCGCGCATGCGCGATGTCGATGGGCCGCGTCCGCTCGATCCCGATGGGATCGCCTATTGAGCATCTCAATCTCCACGGTATGCACGGCCCGATACCCGACGGCATCCGCGACTGAGATGCTTCGACGCGGCCATGCGGCGGACCGACACAGGGTCGATCCCTACGGCCTGACAATGGCCTTGTGACACAGTACTCAGCATGAAGGTTTCCTCACTATTTTATACGCATGAAGGAACGCGCATGACAGAGACCACGAAGCGGTCCAAGCCGGTGACAAACTACGACTTCGCCACCGACAGCAGCCAGTTGGACGCTGATCACGTGGGACATCAGTTCGATGCAATGGAACCGATCGAGGAAGTCAGCACCAATCCGCTGCGAGGTGGCTTGCGACTCGATCGCTCCCCTTCTCCGGCGGTGATGGTGATCTTTGGCGTCACGGGTGATCTCACGGCCCGCAAGCTGATGCCCGCGCTCTACGACCTGGCCGTGAGCTACCCGCTCCCGGAAGGCTTTTCGATTGTCGGCGTGTCCCGCCGGGACTGGGATGATGAGACATTCCGCAAGGAGATGCGGACCGCTGTGGAGAAGGGCTCGCGGACACCAGTCACGGATGAGTCGTGGAGCCTCTTTTCCCAGGGCCTGTTTTATGTCCAGGGCACGTTCGATGCGGAACAAACCTATCAGGACCTGCGCGACCGCCTCGAAATTGTCGATCAGGAGCGGCGTGCCCACGGCAACCGGCTGTTCTACCTGGCGACCTCGCCGAAGTATTACGGGCCGATCATCAAGCACCTCGGCGCCGCCGATATTGCCGCCCGGCAGGACATTTACTGGGACCGCAAGGACAGTTGGAGCCGGATCGTCGTCGAAAAGCCATTCGGTCGCGATGTCGAATCCGCGAGGGCGCTCAATGCCGAAATCGGCTCGGTCTTTTCCGAGCGCCAGATTTACCGGATCGATCACTACCTGGGCAAGGAGACGGTCCAGAACGTTCTCGCTTTCAGGTTTGCCAACATCCTGTTCGAACCGGTCTGGAATCGGCAATATGTCGACCATGTCCAGATCACGGTGGCTGAATCGATCGGCGTCGAGGGGCGCGGTGGGTATTACGAAGGATCGGGCGCGTTGCGGGACATGGTGCAGAGTCACATGCTGCAGCTTGTCTCGGTGATCGCGATGGAGCCTCCCGCGCTGTTCAATGGCAACGCGCTGCGCGACGAGAAGGTCAAGGTCCTGCGCGCGGTTGTGCCGCCAACGGGCGAACAGGTGAACCATCGGACAGTCCGCGGTCGCTATGAGGCCGGTTACGTGAGCGGCCGGCCAGTTCCCGCCTATCGCGATGAGGAAAATGTGAGTCCCCAATCGCGCACGGAAACTTTTTGCGCGATGGAGCTCAACATCGATAACTGGCGCTGGGCGGGCGTCCCATTCTATCTCCGTACGGGAAAGCGCATGCCGCGCCGCGTGACGGAGATCGCGATCGAGTTCAAACAGGTGCCGCACCTGATGTTCAAGTCAATTGGGAACCTCGACCTGACGCCGAATGTCATTACCATGCGGATTCAACCCGACGAAGGTATCGCCCTGAAGTTCGCCGCCAAGGTGCCAGGGCCGGACACGCAGCTTCGACCGGTACGCATGGACTTTCTCTACGGGCAGTCCTTTGGCGAAGCCGGCCCGGACGCCTATGAGCGGCTCCTGCTTGACGCCATGCTCGGTGACCCTACCCTCTTCGCCCGGCGCGATGAGGTGGAAACCGCCTGGTCGCTGATGCAGCCGATCCTCGATGGCTGGGAGCAGCTTCCCGTCCCGATCTATCCTTACGAAGCGGGCACCTGGGGGCCGAGCAAGGCCGAGTCGATCATGCGCCGCGACCATCGCCAGTGGCGGCGTCCCTAGCCCCGTCAGGAGAACCCGTTATGGCTTCGTTATTCAGCACCAAACCGGTCCTGGCATCGACCTGGCAGACCGACACTCTCGACACGGGCGCGATTTATGATGAGCTCAATCGCCTGTGGTCCGAGCTTGGTGGCCCACCGATGGGCGGCGAGGCGCCGGGCGAGATGGTCGCCGAGCCGAATTTCGGTGGCGGTGGTCTCATGCGCGCCAACACCCTCAACCTGATCGCTGTCGGCGGCGACATGCGTGAGGTCACCCTGATCCAGGAAACCATCGCACGGTTGCGGGATTTCCTTCCCTCACGCACGATCATCCTGATCACGCAGGATGGCACGGATCCATCCGGAGACGTGATCGGTCCACGGTACGATGTGCGTGTTGAGCTCATGGAGCAGGTCACCGAAACCGACGAAGCCAATCTTCGGTTCGAGGTCATTACCATTGGCGCCGACCGGCGTGAAATCGGCAATCTCGCCAGCATGGTAACACCACTGCTTGCCGCCGATCTCTCTGATTTCCTGTGGTGGCCCGGGGGCAACTTCGCGCGGAACCCGCTATTCGACGACCTGCTGCCGGTGGTCGACCGGCTCATCCTCGACACGGCCCAGCTTGGCCGTGATGTCGACTCGATCGCATCCATTCGCCAGATTCTCGCGGAGGACGAGGACGCGCCGATCATCGGCGACTTCACATGGCTCCGGCTGGAGCCATGGCGCCAGCTCATCGCCCAGTTCTTCGATCCGGAGGATGTGCAGCGCTCGCTCCACACGATCGAGCAGGTCACGATCCATTACGCCGAGACCAGGGCGGACGGGTCTTCGGGGTTGGCGGCCGCGCTGCTGATGACCGGCTGGCTGGCGAGCCGCCTGGATTGGGAAACCCTCGATGCGCTCGAACGCCAGAAACGCGGCGGGCTTTGGGCGCCACTGCGAGCCAGCGAGGGCGAGCGGGGCCGGGAGATCGAGCTGCGTCTCGTGCCAGACACCAGCCCGCATGCAAGGTTCTCGCTGCGACGGGTGAAGATCGTAGCTGGCGGAGCCGCACCGGGCACATTCACCGTGGAACGTACCGACAGTGACGATATCGTCACCACCAGCGAGACACCGGAGAATCCCGCCGTCAGCCGGATGGTGTTCTCGCGCCGTCCCGACAACGACGAGATGATCGGTCAGGAGCTTCAGCGCTTTGGCGCCGACCCCTCCTATGAGGAGGCGGTCCGGTTCGCCGTTGGGCTGATTCCGGAGTAGTTGAGCAACCAGGGGAGCACCATGCGACGCACGATTGATTATGGAGAACGCGGGCAGGTCACCGTGAGCACCGCTGCCAGCGAAATCGCCTTCCTGGCGCTTGAGGAGCTCGCGATCGCATATATGCGAGCGGAGAAGCAGCGGAGGTCGGCGCTCGTGGCGCTATCCGGTGGCTCAACGCCGAAACGCATGTACGAGGTAATCAGGGAGCCAAAGTTCCACCGTCGTATTATCTGGAGCCGGATGCAGCTGTTTTGGGGCGATGAACGCTGGGTGCCGATCGACGACGAGCAAAGCAACGCCGGTGAAGCCAGGCGCGGTTTTATCGACGCGCTCGGCCTAAGCGAGGAAACCTGGCATCCCTGGCCAACTTACCTTGATGATCCCAATGACGCCGCCGAGGCCTATGAAAGCTCCATCCGGATTGTCGCTGGCGCGCTGGAATCTATCCCTGAGTTCGACCTGATCCTGCTTGGCATGGGCGATGATGGCCATACCGCCTCGTTGTTTCCCGGTACCGCCGCCATCCACGAGCGGGCCAGGCTCACCGTCGCCCATGACGTGCCAAAGCTCGACGCCACGCGTCTGACCATGACCCCGAAGCTGATCAACAACGCGAAAGAGGTATTGTTCCTGGTCAATGGCGCGGCCAAGGCGGAGATGTTGCACCAGGTGCTGGACGGACCGATCGACGTCGACGCCATGCCGAGCCAGGTGATCAGGCCCGAGAATGGCCGCCTGCGCTGGTTTGTTGACGAAGACGCCGCGGCGCAACTGGAACGGGAGTAAACGGCATGGACGTATCCGCTCGGCTCGAACGTATCGGCGCCCGGGCCGCCGGTGAGGTCCAACAGGGCGCGGTGGTTGGGCTCGGTACCGGATCGACGGCAAGCGCCTTCGTTCAGGCATTGGGTGAACGTGTGGCCGGTGGGCTCGATGTCACCGGTATCCCGACATCGATCGAAACGTCCAACCTTGCGACGTCGTTGGGGATACCCCTAACCACGCTGGAAGACGTCGACCGGATCGACCTGTGCGTGGACGGCGCCGACGAAATCGATCTGGCGCTCAACGTGGTCAAGGGACGCGGTGGCGCATTGTTGTATGAAAAGCTGGTCGCCCGCCGCGCGGATCGCTATATCATCGTTGCGTCTGACGAAAAGCTGGTCGATCAGCTTGGCGCCAGGTTGCCGCTGCCGGTGGAGGTCGTACCTGTTGGCTGGCGACACACGGCTCAGGAGCTGGAGCGGCTCGGCCTGAAACCGGCACTGCGCCCGCACCATTCGGGGCAGGACGGTCGCGCGTTTGTCACCGACGGATCCCATTACATCCTTGATTGCGCCTGCGACGGCATTGACGATGCAGCCGACCTCGCCCGCGCCATCAAGCAGATCACCGGTGTGGTCGATCATGGGCTTTTTGTTGGCATGGTCGATCTTGCCATGACCATCGACCACGCCGGCACGATCAAGACCCTCGAATCCACCGATGGATGACGCAACCGGCACACCATCCCGGCAGATGTCGCTGCGAGTTGCCACCCTGCTGCTGGTGACAGGCATGGTGATTGGGTTCGTGGTGCGCGGCGATCGGTCGATCGTCGGGGATGTCCGTCTTCTGGAAGCCATCCAGTCGGTTCAGGTCACCGGGCTCGAACCCGTGGTCAACGTGGTGGATTTCATCGGGTCAACCGGTGGCGGAATTATCGCGGCAGTCGTGCTGATCGCCATCGGCCTGGCGACACACCATCGACGCTATGTCTTTCAGGTGCTCAGTGTCATTGCGCTCCGACTGATTGGCGAAGTACTCAAACCGACCATCGAGAGCCCTCGACCGCCGCTCGACTACCTGCGGGATCCCGACCGGGCGCTGACCACCTTCGGCTATCCGAGTGGCCACGCATTCACCTACAGCTGCATCGGCGGGATGATCATCGTGCTTGCAATCACCCTGCGCGTGTCAGATTTATGGCGCCGGACATCGATCACGCTGGCATGCCTGCTGGTGCTGGCCGGAGCTTTCGCCCGCCCCTGGCTCGGGCTTCACTGGCCCTATGATATGGTCGGCGGCACGCTGTTCGGTTCCGCGGCCGTGATGATTACGTTGGCCATCCTGCCAGTGCGAACCAGTCCGTCGCACGGGCAACCGCAAGCACCAGGCTGAATCCAAGCACGGCAAAGCTGATCAGCAGCGCGATCGTGTTGAGAAACCCGTCGGACCGGCCCCGCAACACCTTCGGCAATAGCCAGAACCGCCATTGCAGGAACGGCAGCAACGGTCGAATGCCGGCGTGGGTGCATGCGTCACCGAGCAAGTGGGTGGCGATCCCCGCCGCGAAGGCGACGGTCCAGGTATCGACTGTGTGAGGAGCGAGCCGCATCCAGCCAGGCGCGTCGATTGAGCCATTGGCAAGGGCTGACAGGGCGAAGAACACCACGCTGGTGACGAGCAACGCCATGGGGAGGCCGTGCGACGCGCCCCGATGACGCAGGCGCATCGACCCCTTGAGCTCGCTTCGCAGGTCGAGCCAGTCGGGATAGGCACCGCCGGCCACGCCGAGCCAGACAGCCCCAACGGCGACCGGCAATGACGACGACGCGGCGACCAGTGAACCGGCCGCCGCGCCCAACATCACATGCGTGATGCGTCGCAAGGGATCTGCTAAACGGAATCGCGACGCGGCCCGCGGCGGTCCCGTCGGGGGCCGCCGGAGTAACGGGAGCTGCGTCCCTCCTCGTTGCGGCGGGAGTTGAAGCGTCCACTTCGGTTGCCGCCCTGACCGCCACCGCGATTACCGCCACGATAGCCGCCTCGCCCGCCGCCACGAGGTCCGTCGGCGGCTGGCTCGGTGGACACCTCGACCTTGACTGGCCGCCCCTTCACAGACGCCTGGTTCATCGCGGCGATCACCTGCTGCGCCATGTTTTCTGGCACGTCGACGAACGTGGATGTGTCCATGATGTCGATCGCACCAATAGCGCGACCGGGAATGCTTGCTTCGTTGGCGATCGCGCCGACCAAATCCTGCGGGCGCACCCGGACGTTACGACCGATATTGAAGTACAGGCGAGTCATGCCGCCTTCGTGGCTACCGCCGCCACCCTGGCGGGGCGCGGGACCACTGCTCAGTCGCGAGAGATCGTCATTTTCGGGATTGGTTGTCGTCGCGCGACCAGTTTCCTCGGCGTACAGCTTCAATACCGCGGCGGCGAGATCGACGGCTTCGTATTCCTCGGCAAGCTCGCGAACCGGTTCGAGATAGGACTGGAAGGCATCTTCGTCCACCACGGCCTTGCTCATGATCTGCTTCAGCATCTCGCGCCGGCGCTCATTGACATCCAGCGCGGTTGGCAGTCGCTTGAACTGAATCTTCGCCTTGGTGGCTCGCTCGACAGAGTGAATCCATCGAACTTCCCGGCGGGAGATCAGCGTGATGGCGCTGCCGCCCTTGCCCGCCCGACCGGTTCGACCAACCCGGTGGATGTACGCTTCGGTGCTTTCCGGCACGTCAAAGTTGATCACGTGGCTGACATCGGGGATGTCGAGACCGCGCGCCGCGACATCGGTCGCGATCAGGATCTCCGCCTGTCCCGAGCGAAACTTTCGCATGACGCGATCGCGCTGCGCCTGGCTGAGATCGCCGTGTATGGTTTCCACCGCGTAGGCGCGAGCCATCAGCGCTTCGCCCAACTGGTCCACCATACGCTTGGTGCGGCAGAAGATCATCGCCGACGACGGCACTTCCGCATCAAGGATGCGCGTGAGCGCCTCGATCTTGCGGGTGTGGGGAATCTCGTAAAAGCTTTGCTCGATCTCGGGAACGGTAAGCTCCTTGCCTCGTACCGAGATTCGATGTGGCTCGTTCATGTACTTGCCGGCGAGCGTGGCGATGCGCGGCGGCATGGTCGCGGAGAAGAGCGCCGTCTGACGTTCCTTTGGCGCATGCTGCATGACCCATTCGATATCGTCGATGAATCCCATGTCGAGCATTTCGTCAGCTTCATCGAGAATGAAGAACTTGAGCGTGTCGAGTTTGAGCGTGCCGCGCCGCATGTGATCCATCACGCGACCGGGGGTGCCGACCACAATATGGACACCGCGCTGCAACCCGCGAAGCTGCCGCTCGTATGGCTGGCCGCCGTAAATCGGCAGCGTTTCCACACGCTTGTACCGGCCGAACTTGTGCAGCGCCTCGGAGACCTGGATCGCCAGCTCGCGGGTTGGGCACAGGATCAGCGCCTGAACCTCCCGGCGTTTCTGGTCAATCGTCTCGATGATCGGCAGGCCGAAGGCGGCGGTCTTGCCGGATCCGGTCTGTGCCTGCGCAATCACATCGTCGCCGTTCAGCATCGACGGAATGACGCGATCCTGGATCGGGCTCGGCGACTCATATCCTTCGTCGGCGACGCTTTGCAGCAACGCCTCGCTAAGGCCCAGCGACGCGAACGATTTTGGATCGTCCGTCTCAGGCTCGATCAGGCTTGTTTGTGGGGCCACCGCTACCTCGGGTTCAAGGGTTGCCGTGCCGCTTTGTTCAATGGAAAGGAATTGCTGGTGGACGGGCATCATCGCACCGCCGAAGAGAATCGGGAAAGACATGGTTCTGATAACTCCTGTTGTAGCCTGGCGCTTCGTCGCACCCCGGCTGGTTCCGCAAACACACCTTCACACCGGCCAACGGCGCCGGTGATCAATCGCGCTGCAATTCATCATTTGGTGTGGTGTCGCAAGAACTCGCGAGGAGTTATCCCACACTGTCGGTTTCCGTCGGCGACAGCCACACAACTCGTTACGCACCCCTGGTGCGAAGCGAGCATCGTGGCGTCCCAATCGTGCCACAGTGCTCACGTCATCGCGGATACATCAGCGCATCCGCTCCCATTTCCACTACGGGTATTGTTTCAATCCTCACCCCGTTTGCAACGAGGCGCCATTGCGCCAGCAAGCAGTCGCCTGTCACGAATCAGACAAGCGCAGGTCGCCGTTCACATTCGATAGTGGAATCGTCACGTCCCGTGCCGCCGCGAACATGCGCGGATCAGAGTCCTATCATCTCAATGGAGAGAAACGAGGAATACGAGCCGGGGCGCTCTCGTGACTGAGACAAAGTATAGTTGATGGCAGCGTTCGGCGCCACCCGGATTCTGTAACGGACGGGATTCCGGTGATGCCTTCACGCCGCGTACCGGCAACAGTGACAGCTCTCTGCTATGCCGCGGATTGAGAAGCAGGAGGCGACCATGGCAATCAAGCTACCCAACTTCCTTCGGCGAGGCCAGGACGAGGATGAGCTCGATCTTGAGTCCCTGCTCGATCCTGAACGATTTGAGTTCATTTCGATCGAGGAAGGCAAACAGCTTCTCGACCAGCAAGCACGGCAGTACCTGAACATGTCGGGAGAAGAGTTCGCGCGTAGGTACCATTCCGGAGAGATCGAAGATTACGAGGATTCGAACGTGATCCACGTGTCGATGCTGTTGCCGTTTTGGGATTATCCACTGGATGACCAGAAGAACCACTCCCGATAGGACGTTCCAACAGTACGCCGCTCTGATTGATCGAGCGCTCGGGTGTATTGCATCCGAGCGCCTTGCCTTTGTACACCCACGACCGCTCGAAGCAGGCCCGATTTATCCTCTCTTGCTGAACCGCAATCAACCTGTCGCCCTGCGTGGCGATGAGCGACTTCAGTTTGTGGCTGGCCAGCATCTCCGGTTTGCTTATGGCAGCGACCTCGCGACTGATACGTTTCGAATCGAGCTGGTCAATTACTGGTATGTACTGTCAGATGCAACGGGCCGGGAGGTTCTCGCTTTCCACTGGACACCGGAGGCCGACCCGAAGGTCATGCGCACCACGCCGCATCTCCACGTCGGATCAGTGAACATAGCGAAGGACGCGCCACTCGCACCGAAGACGTTCAACAAGCTGCACCTTCCGACCGGTTTCGTGTCAATAGTGGCTGTCGTGAGATTCCTCATCGAAGAGTTGAGGTGCAACCCCGGCATTCGCAGTGGTCGGAGATTCTCGAAGTAGCCGGGCTCGCACTACAACATCCAATGACAAGTCCACATTAGCCGCCCCTAATTCTGGAATGCGCGAATGTCAGTCAACGACTTCAACTGTGCCCCGTCATCGTCGAAGTTGGCGTCATTGAGCCACGCCTCGAAGGCCGCCTTCACAATCAGCCATTCACCATCAATGACCGAGTACCATGCGGTGTCGCGATTCTTGCCTTTTATCACCTTGTGTTGACGGAAATGACCCTCGTGACGGAAACCGTATCTCGTCGCGGCCCGCATCGAACGGGCGTTGTTGGCGTCGCATTTCCAGACAACTCGCCGGTATCCAAGGTCATCGAACGCATGTCGCATCATGAGATACATCGCTTCGGTTGCCATGCGGGTCCGTTGCAGGGTTGGGCTGAAGAAGATGTTGCCGATCTCCAGGTCGCCGTGATCCTGGGCAATGCTCATGAAACTGGCATTCCCGACCGGCATGCCGTTACCGCGGTTCACAATCGTGCGAGGAAACAGGCCCGGTGCACGCACATGCGCGGACAACCAGATAGCGAATTCGGCCTCGTCCTCAAATGGGCCGTACGGCAGGTAATCCCACAGGACCGGATCGCCGCTCCGCAGGACCTCGAACAACGGGGCGGCGTCGCGTTCAGGATCGGTCGGGAGCACCGTCACGAACCGCCCCTCCAGCGGATCGGCGCCTGGCAACGCTCTCGACGACCAGTTGCTCACGTCACGGATCATTGCTATCTCCTTGTCCCGATTCAACAAAGCTGTCAATCACCCGCCGCGGTACAGGCATGGGTCGCCCGGTATCGCGTCGTACCAACGCCCATCGGGTCTGCGCTTTCACCACCACGTCGCCTGATTCGAAGTCCGGGATGTTCGGCGTGTTGATCAGGCCGGGCGAACCTGGCTCGTCACCATTGGCCACCTTTCGGATCACGTAGCGACGCAATGCGCTGGCCAGTCCCATAGTCTCCGCCCACGTCATCACTTCCAGCAGGTCGCCTTCCACGGCCGAGCGCAGATAGTCGATCTCGTGCCGCCGCGCCACGAACACGCCTCCGACCTCGTGCTCAAGCACCGGTTGCGACCAGCCCACTGTGGTGGCGTGATCGATGGCCGCCTGTTCCAGGTAGTGGAGATACACGGCGTTGTTGACGTGCCCCAGCGGATCGCATTCGTGAAACCGCACCCGCACAGGCAGCCGGAAGGCGTTTTTGGGCTTCGACACAATCACGACCTCGCCCGCCCGGCCTCGACCTCGAAGATGCGCCGGAGAATCGCGATGGTCGACGCGTAGGTCGAATCCATTCCGTAATAGGAAAGGCCGCGCGCGCCGAGCGTGTGCGCCCTGGTGTATGGGGTGTCCGACGCGTAGTGAATGATGCCCAGGTCGATATGCCCCGAAAGCGGCGCGAGGTTGATCGCCTCGCCGGTGGGGTGGCGCTCCAGGAACACATCTTCATACAGGGCGCTGAGGTATGGGCCCGCTTCCATCTCTACGACCGTGTAGTTCCCCCGGTAGTAGAAGTCGAGATATCCCTCGTTTTGCAGATAGGTTCCCTTGACCGTCACGGCCTTTTGCGTATCGAGAGCTGAGCCGAAGATCAAATACGGACTTACGGATTCGTAGTTGAAGGCATTTTCAAACCAGTACGTATTTCCGGAATGTTCGTCGAACACCACGTTCGACATCATGATATCCCCAATCCGGCCATTCAGCGTCGCGGCCTTGCCCAGGACATAGATGCCACGAATCTCGTCCAGCGCCGCCCCGACCTGTGACATGATGTGATATGCCGCCATCCCCAGGGGATAGTTGATGTTCACGATCACCGCGTCGGCGCCGGTCGGATCCATCCCGGCCAGCCGCGAATCGAACAGCGCCGGATCGAGTTTGGCGAGCTCGATCACCTGTACGCCGACATCCACAGACCCAGCTGGTTCCCGGTACCGGATTCCGAGCGCTTCCTCTTCCGCCTGGCGTTGCTTTCTCGCAAGACCCTGGTCCTTTCCGTGGAAGTACGATCTCGCCGCAAAGTAAAGCAGGTTTTCCCAGGAGCCACGCACCTCGCCCGCTTCGAGCTTCTCCATCTCCGGCAGGAGCTCCGGATGCCGCGTCTCCTGGATGAACGCCGTGAGCTCGTCTCGGCGCCTGCCCGCCACCCCAGAGAGCACATTGATGATGCTGTGCGTGTTCGAGGAGACGAAGTAGACAGGCCGGTTCGTCAGGTCGTGCTCGTCAAGAATCTGCTGGACGGGGCGCCACCAATGCCGAACAGACCGGCCGTATCCAAGGTAGGTGCCACCGAGCATCCGCATGTCGATCCGTTTGTGACCGGTCGCGACCATGGCCAGGTTGGGCAGCAACCTGGCTCCCCAGACGGCTGACATCCGCTGGAACTCAGCCTCCGACAGGAGCAATGCTTCCCGCAGTGCGGGGTCGTCCGCGGCGATGTCGATGCGGTCCCCGAGGAGCAGTTTTCGGATTTCCGGCGACCTTGCGAGGAGGTCGTGCATCTTGTTCCATTCGATCTGATAGGCAACGATCGAGGGGATCAGATCGTCCAGGTCGGATGACGACGCAATATAGGCGGCCAGCGTGTTGTCGCCATTCCAGAACCAGCGACGCCGCCGGCCCGGCGCCTTGACGGATTCCCAATGTTCGATCGTGGGATATCCACCACGGCGAAAGGCCCGGATCGATTGCCCCAGGACGATGTGCTCGACCTCAACAATGGACGATGGGATACGATTCGCGGAATAGAGAAAGGCGCTCAAATCGGGCTTCGGCTCTTCGGCGCCGGCATGGAGCGAGGACGACGCAGTCAGGTGGGCTGGCTCGAGCGATGCGACCGAAACAGCGCCCGAGCTTTCCAGCAGCGTGTTGTAGGTTCGCACATAGAGATCGACCTCGCGCTTCCCGGGTCGAACACCTCCGTTCCGGTCCGGTCCATCGCCAAATCCGTCCGCCGCGCGGTCATCCATTGCGCCGATCCTCCACCTTCTGGCCGCTTGCCTGCCTCATTGATCTCGCTCCATGGTGGTGAATCGATTTCACCCGTTGCCATTCACGACTTCAGGATGAGTGTCGCTACAAACGCCGCCGATCGTCAATACCGCCACGCCTTGTGCTGACTACCGCATGTCACCTACCCTATGACCGTATTCCAAACGCCCGACGTTGCTGGCCAATGGTAAATGCGCCAGTTATTCACGGTCGTCAATCGCTTTCCCGGCACTGCCTGTACGGTGGACACCGGGTCGGCCACCTGAGTGATGTCAAAGCTTCTGTCTTCTTCCACGTCCATTGCCATCGGTGGCATCAGCCATGAGACGCACTCGTTCTCCGAATCGCTGACCACGATGGCGGATTTTGAACGACACGCCCTGCTCAGTGGTGGTGCCCTGCTCGACCATGCCCGTGGCGCCGACAGCGTCCTCGGGGGCATCATCGATGCCACACCGCGCGATATCACGTTGATTCCAACCCTGTTCGCGTCCGCCATGCCAGCCGGCCCGGTGGAACCGGAAACCTGGACATCACTGAGCCATCGACTGCTGACCAGGTTGCGGACCCATGCGATCCGCGAGCTTGGTGTCGATGGCGTGATCCTGGTGCTGCACGGTGCGATGACAACAGTGGAAGACGACGATCCAGATGGCCGTCTGGTCGAGGCGGTGCGGGCCATCGTCGGTGGAGCGGCGCCGATTGTGGTCGTGCTCGACTCTCATGCGAATCCTTCGCAACGGCTGGTAACGGAGTCCGACGCGATGGTCAGCTATCGCACCTACCCCCATGTCGACACGCATGCTACCGGAGCCAGCGCGCTGTCGCTGTGCAGGGCGCTGATCCGGGGCGACCTGCGACCCACCACAGCGCTCAGGCGCTTGCCCATGCTGCTCCCCCTGACGACACAGCGCACCAACGCGCCAACGCCAATGGCCAGGATGATGCGCCAGGTCAGCGCGCTCACCCGGCTCCCAGGCGTCGTGCAGGCGAACCTGATGCCCGGTTTCCCCTTTGCGGATGTTCCACACGCGGGTGTGACCATCACCGTCACGACCGACAACGACCGTGACCTGGCGGAGTCCATCGCGAGCAGGTTCGCGGAAGGCGCGTGGCAGGTCATGCGGACGCTCACCTCCACCGCCACCCCAGTCGACGCGCTCTCCCCGCCATTGACCCAGGCATCCGGGAAGCCGATCGTCTACGCCGATATTTCCGATAATCCAGGGGCAGGCGCGCCAAGCGATCACACCGGCCTGCTGCGCCACGCCATGAACGAATACTGGACCAATGGCGTCATCGCGACCATTTGCGATCAGGATGCCGTCGCCGCGGCGCATCAAGCCGGAACCGGCGCTGAGCTCGCCATTGGCATCGGCGGCAAGCTTTCGGGCGTCTCATCCGACCCCGTCGACGCCCCCTGGACCGTCACCGCGGTCACCGAAGGAGTGGTCCGCAATTCAGGGCCGATCGGTCGTGGCGGCATCTCCCGATTCGGCGGGACCGCCGCCTTGCGGCATCGCGGCATTACCGTGATCGTCACCGAACACCGGCAACAGGTGCTGGACCCCTCCATCCTGCAGGCGCATCAGATCGATCTTGCCAACCTTCGCTGGCTCGGCGTCAAATCCAGCGTGCATTTCCGCGCGGCGTTCGAGCCTCTGTCCGCGAGTATTATCGAAGTGGATTCCGGCGGGCTCTCCACCGAAGACTTCACCCAGTTCGACTATCATCTGGTGCCACGCCCCATCTTCCCACTGGATTCGCTCGACGCCGTGAATCGGGCACGCAAGCGCATGACCGGGGTTGGACTGCATGTCTGACTGGATCCCAAGGTCCGATTCGAAATGGAGCAGCGAGCGCGATCGTGCCCGGCAGCGTCATGACGCTCCGGACACGATCGAACCGGATGCGCCAACCGCGCCGCCGGATTCGGGCGAGCGACCGCCATCGTCATCTCCGCGATCCACGCGTCGCAAATACACGACGAGCCGCACCTCGCCATCCTCGTCGTTCTCACCCCGGTCACCGGAGCGGCGCGCGACGTCTCCAGCGTCATCGCGATCCCGATCGCAACCTGGTCCGCCGGCGCCTCCCTCTGGTGGTGGCGAGCCACCGGGAGGGAACCTGCCGGATTTGCCGGGAAGCTCCGGCTCGGGCGGCGGCTCCCGGAACAACCGCGTGCTGATTCTCGGCGCGCTGCTCTTTCTGGGGATGGCGGCTATCGCGATCCTGCCCCAGCTTCTGGGTGACGACGGTGACACGGAGCCGACACCGACACCGGAGATGATCCAAACCCCCACCCCACCATCGAAC
>Ga0209176_10000201_pt1 | contig 14672 bp, 16 predicted proteins | sample NGEPer11B_FD_184511 | JGI IMG/M metagenome (GOLD analysis project Ga0209176, IMG submission 184511) | Arctic peat soil microbial communities from the Barrow Environmental Observatory site, Barrow, Alaska, USA - NGEE Permafrost305-11B... | ecosystem: Environmental > Terrestrial > Soil > Wetlands...
ATCCGGCAGCATGAAAGGGGCGGCGGCCGCCGCCGCCGCCCCTTTCATGCTGCCGGATTCGTCTATGAGGAGCACCGTGGTAGTGGGAAGGGGCTCTGCTGCCTGCGCCCGGACACTTGCGTTCTTCAGAGCCTCACCGTCCACCGAGACCTGAAAGGCCTCGGTGGGTAGCACTTCCTCTACTGCTCCCTCCGACCCCCCTACCTGCACGGTCACCAGCGCCCGGGGGTAGTTCTGGACATCCACCTCCGTCACCGCTACGCTCAGAGAAGATTCCGCTGCATGCACGGGGGTTGCTCCTGTGAGTCCCATGGCCATCACCAGGGCGGCCACCAGGGCGGCCAGGAGAAAGCGGAGCAGGGGAGCTATTGGGGTCTGGTCAGGCAACACTGTTGTCGTAAGTCTCGAAGGTGAACACGTCATCGGGCATGGGAATACCGCGCTGTTTCAAGTACGGCAAAAAGTTGGGGCGTATCCCGGTGCTCTTCAACCCTCCCCTAAACCGGCCGTCCTCGCTCAAGCCGGCGTCGAAGTCAAAGAGGAAGAGGTTCTGCAGGGTAATGATGTCTCCCTCCATGCTCTGGACCTCCGTGATGTGGGTGATGCGCCGGGTGCCGTCACTTAGTCGGGCCTGATGGACGATCAGGTGCATCGCCCGGGAGATTTGCTCCCGGATGGCCCGTATTGGGAGTTCCACCCCCGCCATGAGCACCATGGTCTCCACCCGGGATAGGCCGTCCCGCGGGGAGTTGGAGTGCACGGTGGAGAGGGAGCCATCGTGACCGGTGTTCATGGCCTGTAGCATGTCCAGGGCCTCTCCTCCCCGGATCTCCCCCACGATTATGCGGTCCGGGCGCATGCGCAGCGCGTTTCTCACCAAGTCCCGGATGGTCACCTCTCCCACTCCCTCAATATTGGGTGGCCGATACTCCAGGCCGACGATGTGCTCATGGTCCAGCTTGAGCTCAGCCGCGTCTTCGATGGTGACTATGCGCTCATCCCTGGGGATGTGGCTGGACAAGACGTTGAGGGTTGTGGTCTTCCCTGCGCCGGTACCTCCGCTCACCAGGATATTGAGACGGCCCTGGACGCACGCGTGTAGGAAATCGTTGGCTTGAGGGGAGAAGGTCTTGAGCTCCATCAGATCCTTCGCGGTGAAGGGCTCAGCGGAGAATTTGCGGATGGTGACGGCGGGACCCTTTACCGAAAGGGGAGGAAGTATCACGTTGACGCGTGACCCGTCCGGGAGGCGGGCGTCCACATAGGGGGAAGACTCATCCACGCGCCGTCCTACCTGGGCCACAATCTTCTGGATGATGCGGCGAAGGTGCCCGTCGTCTCGGAACCGCTTGTTCGTCTTGGATACTTTCCCGTTGCGTTCGATGTAGATGTTCTCGTATCCATTGATCATTATCTCCGTGATCTCAGGGTCTTTGAGGAATTCCTCAATCGGCCCGTAGCCGAGAACTTCTGCCAGCAGCTCCTCCACCACCCTCTGTTTCTCTTCCCGGGGCAAGGGCGTGTCGTCCTCACGCAGGGCTTCCTCCACTTTGGCTCTTACCTGCGCCCGGAAGGTATCCTGGTTCTCTTCCGGAGTGCGGGGAAGGTGGGCTCCCAGCTGGCGGACGACCTGCGCGTGCACGCGGTTCTTGAGCTCACTTATGCGTTCGTCGGCCGCACCGCTGCGGTCCCCGTTCCTGCTTATCCAACCCTCAAGACTCACGCCGTGCCCCTTTCCTTGCTCATCGTCTCAGTCGGAAGAGCCCGCTGCGTTTCTTGGGACTCGTGTCGTGGGTTCCGGTGAAATAGCCCACCAGCTCATTCAGCTCCCCGGTTATCCGGGAACGGGGGCTGTCCAGGACCAGCACCTCTCCCGCGTTAAGAGACCGGGGAACTTCGATAGTGCTGGCCAGTGAGAAATCAACCTTACGCTCCAGATGTCTCTCCACATCGCTTGTATCCAAGCCCACCCGGGCGTCCGCCCGGTTCATTATCACAGTGATTCTATCCGCCGCTATACCCGCCATATCCAGGACGTTAAAGGCCACTCTGGTATTCTTGATGCTGGCCAGATCCGTGCTGGCTACGATCAGGATGCGGTCTGCCCAATCCAGGACGGCCATTACCCGATCATCCAGGTGCGGAGGGGTGTCTACGATTATGTAGTCAAAATCCTGTTCCGTGGCCTGGAGGACCTGCTGGATATCCTCTGCACCTATCATGTCCGCTTCCCGGGGATGGATGGGCGCCGGGAGGATGCGCAGGCCGGATTTGTGCTCCAGCATGAATTCTCCCACCAGCTCAGCATCCAACTCAGTGTAGGACTCGGTGAGGTCGGCCAGCGTACGGTTGGGCGTCATTCCCAGGGCTATCGCCACATCCCCGGACTGTAGATCCGTGTCTAAGAGGGCAACTTTGTATCCGGACTGGGCTAAGCCGGCCCCCAGGTTCGTCGCAACGAAGGTCTTGCCCGTCCCTCCCTTGTTGCTGAACACGGCGATCTTGGTGGCGGTCTTCGGCCCCTCGTCATTCCCGTGGTATCCGGTTATCTCATCCAAGGTGCTGCGCTTGCCCTTGGTCACCTCCAGGGCCGCGTCCAGGGCCGCGAACAGGTCTTCCTTGTTGGTCGGTGTTTGCAGCATGTCTCTGGCTCCAGCGCGCAGAGCACGGCGGAAATCTTCCGGGGCCACCGACGATCCGACCAGGATGGTGCTTACTCCGGGCACTTGGGTCATGATCTGCTGCACGGTGTGGAACCCGTCTTCCGGACCCAACTCGGTGCTTACCAGGGCCACGTCCGGGCGGACTTGTTCGGCCTGTTCAAGGGCTTCTGTTGAGTCCGTGCAGACGTGGCTCACAGACCCGTTTGCGTACTCTTCCACGGCCTCAGAAAAGGACTGCCGTATCTCCTCGTTCAAAGCGAGCAGGATCTTGGCGTCATTGTTCCCGCTTGGGGTGTCGTTATGAGTCATTTCGCGGCTCACCTGAGCTCATTGAACAGTGCCCGTCCCAGTGTGGAGGCGGGTTCCTCATCGTCGGCCGGCACCAGTGCGAACCAGATGACCCCTTGCTGCTGGGCGAATACCAGTTTCTCCGCCTGTTGGGGGGTTACGGCCAGGATTACCACAGGATTGTCGGGCGCGGAGGACTCTTCACCCCCACCCAGGAGGGACCCATCTTGAGCTGCCTGGTCCACCAGGTCAATCTCCAGCACTTCCGTCTGAGGAAGAAGGGTGTAGGTGAAGGTTGCCGGGACATCCAGAGTGCCGGCCTGCTCTTCTCCCAGGGAGGCCTGCAGAGAAGTCAGGGTCTCCGGCGGGAGGACATCCGCCAGTGTGGCTCCGCCCTGCCCGAAGGCGCCGGCGTCAAAGGTGGCGATCACGTCTACCCGGTCACCGGGGAGGATGCGGCTGCCTACACCGCGGGTGCGATCTATGGGGACGGATACCGCGCGCATACCTTGTTCAAGACGGAACGAAAGCCCTTTCTCCTCCGGCGTAGTGAGCTGTTCGGCTATCACCTGCTGGCCCGCGGCCACATCGCCCGCGAACACTTTGCCCCGTAACTCCGACTTCTGGGTCAGCGCGCCCGGGGCCACCAGCCGCGCCGGCACTTCCGTCAGCTCCACCAGGCCGCGCTCTACCGCGTCCTCTCCGGTGGTGCGGGCGGAGATGGTCTGCGTCGCTGTGAGCACAGAGCGGGACTCTTCTTCTGCGGCTACGTCTTCCCGCACCCCAGACACATACCACCAGACCAGGGCTGCGGCTGCCAGAGCCAGCAGAATGGCTATGATCACGGCTATCGTCCGTTTTCCCACGCGCGCTCCTTCCTCAGGTTCATTCCGTTAAGACCGCTGTTTCTACATACAGATTTCCGGATGGCTCATGTTCCCATTCACCTGCCGCCGCCCAGCGCACGAACTTTCCGAGTATGTTCCCCTTGGTGGGACCCGCGTCCGACCAGTCCGTGATCCAGAAGGCGGCGAAGCCGGCGATCTGATAGGGGTCGCTGGTGCCGTGGAGCGGAGTGAACTCCACGATTGGTATGTAGACCATGCGGTTCGGGTCACCCTGCTCCGGGTCATCCGGGTGCGGGTCGTCCTGGTCTATTCTCTCGTCCAACCCGTTCAGGATCTGGCCCACCTTGGCCCCGCCCTCGGGGAGCAGGTCTCCTCCTATCTCCAGGGGATCAATATTCAAGCTCCAGGAGTCGATTACCCCGGGGTCCGTCTCCGCAATCTCGTCTGCGGTGTTCTGGTTGCTGTAGATATCCGCAATGCGCCAGTTACCTGCATACACTCCCGCGCCCTCGTTGTTTCCCAGCTTCATGGTGTATTCATCGCCTATGTTCAGAACGATGGTGCGGATGACTGCTCCCAAGTTCACCGACTCCTCGGCCACTGCCGAGTATCCGTCGTAGAAGGAGGGGGCCATCATCAGGTGGCGGAGGGGAGAGTCTGGATGCCAGGCCACATACCGGGCGACCGCTCCATTGGGCAGGCCATTGCCGGTGAGCTTGAGGTCGTGGACTCCGTAGCCGAGATTGCCGGTTCCGGTAGGGGCGGAGACGGACCCCGTGTAGGTGGCGGGGCTGCTTACGTCTGAGTCGCGGTACAAAGTGAAGGAGTTCGACCCCTTCCCCAGCGTAGCGTTCAAGCTGTCGCCCAGATCCTCGGACGTTTGTACGCGGACCGTGACGGTGGGGTCATCGGCGTCGGTCTTGCTCATGCCGACGCGCTGGAGCGTGTCCTCCGCCCCAGATACGTAGTACAGGCCGATGTCTGTTAGCTCCGCCACCAACGAGTCGCCTGAGTCGCCTACGGCCAATGACTGCAGGGACACGGTGTACGTCCCCGGAGCACTGAAGGAGGGAGCTCCTCCCTCCGTTACTGTGTCGAAGAAGCCGTCATCATTCGGATCAGTCAGGTCGAACGTATGGACGGTCTCCCCTGTGCTGTTTCCCTGTCCGGACGCGCGAAACACGAAGCGGAACTTATCCGGGTTCATGTAATTGATGGCCACGGGGAACAGGGTGTTGATACTGGTAAGAAACTTGACCTCCGCCTTGGCGTGGGCGTGGACGGTGCCGGTGTCACGACCCAGTACGGTAGCGAAAAAGAAGGGCACGTTCGTCTCCTCAAGATCCACGGTCACGGAGGTGGCGTCCACTGCTATCTCCCTGGTCACGTTGCCGTCATCTACTCGCGACTCCGCCACGTTCTTGGTGATGTAGCTGTTCGCCTCGTCTCTGGCCTGCGTCTGGCTTCCCTGGCTGACGATCAACTCCGTGGCTCCGGCCAAAGCGGCCGCGTCCGCCGCTGTCTGCAGCTCACGGTCATGGCCATAGAGGCCGCCCAGGTCTATCACCAGGGCGGCTATCCCCAGTAGGGCCACCATGAGTAGGGCCACGAGAATCAGGATGGCCCCGGTCTCTTCTTGAAGTTGACGGCTGTGCCGCACTCCAAGGACGCGTCTGGCATCTTGATTTATGGTCGCAATCCCCCTTCTCCCAGATCCGCCTTCCGGCGGCCTACTCTCTGCGCATCTTGGCGGTCGCGTTGATGGGGAACTCAGTGTCCAGCCCAGCCAGCCCCGGCAGCGGAGTTATAGTGCTGTATGTGGCTGTAAGCGTCACTGTGGCCTCCGTCCCGGTGCTTCCCGCGTCGATGCTCTGTGTGTTGATGGTCGTAGAAATCAACGTCGCCCCGGCTATGGTGGCGTTCGCTTCCGCGACCTTCCCCACGGATACGTAGCGAATGGCGTCTCGGGCCACCTGCGTCAGCTGCAGGTCGTTGTAGAAGTAGAAGCCGAAGTCGATAATCCCCAGTAGCAGCAGAAGGAGGATGGGCAGCACCAGCGCGAACTCCACCAGTGCCGCCCCTTGCTCTCTGCCGCGCACGCCCTGGGGAGAGGACCTTCTACGCAGACTTCTGCGTCCCCTCCCCTCCGCAAATATGGGCGATTCGCGTATTCGTATGAGCAAGTGCTCCTCCGGGTTCTGCCTGCTGCCATTTGGGTCATCTACTAGCCCTCGTCCCTGCTAACCGGGAAGCGCGTTCACCACGCTTTGGAACATGGCGGCAATCTCCGGGCCCAGCAAGACAAGAACTGCTATGCAAACCACGGCGATGAGACCTACCAGCAGTCCATACTCCACCAACGCTGCTCCGTCTTCAGAGCGATACCACGACTCGAAATATGTCCAGATAGATGTCAACATATTTGTCACCTCCTCCCCTGTTCGTCAGAGATGTTCGTTCCCATGCTGCGTACGGGGTGCGACTCCGCCACTACCGCCTTTATGGCGGCCAGTATCTCCCTGCGGGAGAATCCCTTGGCCAGGTAGCGGTCTGCTTTGGTGACCAACTCCCTGGCCATCTGATGGTCGGAGTCGAAGACCGAGAGCATGATGATCTTCACACCCGGTAAGCTGTGCCGAAGGGCTTCAGCAGTATCTATGCCGTCTCCGTGTGGCATCATCAGGTCCAGCAGGATCACGTCCGGCTCCAGCTCCACGCATCGCTGAAAAGCCTCCCGTCCACTGGAAGCTTCACCAACCACCTGGATATCCGGTTCCAGAGAGAGCAGATGCACTAGCGTCTCCCGGAAGGAATCGTGGTCGTCGGCAACCACTACACGGATCATTTCTCCCATCTCCTTATCTCCCGACCCTTCCCTTTCCCCGGCCCTTCAACACGGACTGGTATCAATTCTGCTCTTCCCGGGGGGTTAAGTCTTCCGTCTTTGGTCGGGGATGCGCAACTGGACCAAAGTCTGGGTATGGCCGGGTATGGGGTCCGGGTATGCGGTCCGGGCGGCGGGTGCCCGGGGCATCGGGGGTGGAGCTTTGCCCTACCCGCGGGCGCGGTGGCGGGTGACCATCATCGCCGCTTCCGTGCGGTTGCGCACGCCCAGTTTAGAGTAGGCGTGGGTCAGGTGATACTTGACCGTCTTGGGGGCCAGGAACAGTTCTTGGGAGATCTGATCGTTGGTCATGCCTTTGGTGAGCAGCAAGAGAATCTCCCACTCCCGGGAGGTCAGATCGTCCAGTCCGGGGAGGTTTGGAACGGCCGCGGGGGTGGTCGTCCGCCGTTCACCGGTTATGGGCCTACTGTCCGTGCTGGTCAGGCCGCTCACCACGATATTGTTGCGGGCCACCATTCGTATTGCGTTGGCCAGGTCGGGTGCGGGGACGGACTTATCCACGTATCCCATCGCTCCGCGGTCTATCGCCTGTCTGGCGGTATCGCGGCTATCGTCTATGGTGAGCATAAGCACGACGACTTCCGGGTGCTCAGCAGTGACCCTGTCCAGGCACTCCAATCCACTCATTAGCGGCATGTGCATGTCCAGGAGCACCACGTCCACAGCTTGACTTTCCAGCATCTCCAGGGCGGTGGGGCCGTCGGCGGCCTCCGCCGCCACCTCTATGTCCGCGACCCTTTCCAGGGCACGCCTCACTCCGTGCCGGACCAGCTCGTGATCATCGACCAACATGACGGTAATCTTCCCCTCGGCCAAGGCGGCTTCACCTCTTCCCTGCGGGGTTTCGGCTGGGGATTTCTGCACGGATGAGTGTCCCTTTGCCCGGGGAACTTTGGATATCCAAAGTTCCTTCCAGGAGTTCCACCCGTTCCTTCATTCCCATCAAGCCCATGTGCCCATTACTCTCGAACAAGTTGACCTCCGTCGTGTCGAAACCTGCTCCATCATCGCCTACCTGCAACGAAACCAGGTCGGAGGAGGTGTCCAGCGCTATGTGAACCCGGCTCGCGCCCGCGTGGTGCTCGGTGTTGGAGAGGGCCTCCTGTATCACGCGATACGTGCAAATGCGCATGGAGTCAGAGTAATTCTGCAACTCTCCGGAGACCTGGAGATCTACGGGGATGCCGGTCTTAGCCCGGAACCGGGTGGTCAGGTCTTCCAACGTCTCCTTGAAGCGGGGTGCACTCAGCGCGGGTGGTTTAAGAGTGCCGACCATGGTGCGTATCTCACGCAAGGAGCCTGAGCACATCTGCTTCAGTCGGGCGACCTCCGCCTTGACCTCCTGGCGGTCTTCAGAAGTCAAGGCTTCCAGCAACTCCACCTCCATCAGAGTGGCGGACACGGTCTGGGCGATCCCGTCGTGGAGGTCCAGGGCCAGGCGTTTGCGTTCTCTCTCCAGAACCTTCATGGGGTCCTCCCAGTGGTCGGGAGCGGAGTGTTGCGCTACCTCGTCTTCGGTCACCCACCCAGTGATTTGCGCCGAAAGCAGGAGCAGAGCGGCCCAGAACGCGAGTGTCCACCCTCCGCGCGGAAGACCCTCCGCACCACTTGACAGATAGTCAAATCCGACGAACACCACAGGAATGAGAACCAGCGCTACTCCAATTGCGCCCAGAACTAATCCTTTCCGAGCCCCCAGCTGCGCCGATCCGGCGACCACGGGAAGGAAAAGGAAGAAGAGGACCAAAATCCGGCCCTCCGGGACCAAGAAGTAGAATAGCGCACCGGCAAGGATGGTCAGTAGGGCGGCGTGCAGCACTGTGATCCTGCCCGTGACTCTCTCTCTTGCCCTCCACGCTGCACCACTTTGGCTAGAAGCCATCGCAGATACTACCCCCAGGATCTTCTCTGTCCTTCACAACAGTCAAGGACTCTTTCCCAAGACATTGTAACAACAAACATGATTGTCTTGGTCTTGTGCGTTTGACCGGCCTGTTGACCGTCCGTAAGGAGTAGAGTCGGAGCGGGTAAGGACTTGTATCTTGTGGCCTTACTCCAGTATCGTTGCCGGTCGTGATTGAACACAGCCTCACATCTGTCAAAGCGGGAAGCAGAGAAGCCTTGCCTATCGTGTTCGGCTATCTGCCTATCGCCTTCGCTTACGGTGTTTTGGGGCGCGCCGCGGGAATCCCTCTGTGGGGCATCGTGTTCATGTCGGTCATAGTTTTTGCCGGCTCGGCTCAGTTCATAGCTGTGTCCTTGCTGGACCAGGGGGCGTCGGCGGTGACATTGGTGGTCACGACGTTGCTTGTCAACCTTCGTCATCTTCTCTACTCCTCTGCGCTCGTTCCCTGGGTGCGGGGCGAGAAACGAGGGCGGCTGGCCTGGGTGGCGGCGGAGCTCACGGATGAGAGCTTCGTGCTGTTGTCCAGGGTGGGGGAAAGGGAGGGTCACCTGAGATTCCCGTTTATTGCAGGGTTGCAGGGGGCAGCTCAGCTGACCTGGGTAGTGGGGTCGGTTATCGGTGGCACGGTGGGATCTCTCGTCCGGGACCCTGTGGAGCTGGGACTGGACTATGCGCTTATTGCAATGTTCTTGGGACTCCTGGCTCTGCAGATCCGCAAGTGGGGTGACTTGGTGGTTGCGGGGGTGGCGTCTGTCGTCTCCATCTCCATGGAGTTGGCGGGAGCGGATTCGTACGCGGTCATAGTGGCCACTCTTCTGGCTGCCGGCGCGGGCTTCTTCTTCAACGGAGCCGTGTCTGAGGAAGAGGAGGAGGCAGGATGAAGCTGTTCTTGATCCTTATGGCGATGGGAGTCGTGACCTACGGGACGCGCTCTCTACCCCTCCTGGCCCTGGGCAGGCGTCGCATCCCGGAACCCGTGCGCAGATTCTTCCGGGGGTTTCCTGTGGCTGTCCTGGCTGCGTTCGCCGCTCCCTTGATCTTGGCGCCGGAAGGCACCCTCCAGCTTGGTTACCATAACCTGGGTCTGATGGCTGCTTTTCCGACCTTGGCGGTTGCGCTGTGGACAAGGAGTTTGGTGGCGGCGGTGTTCGTGGGGGCTGTTGCCATGATGCTGCTGCGGATGTTCATGTAGCGCAGGATGTTCATGTAGCGTGTTGATCACATGGTCGCTCTGCAGCCTTTTCGTTTCATTTATGCTAATTAGCAATTTCTCTTGCAAAGGCGTTTCATTTGTCTTATAGTGCAAGTGAGGTTACGTGGGTGCTCTGGCTACAGCCCGGCCCTGGGCCTGGCGCGAGCATCAGAAGGCTAGGTATCGCGTTCTGGTGTTCGGTGTCCTGGCTCTTTTCGGCCCACCGGCTTTTGGCATAACGGCGGGTCCGCTTTCGGCCCTCTATTCTCTCCTCATTTTTGCGTATTCTCTCTGGAGCCTGCGCCTGACGGTGGTGATACAGGATGATCGGAGCCTGGGCCCCCTCTTGTCGGTCTTGGACGTAGCTCTCACGCTGCCGTTACTTGTGTGGGGATCCGCCTACTGGTTGGCGTTGCCCCTGGTTGGTTTCTGGGCAGTGAGTCTGGCCTCTTCGGTGATCATCCACCGCATCTGCGGTACGCCTATTCGCACGTCCGGAGACCGTATTGCTGACGCTGCAACCGGCCTCTATCAAGCCCATCGCTTTCCGCGCGGTGTGGAGAGCGAGGCCTCCCATGCGGCCTCACGTGGAGGGTGCTTCGGCTTAGTGACGGTTCACGTGCATAGGTATGAAGAGCTACTGAGCTACTATGGGCCGGACGCGGCGCAAACCACAATGGTGTCGGTTGTGCGGAGAACGCGCCGTGCGGTTGGAAAGTGCGGAGAGGGGTTCAGATTGGGTCCGGATCGTATTGCCTTTCTGACTCCGGTGGGGAGCCCCGCAGAGGCGGCAGAGCTTGCCGTCCAGGTTTCGCGTGCAGCGGGGGAACGTCTGGTGGAGGGACGGCGGATTGACACAACCGTCGGCTACGCGGTGGGCCCACGTGATGGTGCCACGGCGGCGGAACTGGTGGCATCCGCGAAAATCAGTAGTTTTGAGGCGCTCGGGTCCTTGGTGGTCCGCTCTGAGGAGTCGCGCGCTGCGGGAGCCGGAGCCCGGGTCCGGGTGGCCATCGGCTGATCCCACCGCTCGTTTAGCGAGTCGGCTTTCCTCAGTTTTGGGCTGTGATAGATTCACGGTGTGGATTTGCGCTCCAAGAAAATTGGCGTCCTTATGGGGGGACTCTCCGGCGAGAGAGAGGTTTCCCTGCGCTCAGGCGAGAATTGTGCTGAGGCCTTGCAGGCACTCGGCTATGATGTTGCGCGTGTCGATGCTCTCCGGGACGTATCAGAGCGGTTAACGCGCGAAGGTGTGGAAGTGGCATTTCTCGCCCTGCACGGACGCTTTGGTGAGGACGGGACCATCCAGGGGTTGTTGGAGGTCATGGGTATCCCTTACACGGGCTCTGGAGTGCTTTCCTCTGCGCTTGGGATGAACAAGATTGTTTCCAAGAAGGTGGCGGAACAGAGCGGGGTGCCGACACCTCCTTATGTGGAGGTCTCTGCTGAGGTCTCGCTTGATGAGGTGGGTCGGGCGGCGGAGGAATTGGGTCTACCCGTCATACTTAAGCCCGTGGAGGAAGGTTCCAGCCTGGGGGTAGTGATTTGCAGGTCCCGGTTGGAGCTGGAGAGGGAAGTGGAGCAAGGTCGTCGGCGGTATGGCCGGATTTTTGTTGAGAAATGCATAGAAGGCCCGGAGATCACGGTGGGCCTGCTGGAGAGAGACGGGAAGCTTGAGACCCTCCCTATTCTGGAGCTGGTTCCCAAGAATGAGTTTTATGACTATGAGGCCAAGTACACGCATGGGATGACAGAGTTTATTATCCCTGCTCGTCTGGATCCTGAGGTCTACAGGCGCTCTCTGGATCTCTCCGTGCGAGCCTTCCAGGCGCTGGGGTGCAGCGGATACGCACGCGTTGATTTCATGATAGATGGGCAGGGGACTCCGTATTTCACTGAAGTCAACACTCTTCCAGGGATGACGGACCTCTCGGACCTGCCGGCTCAGGCGCGGGAGGCCGGGATCTCTCATCAAGAGCTGGTTGAGGCCATACTCAAGACGGCCGCACTCGATTCCAACAGAAAGGTGCAAGGCGGTTGAACAGTTACCAGAAATCCGAGCTGGAAAGTCCCGTGGTGGATGCGCACGTACATGTGTTTTCTCCAGACGTCATAAGAGAGAGGGGCCGGTACTTGGAGCGGGACGAGTGGTTCCGCACGCTTTATGAGAACCCCAAGTCCCGCATGGTCTCGTATGAGGACGTCGTCCGGGAGATGGACAACACGGGCGTGGATCACTCTGTGATCTTCGGGTTCGCCTATCGCGATCAGGGGCTTTGCCGAGAAACCAATGACTATGTGTTAGAAGCCGTGCAGGCATACCCGGACAGGTTCACCGGTCTTGCCTGCGTTTCCCCGGAAGAACCGGGGGCGCTGCAGGAACTGGAGCGCTGTCTGGACGCGGGACTTAAGGGCTGCGGGGAACTTTTTCCGGACGGCCAGGGCTTGGATTTGCGTGAGCCTTCCGGTCTGGACTCTGTTGCGGAGGCGCTGAAGGAGAGGGAGAGGCCTCTGAGCATACACGCCAATGAGCCCGTTGGGCATGACTATCCGGGGAAAGGCAGGAACACACCTGAGCCCTGCTACAGATTCGCCATGAGGCATCGTGACCTGAAGATCATCTTTGGTCATCTGGGTGGTGGGCTGTTCCTATATGAGATGATGCAGAAGGTGCGTGAAGCCCTACCCAACGTGTACTATGATACCGCCGCCGCTCCCTTCCTCTACCGCAAGGGCATTTACTCGTTGGCTGTCATGGCGGCCGGCCCGGAGAAGCTCCTTTTTGGCAGCGACTTTCCTTTAATCTCACCTCGGCGATACCTGGAGGATACTGTAGGGATGGATAGATCGGTCAGGGAAGCTATCTTTGGTCGAAACGCGCTCTCCATTCTGGACTTGGGCTCGGTGGGTTTGGGCTCGGTGGGCTCTAAGACATGATAGAAGGTGGCTCTCGTACTGTTCTTCAGCTCCTGGAGGCGGTCGCGTCCGGAGCGATCCCTGTGGAGAAGGCGCTGCGGGAACTGTCGATTATGGAGGTAGCGAAAGTCCAGGACTACGCGCGTCTGGACTTGGACCGGGTCAGGCGGAAGGGGATACCGGAGGTCGTCTACGCTCCTCCCAAGACGACATCCGCGTTTGCGGAGATCGTGGCGGCGTTTGTGAGGGAGCGCGGAGTGGCGCTGGCGAGTCGCGTGGATGCTGAGAAGGAAGAGGCGGCCCGTCAGGCTGTGGGGTCGCACCATGACCTGGAGTGGCTCTATGATGAAGAGACCGGGATACTGGAAGTCACCGCTTCCGGCTACGCCCTTCCAGGGCCCGCGGGTTCACTGGGCGCTGTGGGTATCATCACAGCCGGGACGTCTGATGTGCCGGTAGCCGAAGAGGCCGCCTTGGTGCTGCGCCACAGCGCCTGTCGCGTGGAATGTGTGTATGACGTGGGTGTGTCGGGAATACATCGGTTGCTTGATCCCCTGGTGGAGATGGTGAAGTCTGAGGTGGACGTCATGGTTGTCGTGGCGGGTATGGAGGGCGCCCTCCCCTCCGTGGTCGCCGGCCTGGTGGACCTTCCGGTCATCGGGGTGCCAACGTCCACCGGATACGGCTATGGAGGCGACGGTACAGGCGCCCTCTCCTCCATATTGCAGAGTTGTTCACCGGGCCTGGTGGCGGTGAACATTGACAACGGTATAGGGGCCGGGGCGGCGGCGGCCCTTATGGCCCGCCGCCGCCCTCCGGTCTCAGACTAAGGTCTCTTCAGCGCCCAGAACTCCCAGCCGGGTTGAACAAGGGGCTAAAGTCCAGGGCGGACAGTGGCCGATAGAATAGATATGGATATTTTGCAGGACCGCAACCCCCGTCTCCAGGTCGACAGCAGTGACCCGTTCCCCATCCAATCCGCCCGGGTGGACTGGGAGCTGGAGAGCTCCATGATTCGGAACGTTGTTGGAGAAGATGGCAGACTTCTTGAATTGCCGGTCGGCGCGGAAGTAACTCTATACACAGGTCCTTCCGTGGTCTTCATGGGGATGGTTCAGGAGGACGGCTCAGTCTTAGACCTTCTATCTGCAGACGACACCGAGGACGGAGAGTACGTCGATTTCTAGCGTCTCTCACTGCGTCCTTCGTCACAACCGCTTCTTGCGCAGGTAGATACCGGAACCCAATAGCAAGATTCCGGCCAAAGCGATAGGAATCAGATCAGCTCCCGTATCGACCAAGCGCGTGCGTCCCGAATCAGTCACACCACCGGCACTTCCGGCGGGAAGGTAGAGCTTCATTTTCTTCTGACCTCCGCCAACTCCGGCGTCTGGGGTTCCGTTGTGGATCGCGGGCCAGTGGCATCTCTTGCAGTCATGTTGGAGGGCGTGCTTGTCAGCGGCGCCGTGGCAATCCATGCAACGTTGAACCTCAGGCGAAGTGATGGGTCCATGGACTTCACCCTCATGGCAGGTGGCGCAGGAGTGATCCACACCGGCAGGAGTGTCGCCAGCGTGGGCGGTTGCTTCCACGTGGCACTGTGTGCACACTCGGTCTCTGGCTGAACCCTTCTTGTTCTGGCTCTTCGCGGCACTCAGTGTGAGCAGGTTGAGCGGAGTGGAGTCATGCATGGCCTTGCTGCCGTGGCACCAAACACAGGGGACTCTTCCGTCGTGCAGCTGTTGCTCATGACAGCTGGTACAGGAGGGCGGAGACGGGATCCTGTTGTGATGAGTCTTATTGGGGTCTCCATGGCAAGTGGTGCAGGCCACCTTTCCGGCGTGCCGCGCTCTTCCTGTACCATGGCATGAACTGCAGGAGCCAACTTGAGGTTGAGCCTGGTGCTGCGCTCCTTTGTGGCAGGTCTGGCAGGAACGGCCTGCTGCCGGTTTGG
>Ga0209176_10000202_pt1 | contig 14646 bp, 10 predicted proteins | sample NGEPer11B_FD_184511 | JGI IMG/M metagenome (GOLD analysis project Ga0209176, IMG submission 184511) | Arctic peat soil microbial communities from the Barrow Environmental Observatory site, Barrow, Alaska, USA - NGEE Permafrost305-11B... | ecosystem: Environmental > Terrestrial > Soil > Wetlands...
CCCCCCCCTAGCACCTTCCTCGACTGATCCACCAACACCCAGCCGCGGTTATCGCCAACGCCGAAAAGCCCTGCTTTGTATCCTCTCGGTCAGGTATCCTGGGTTATGGGCTTCCTGATATCGGACGTCGATTCTCTAAATGGATCGGGGTCGATAGAAACGGGCTACTGCTTGTGCCAGTGAGATCCAGCGTAAAGGGCGCTGGCACAGAATTGGAGGACAGATAGCCATGCCATACAGCGAGACTCCCGCCTTCTACTGGTCCCAGTTCTCACGACGCACAAATGATCCCTACGCACCACCTTCAGAACGGATGAAAGCCCTCGATGCGAAGCGAAGGGAGGCTGCAGACGAGGGGCTCAACCGCATGATCGAGCAGTACGAAGAGTTGTACGAGCTCAAAGAGGGCGATGTTGTCGTCCCGCTTCTTGAGGAATGGCGCCTGCTGGATGCAATGGGCGCAACCGAAGAGAAGCAGACCCTACTGGAGCGACTCATCCAGCAGGTGCAGCGATACCCAGCCGATCGGGAAGGGGAGCTCATCTTCATCCTCCTCACGCTCGAACCGATCAGACGCAGCATATGTCAGAAACTCCTACGCGGGGTTCCGCTGGGCAAATCGGCCGACTCCGACCCGGAAAAGCATAGACGACATGAATCTCGCATCCTCAGAGAGATGGAACGATCTGCGTTCTTCGATGCGACCCGCAGCGCCACGTTGCAGCTCATCCATGCCTACAGCTTCAATGTCGATCCCGGCCGAATCTTCGCCTGGTTTCGCGAAACCCTCTCCTGGCGCGTTCTGGAGCTCTATCAACGCGAATATCTCAGTGAGAACGCTGCTCTTACCAAAGCGGAGAGCGAACATGTGGCCCGATTCCTTCTAGGGATTGATGCCCTAGAACCACCCGAACTACAAGGGTCTGGCTTCGGACGATGGCGCCAGGAGATCGGCGACCTACGTCCCTACGCAACGGTAGAACAGTACCGGGAGCGCCCCGGGAGCGCGGGAATCCCTCCCCTGTGTAAACGTACAGGCCCCTATCTCCCGGCATCATATACGGCATCCTGGCAGCGGTCCAATGCTGAATCGTCTCAGCACGGCGGGACGAGTAGCTAGTAGCCAGATGAGTACGAGTGGTCTTCCTGTTCACTTGCAAGGACAGCCGCGACTATCCCCAGGAGAGACACGGCCCAGAGAACGAAGTACAGAAGAGGAAAGGAGCCTTCGACAACCCAATATACTATGGGGAAGATGATGAAACCGGGGATGAAAATGAGGCCCAGGATGATGCCACCCACGCCGAACCAGTGCACCATTGCCACCATCCAAAAGAGGAAAAGCAGGAGTCCAAACACCCAATATACGATCTTTCCGACCACTCCTATCGCAGTTCTCACTCCCACCATCCTCTCGTCCCAGATCTGACGGGTCGCGTCCGAAAGGTTCTGTAAATTACCCTCCAGATGGACTGAGCCTATCAGACGGATACCTGCAGGGCCACACCTCCTCGCCGGGTTCGTCTCCTCCTTCGTCCTCCATCTGTTCGAGAAGCTCCATATCCAGGTAGCGTCGGCGGGGTTACCCACTCCTCACTCCATTCCACGGCCAGGGCGGTTACCAGACGCTGGCCAAACGGCGCCGCAAATTTCTGGGTTACAGGTGGCCTCTTCTTCCACAGAATAACCCCCTGTCTCGTTGCTTCATGGAACAGGGACCTTTGCGGAGGACAATGCTTCTTTGGTGAGTGATGTTTTCCCTGATAGTCTCGTCGCCATTCCGCTGGATAGAAGTGGCTACTTTGGGGAGGTTAATCAATGAGGATAGCGTCAGCGAAGGGGACTCTCGTTGGGTTCTTGGTGGTGCTGGCTACGGTAGCGCTTGCTGCCATGTTGATCCCGTCGCCCGCATATGGAAGTGAGTCCGTGACCCGTTCGCTAGAGCCGTTGTCGTGGGAGTTTGAAGGCAACGGAAGTGACCCATCAGACTCTATGTTCCTCGACCTTACGAATCTCTCTTTCTGGCGAGACGATGCCACCCGCGAGCTCTACTTTGAGCTTGAATTCAATTATCCATTTGGCGGCCAGGATCTATGGCCCAACGGTGAGAGCGCACTCTACATTCTGATGGACACTGACGGTCGGGTCTCTACAGGTGAAGAAATCAACGACGGCTTCGGGAGTGACTTCGCGCTCTCTATCAGCCGAGAAGACGGCTACTATAGTGCTCACCTCATCCGAACGCCTTCCCGGGACACGGACACCTGGGAAGATCGAGGCCGGTTTGGTGTCTACGTGGACACTTCAAACGGTTCCCTACCCTCGACCTTCCTCGGTGTAGGGTTTCCGGCAAGTGCGGTAGGAGAACCTGCATCGATTCGGACACTCGCATTTTCGGAGTGGGTATCTCCGATAGGGGAGGAATTCGTTGACTGGCTCCCGGATTCTGGGTCTCTTGAGTTTGCCGCAGGAAATGCTTCCTCCTCACCCTCACCAAACACCGGTTTCACAGACGTAGGGGGAGGACACCCTTACCGGGATGCCATTGTCGACCTTGCCGACCGCGAGGTAATAGAGGGCTATAACGACAACACCTTCCGGCCTGGTGAACCAGTATGGCGCCAGCACTTCGCCAAGATGATTGTTCTTTCCCTCCAGCTTCCGGTATCAGAGGCCGATGTGTCCCCGTTCGGTGACGTCTCGACGGGCGGATCCACCACCCTTTACCCCGACAACTACATCGCAGTTGCCGCTGAGCAAGGAATTACGAAGGGAACGGGCGAGGGCAGATTCGGCCCCTACAACAACATCACCCGGGCGCAGGTCGTAACGATGAGCGTGCGGGCCGCCCTCAACCTCAACCCCGGAGCGCTAGCGGATCCTCCGGGCAGCTTCGAGGCTTCAATCGGCAACTTCAGCTCTGTCCACTATCCCAACCTGCGGATCGCCGAGTACAATGGCCTCCTGGATGGCATCGTCAACTATGGCCCCGGGTGGGATCCTTGGGAGCCAGCAACGAGGGGCGAGGTTGCGGAGATGCTGTGGAGCATGATGAAGGGGATGGAGTAGGGCCACTACCCTAAGCGGCAAGCCAGAAGGAGACGTCATCTTGGAATATCGTTACAAGATCTTTAGCGGCTAGTCCGGTGGGTGGGGACGAATTGACCACCAACAAGCTCTACTACGGCGACAACCTCGAGATCCTCCGGGATTGCGGAGAGTTGTGTCCGGGCGGTGTGGTAGATAGGAACCCAGTCACGATCAACGCGGTCGCGAGGGGGGACTATGAACTGGGAGTACACCAGCACAGTGCTGAAGGGCGGCTTCATGGGGAGGCACAAAGAAGAGCTTAAGCGCTCAGACCTCCATGATCAACTGACTGAGCTTGGAGCTGACGGCTGGGAGCTCTGCTGGGTGTTGCCGGAGCAGGCACTGCAGCACGAGAAAGACGGGCACGTTCTCATCTTCAAGCGGCCGGTGCGGTAGCTGATTGAAGATGAACAGGTCGTCTACCAATCTTCAAGGAGGACCAGAAGTCTCCATCACTGGCCCGCGCCTTTCGCGAGTACTGTGGTACGGTTTACAAAGATGTACGACTTTCAGTACATGAGTGCCAAGAATCCATCGAGGCGACGTTGGGCAGCGCACCTCATGGTGCCGCAATGCGCAAAAGAAGAAATGGCAACTTCTCACGACGCTGAAAGGTAGCTGATGGCACTTAAGAAATCACAGCTTTACAGCTCGCTCTGGGAAAGCTGCGACGAACTGCGAGGCGGGATGGATGCCTCTCAGTACAAGGACTATGTCCTTTTCATGCTGTTCATCAAGTACATCTCGGACAAGTACGCCAAGTCCGTTGATTTCGCCCCGCCGGTCACCGTCCCCAAGGGCGCGACCTTCGAGGACATGGTCGCCCTCAAAGGCCAGAGCGACATCGGCGACAAGATCAACACCCAGATCATCCAGCCGCTGATCGACAACAATGCCCGCCTGGCCCGCAGCGACTTCCCCGACTTCAATGATCCGAACAAGCTCGGCGAAGGCAAGGCGATGGTCGATCGTCTCACCAACCTGATCAGCATCTTCCAGAAGCCGGAACTGAACTTCTCCAAGAACCGTGCCGACCACGACGACATCCTCGGCGATGCCTATGAGTACCTGATGCGCCACTTCGCCACCGAGAGTGGCAAGAGCAAAGGCCAGTTCTACACGCCCGCGGAAGTCAGCCGTGTGATCGCCCAGGTCATCGGTATCTCCCCGGAAAACGCCGTGGCCTCCACCACGGCCTACGACCCCACCTGCGGGTCCGGCTCGCTGCTGCTGAAGGTCGCCGCCGAGGCGGGCAAACCCATCACGCTCGAAGGGCAGGAAAAGGACGTGACCACCGCCGGTCTCGCCCGCATGAACATCATCCTGCACGACTTTCCGACGGCGAACATCCTGAACGGCAATACCCTCGCCGCGCCCAAGTTCAAGGACGGCGAGCAGCTTCGCACCTACGACTATGTCGTCGCCAATCCTCCATTTTCCGACAAGACCTGGTCCACCGGCCTGACGCCAAGCGCCGATCCGTTCCAGCGGTTCAGTTGGGGCGTGCCGCCCGCCAAACAGGGCGACTACGCCTACTTGCTCCACATCGTCCGCTCCATGAAGAGCGACGGGAAAGCCGCCTGCATCCTCCCGCACGGCGTGCTGTTCCGGGGAAACGCCGAAGCCACCATCCGAAAGCACCTCGTTCGCTCCGGCTACCTCAAGGGCATTATCGGCCTACCTGCCAACCTGTTCTACGGCACCGGCATCCCGGCGTGCATCCTCGTGCTCGACAAGGAGAACGCCACCACCCGCAAGGGCATCTTCATGATCGACGCCTCCAAGGGCTTCATGAAGGACGGCGCGAAGAACCGCCTCCGCGAGCAGGACATCCATCGCATCGTGGACACGTTCAACCGCCAGGCTTACACGCCGCGCTACGCCCGCATGGTGCCGTTCGAGGAGATCGCCGACCCCAAGAACGATTACAACCTCAACCTCCCGCGCTACATCGACAGCACCGAGCCGGAGGACATCCACGATATCGACGGCCATCTACGCGGCGGTATCCCCGAGCGCGATACCGACGACCTCGGCGACTACTGGCGGGTGCTCCCCGGCGTGCGCGATGTGCTGTTCGAAGGCGCCGGTCGACCCGGCTACCTGCAGCTTCGCCTGCCGATTGCCGATGTCCAATCCACCATCCTGGAACACGACGACTTCGCCCGGTTCAAGCAGACCGTCGCCGGCATCTTCGAGCAGTGGCGCACCGACAACATGCCGCTGCTCAAAGGATTCGACCAGGAGGGCAAGCCGAAGGAGCTGATCACCGACATCGGCGACGCCCTGCTGGATGCCTTCTCCGTCGCCCTGTTGCTCGACGCCTATGATGTCTATCAGCACCTCATGGACTACTGGGCCACAACGATGCAGGATGATTGCTACCTGATCGCCGCCGACGGCTGGGTGGCCGAGACGCACCGTGTGCTGGAGAAGGTCAATAGCGGCAAGAAGAAGGGCCAGATGAAGGACAAGGGCTGGGCGTGCGCCCTCACCCCCAAGCCGTACATCGTCGCCCGGTACTTCGCCGCCGAGCAGGCCGCACTCGATGCCCTCCACGCCGAACTGGACGGCGTCACCACCGCCCTGACCGAACTGGCCGAAGAGCACGGCGGGGAGGAAGGCCCGCTCAAGGATGTCTCATCCAAGTCCGACGCCCGGGAGGCCTACACCCAGGCGCTGATCGCCATCTGGAATGAGGAGGACCGCGCCGCGTGCGCCAGATACAGCGCCCTCGTCGAGGGGGCCGAGGAACATGCGGCCACACTGCGCTCCCTCACCGACCACCACCATATATCGGTGCTGAAGAACAGCAAGGGCAACATCACGCTCAAGGCGATCAAAGAACGCCTGAAGACGACCGGCGACAAGATCGAGCAGAAGACGCTCCAGAAATACCTCGACGCCGACAAGCAGCAGAAGGCCAAGGCCAAGGAAGCCGCCACGCTGCTTACTGAAATGGAAGAAGTGTACCGCCAACGTCTGGACGCGGACCCGCTGCCGGAGGAACTTGTTGATCTCCTTGCCACGGTCCGCTACCTCGAATTGCTCCATGAGCAGAGCGACCTCAAGAGCAAGGCCAAGGAGGCCGACGCCGCCCTCGACCAGGTCGCCTATGACAAGTATCCCCAGCTCAGCGTGGACGAGATCAAGACGCTGGTGGTGGACGACAAATGGATGACCGCCCTTGCCGAGGAGGTCGAGCGTGAAGTGAGCCGCGTGTCGCAGACCTTGACCGGTCGCATCCGCCAGCTCGCCGAGCGGTATGAGACGCCCTTGCCGCAGCTCACCAACTGCGTGACCGATCTGTCCGCCCGTGTCGATCAACACCTGGAGAAGATGGGGGCAATATGGAACTGATGGCGATCCCAGAACTTGTTACAAACACCTTTCCAGAGGACTGGCAAATCGTGCCTCTTGGTCGGTGTGGCGAAGTCGTGATGGGGCAGTCGCCTCCGGGCACGTCATACAACCGCCGCGGCGAAGGAAGTCCATTGATAAACGGGCCGACCGAGTTCACTGAGCGGTTCCCGATCAAAATTCAATGGACAACCCAGCCCGCGCGCTTCTGCAAGGAAGGTGACTTGCTGATTTGCGTTCGCGGGAGTTCCACAGGCCGTATCAACTATGCCGACGACACCTACGCCATCGGGCGAGGTGTTGCAGCCATACGCGCACGTGACGACAACGACACTCAGTACCTGAGCTACCGGGTCGTTGCGGCGGTATCCGATGTTCTCGCAAAAGCGACTGGCTCTACCTTCCCCAGCGTTGACGGTGCGACGTTCCGCAGTATCGCTATCCCACTTCCCGATACGCCGGAGCAGCGCGTCATCGCCGCGGCGTTGAGCGACGTGGATGCGTTGCTGGAGGAGCTGGACCGGCTGATTGCCAAGAAGCGCGACCTCAAGCAGGCCGCCATGCAGCAACTCCTCACCGGCGAGACCCGCCTGCCCGGGTTTGAGGGGGAGTGGGAGGACAAGCAGATGGAAGAGCTTGTGGATGTGGACTCTGAAAACCTTCCGATTTCCATGCCGGCAGAATACGAGTTCAACTACATATCGCTCGAACAGGTAGACGCTGGCAGGCTCCGGGGCTGGACCGAAGAACGATTCGCAACCGCGCCATCACGGGCAAGGCGAACACTTCGACATGATGATGTGCTGATGTCGACAGTTCGACCTAATCTAATGGCACATTTGCACTATCAGTCGCAGCCCCCGACCGCGGTTTGTTCGACAGGTTTTGCGGTACTCCGGTCGAAGCACGGTCGCGCAATTCCGGGCTATGTCTTCGCACACTTGTTCGCCCACGGCGTCAACAAGCAGATTGAAAAGACATTGGCAGGATCGAACTACCCGGCGATTAGTGGACGAGATGTCAAACAGATTCTCCTTCCTTGTCCACCGGATGTGGACGAGCAGGCTGCAATTGCGACAGTTCTATCCGACATGGACGCCGAAATGGAAGCGCTCCAGCAGCGTCGCGCCAAGACCGCCGATCTCAAGCAGGCGATGATGCAGGAACTGCTAACAGGCCGGACTCGGCTGGTCGAGCCGCAGGTTTCGCAGTCAGAAGACGCGTCGGCGTCACAGGGTGGCAAAGGGCACAACTGGGCGATCAACGAGGCGGTAGTGATCGCCGCACTAGTCAACCACTTCGGCAGCGAGAACTATCCCCTCGGCCGCAAGCGGTACACCAAGCTGGCCTACCTGCTGCACCGCCACGCCGAACGCAAGGCCGAGGGCTATCTGAAGAAAGCGGCCGGGCCGTACAACCCGCAGACGAAGTACGGCGGGCCGGAAAGGATTGCCCAGGAGAACGGCTACATCAAGCAACACAACGGGCCGAAGGGGCATAGCGGATTCATTGCCGCCGACAACATCGTCCAGGCCGAGGACTACTTTGACAAGTGGTACGGCCGGGACACGCTCGACTGGCTGAACCAGTTCCGTTTCAGCAAGAACGACGACCTAGAAGTGCTGACTACGGTGGATATGGCGGTCGACGAGCTGCGGTCCTCGGGCCGGAGCGTCGATGTCGGCGCCGTGAAGGGCGTGATCGCCAGTCACCCGGAATGGGAGGCGAAGCTGGATCGCCCCGTGTTCTCCGACGCGAATATCGGCAAGGCCATCGAGCAGAGCGAAGTGTTATTCGGCGCTGCCGTTTCCGGTGGTACGTATGCCTGAGCAACCACGATCCGAACGTCTGACGCAGAACCGCGTGGTGGCCATGTTCACCGATCCGTCGTGGCCGAACTACCTGGGCTATCGCTACCTGGGCGACTGGCACCAGCGAGAAAACAACCGACCGATCGAGCCGGATTACCTGAAGGCAAACCTCCGCGAGCGCGGCTACACGGACGCGCACATCTCGGCCGCATTGCAGAAGCTCGAAGCCGCCGCCGACACGACCGGCGTTACGCTCTACCAGGCGAACCTGCGAACGTACAACTTGCTGCGCTACCCAGTGAAGGTTCAGATCGCCGCCGGACGGCCGCACGAGGACGTACACCTGATCGACTGGGAGAACCCGGAGGCGAACGACTTCGCCCTGGCCGAGGAGGTGACGCTCCGGGGCGGTTACGAGCGTCGGCCCGACCTGGTGCTTTACATCAACGGCATCGCGATCGGGGTGATTGAGTTGAAGCGTAGCTCGGTGGAAGTCGCCGACGGTGTGCGTCAGCTCATCACCAACCAGGAGGAGATCTTCAACAAGCGGTTCTTCGCCCCGGTGCAGCTTGTCTTCGCGGGCAGCGATTCGCAGGGGCTGCGCTACGGTACGCCCGGCACGCCGGAGAAGTACTTCGTCGAATGGAAGGAAGAAGGCGGGGAGCAACCCGACGACACCAGCCCGACCGGCGCGCTGCTGGACACGCCGCTGGCGCAAATGTGCGAGAAGCGCCGTCTGCTGGACCTGATTCGCAATTTCATCATCTTCGACGCCGGTCAGAAGAAGGTGCCCCGGCCCCATCAGTTCTTCGGGGTCAAGGCGGCAGAGGAGCGAATCGCCAAGCGTGAGGGTGGTGTGATCTGGCACACGCAGGGCAGCGGCAAGAGCATCCTGATGGTGTTGCTGGCCAAGTGGCTGATGGAGCACGACCCGGACGCCCGCATCCTCGTCGTCACGGATCGCGACGAGTTGGACAAGCAGATCGAGGGCGTGCTCAGAAACGCGGGCGTTGTGGGCGAAGACGCCCCGTCCCCCCGCATAACCGACCGTGCCCAGTTTCGCCAGAAGCTGGGCGACACTACCCCGCGCGTGCTGTGCGCCTTGATCCACAAGTTCGAGCCGGATTTCAAGAGCGAGCCACCGGCGATCTCCGGCCGATTCTACGTCTTCGTCGACGAATGCCACCGCACCCAAGCCGGCAAGATGAACAAGCAGATGAAGGAGCGTTGGCTGACCGACGCCATTTTCATCGGTTTCACTGCCACACCGCTGCTTCTCAACGACAAGAAGACGACGCGGGAAGTCTTCGGGACGTACATCCACACCTACAAGTTTCACGAGGCCGTGGCCGATAACGTGGTGCTGGACCTGAAGTACGAGGCCCGCGATGTGCCGCAACGGCTGACGTCAGAGCAGGCCGTCGACGCCTGGTTCGCCCAGAAGACGCGGAACCTGAACAACTTCCAGAAGGCGGTGGTTCGGAAGCGATGGGCGACGATGGAAGAACTAATGAGCGCAGGCGAACGCAAGCAGCGCATCATCGCCAGCATCATCGAAGACTTCACCCTCAGGCCGCGACTGAACAACGATCGGGGCACGGCCATTCTGGTGGCGGCATCGATCTACGACGCGTGTCACTACTACCGCCTCTTTCAGAACACGTCGTTCGGTCCGTACTGCGGGATCATCACTTCGTACGAGCCGAATCACAACGCGATCTCCCGGGAGCCGATCAATAGCGACGAACGGTACAAGTTCGACACGTACACCCAACACGTACTGGCCAGCGGCCAGACGACGAAGCAATACGAGGACGAGATGAAGCGGCGCTTCATCGAGGAACCCGCAAACTGCAAGCTTCTGATCGTGGTGAGCAAGCTGCTGACCGGATTCGATGCCCCGTCCTGCACATACATCTACCTGGACAACGAGCTGCACGACCACAACCTGTTTCAGGCAATCTGCCGAACCAACCGGCTGGACGGCGAAGACAAGGACTACGGCCATATTGTCGACTTCAAGGAGTTGTTTGGCGACGTGCAGCATGCAATCTCGGTATACAACTCCGACGAACTGGATTTCGAGGACGGTGGCGAAGAGAACAATGTCATGCTCAAGAACTGGCTGGAAGAAGGCAAGAAGAAGCTTGATGCCGCTCGCGAGGGGCTGAAGTACCTGTGCGAGCCGGTTGCCCAGCCACGCGAGGTGGAGCAATACCTGGAGTACTTCTGTGGTGATCCGAGCGACCGGAACGCGCTCAATGAGACCGAGTCGTTGCGAATCTCGTTCTACAAGGCGGTGGCAGGTTTCATACGGGCGTTCGCGGCCATCTCGCAGGACTTGTCGACCGCGGGGTACACGGACGCAGAGATCGCTGCGCTGAACAACGAGGTCGAGTTCTTCAGCGATACACGCGCTGCGATCAAGCGGCACTCCGGCGAGGAGCTGGACATCAAGCCGTACGAGGCCGACATGCGCCACTTGATCAACACCTACATCCAGGCGGACCCGGCCGATCCGTTGGGCGAGGTGGACAATTACTCGCTGGTGGAACTCATCATCGAGACCGGCATCCACGATGCCATTGCGGAGAAGCTCAATGAAAAGGGCAGGCTCTCGAAGAATGCCGTCGCCGAGGGCATTGTCAATAACGTCCGAAAAACCATCATCCGTGATCAACTTGCGGATCCGAGATTCTACGAGGACATGTCGCAGCTGCTGGATGACCTGATAGAGCAGAAGCGCGACGGCACAGTTAGCTACGAGCAGTTTTTGGAACGGACTGAAGCGTTGGTTAGGCAAATGGCTGGCAAAGGCACTGTGGGGACACACCCCTCTGTGCTAAACGGTCAACTCGAGGCCATCAGGCTGTTCAACAACCTCGATAGTATCGACGCCGAGAGCTTCCAATGCCCGAGCGACGAAGATGACAAGGCGGCCTTGGCGTTACGGATTGATCGCGCGATGAGGGAGCAGGCTCCGGCGGGTTGGAAAGGCGACGACGCGCGGGAGAAGGAAGTGCTGAATGCGCTGTTCCCACTGCTGGATCGCGACCGAAAGGCAACGATGGCTGTGTTCGAGATCATCAAGAACCAAGCAGGTTACGCATGACCGAAGTGATCGAACTCGGCGACGTCTCGATTGCGGTGACCCGGAAGGACATCAAGAACGTGCACCTGTCTGTCCACCCGTCCGATGGCCACGTTACCCTATCCGCGCCGACCAATACGCGCCTTGAGGTCGCCCGCGCCTATGCCGTCTCGAAGATCGGTTGGATTCGTGAGCAACAGCAGAAACTCCGGAATCAGGCGCGGGAAACGCCTCGCGAGTTCATTGAAAGAGAAAGTCACTATCTGTGGGGCCGTCGCCACCTCATGACGGTAGTCGAACAGGACGTCAAGCCCCACGTCTCCGTCGATCACAAGCGAATCACCCTCAGTGTTCGACCCGGCAGCGACCAGGCGAAACGCACAAAGGTTATCCATGAATGGCATAAGTCCCTGCTGCACGAGTTCATTCCGACGCTCATTGAGAAGTGGGAACTGAAACTCGACGTGCACGTGGTTGCCTATTTCCTCCAGCGGATGAAAACCAAATGGGGAAGCTGCAATCACAAGGCAGGACATATCCGGCTGAACACCGAACTGGTCAAGAAGCCCAAGGACCTCGTCGAATACGTGGTCGTCCATGAGATGGTCCACCTGGTCGAACCGACGCACAGCGAGCGGTTCGTATCCATCTTGACCGAACACTATCCGTCGTGGCGCGAGGCTCGGGCGGAACTCAACGAGCTGCCGCTCGCGGCACAAGTGTGGCACGAGTAGTGTTTCAGTGCAAACAACCTCGCTACCGACAGAGCAAAGGGGGAGAGCCGATTGGCGGAGATCACAAAGAAGAGACAAGGTCAGCTCGTTCGGGGGGTGTTTCAGATTCTTCTCGACAATCCTGACGGTCTGCAGGCCAAAGGTGTCCTCGCCAAGCTTGAAGATATTGTCCCCCCCACGGAGTTTGAGGCGAGCATGTACCCGAAGCACCCGAAGGATCGCCGGTACGAGAAGATCGTCCGCTTTTCCACGATTCCCTTCGTCAAGGCTGGCTGGCTCGTGAAGAATAAGGGATATTGGTCTCTGACCGATGAAGGCCGCGCGGTCTATGAAAGGTTCGTGGATCCGGAAGCCTTCTATCGAGAAGCTCGGCGACTGTACCGGGAGTGGAGGGCCGATCAACCATCGGATGAGCCAGAGGAGATAGAAGACGATACAAGCCAGGCAGCCGCGACTCTTGAGGAAGCGGAAGAATCGGCGTGGTCAGAGATCGAGACGTTTCTAGGGAACACGAGCCCCTACGACTTCCAAGATCTCGTTGCGGGCTTACTACGGGGCATGGGGTACCACGTAGACTATGTGTCCCCGCCAGGGCCGGACAAGGGCATCGACATAATCGCCAACGTCGATCCGTTGGGCGTAGAGGGTCCCCGGATAAAGGCGCAGGTCAAACGGAAGACAACGGGCAAAGTAGCTGTAGATGGCGTCCGCGGCTTCATGGCGCTGCTAGGGGATTCCGATGTGGGACTCTTCGTGTGCGCGGGGGGATTCACGCGGGATGCGGAAGAGGAGGCTCGCCGACAAGAGAAAAGGCGGATCATGCTCTTGGATCTGAAGGGGCTTTTCGACTTGTGGATCGAGCACTACGACCAGATTCCAGAGGGCCAGAGGCGGTTGCTGCCACTCCGGCACGTGTACTACTTGGCGTTGGGTGACTAGAGAAGCAGAAGGGCGGTCCGGACCTTTCGCATTGCCCAGCCGGTGGCCTCAACCATTCAGACCAGGTGGGCGAGCAGGATAGGGGGCGTTGATGGCTGAGTTTGATCCTACGCCAGAGCAGGAGCCAATTCTTGGGCACGAAGTCGACCAACATGCCAGGGTTCTTGCGGGGCCAGGTACGGGCAAGAGCGCTGTTCTCGTCGTGTTGAGCATGCCCGGGACGTGGTCGGTGGAATATCTCACCCGATAGATAATCTGCTATGGTGCTACCCGGCGGGGAGTGCAGCACTGGGCGGAACGGGACTTCCAGGAAGACGACTACCGGGCTCTCGCCGATCTCAGGTTCGGTGAGGGTGAATCATGAGGGGAGGGCTACTATGAAAACGCTTCTAAGTGCTATGGTGCTTATGGCTTTGGTTGTGGCCCAAATGGGGTGCAGCGAAGACACCGGCGAAGTGACTACGGAGTCAGAGGTCGTGGAGGCAACGACCACCGAGGCTCCGACCACCACCACGAAGAAGGCGACAACGACGAGTACCGTCGCAATCGAAGAGATTCCAGAGGCAACCAGGCAGACCGAGAGAGCGTTCCTAAGAGACTTCACGACAGAGGTGCTGCTCTTCGGACTTACGGTCAGTTCGGGTGAATTCGACGATTCATTTGAAGTTGCCCGGGCGGTATCCGCACTAGAAGGTATACAGGACCGCGTGAAGGCAATGGATGCTCCTACTGTCCGGACCGGGAAGATACGGACTGAATTGCTGGGCACCGTGCGAGTCTTCCTTGAAGGGTGGACCGCCGTACTCAATGGCAACGAAGCAGAAGCACGACGCATATTTCAGATCGACAGATTGGAGGTGGAAGAAGCTGGTGAACGCATAGGGTCTATGTTGGGCGAGCTGATACGTGATACAGGCTATGAGCTGACCTCAGAACAGCAGGCCCTTTTGGACTCCACCCGATGATGGAGTAAGGCCGTTGCGCGGGGTCGCGGTGATTTCTTGATTTCTTGGATTTCATTTTGAACCCTCCCTTGCGAGAGACGGAACACATAGTCGTGGAACGCACGTGGAGCCGGAGGCCTAGCACAGAAGCGCTGAGAGGCCCTATACGGCGTCGCTGGAGGGATGCGAGTCAGGAGGACGTGGTGGCTACTTCCCATTCTGCTAGTCATACCGACTTTGTCCATTCTCGGTATCAATGACCATACTCGTGGCGGAGGTTGGAGGAAATCCGGCAGAAACGGTATCGATGAACCTCCGGTCCTAGCTCCTGCCGGCGAGAGGGAGACGGGTCAGGATGGAGTGCCGTTCAGGGGGTATTGCGCCCGTGTGGTCGTTCGGGTACCCCCCCCGTATCTGTCCCACCCGGTTGCGGGGCGAGCCGGTGAGTGGTGGGGGGTGGGGGGGTACGAGATTGCCTGCATCACTGCAATAGTCCCCTGGGTGTCCGGCCACCCTGCTCGCCTTCGGGCCGGGGATGCCGATAGAGTGAAACCCCATATTCGTGGCGGGCGGCATAGACGGGGGTGGTCTGCGTCTCGTAACCCGGCCAATCCCTCGCCGTCCGGGACCGAGCAGCACAAGGTGTTGTGGTCGGGCGAAAGAGCCCATATCAATAC
>Ga0209176_10000204_pt1 | contig 14562 bp, 11 predicted proteins | sample NGEPer11B_FD_184511 | JGI IMG/M metagenome (GOLD analysis project Ga0209176, IMG submission 184511) | Arctic peat soil microbial communities from the Barrow Environmental Observatory site, Barrow, Alaska, USA - NGEE Permafrost305-11B... | ecosystem: Environmental > Terrestrial > Soil > Wetlands...
CCCACCCCCCTCTGGCACGAGCAGGACGGAGGACGCTACATCGGCACCGCCAGCTATGACGTGACCCGGGACCCCGACCAACCGGAGTGGGTCAACATTGGAACCTACCGGGTCATGCTCCACGACAAGGATAAGGTGGGATTCTACGTCTCCCCCGGCAAGCACGGGCGTGTCCACAGAGACAAGCGCTTCGCCCGGGGGGAGGCCTGTCCCGTGGCCATGGTCTTCGGCGGAGACCCCCTTACCTTCCTGATGGCCAGCACCGAACTCCCCCACGGAGTGAGCGAGTATGACTTCATCGGGGGCCTAAGGGGTGAGCCCATGGAAGTGATAAAGGGCCCGGTGACCGGTCTCCCCTTCCCGGCCAACGCCGAGATTGTGATTGAAGGCTATGCCCGCCCGGATAACGAGCGGCTGGAAGGACCCTTCGGGGAGTGGACCGGCTACTACGCCAGCTCCGCCCGCCCGGAACCGGTGGTGGATGTGGAGGCCGTGTATTACCGCAACGACCCCATTCTTACGGGTTCTCCGCCCAATAGACCGCCGGATGAGCAGGCCCGCTACCGTGCTCTGATTCGCTCCGCGCTGCTGCGGGAAGAGATGGAACGGGCGGGAGTACCCGGAATCACCGGGGTCTGGGGGCACGAGGCGGGTGGCAGCCGTCTGCTTCTTGGGGTGTCTATTGAACAGCAGTACTCCGGCCACTCCGCGCAGGCGGGGCATGTGGCAGCCATGTGTCATGTGGGAGCGTATGCGGGTCGCTATGTTGTGGTTGTCGACGAGGACATCGACGTTACCGACCTTGAGGAACTCATGTGGGCTATGTGCACACGTAGCGAGCCGGCAGAATCCATCGACATCATCCACCGCGCCTGGAGTACGCCCCTTGATCCGCGAATCCCACCGGAACGAAAACAGGCCGGAGACCTGGTCAACTCCCGGGCAATTATTGACGCCACTCGGCCTTTCCACTGGCGGGATCAGTTCCCGGCCATCAATCTGCCTAGCCGAGAGACCATGGAGCGGACCCGCAAGGACTGGGGATACCTGCTGGGGTCCGCATAGTGCATCAGTAGCTTTCGTCACTAATGGTGACAGGGCCGAAGAGAAGGAAGAGATGATACTTCTGCCCAAATAGGACTTGCCGTTTGCCGAATTCGCTCTGCCAGAGGCGAAGCCGGATAGAACTTGGGAGGGTTCAGAGATGTCCGTTGAATTGAGGGCAAGGGGGCGCTGTTAATCCCAGAAATGTATTCGGCAAACTCTTGAATGGCGGGTGACCATGAATGAGGTGAATATGGGGCAGGCAAGACAGAACCAAGAAGGTTGGGGTCAGGAGAAGCTGGAGTACCCGGAAGGGGTAGGCTACATCTCCGCGCGCTGGGATCTCTGTGTGGGTTGCGGCCACTGTGAAGTGGCCTGCTCCATGTATCATTATGGAATAATCAACCGGGAGCTCTCCCGGATCAGGATATTCCGCTATCTGCTGCCACTGCCCAAGTCGGTTCAGAATGTGTGCTCCCAATGTTCGGAGGAGGAGCGGGAGTGTCAGAAGGCGTGTCCGGAGGATCCTCCGGTAATCCACTACGACGAAGAACTCAAACACATGGTAGTTGATGAAGGCAGATGCCTGGGAGCGGATTGCGGCGAGTGCCGGGACGCCTGTCCCGCCGGAATCCCCAGGCTTTACCCGCCTAGCCACGATTTCGCCCTGGTATGCGATCTGTGTGAAAAGAAAGGCAGACGCCGGCCCCAATGCGTGGAGATCTGTCCCACCCAAGCTCTGGAGTACCTGAGTCCCCACATTCCTCAGCACCTGGAGAGAATCCATCCTGACGAGAAGGCGGCTTCAATTGGTCTGCGCCTCCATCCCTTGCCCAAAGATGGGGTTATGCGTCCGCCGGAAGAGGTATTCGGAGGGGAAGACAATGCCTGAGAGAACCTTCACATTGCTCGAGGTCGACCTCACGAACAAAAAGACGCAAACCCTCGATGTGACTGAGGAGGTGAAGAAGTTCCTGGGCGGGAGATCCTTGGGCTCAAAGCTATTGTGGGACCGTGTGCCGCCCGGGGCGGATCCCTTGGGTGAGGATAACATCCTGTACTTTGGCGTAGGGCCGCTGACCGGCCTGCTGGGATCGGTCACCAATGTCACCGCCAAGTCTCCCCTGACCATGCTCCGGGGACAGTCCAATATGAATGGGCACTTCGGTACAGAGCTGATATACGCGGGCTACAACGCCGGAGTTCTGTTCACGGGAAAATCCGACCGGCCGGTGTACCTGTACATCAAGGACGACCGGGTGGAAATCCGGGATGCAGCGCATCTGACGGGGAAGTCGGGCCTGGAGACTCAGGTGACGCTCTCGGATGAGCTGAAGGAGGGAGTGGATGACCAAAACTTCCGCTTCCTCTCCATCGGTTCCGCCGGCGAGAACCTGGTTCGTAACGCCGACATTTGCCATGATCTTTATCACCACGCCGCCCGCTTGGGGATGGGGACGGTTATGGGCAGCAAGAAGCTGAAGGCGATTGCCGTACGGGGAACCCAAGGCCCGGATTACGCGCACCCGGGCAAGATTCTTCGCAACATGAAGCGGATTCTGCACGAAGGCAGGCAGTACCGGGCGGAGAATCGCCGCTGGGGCCATACGAAGTCAATGTCGGGGCGCTATTATGCAACAACCGAAGGCATTAAGAACAAGCAGAAGGGCTGGGATGATATGGCTGACTTATTCAACCCAGTTCTTCTTGAGCAGCGCTACAAGATCTGGGGCGACTCCTGTCACGGCTGCCCGGTGGCGTGCAAGGTGCCCTATTTCATAACCGGACATCCTTGGGGGCCTGTTGCCGGGGAGCTCCGGCACGATAACGCCGGCGGTTGGAGCGCCAACGCCATGATTGCCGGTTATGAGCAGCAGGGATACCTGTGCTCCTACGTGGACTACCTGGGTCTGGATTCAGAAGATGTCTCTGGAGTCGTGACCTGGATGATGGAGTGCTACGAGAAGGGGCTGGTGACCCAGGAAGACTTGGACGGGATTGACTTGACCTGGGGCAACGTGGAAGCCATCTGTGCTCTGCTCAAGAAGATCGCCTACCGGGAGGGAATCGGCGACACATTGGCCGAAGGTCTCAAATTTGCGCCGGGGCGGACAGAGACCGGATCTGAGGAGTTCGCCATGACCGGCAAGGGCGTTGCCATTACCTCTTATGAGCCGCGCGGCAGCATGAAAGACGCCCTGGACCTGGCCATGACTGCGGTGGGGGAAATTCATGGGGATAGGGGTTCTCCGGAAAGGATGGTGTGGGACTCACTGACAAATTGCTCGTTTTGGCTACGGTATGTGCACAAGATCTTCGGTGATCTGTCCGGCTGGGCCATTCCCATGATAGAAGCCACCTGCGGCTGGAAATACTCTCCCGAAGAGTGGAACGACTTGGTCATGAGGTCTTTTCACCTGGAACGCTGCTACTCCATTCGGGAGGGGTATCTTCCCTCCCGGGATGATGTTATGCCGGAACGCTTCTTTGAAGAGACCATTCACAACAAGTACGGCGAGCCCAAGATCCTGGACCACGATGAGTTCTTGGAGAAGAGGAAAGAGAGATACTTGTCCTACGGTCTCAACGAGGACGGGACACCGTCGGCAGACACCCTGGAAGATTTGGGACTGGGATTTGCCATCCAGCCCGTAGAAGAGGCGTTGAATAGGTAGCAGGCACATCTTTGTGTCCGAGTTTATGAAGGCATGCAAGGAAGTGACCTGCACGCAGTGCTTAGAAAAGGTTGATCGAATGTGGTGGTGAGCTATACGCCGCGACGTAGCGCTGAAAGGGGGCACATATGGCGGAGCATGATTGTGTTTATGGCTCTGATTTAGTTGTGGCAATGCTTAAAGAGATGAATATTGAGTATGCTGCTTTTAATCCGGGAGCAAGTTTCAGAGGGTTGCATGATTCGCTTGTCCATTATGGCGGTAATGAAAAAGTGGAGATTATTCAATGTTGTCATGAAGAGATATCGGTTGCACTTGCTCACGGTTATGCTAAGGCGACAGGTAAACCTATGGCTGCCATACTTCATGACGTAGTAGGTTTACAGCACGCAAGTATGGCGATTTTCAATGCTTGGTGCGATAGGGTCCCAATCCTGCTGCTAGGAGGCACCGGACCCATGGATACTACGCACAGAAGGCCAACAATAGACTGGGTCCACACTGCGTTGGTTCAGGGTAATCAAGTTCGTGACTATGTGAAGTGGGATGATCAGCCGCACAGCATACGGAGCGTGCCAAATTCTCTGTTGCGCGGATACCGAACTGCGGTCACTCAGCCGAAGGGGCCTGTGTATGTATGTCTTGATGTGGATATTCAGGAAGACCGAGTGGAAGAGAGCGTCACATTACCGGAGTTTGATGCTTTTGCTCTTCCTACACCACCGGCCCCTGAGCCGCGAGCCCTCCAGCGCATTGCTCGAGAACTTTGCAACGCGCGCTTTCCCGTTGCAATTTCTGACTATGTCGGCCGTAGTAGTGCAGCTGTAGATTCCTTGCGCGTCTTAGCAGAAATGCTATCAATGCCCGTGTTGGATGCAGGCAAATGGCACAGAAGTGTGATCTTTCCCAATACCCATCCATTGGATTTGACGGGAGCTGAAGCAGAGATATCTGCGAAGGCAGACGTAATACTCGCTGTCGAGGTGGATGATCTTTATGGGACTTTGCATAACATATTTGATGTGTCTGGGGGCCAGGACGCCTTCATACCTTCAGAGACCAAAGTGTTCAACATCGGTGTTAAAGATCTGCAGAGTCATAGCTGGGTTGCAACGGAGCAGGAACTGCAGCCCACACAGGCATCACTTGTAGCTGATCCCGGTATTGCTTTGCAGGAGTTGGTTGCTATTTGCAAAGGATTGCTGAAGGAAGTTCCCCGTAATGAAGCGCGGGAAGCAAGAGCAAAAGAGTTTGCTGAAATACATGACAATATTCGAGCAGCATGGTACCAAGAAATGTTGGGATGTGCTAATGATCAACCAATAGCAGTTCCATGGTTAGCAGAGCAGATTTGGCAGGAGATCAAGTCTACTGATTGGGTTATTACGAATGGTACGCTCAAAGGATGGGCAAGAAAGCTTTGGGATTGGGACCAGACGGATTGTTTTCTCGGCGTGAGCGGAGGAGCAGGATTAGGCTACGGCATAGGGGCATCGTTAGGTGTAGCCTTGGCATACAAAGGTACGGGTAAAGTATGTGTTGATTTGCAGGATGATGGCGATTTTCTATTCGCGCCTTCAGCCTTATGGACTGCGGCTCACTATCAACTACCTTTGCTGGTCATTATCAATGATAATGGCACATATTATAATGCGGACAGACATCAATGGCGTGTTGGAAAGGCAAGAGGCAGGGACACTGGGAAGGTGAACGTGGGCACAAGTCTTGCTAGTCCGCGGGTAGACTATTCGATGCTCGCCAGGTCGTTCGGCATATACGCGGAAGGACCCATCACTGACCCCGATAAGATACGACAAAGTATCAGCAGGGCGGTGGAGGTAGTGCAAGAGGAAGGACGTCCTGCTGTTGTAGATGTGGTTACGGCGCCGTATGGAAAGTGATCACATTGGCTGCTGGTGCTTGAGACTAATCTATTAGTTGTTCTAGGATTCGTTCTGATCGAGGCGCTGGCGACACGGTTTGGCCGAGTTCGTTCTGAGGGTGAATGGTTGGAATAACCAGAGGAGGAATTAATGGCAAGGTTCGGTTCTGATCTTATTGTTGATCTACTCAATCGGTATGAGGTGCCCTACGTGGCGATGAATCCAGGGGCGACCCTCCGCGGCATCCATGATTCGATTGTGCAGTATGCGGACAATCGTCCGGAGATCATCGAGTGTCAGCATGAGGAAATAGCTGTGGGGATTGCGCATGGATATGCCAAGGTGACGGGGCGTCCCATGGTTGCGGCTGTACACAACTTGGTTGGCCTACTCCACGGAGCGATGGCGGTATACATGTCATATACGGACCGTGTTCCCATGCTGCTACTGGGTGCATCCGGCCCCATGGCTGTCGGCCGCCGACGGCCCAGAGTGGATTGGGATCATACTGCACTCGTTCAGGGTAATGCGGTACGGGACTATGTTAAGTGGGATGATCAGCCTTTCGATGCGATGGGTCTCCTGCACTCGTTCTCACGCGCCTATCGCATTGCCTGCACTGAGCCCAAAGGGCCTGTCTACCTGTGTTTCGACGTTGCCTTTCAGGAAGACGAACTTGAGACAGACCCAGCCCTCCCGGATCCCAATCGAGGAGGAGTACACACCCCACTGGCGGCCGATCCCGAGGCCCTCGACGCAGTGTGCGATTACCTGTTGGAGGCCACAAGGCCGGTGATTGTGGCCGACCATGTTGGACGTAATCCGGAAGCAGTAACCATTCTTGTTGAGCTTGCCGAGTTGTTTGCGGCCCCGGTGCTGGACCTTAACGGGCGAATGAACTTCCCGAACACGCATCCTCTGTTTCGTATGGACAGGTCAGTTCTGCACGATGCGGACCTGGTTCTTTTCCTGGACGTACGAGACCAGCATGGCACATTATGCGAGGTGGACGATGATAGTCGTCCTACGGGCTGCACGGTGGTAGATTCGGATTGTCATCTGGTTTCGATAGATTTGGGCGAACTGGAAATCAGCAGTTGGTCCAACAGCACTCAGCGTTTCATGGAGATGGACTTGGCCGTGCTCGGAGACACTCTTCTTGCGCTGCCCCAGTTGGTTGCACTCTGCAAGGAGAGGGCGGGCGAAGCTGGGGCTGAATCGAGCATGGCTCGTCGGGAATCGCGCATAGCTGCTCTCTCTGCAGAGCACAGAGAGCAACGAGCGGCTTGGATGGAGGAGGCCCGTGCAGGGGGGGATGCGGTTCCTATGTCTTCGGCCCGCATGGTATTTGAAGTGGGCGAAGTGCTAAAGGGACGGGATTGGGTGCTCACGGCCAACACCGTGAAAGGAAAAGACTGGGCTCGTCGGCTTTGGGATATGGATGAGCCGTATCGACACCCCGGCAAGGCTCTCGGCACGGCAACTCAGATTGGCATAAGTCTGGGAGTGGCCTTAGCATACAAGGGGACCGGGAAGCTTGTAGTCGATCTTCAGCCGGACGGCGACCTTATGTACGACGCCGGTGCTCTGTGGGTTGCGGCTCGACACCGTCTTCCCATGTTAGTAGTTATGCACAATAACAGAGCCTACCACAACAGTTGGCAACACCAAACGGACATGGCTGCAGTCCGGAACCGTGATGGTGAGGGCGCGGAGGTGGGCACGATCATTGATGATCCGGCGCCGGATTTTGCCGGGTTGGCGCGATCGCTGGGATGGTACGCGGAAGGACCGGTTTCGGATCCAGCCGACCTCGGGGGAGCGCTTGAACGTGCGATCGCCGTAATTGAAGAGGAGGGGAGACCCGCTCTCGTGGATGCGGTTACGCTTCCGCGGTAGGTGAGAGACGTAAGGCTCTGTTGGCACTTTTCGAGGATCATGACGGGTTCGCGCGGTGATTGGCTCACGCATTGACGACACGTGCGACGATCGACAGTGTATGCGAAGAGGGAACGACATACCTGTCCTCGGAATACAGGTAGCAAGAGTCGGGTCTTGCGGCAGTGTCGGGACAGAATCGATGGGGAGCCAAACACAAGTTACTGACAGGGGGAAGAGCACTTTCGACCGGCCAAGGGCTAGATGAGGAGAGAAGATCATGAATGATAGGTCAGCTCAGGAAGCCGGCGGTGCGGAGTCACAGTCGGGTATTAGGCGGCCGGTCTGCGCGAATCGGCCGAGAGTAGTGATAATAATGGTCGGCGAACGATCCCGGGGGTTCTGGGCATGAATGATGCGGGTGACAAGGGTCACATGGATGGCATGGGCTTGGCTGGGAAGGTTGCGCTTGCCTGCAACATCCTGGCGGATCAGGGGCAAGGAGATGTGACGCTGGGTCATGTGAGCGCGCGTCTGCTGGCCGAGGGACGTATGCTCATGAAAGGGCGGGGCGTGGGCCTGGAAGAGGTGACGCCGGATGACGTGCTTGAGCTGGATTGGGATGGCCAGGTGCACGGCGGGCCGGGACGGAGGCATTCGGAGTACCCCATCCATTCTGAGATGTACCGGCAGAACCCGGGAGTGGGGTGTGTAGTACATACCCACCCGGTGAACACGATCGCTCTCATAGCCCGTGGCGAAACCATTCGAGCAGTGAGCCACGAGGGTGTGCTGTTTCACGGTGCTCCGGTTTTCGCGGATACCACGGCTCTCATTCTCGATCCGGCGGAGGGCCGCGCTCTAGCCTCTGCCCTGGGGGAGCATAGGGCGGTGCTCATGCGCAACCATGGAGTCGTGGTTGTCGGCGAGACTGTGGAGGAAGCGACCGCGCGGGCCGTGTTTCTTGAGAAGGCGGCCACCATTCAATTGCGTGCGGGGAGAGAGGCGGATCTCATATGGAGTTCTGAGGAAGAGATCGAACTCAAGGCAAGGCAGATATTCGGTCCGGCAAACATGAGCGAGTTCTTTGCGTATTTTGCGCGCCGGCTGTAGGCCTCCGTTGAGTAGTCTCGCGGAATTACCACGGTGATATTGTGAGCGAATCCAGGACGGACGGCTCGGCAGAGGTGAAGCCATATCGGGTGCTTGGAGTGGTGGCTGCAAGCCACTCCGCCACCCATATGCGATCGGCTTTCCTCCCCATGGTCTACCCTTTCGTCATGGCTCAGTTTGGTCTGACCTACTCGGATATTGGGTTGATGACCGGAGCCGGTGCTGCCGTGGGCAACGTCATGCAGGGTGTCTACGGCTTCGCGGTACGGCGATTCTTCCGGCGGACTATCTTCGCTGCGGGGAATATCATGTTGGGGATCAGTGTGTTGCTGATGGCGGCGGCGGGAAGCTTCCCCGTATTCTTCGCCTTCGCCGTGTTGGGTCAGGTGAGCAAGAGCCCGCAGCATCCTGTGGGAGCTTCGCTTATCGCTGATGCCTTCGGTCGCAAGCTCAGGGGAACCGTCCTCGCGCTCGACATAGCAGGGGGAAACTTGGGCACTGTTTTGATTCCCTTGGTGGGAGTGCTGGCGATTGGAGCCTTCGGGTGGCGTCAGTCTCTGGCGGGTGTGGCTTTTGTGCCGGTACTCGTGGGAGTATTGTGTCTGGTGCTTCTGCCTCGAGGGAGCAAAGCGGTGGGGACCAAGGTGGGTGGAGATGGTCTTAGGCTCCACTGGACTCGGGAGTTTTTGGAACCTCTTCGGGACAGGAACATGCTCTTGATCGTACTGGCCGGGATTGCAGGGGCCGGTGGGAGAGGTATCGGGGTGATGATGGTCTATTTCCCGCTGTATCTGCACGAGTCTCTCCACCTGGACGGTCTTGCGTACGGAGGGCTTTACACCGTCATGTTGGTCGGCAGTGTCATTGGACCGCTGGTTATGGGATACGTCTCTGACCGCAAAGAGCGCAAGTTGATATTGATGGCGGCGTATTTGCTCTCAGCGGTGGCGGTCATTGCGCTTGTGCTGGTGGGAGCCAATATCCTGCTTCTTTCCCTCGCGACTGCAGCGATCGGGCTGGTTGTATTTTCTCAGTCTTCACTGATCCGGACACTGGTGGCCGACGTTGTGGAGGTGGGGGAGCGCGAGATGGCCTATGGGGTCTTTTTTGTCGCGCTGTCTCTGGGTGGGGTGGTATGGGCGATTACCATTGGATACTGGATTGACGCTTTCGGTTTCTTGTCCGCCTTCGCCCTGATGGCCGGCTCGTATGTGGCCGCCGCCGCGGCATTGCTTCCCGTCAAGGTCGATAGACCGCATTAGCAACAGAGGAGGCAAGCAAATGACTCTGGTACTACCTGGTGGACACACTTTGATTCCGCATCGGACGGGACTCGTGGTATTTGACGCGCTGGAGCGGGCCCGCAGTTATTTCGAGGAATCGGGCGCTCTTGAGACAATCCAGCGGCTGCTGAGCAACTGCCGGGAGGTAGTCGTTCCAGTGTCCTATGCGCAGGCCGACCACCCAGAAGATGGTCATGACTTCGAACGATGTCACGATGATACCGACTCTGCGTTCCAGGCATGGGATTCAAACCACCTGGCGCTTACTCGCCCAAAGGAGGGTTCGGGTTCGTTTGCGCTGCAGGTGCTTTCGGAGCTGGCACCACTTCCCGGTGATGTGGGAGCTTGGCCTTACCAAGGCCTTGGCGTTTGATGACCACTTCCGGGAGGCCGGGTTCGAGTTGCTCGGGGATGAGAGGTAGCCGGCAGTGTGGAAGATACGTCGCCTGGGGGAAGGGGCAAGATGCCTGGAGCGGAACAGGTGTCTTGGCCACATCACGGTAAGGACCCTTTCCTTAACTCAGTTAACAGCACACGTTCTCTTCCAGAGGGTGGCCGAAAAGAGATTCACCAGAGCATGCCCCTCGTCTATCTGCTGGCTGCTTGACAGTGGGGGCATCATAGTATTCCTGCACCTGTGAGAGGATTGCCCGGTTGCGTCCAAAAAGTTCTGTAAATTACCCTCCAGATGGCGGGGGTTTATTAGACGGTAGTGTGCAGGGACCTCACCTCCTGCGTGGTTTCTCGGGTCTCTTGTGCTTCCCCCATCACCTCAAGAAGCTCCATGTCCAGGTAGCCCTTGCCCCGTTACCCACTCCTCACTCGTCTCCACGGCCAGGGCGGTCACCAGACGTAGGCGGGCCTCCTCGCCGGGGAAGATGCGGGCCACGTTTGTCCGTCTCTTGATCTCCTGCAGCTTCGCTGCGTACGGTCTCCTCCAGAAAGTCGGGCGCATTCAGCAGTGCCTCTTGCACATCGGCACCACGGGACGTAATGTGGTTATTGGCCATCGCTTTCCTCCTTGGTAGTCGGTTCTTATTACCTACCATCATGGAGGGCGGTGGCCACTTTCGTCAAAGAGCGGCCGCGCTACTTACAGAAGATTTTGGACTTGACCCCTGCAAAGGGTATCATTATGATTAGGAGGTTTTCCAGGAGGTGGGATATGAAGTTGCGTACGCAGGGAGCACGTTGGGAGTTATGGGGCAAACAAGTGGCTAAGAGTCTGCCCCACGGTGTGGCCACGGCAGTAAGCGGAATCGTTTTTTTCGCGTTGGCGACCTTGATGATCTGCGGGGTGGTGCTGACTCCGGTTTCCGCCCAGGCGCAGTCGCTGCAAATCACAACTCCCTACCCGGTCATCGGCGTACAGCCCGGAGGGACTTCATCTCTGGACTTGAATCTAGAGAGCTCCGAGGTGGAGCGGGTAGACCTGAAGGTCGTTGCCGCTCCCGAAGGTTGGCTAACGGTCATTCGGGGTGGGGGTTCAGAGATCTCAGCCGTCTACGTCAATCCTCAGGATGAACCCCGTCTGGGTCTGGAGGTTGAAGTACCGGCTACGGCAACCGGCGGTGACTATGAAGTAGTAGTGGAGGCTTCGACGGGGCAGACTTCTGTGCGGTTGCCCATCACGCTGGTGGTGAGCGAGGAAGCGCGCGGTGGGACAACCCTGGAAACGGAGTTTCCCACGCTGAAGGGACCCGCCGATGCCGGTTTCCGTTTTCGCATAGATCTGCGTAATGAATCACCAGAGGAGCAGACATACAATATCTCCGCCACGGGTCCCCAGGGTTGGAAGGTGTCCCTGCTTCCCTCCGGCGCGGAGAAGGAGACCCCCACGGTTACCGTCCAGCCGGATTCCACCCAGAGCCTTAGCTTGGAAGTGGAGCCCCCCATGGATGTCGAGACAGGGGAGTATGAATTCCAAGTGCAGGCGGCCGGCGCCGGCGACAAGGAGACCTTGGATGTGGTTGTGGGGATAACCGGCACGTATGATCTTTCCATTACCAGTCCCCAGGAGCGCCTAAACGCCACGATCAAGGCCGGTGGGACCACTGAAGTGCCGCTGGTAGTTAAGAACAATGGTACGGGTGAAGTGCGGGGGGTGGAGCTCTCAGCCACTCCGCCAACCGACTGGAAAGTGGAGTTCCAGCCGGCTGTAATAGACGCGGTTTCGGGAGGAGAAGAGGTTCCTGTCACTGCCGTCTTCACTCCCGCTGAAGGAGCCCTCGCCGGTGACTACATGGTGACCCTGAAGGCTAGAGGGGATCAGGATGGTGCGAGCGCTGATTTCCGGGTTACTGTGGAGACCTCGACCATGTGGGGATTGGTCGGCGTGATAATCATAGTGGTGGCGCTGGCCGCTCTTGTGCTCGTGTTTCGCCGCTACGGCAGACGCTAATAGGTTCGGCTGGTATGGGACGTGAAGCAGAACAGAGTGTCGTCTCCACCCGGGGCCTGACCAAACGCTACCGCGAGGTGGTGGCTGTGGATGGTTTGGATCTCAGTGTGGATGAGGGTGAGGTTTTCGGCTTCCTGGGTCCGAATGGTGCGGGCAAGACCACCACCATACTCATGCTGCTCGGTCTCACTGAGCCCACCACGGGAAGTGCGGAAGTGGCGGGGCACGACCCAGTGAGGGAGCCGCTGGCCGTGAAGTCGGTAGTCGGTTATCTTCCGGAGAACGTGGGCTTCTATCCGGATCTTACGGGCCGTCAGAATTTGAGCTTCACCGCTCGGCTCAACGGAATACCTAGGCGAGTGGCGGAGGAGCGCATGGATGCGCTCCTCCGCCAAGTGGGTCTGGAGAATGCGGCGGATCGCGCTGCAGGCAAGTATTCCCGTGGTATGCGTCAGCGTTTGGGTATCGCCGACGCCCTAATCAAGGAGCCCAGCATCCTCATCCTGGACGAGCCCACGATCGGCCTGGATCCGGACGGAATACGGGAATTCCTGGAGTTGATACGGGGGTTGAGTAGAGATCGTGGCATTACCGTCATTCTCTCCTCCCATCTACTTCATCAGGTTCAGGAAATCTGTGACCGAGTAGGCATATTGGTGCGCGGGAAGCTCATGGCAGTGGGTCCTGTGGAGACCCTGGGAAGACAGCTGGACGCCGGATCGGATTCGAAGATGGAGATTGGCTTCGGGCCGGAGGTGAACGCTGAAGAAGCGGAGCAGGCGCTTCGTGGACTCCAGGGTGTTCAGGACCTGACCCGGGAAACGGACTACTGGCTAGTGCGAAGCGATGGCGATCTGCGCAGGGAGGCGGTATCGGCTCTGTGGGGCCGAGGGATGGTGCCCGTGCACCTGCGGCTCCGGCATTATGGCCTGAATGAGATATATGTGCACTATTTCCGGGAGGGGGTGGAGCCCCGTGGCTGAAGAGGGCAAGGATAATGGGAGGCGGACCAGAGAGGACGCAGCCCGCACCCGTTCGCCAGGTGGTCTATGGCCGGTAGGTGTGAGACCGGTGCTGCATAAGGAATTGGGTGACCATCTGACCGGACTCCGCTTCGGCATACTTCTGCTGCTCGTGGGGGTGGCTTCTCTGGCCTCCGTCTATTCTTCCGGGCAGGCGCTGCGGGAAGTGGCCTTTCAGGCGGAGGGGGCAAGGAATGTTTTCTTGGCTCTGTTCACGGCTTCCGGGAAGCAGCTTCCCTCTTTCGTGAGCTTCTTGGCCTTTCTGGGACCTCTGTTGGGGATCGCCTTGGGGTTTGATTCCCTGAACAGTGAGCGCTCACAGGGAACGTTGAGCCGTCTGATCTCTCAGCCCATCCACCGGGATGCTGTGTTGGACGGCAAATTCCTGGCAGGGTTGGCCACGATAGCGTTGATGCTTATCGTGCTGATTCTCTTGGTGGCCGGTCTGGGGTTGATAATGGTAGGCGTTCCTCCCTCGTTGGAAGAGGTCTTGCGGTTGATCATCTTTGTGTTGGTCACCGTGCTCTACGTGGGGTTCTGGCTGGCGCTGACGCAGCTCTTCTCTGTGATCTTTCGGCAATCCTCCACTTCGGCTCTGGCTTCCATTGCCGTCTGGCTCTTCTTCACCATCTTCGCCGGTCTGTTGGTGGGATTGGCGGCGGATGCGCTTGCTCCCCTGCCTTCCGCCCCCACAATGGCGGAGTCTGTGCGACACGAGGAAGTGTTGACTTCGCTTGATCGCCTGTCTCCGGTCACGCTGTACAGTGAGTCGACAACGGCGCTCTTGAACCCGAACGTGCGCTCTCTCGGCGTGTTGCTGCCGCAGCAGGTGGAGAGAGCACTGGCCTCGCCGTTGGCCCTGGAGCAGAGTCTGCTCCTTGTCTGGCCGCAGATAGTGGGTCTAATCGCTGGGGTAGTGGTCTTCTTCGCCGTTGGTTATGTACTCTTCATGCGTGAGGAGGTCAGGGCGTGAGGCGCTCTCACGGCTTCCAGTTACGTGAGGGATTCTTGGAATGACTTCGCCGCGGGCCGGCGCAGACGATAGAGGAAGCTGGATCGGACGGGGCGGCTACTTTGTGAACCGCCCCGGGTACACTGGAGACTCATTTGCTTGAGTCCCTCATCTTCGACAAGGCGCTGTTGACAATAGTACATCTCTTCGAACTCCGCCGGGGGGATGTAGCCGGTGTACTCGAGGAGCCGGCGGTTGTTGAACCAATCCACCCACTCCAAGGTGGCGAACTCCACATCTTCGAGGGTCTT
>Ga0209176_10000206_pt1 | contig 14548 bp, 10 predicted proteins | sample NGEPer11B_FD_184511 | JGI IMG/M metagenome (GOLD analysis project Ga0209176, IMG submission 184511) | Arctic peat soil microbial communities from the Barrow Environmental Observatory site, Barrow, Alaska, USA - NGEE Permafrost305-11B... | ecosystem: Environmental > Terrestrial > Soil > Wetlands...
GCCCGCGCAAAGCTGGAGCGCCAGCTCATGGACACCTACAGGCAGAGTGCACCAGGCACGAGCGAAGATGAGGCGAAGGCGGCACTTCCGGAGCTGCTTCACCAGCATCGCCTGGAGCAGATGGACCGGCGCCAGCAAGAGGTTGCCAAGGCCCGCGCCAGCGGAAAGTACACGGCCTGACCATGAGCCGTGTGTGTACCATCTGCTCCCATCCGGAGCGGTCCGAGATCGACACGGCACTCGTGGAGCGGTCCGGTTCCATCCGGGACATTGCGGGACGCTACAACGTGTCCCGCACATCGCTTCACCGGCACCGATCAGAGCACCTTCCCGGGCATCTGGTGAAGGCCACCGAAGCGGACGCGGTCGCCGACGCGGACGACCTGCTCGGACAGGTGCAGAGCTTGCGCGCGAAGTCGCTGGAGCTGCTCGCCAAGGCTGAGGCGGCCGGCGACTACCGGACCGCGCTCGCCGGTGTACGCGAAGCCCGCGCCTGTATCGAGCTGCTGCTCGAAGTGGAGGGCGAGCTTGACCGGCGTGGCGTCGTCAACATCGTGCTGTCGCCGCAATGGGTCCAACTCCGGAACCGTCATCATCTCCGCCCTGCAAGGGCACCCAGAGGCCCGCGAGAGCGTCACCACGGCGCTTCAGGCGGTAGACGGGGGCTCACCATGACCGCGACGCTCGCGGACGACCTGCTCGCCGCTATCGACCCGGTGATGTTTGCCGAGCGGGCGGGCATTGTGCCGGATGCCTGGCAAGCGGATGTCCTGCGATCACCGGCAAGGCGGCTGCTGCTCAACTGCTCACGGCAATCAGGCAAGAGCACCACCACGGCGCTGCTCGCGCTTCACACGGCAACGTACGACGCCAACGCACTGATTCTGCTCTTGAGCCCGTCCCTACGCCAAAGCGCCGAGCTCTTCCGGACGGTGGCCGGACTCTACACGGCAACAGGGGCACAGATGCCAAGCACTGCCGAGAGCCGGCTCCGGCTGGAGCTGGAGAACGAAAGCCGCATCATCTCATTACCCGCATCCGAAGCGACGATTAGGGGCTTCGCGGGGGTGAGCCTGCTCGTCATTGACGAAGCCGCGCGGGTGAGTGACGACCTGTACGCATCGGTTAGGCCAATGCTCGCCACGTCCAACGGTCGGCTGATTGCCTTGTCCACGCCCTTCGGCAAACGGGGATGGTGGTCCGATGCCTGGCATTCGTCCCACGACTGGCACCGAACGCACATCACCGCCGAGCAGTGTCCGCGCATCACGTCGCAGTTTCTCGCCGAGGAACGCGAGCAGCTCGGCGAGTGGTGGTACCGGCAAGAGTACTTCGGCGAGTTCATGGACGCGGAGACGAGTGTGTTCAGTAGTGACGACATCGACCGCATGTTTAGCAGGGAGATCGAAACATGGAGTCTGTGATAGTGCTCACAATCGGCGTGGACCTTGGCCAGCGCCGCGACCCGACCGCCATCGCGGTGCTGGAGCTGACCGGCTCCGCGCCGTCATCCACGTACGAGACTCGGCACCTGGAGCGTTTGCCGCTCGGCACAAAATACCCGGCCGTGGCGGCGCGTGTCGCCGAGGTGCAACGCAATGCCGCTCAGGCGGCACGGCAAGGGCACTTCGACCGGACGGGCATCGCTGTCTCGGACGTGGCGCTCCAGACGTTCATTGACGCGACGGGAGCGGTGCCGGCGCTCGATATGTTCCGCGAGCGCGGGATTGACTGTACGCCCTGCTTCTTCACACACGGCGACCGCCGTACCACGAAGCGCGGAACCGTCACCATCGGCAAGGCGTGGCTCGTCAACCGGCTGCAAGCCCTGGCCCAGTCCGACCGGCTCCGCCTGCCGCCTGGCCATCCAGAAGCAACCGCGATGATCCGGGAATTGCAGGACTACGAAATCAAGGTCGATCAAAACGCGAACGACCGCTATGGCGCGTTCAAGGTTGGCACCCATGACGACCTGGTGACGGCGGTGGGGCTGGCGGCACAAGACGAAGGCTTCGGCTACAGCGAGCTCGACGACTACGCACGCCGCCTGTTCGGATAGCGCCTGGCGCGGGGCGAAATGACGCCGAAGGGAAGCAAAAGGGAAGCATTTCATGTCAGGCACACGACCGGGCACCTTCGCTGGTGCCCGGTTTCGTTGCTATAGGCGGGAATCTGTGGAGCGGGAGACCGGACTCGAACCGGCGACAATCTGCTTGGAAGGCAGACACTCTACCAACTGAGTTACTCCCGCAATGGTAATGTTTCCTGATCTTCCCGGTCGGGGTGAGAGGACTCGAACCTCCGACCTCAGCGTCCCAAACGCCGCGCGCTACCGACTGCGCCACACCCCGAGGTTCAGCCCAAGGCGGTGGACCTCCGGCGAGGAAGTATAGGAGTTCCTTCCACGCCTCGTCAACTGCTTGTGGGAATAAGATGGGGCGTCGATTCTAACTGCCGCATCCGTCACGCGGTGACTGCCTGTCACGCATCGGCGGGGGGCATCGCCGGTCGGCACGATACGGGTTCGATGTGGCGGCGCTGATGGCGCTGTGGCGGGCGGCTGGTGACGTGCCCGATAGGCGAGCTGCTGACAGGCGTGGGAGCAGTAGTGCTGTCTCGGGTCTACCGTCTCGACAGGCTCGCCACAGCCGCTACAGCGACGCTGCTGAGGCATCTCAGGCGGCACTGGCGCATCCTGTACCAACGCGGCAAGAAATCGACGGGGGTCGCCGGTGTCGAGAAAGCGACAACATCAGTATACCGTGACTCGAACACCTGTTCGCATCAGCCGCCAGTGCCGTCACCAGCGGGTATTGCCGGCGTTCCCCCCGAAATCGGTGTCGCGGAGATCGAATCAAGCCGGCGCTGAGCCTGCTCCGCGATGAACGAATCCGGATTCAAAGCGATGACTTTCTCCAGGAGCGACATCGCTTCCTCGGTTCGTGGCGGGCTCCACGCAAAGTACAGTTCGGCGAGGTAGTACATCGCCTCCTGACTTTCGGGCTCCAGTTCCAACGCTCGTTGAAACTGAAGCTCTGCGTCCTGCTGAAGGTCACCGTCTGCCAGGGACCTGGCGAAATCGAGTCGCACCGAGGGGTCGTCTGGCGCGAGGTCAACTGCTTGCTCATAGTATGGAATGGCCTCGTCGAGCCTTCCCGAATTCCCCAAGATGTTGGCGAGCAGGAGAATCGCATCGATATCTTCGGGATTGCCCTCCACGACTTCCATCTGCTCCGCGATCAGCTCCTCATTTGGATTCGGCAAGTTCTCCGATGCTATATCCGCCCGCCACTCGGTCACAACTTGGTTGAAGGAATATTGGCTGGAACTGTGGAGTACGACGGTGCTGATTTCGCCTGATGCATTTGGATAGGTCAGCACAAGGTCATCACCGTGTTTGGTTCCTGTCATGGTGATCTGACCACTAACCCAGTTTCCCAACACGAGTGTGACGGATGGACCTGAGGCAGTGCCTTCTATGTTGAAGGTTCGACTCGTGAGTAGGCTAGCGGACTGGGGCTCGGTATTGGGTTCGACAATCACTGCATAGCCGCTGACCATAGAGGCAGATTGTGTGAGGCTCAGATAGACAAGCTGTGTCGGTCGTGCGTCGAGGACATAGGTGCCCGTGAGGGTGCCAGAAGCCGGGCTATTCTGCGCAACGGTCGGCGCTGCGGTGAGTAGCAATGCAAAAACCGCAGCGAACCAGATGACCTTGATGCTCATGAGCATAACGAACCTCTCCATTCAGGGGCATCATACACGTCATTGCACTCGCCCTATATCGTGTTTGCTGTGAAATGCTATCTCCGATCAGTCAGCGCCTTTGTTCCCTAAATCCGTGAGCACAGCCCAATGCCGCCGGGGGGCACCTTCATTCCACGGCGCACGAACGATCAATACCCCTTGGTAAGGCCGGTCGCGTCTGCCATTTCGAGAAGCGAAACGTCCTGAAGCGTAGGCAGAATCTCGCCGGTAAAATATTCGGCATCCTAACTCTCGGAATTACCCTGTATTTGCATCGTGATGGTTCGCGTTGCGACGCCCGCGAGCCTTGCCCGCGTTTCCACCATGAGCAGGATCGGTTCCCGCTGCCCGCCGTCTGGCAAGTGCTGCCGGTCCGGCAAACGCAAACGCGGTTCCGTGTTCCTTGCGAATATCCGGCAAGCATTCATCACAATATCGGCGTGCCGCATCTTCGAGGATCGTTCCACAGGCGAAACACGCTGCCTGAACCTGTGGTAGCGGTGATTCGGTTTTTCGTTCATTCCGTCTCACCTTCGCACGACCGGCGCTGCGGTTCGATTGTGTGAGTGGGGTTGGCAATTTGCGGTTCGCTGCGCTGGATTGCGGCTGTACATCGGCATGCATCAATGCCTGTGCAATCCCTTCGACAATCGACCCGAGTTCCGCTGCCCACCGTGGCGCGTTTTCCGCAAGCATCCGGGTGACTTGTGGCATCAACCGTCACGACACTCGAAAAAAGTCGCCGGTTCCGAACAGTCGATTTCGCAGTAATTCCAGTACGAATGCATCGACGTTCGGTCGGATCGCTTCCATGACATCGCAGGCAAATGAATCGCGGTTCTTCTTTCGGCATGGACGATCCCCAATCCCGGATCGAGGCCAACGGCAAGCAAGGCGATACGGGTTTCTGCTTCCAAGATCGCATAGAAATAGTTGAGGATCGCGTTTGCCAGATTCGATGCCGTCCGGAGTGAGCTGGTCCGTGGTGACGTTCGCCTACCAAACGTATGCAAATGCTCAGGAATCCGGGCAACCGCATTGCGGGCAAATTCACCGGCAACGGTGTCCACACTGCCCAGTAGGCCGCCTCTGCTTGAGCTTCAAGTATCCGGAGCTGATTGGCAGTCGCCACCGTTATCAGATCGTCCCGAAATCGCCGCGTTTGCGCTGCGCCAGAGGGTTACGTTCGGATCTCAGTTCCCCACGTATCGATACACCTTTGTCGAGCCACTCTGGAATGCGAGTTCCAGTGAGATGCCTTCCATGTCCTCGAAAACGGCTATCCCCTGGTCAAGGTTGAAATGATCATACCTGCTCGTTTGATCCATAGGGACGCAATTGTTTCCATCGACCACTGGGTAGTTGCGCTCCAGCTGGCCCACAACGATGTATTGAACATCGTACCTGTTGAGAATTTCCAGTTTGGTGTCGACGTCTGTCGTGCCGTAAAGCGTTCGGAGATCCTCTTCACGCTGAGGTAACACGGCTGGATTTCGCTGCTGCATTTCGTGCCGCTGCCAACCCAGCACGGACGGCAGACCCGTGCCGATGGAAATGCGCGAACCGTTGCATCGATATGGCCCAAACGACGCCTCGGCGATCACCGGGGTGCCTTCGACCTCCTGATTGAACCAGTCGATCACGTCGCGGTCCTCATCGAACGAGACAACGGTGCCGTCGGACATTTGCACGGCGCCATAGTCCATCCACGCATAGGCGTTCAGCGTGAACCCTCCTTCTCGATTCGGGAATCGCGTTTCCAGCCGGATAGCTGTTGCGGTGATGGGATAGACGGATGACAGCAGGATCACGACCGCAAGAACAACAATGGCCACGCTGCCCCACTCCTGCTGGCGGGACTGGGACCACCTGGCATTGCCCCGAGAGGAGAACCGGTGGCGGTACCTGCTCAATGCGAGTGGCGCCAAGGCGCCGATCGCGGCTCCGCCAGCGATTCCGAACAGAATCCATATCTGATTGTAGAACTTGAACACGGTGTTCATGCGATAGAACGGTTGAGATGCCAGATCGTCCACAAGGAAGACGATCTCCAGGCCGGCCCCGACGAAGCTCGCGGCGGCAATCATCGCCGCGAGAAATCGCAACCCGGAATTGTGGGCAAGGAGCCAGACGCCCGTGGCCGAGCTGGCCATCGCAAGATAGAGCCCCATTACCTCCCGGTCAGTGACAACCGCACCGATGGTGGCGATCGTTCCTATGCCTGTGATCGCCATGAGGGTCCAGTGAGGCAGCGAGAAATCCAGCCGTCGCGTTTCTCGAGCGATAGTGAACAATCCGGTAAGCCAGATCGCCGCGACAATGACGACGGTCAGGTCATCGAGATACGGTACGAGGGATGGTCGCAGATCGACGCACGCCCATCGGATCAGGAGCACCGAGGTGAGCAGCAGGAACGTTTCGACTGGTGGCAACATTTGCCGGCCGCGCGCAACGAACGCCATCAGCACCGGCATCGATACGGTGAGTATCAGTATCGGCCCACCAAGATGGGATTCGAGATCCAGAACTGACGTTTGCGACCTGACGGTATCGATCGAGCCGAATAACGCTTCGTAATGCATCAGGAAGGGGAGCAAGATGATGAACGCGATGACACCGATGGTCCCGATGGTGGCCAGGATCGCGGCCAGTCTGGATCTCGCTCCACGCGTTGCTGTTGTGCCACTAACCACGCTGACGCCGATCAGTGCTGAGTACACCGGAAGATCCCAGGCATTCGTGGGATACAGGGTGCCAATCGCGAAACCGGCCACGACGATTCTCGCAAGCGATGAACGAGACATAAGCGTCGATCGTGATATCCCGTCGAATGCGAGTGTTGCGGCAATACCGATACACAACACGGTGATGGGTAGCGCGACCACGTGAGGATGAAGATCGGCGTAGAGTCCTGTGAAGTAGGGGAACTCCGTTATCGCGTATTCGATCGCGCGACTTGGTTGAAAGACCCAGTAGTCGAATCGGTTGCCAACGACGCTATCATCCTGAAGTGACGCCACCAGCTGGCCCACGGCTCGCATGTTGCCAGCGAAGGAGACCAGCAGCACCGCAAGGATTCCGCTCCAGATCGGGTTGCTCTTGCCACGGGACAGCTTGCTTCCGATTGCTGAGCCGGTGCTGAAGGCGGTGGAGGCGAGAAAGGCAATGAACGTGGGCTGGGCCAGATTGAACGCGTATTCGATTGGTATGCCGGTAAGCTTGATCAACCAGGCTGTGAGATAGAAGCCATAGTAGTAGTAATTGATGAACCCGCCAGCGTACCAGGGGTCGACAGGAGGGAACGTCGCGCTCCGCAGGATGGCGTTGATCTGCGCGAATTCCATCGGCTTTTCGCCGCCCCAGATCGGATGCCACGAATCGGGGTTGATCATCCTGAAGAGCAAGAAGAGTCCAAATGTCAGCCAGAACACCATCTCCGCGGAGAGCAATAGCCGCCGTCGCGATTGTCGATGAATGTCGCTACGGAGATTTGTTGGCAACCACAGCCAGGCTGCCAGGGCGAACAGCGCGAGCGACAACACAACCCACTGCGCCCGAAACTGCATTAATCCCACACTGGAGAGCCACCAGTTCACGGTGGCTGGTAGCAGCGCGCCGATCAGGCGGCTGTATCCCCAGCCTCGGTCCGGAAAATTCCGAAAAACCGTGCGCGCGATCGGCAGTGCCGCAAACTGAAGCGCCATCAGCATCAGCACCCAGGCTATCGCCGCTCCCCATGATGATCCAGTGATGGATTCGCTCCACCGGGCGTCACCCACGGCCGGGCGCTCGGAAACCGGCTCTTCGAATGTGAGTGGCTCGGTATCGGGTGAGCGCGTGGGCTGTGTCTGCATGAACGCCGCGAAACCATTGAGCAGCATAAACTCATCGAACGGAACAAGCTCCGATTTCTCGTAGACCGTTACTGCCGGGTGGTCGTAATTTAGATACGCCTCGTCGCCATCCTGATCGGGAAATGTCATGCCAAAAAGCGTGGGTGACGACGAGAATTGTGCCACTCGATCGAATCCGAGCGAGCCTTCGTCCAGCAATTCGTAAAGGCGATCCGGGACGGCGTATCGCCAGGGATTCTGATCGATGGCGCTCTGGACGCGGTTCGAGGCCAGGACGTAGTAGTCCGTCTCGCTCAGGAGATCGTACGTCGCTGAAAGCACCGAAGCATCTGAGGCCCGCTCCAGCGCGGTCGCCAGTACGGTTAAATGCGAGGGTTGCAGCGCTCCGTCGAGGGCGATCACACGCGAAAGCGCGCTGACCGTCCTGGAAAGCTCATTGCTGGTGGTCATGGCGGCGCTGGACGTGATCAAGGATGACTGGAATCGCGCGACCGATACCGGGTCGATGGATTCAAGGTCAAGGCTTGACAAGCCTCGCAGGCCGTCCGCCACCTTCTGGACGTCTCCGGATCGCAGTGTCGCGCTCAACGTATCCCCGTCCGGGAGATAGGTTAGCGACGGCGCCAGACGGATGAGATCGCCAAGCGTTGGCCGGTACTGAAAGTGGTTGATGCTTGCGTCATCGATCCGGCGCATGTCAGTCGACCAACCAACACCGACGGTGAGCGGCAACCGGTCGTCCCAAATCTCGCTGGATGTGGTGGAACCTGGCGGTAGATTTTCGTACATCCAGACGGACGCGCCGATTCGACTGTGTTCGCGGCTCGTGACCGACGAAAATGCTGCTCCGTACCCCGTGCTGAGCAGTGTCATGGTCACAGCAACTCCGAGCGCGACCAGGAGCCTTTGTCGTGCCGCCAGAGCGACAACGAGTGCCGCGATTGCCATCCCGGCCGTCACCGCGAGCGCGGGCGCCATTGGAAGGAGGTAGCGCAGAAACTTGGTTTCCGGAAAGAGGATGACGGCGAGATAGCCTATCATCCATGCGATGAGCACCATGGCCGCCGCCGAGTGACGTCGAATCGCCAACCAGGCCAACAGTATTGCGCCGGCCATTCCCAACAAGATGGCTACCGGTCCCAGGCCAAAGCGGATGGACTGTCCGAATTGATAGGAAAATGGAATCGTGTTGACATATTGCTGAGTGAACGGTGCGTCAATGACTCCCGACTGAATATTCGCCTGCATGCGAAATGCATCAAGGTAGATTCGAGGTTCGACAAAGGCAAACGGCTCTCCGATGAAAAACGTTGACATGAAGGCGATCAGGGTGGCGCTACCCCTGACGGCGAACTGTTGGAGCGCGCCAGTCGTGCCATAACCACGGTCCGCATCCTTGAAGGACGCCAGCACCAGTGTCAGGAGGATGATTCCGATGAATGGCAGGGCAGAGCTCTTCGATGCCATGGCCAGCCCGAACCAAACCCCGGCAAGTCCAAAGTTGCGAAGTGATGGGTTGTCCGTTGCCCGGATGCAGGTGTAGATACCCGCGGTCAGGAAGAATGTGAGCCAGGTGTCGACAGTAAAAAAGTGACTCAGCTGGATCGCGATCGGCAGAAACGCGTAGACCGTGCCCGCAAGGAGCCCCGCAACTCGACCAGCGAGCGCTGCGCCGATCAGGAATACGATCAGGATCGTGGCCGTGTCCAGCAGGACCGAGATTCCACGGCCAATGTACTGGACACGAGATACGCCATCCCAATCTTCTCCGGTAATGTGCTCACCGATCTTGCCGGCGATGTCGACGGTATAGACTGGAAGCGTGCCATAGGCGAAACCGCGCACCGACCCGTCGTCGCGTCGAGGACGAGGATTGATCGGACTCTGCTCCGGGTCGAGCCAGGTCAAGGACGGTGGCCAGGAAAAGTCGATACGTCCGGCGACGACATCAATCACGATGTGTCGTTCATCGGGATGCATGTATCTGCCGTCATCCCAATCAACTCCAACCAACCGGATGGCAAATCCCAGCACGATGATACAAATCAGCGCCGCGAATGTTCTCGACATCGTGGCAGATCGAACAGGACGAATTGTGGAATGCACCAAATCTCCCTCTGATCGGCCAGAGCGAATAGAACAAAAGCAACGGTACCACTTCGGAACACACAGGAGAATGGGATGAGCAGTCGTATCGTGTTCATGGGCACTCCGGACTTTGCTGTGCCAACACTTCGGGTGCTTTCGGAACGAATACCTCGACAGCACCTGCTGGTGGTGACCCAGCCGGATCGCGCCTCTGGACGCGGCCGCCGCCTTCAGGCACCGCCGGTGAAACAGCATGCGGTGGACTATGGACTCGACGTGGTTCAGGTCGAGACATTGAAGGATTCATCGATCAGGGAGAGGATCACCACATTCCAGCCCGACCTGATTATCGTCGCGGCGTTCGGTCTAGTGCTGTCAAGGTGGGTGCTTGAGCTACCCACTTATGGTTGCATCAATCTCCATGCGTCCTTGCTGCCGAGATTCCGCGGTGCGAGTCCCATACCCGCGGCGATCGCCTGTGGTGATGAAACGACAGGTGTCGCGATCATGCAGATGGAACGTGGGTTGGATACTGGCGGGATTTACGCGACGCACGACGAGATCATACGCGCGAGTGACACAACCGCTACGCTGACCGCACGGCTGGCGGAGACCTCTGGCGGGCTGCTGAAAGATCAGTTGCGTGATCTCTCGCGAGGTGCGGTCACTCCAGTGCCGCAACTCGGTAAAATTGTCGAGACCCGGAAGATCGTGAAGGCGCACGGTTCGATCGACTGGGCCTGGAGTGCCGAAAGGGTCGAGCGTCATGTGCGGGCCATGTGGCCGTGGCCGCGAGCGTGGACTGTGAGCGGGGACGGCAACACGGTGCAGGTCCATAAGGCGTCGGTGGAGGCGAACGCCGCGAATGAGCAGCCGGGAGTCGTCCTGCACGCTGAAGACAGAATCCTCGTGGCAACAGGCGACAGGTGGCTGAGACTCGACACGATTCAGCTTCCGGGAAAGCAGGCTCAACCATCGCGGAATCTGTTACAGCACCCTGCATTCTCGGCTGGAGCAAGGTTTGACCGGGGGGAGAATTTCGAGCGGCCCGACCCATGGATTGTGGAAACGGGTCACACGAACTGATTGCAAAGATGTCCAAATCACTCATCTCCCGATTTCGACGTCCCGGCACTCAGGTATCTCCATCGAGTGACGGGATCAGTCACCGCACGAGCCCACGTTGCCACCAGGTTAAGCGATAGGGCGGTGAACAGGATCGCCAGGCCGGGAAACGTCACAAGCCACCAGGCAGTGGTTACGTAGGCGCGGCCCTGCGCCAGCATTAGCCCCCATGACGACTGTGGTGGTCGAATGCCGAGCCCCAGGAAGCTGAGGGAGGCTTCGGTGAGCATCATCGTCGCGACTTCGAGCGTCACGAGCACGATGATGGGCGAAAGCAGGTTCGGCAGAATGTGCCTGACCAGAATCCGTCGATCAGAGCACCCAATTGTTCGCGCCGCGTCGACGAACACTTCTTCCCGGTGTGACAAGACCAGGCTACGGGTAACACGAGCGAATACCATCCATCTCGTCACTGACAATACAAGGATGATCTTCCAGACTCCGGGTCCGAGCGCGTAGAGTACGAGGAGCGCTGTCAGGAGAGAAGGAAATCCCATGAGCGTGTCGACCGCGCGCATGATGATGTCGTCGACGATCCCACGGTAGTACCCGGCGATGAGTCCAACCAGAACCCCGAAAATACCGGAAAAGATAGCCCCGGCAAACCCCACCGCGAGCGAGATCCGGGCCCCATGGATCAGCCGGCTCACGAGATCCCTGCCAAGCTGGTCAGTTCCCAGCACATGAGGAATGACGGCTTCGCTTCCCCCCTCGGTCATGGGGGGCTGGTTGCGAAGCATCAGGCTTTGCTCTTCGGGATCAAATGGGGCGACGAGCGGCGCAAAGATGGCAGCGAGTGCGAGCAGGAAGAGGAATACGCACGCCGCGAGCGTCACCTTGTCATGCCAAAGCGCGCCAGCATACACGCGAAATGCCGATTGCCGAGCCCGCTTGTTCAGGGTTTCGGGTTTTGCCGAGGCTGGATCGCCTGGTAAGAGCTTCCCGGCCGAGCTCACGTGTATCGCACCCGCGGATCGATCAGGGAATAGGTCAGATCAATGAGGAGGTTCATGGTGACGATCATGACCGCGATCGCCATCACCGATGCTTCGATCACAGGCAGATCCCGTTTCTCGATCGCCTCGATCAACAGCACCCCGACGCCGGGCCAACCGAATAATGTCTCGATTACCACTGCGCCGTTCAGCATCACTGACGCTTCATCTCCCGCCAGTGTGAGAACGGGGATTGCCGCATTCTTGAGCGTGTGGGAGAAAATGACGACGCGCTGCTTGAGGCCCTTGGCGCGCGCGGTCGTTACGTACGCCTTGGACATCTCGTCCAACATGGCGCTCCGCACCACCTGGCTGAGTCGACCGATTGGTCGGACCGCAAGCGCCAGGGCAGGCAGTATGACGTACCGTGGGCCACCGAATCCTGAAGTTGGCAGCCAGCCGAGTTGGACCGCGAACAGCAGGATCAGCATCAACCCGAGCCAGAAGTCCGCGACCGAAACGCCAGTGAGTGACACGACCGTCACGATCCTGTCGGTGATGGAGCGTGGCTTGACAGCCGAAACGATTCCAAGGATGACGGCAAGTGGAACGGCGATAAGCAGTGTCACACCCGCCAGGTAGAGGGTTGCCGGAATGCGATCAATGACGATTGGCAGGGCTGGTACCCGTTGCCAAAGCGATTCGCCGAAGTCTCCTCGGAGGATGTCACCCATGTACCTCGTGAACTGGACCCGGAGCGGATCGTCCAGGTTCAGTGATTCGCGCAAGGCCTGGACTTGCTCATCGGTGGCCTCGGGACGGAGCATAAGGCTGGCGGGATCGCCAAGCATGTGCGTCACAAAAAAGACCACGATGATCAGGCCAAGCAAGATGACAATGGAGTGGCCGAGCCGTCGGATCAGGTACCGGGCGATGACGGACCTTCCTTTCACCATCACAACCATGAAATGCGCGGCTAAACGGAGGAGTTTGACGCCTCTGCCAAACCGCGCGAGAACAGCATCGCAATGCCGGATGCTATGTGAAGCTCATTTCCTTCAGGAGAATGAATCCGTCCAGGCGCGCTTCCCATACAAGGTTGGCGGCAAGGCCATAGTTCAGCGGCATGTGGATGATGGGGACGGCACCATAATCCTCATAGTACATGCGAGTGATTTCCTCGAAAGCTTCCTGTCGCGCCTCGCCGGTGAGTGGGGCCGCCGCGTTGAATGCCTCGTCAAGCTCCGGGTCGCAATAGGTGGACGATCCGCCTTCGCAACTATAATAGGCTTGCACCGTGCTGCTGACATCCATGATCTCGTTACCGTGTGGATTGGTCCCGATCCAGCCACGATCCTCCGGCACATCATTATAGTTGACGTCGTACTGCTCGTTATACAGTGCGATCTCGATCACCTCGCTGTGGGCATTGAGACCGATCTCATTGAGCTGGTTGGCGACGTATTCGGCGAACTCCGCGTTGCGGACATAGATACCCTCGCGGGTGGCGACAGTGATCGGCATGTCGATCGGCACACCATCCGCCGCCGCTTCCTCCACGAGTTGTGTGGCTTGCTCCATATCGAACGGATAGGGATCAAGTTCCGCGTTGTACCCTGTTGCGGAGGGACCTACGAGCTGTGATGCGGGTTCCCCGCCTCCAAAGAGCTGCTCCGCGACCGCCTCCTTGTTGATGGACAGGCCGATGGCCTTGCGTATCCGGATGTCACTCATCACCGGATGCATGGTGTCCAGGCGCAAGAATATCGTTTCGACGCTGGAGGATGTAATGCACTGCGGGGTGGTTTCGCAATCCTCCGGGGAAAGGAACCGCGCAAACTGCGCTTCCTCAGCGACGACCATGGCGGCCCGAACGGCAGACTCGGCGCGGAACACCCACTCCGCCTCCTGGATCGAGATCTGGCCGAGCGCGTCGTCCGCGGTGTGTCCCCACCAGTCCGGGTTGGCCACCGCCCGCATATACTGACCCCGGTTCCATTCCTGGAAGATGTATGGACCGGTGCCGATCGGATTATCCGGCAGCGTTTCCGGCGCTTCCGTCACCTGTTGCATGCTGGGAAGCGGGGAGAAGTAAAGCCGGGAAGGAAGGATTGGATCGGGCGCTTCAGTCACCACATCGACGGTGTACTCGTCGATAGCTGTCGCGTTCATGTCAGGCCCGACGTATTGGTAAATCTGGAAGTTGTTTTCAGGTGACCAGGTGTAGTTGATGCCGAAGGCGGCTACGTCGGCGTTGAACGCTTCTCCATTGTGGAACGTCACGCCTTCGCGGAGATGGAATCGCCAGGTGACGTCATTGGTCTGTTCCCAACTTGTAGCGAGCTCGCCTACCAGTTCGTTCGTCTCCGGATCCCGGTTGAGCAGCGCTTCCTGCACATTGCGCAGGATCGGATGGCCGTCAGTGCTGTAGGAACGCCAGTTTTCGAGCGAGTCAGGCTCGACGCTCATGGAGAGCACGATCTTGCCACTCGGCTCGGCACCCTGCGCCCCCGCGCTCGCCGGGCCGCCAATGACAAGTCCCGCCGCCGGAATGGCGACTCCGATTGCCGCGGCCCGCCTCACAAGCTCGCGCCGTGAGTAGCCGTGTTGCCTCGCCTCGCGCAGGAGCGCTTCTACACGTTGAATGTCGGATCGGACCATGTCTGAACTCCTTTTCCACGTTGGCCGGCGCGGTACTCATGGCCCAGGTCGGGTGCTGTACCGCTCGGCTTCGTCGCCGTCTGTCCGTCGCCGTATTGGTGACGATATGCACATCAAACAGCATACGGAACACAGTGT
>Ga0209176_10000208_pt1 | contig 14494 bp, 15 predicted proteins | sample NGEPer11B_FD_184511 | JGI IMG/M metagenome (GOLD analysis project Ga0209176, IMG submission 184511) | Arctic peat soil microbial communities from the Barrow Environmental Observatory site, Barrow, Alaska, USA - NGEE Permafrost305-11B... | ecosystem: Environmental > Terrestrial > Soil > Wetlands...
GGTCCTTCGTATGTGTGGTTGTCCACCCACCTGAAAGCCGACCTCGCCGCAGGAGGTAATCCGGCCATCCAGACTTCTGGCGAGCCTACTCCAGTCATTCATGAGACCAAGTATAGACCGCTGGGCCCCTGCATCAGAACCCAATTGGCCAGATTATGGATCCCCGCGCAATGGAGCAGGTTGTGGATCTCCTGCGGAGGAAGGCTAGCGATCTCCGTAGCCAACCTCCCCCAGGCTCTCCGCGATCTCATCCAATATAGCGGGGTCATCAATAGTTGAGGGGACCTTGTAATCCCGCACCGATGACGGCGCACTCAGCCACACACTGGTGCCCGGATATGACCTCCTCCATCCCTCCTGTCGATAGCCGGTGGCCCGCCACATTGATGACATCATCAACCCGGCCCATGATGAATACGTAACCGTTTTCATCAATGTATCCGCCGTCCCCGGTGAAGTAGTAACCCGGGAAGGCGCTCAAGTATGATTCCACGAAGCCATCGTCATTATTCCAGAGCGTGGGAAGACACCCTGGGGGCAGGGGAGTCTTCAGCGTCACAATGCCCTCGTGACCTCGGCCCAGATCCTTGCCATCAGGGGCCAGGATGCGGATTTGAACGTGTTCGTCACCGGGCTGTCATAGACGAGGGCCGCCTGATCCGCCCGTCCGTTCTCAACATGGTAATCCAAGGCGTTGTAGCACGTGTTCATCCGTCCACCGACGAACCAGCGGAAAAAGGGCTCATTGGATCCATCCAACACCTTCTCCCAGGGTTTGTCCCATTGGATGTCTTCTGCAGCGTCTCCCCAGAAACCGGGCGGACCTGCACATCTGTCGCCGGTATGCTGCTACGACTAAGCGGTTTGCTGCGAGTGTCAGATGGTGTCGGGAGATTCCCTGCCAGGGTCCCCCTCGTCTCCAGAGTCTTCAGAACCCCCGTGCCAAGTTTCAGAAGCAGAACGAAGCTCCCCGGCCAAGGACGGAACAACTTTGCCTCTAACTCTGACATATCGGCCTCGGTACTTGACCTCTACAGCCCCCCTTTCCCTGACTCGAGAGAGAAGTTGCCCCTCCGTGTAGGGGATCATGACGTCCACTTCCTCCCAGAGTTGCTTGAGGGCGTCACTTATGGCTCCACGAAGATCCTCCAAACCTTGCCCCGAAGCCGCAGAAACACGAACCGCATCTCTCAACTCTCCCGAGATACTCGTACCGGAGCGGTTAACAAGGTCCTGCTTGTTGGAGACCAGCACCCTGGGGCTGTGACCCGCTCCCAATTGATCCAGGACTTCATTCACCGTCCCAACATGTGTTCCCGCCCCAGGATCTGACGCGTCCACAACGATCAGTAGGAGATCGGCGCGCACCACCTCTTCCAGGGTGGCCTGGAAGGCGTCTACCAGGTGATGCGGCAGCTTGCGGATAAAGCCCACAGTGTCACTCACGATGACTTCCTGGCCCTTCCCTAATTCCACTCTACGGCTAGTAGGGTCCAGCGTGGCAAAGAGCTTGTCCCTAACCGCAACCACCTCTTCTCCCACCAGCGCATTCAGGAGACTAGACTTCCCCGCGTTCGTATAGCCGACAATGGCTACCGTTGGAAGTGAGCGCTGGGTACGCGCGCGGGCGGCCGTCTCCCTCCGTTGCCTGACAGCCTCCACTCTCCCCCTCATGTCCTTAATGCGACCACGGATGATCCGGCGGTCGGTCTCCAGCTGGGTCTCGCCTGGGCCCCGCGTCCCTATCCCACCACCGGTCCGCGATAGGTGCGTCCAGAGACGAGTCAGGCGGGGAAGTTGATACTCCAGCTGCGCAAGTTCCACCTGTAGGCGTCCCTCATGAGTCTTCGCGCGTTGAGCGAAGATGTCCAAGATCAAGCCGCTGCGATCCAGCACCTTTACGTCCAAAAGATCTTCCAGTGTCCTCTGCTGCTTGGGGGTAAGATCCTCATCCGCGACAAGCAGCGTAAATCCTGTTTGCTCCTTGGCCTCCACAAGCTCCTTTGTCTTCCCGGTGCCAACATAGTGTGTGGGATGGGGACCGTCTCTCTTTTGGATGGAAGATCCGACCACCTCCGCCCCTGCTGTTCGGGCGAGAGCCGCTAACTCCCTGAGCGAATCCTCTTGCGTCCATCCTCCGGCAGGCCCTGTATCGACGGCGACAAGGAACGCCTTCTCCGGACCTCCACGAGACACAAGGTCAACTTCCACCAACAACACCCATCTCTATCGACCGGGGATCTCTCAGAAAAACCTCTACTGCCCTGCCCTCTACTTCCGCCGTTTAAGGGTCTGCAGCAGAACGCGACCCGGACCCTTCAGACGAGTCATAAACAACCCCTCTCCTCCAAAGAAGACACGCCTCAATCCGGTCACCCCCTGGATGTCATAGTCCACACTCTGGGCAAATGCCGCCAAATTCCCGGTGCTGACGGTGATCTCCTCACCGTCCGCCAGATTCTGCTCCAGAAAACCACCAGCACCGTGAATAAGAACTTGACCGTTCCCGGACACCTTCTGCAAGAAGAGTCCCGCCCCGCCGAAAAAGGCGGCACCGGCCCTTCTGGCAACCGTCACATCAATGTCTATGTCCTCTCCCCAGGCCCCCAGGAAGGAACCCTTGGTCGTGACAACGGCCCCGTCAGCCAGATCCCAGACCTGGACATGACCCGGGCTGTTGGCGCCTATCACTGCATGCTCACCGGAACCAGTCACCGTCAGATGAGTCAGTGCAACCCCTTCCCCGGCGAAAGTTCTGCGCACCGCCCCTTCGAGGCCTCCTGGGACTTTTAACGTCCACTCCACCCCTCTGGAATAAGCTATCAGCGAACGCTTGCTGACCCATACCGTTTCCTCCGGCTCTGGTTCCAGTCGCACTGTCTGAGCGATATCTCCCGAAATACTGTACCTCATCCCACCTCCTCCTGAAGCGCCATAGACCCTGCAGTCTCCAGCTTAGCAGGAAGGACACGTCGCAAGAACCAACCGGTATGGCTATTCTCGTCCTCCGCGACTTCTTCAGGCGTACCTTCAGACACTAGAAGACCGCCTTCCTCCCCTCCCTCAGGCCCAAGATCAATAATCCAGTCGGCCGACTTGATCACATCAAGATTGTGTTCAATCACGGCAACGGTATTGCCCGAATCCACCAAACGCTGCAACACCTCCAGCAACCTCGCCACATCGGCAAAATGCAATCCGGTGGTGGGCTCATCCAGAATGTACAGGGTGTCACCGGTGGCCACTTTGGATAGCTCCGTGGCCAGCTTGACCCGCTGCGCCTCCCCGCCAGAGAGAGTGGTTGAGGACTGACCGAGCTTGACGTAGTCCAGGCCCACATCATGCAATGTCTGCAGCCGGCGATGGATCTTGGGCTGGTTCTGGAAGAAGGCAAGCGCTTCCTCCACGGTCATGTCAAGGACCTCAGCTATGTTTTTTCCTTTGAAACTCACCTCCAGCGTCTCCTGGTTGTAACGCCGCCCCTTGCAGGCCTCACACGGGACGTAAACGTCAGGCAGAAAGTGCATTTCTATCTTCAAGGTGCCATCGCCCTTGCACGCTTCGCAGCGACCACCCTTCACGTTGAAACTGAATCTACCCGGTTTGTAGCCTCGGACTTTCGATTCCTTGGTTTGGGAGTACAAATGCCGAATGTGGTCGAAAACACCGGTGTATGTTGCGGGATTAGACCGAGGAGTCCGCCCAATGGGAGATTGGTCAATGTCTATGACCTTGTCCAGCACATCCGCACCCTCGATGCCGTCATGATCTCCCGCCCGCTGCGTACTACGATTGATCCGGACCGCCAGCCCCTTGAAGATAATCTCATTCAACAATGTGGACTTGCCTGAACCGGAGACCCCCGTAACACAGACAAAAGTCCCTGTGGGGACGCTGACATCCAGATTCTTCAAGTTGTGCTGACGTGCTCCCCGTACGGTGAAGGAGGCGCGGCGCGAGCGCCGCGCCTCCGGTACCAAGATGCTCCGCCTGCCCGCTAAGTAGTCCCCGGTGATCGAGCCTTTCTCCTTAACGATGTTCTCCGCTCTGCCACTGAAGACTACCTCGCCACCATGGCTGCCCGCGCCGGGACCCATATCCACAACGTGATCCGCAGACCTGATGGTCTCCTCATCGTGCTCAACCACAATCACGGTGTTCCCCAGGTCACGGAGTCTCTCCAGGGTCTCAATCAGGCGCCGGTTGTCTCTCTGGTGCAGGCCTATGGAGGGTTCATCCAGTATGTAAAGCACCCCCATCAAACTTGATCCGATCTGGGTGGCGAGGCGTATGCGCTGGGCCTCTCCCCCTGATAGAGTACCCGCTCGACGGTGGAGGTCCAGGTAGCCTACCCCCACCGAGTCCAAGAAGCGCAGCCGCTCTCTGGCCTCCTTCAATACACGACCGCCAATCAGCTCTTCGCGCTCAGACAACGCAAGTCCATCAAGAAAAGGAAGAATCTCGCGGATCGACAGGCTACTCAACTCATGGATATTCAACCCGCCCACAGTCACTGACAGACTCTCTGGTCGTAGGCGCGCCCCGCTACAAGCCGGACACGGACGCTCAGACATGTAACCTTCTATCTTGTCCCGCACGTAGTTGGAATCCGTCTCCCTGTAACGCCGCTCCAGATTCGGAACGACTCCTTCAAAACGTGTAGAGTAGCTACGCCAATGGCCACGCCTGTTCCGGTAATCTATGTGCACCTTCTCCCCGTTCGAGCCGTGGAGTATGACATTCTTGAACTCCTGCGGAAGGCTCTTCCAGCCCGCATCAAGACTCACACCGTGCTTCTTGGTAAGCGCCCTCAGCATCTCCCTGTAGTACGCAGAGGAACTCCCTCGCCAAGGAAGAAGCACCCCCTGCGACAAAGAAAGACCGGGGTCTCCAACGACCAAGGACGGGTCAATCTCCCGCTTCATCCCCAATCCACCGCATGTCTCGCAGGCACCGTGCGGCGAATTGAAAGAGAATATTCTGGGCTCAATCTCTGGAAGCGAAACACCATCCACCGGACACGCAAGGTTCTCAGAAAACGTGAGACTTCTCCGTCCTTGCTCACCGTACACATCAATCGACAATACTCCCTCCGCCTTGCGAAGGGCGGTTTCCACTGAATCAGAGAGACGGTGGCCCACCCCTTCCTTCATCTCCAACCTGTCCACCACAAGAGAAACGTCATGACGTCTATTCTTGTCCAGTTGGGGAAGATCACCATCCAGGCGATACTGGTCTCCGTCTATCTCAACCCTGGCGAAACCCTCACTCCGTACGTTCTCCAGAACGTCCTCGTGCCGCCCCTTCTGGCCGCGGATCATAGGTGCCCGCACCACAAACTTGGTCCCGGGTTCAAGCTCCATAATGCGCTCAACAATATTCTCTTTCGTCTGTCCTTGAATGGGCCGCCCGCATTTCCAACAATGAGGGTGGCCGATTCTGGCGTAAAGGAGCCGTAGATAGTCATGAATCTCCGTGACTGTGCCCACGGTGGACCGGGGATTGCGTGAGGTGGTTTTCTGATCGATGGAGATGGCCGGCGAGAGCCCCTCTATGGAGTCCACATCCGGCTTGTCCATGCGCCCCAAGAACTGGCGGGCATAGGCGGAGAGGCTCTCCACATACCGCCTCTGCCCTTCCGCATAGATGGTGTCGAAAGCAAGGCTGGACTTACCGGAGCCGGAGAGCCCGGTCACTACAATGAAGCGGTCCCGCGGGAGACGGAGAGTGACGTCCTTAAGGTTGTGCTCCCGGGCGCCGGAAACGATGATCTCATCTGTGCCCATCGCATCAATTCTACCACCGTTGTGAACTGCGGTCCGGAATCAACGCACAAGACACGAGAGGCCGCCCATTCGGGCGGCCTCTCGAAATGGTGGGCCTATCGGATGCGGATACGAACAAGTATCTCCAGCTTCTCCGGTTCGTAGAATCACTAGCTTCTGGTGAAGCCCTTACCCCTGGACCCGATGATGCGCCAATCCCGGACTACATACAGGTCGCCAAGAACACCTGTCGCTCCCGACTGACGGAGAACGAAGTTGCCCAGATCATTGTTCAATATCAGGACGGCGGCACCATTTCAGAAATCGCCAGCAAGTATAGCCGTTGCCACACGACAATCTTAAACCAACTTCGCAAGGCGGGCATAGATACCAACCCTGGTGACGGCCGCATTGTGGCCACGAAGATCCGTCAACAGCAGACGCGCCTTGACGAAAGCGAGGTTGTACGGTTGATTGCTGAATACCGATCCGGATCGACGGTCTACCAACTGGCAGCTCGGTTTGGCTGTCACCGCACGACGGTTAGCGAGTGTTTGAAGCACCACGGAGTCCCGATGAGGATGACACGGCTCACTTCGGAGCAGATCGACGAAGCAGTGCGACTCTATGAATCCGGGCTTTCGTCGGCGAAGGTTGGGAAGAGAATCGGCGCGAATGCAGAGACTGTGCGGCAGCGACTGCGGGAGCGCGGTGTCGTCATGCGCGACCCGCACGATCGTCGAAGTCCGCACCAGGGGGCGCAATGAAATCAGTTGGGGCGCTGTCGCAAGTACGCAAGACGATCCAAGCTTCGATCTTTCGAACGCTAGGCTTCGACATCGGCTTCACTGCTTCGGCGATGGCCACCGACGCGGTCTTTAGGGAACTCGCCAAGTTCGAGGTCGATCTTCCTCGCCACCAACGCCTGACCGAACTCGACCCGATTGAGGAGCTTAGCATCGAGCCACTCCTCCCCTGGGACGACGAAGATACTCCTGAGGGTTGACTTCGGAATCTCGGCATCTGTGTCCTCCCTGGGTCGGTCTGAATGGCATGACATTTTGGGGAATTGTCAACCTACATTCAACTGTTGCAGCGACAGTCTTTATCCCGTTAGAGATAAATATCTAACGCGATATATCACCGATAGACACGGAACCTGATGTTCGTGCTGGTGTCGCTGAACGAGAATGGCAAAGACAGCGCCAAGGTACTGGCGCCGCATATACCCCCCTGATCTATTCATATATTTTCTTGCATAAAGCATAGTCGAAGGGTCAAAGGGTCAAAGAGTCAAAGCGGTCAAATCAATTTTCTAAGCACCGAACCGAAAAGCCGTTGCCCTTGAAGTACGGGTAGCGGACCACCGTCGCGTTGCCCGAGGTCAAGCGGCGGCCCCAAGCACTAGTGCTAGACTCCGAACTCGACCACAAGTAGCCGACCGACGACAGACTGTTGAAGGACGCATCGGTGTGGCGGTTGCCGGCAAGCGGCATGTTTAAACCTGATGAGCCACCGGATTTCAGTTGAGTACCTTGGTCAGTACCTCGGTAGCCTGTAGCATCGGCTGCTGCCTGTGTCATACCAAGTTGCATTTCTAGTATTTTCAAGTCATTGTCGGATGGGATATGTGAGCCAGCTGGACAAATGCCTTGAGCACTTTCGGTTGTTACGTATTGCATAGCTTCGTCCCATTGATAAAGGCCACCATAGGTTGTGCAGTTTGACTCAGTGTCACTATAACAGTATTTTTCTAGGATGGTGTTGTTGGTTTGGGCTGTTACGCCGGTAACCATAGTACCGACATTTAGATTGGCTTTAGCCCAGACTTGAGTGCCGATAGCTAGCCAGTTAGGGTCGACGATTGGTCTATAGTAACTATCAGATCCAGAAACACTCCAGGCACTGCTGGTAGCCGTGTTGTAGCACTGGGCCTGAACTTGCACTGTATAGGTTTGGCCTTCGGTTGAAGTAGTAAATGGTACTGATGTGCTGGCGTATGCAGTCCATCCAGAGTCATAGCCTCCAGGCGAATAAGTGTAGTCATATTGATACCGAGCCGTGTTTCCAGGGCAAGACGCCGCACCCCATGACCAAGTTGTTGTTACACCGACCGTATTAGCTGTAACGGTTGGCGCTGATGGAGTAGCTATAGGCGTAGCTGTAAAGTTCGCCGTACATGATTTAGCAGCATTCATATTAATTGTATGACTTGCAACGCCGCTGCAGCCTGTGTCCCCTGTCCAGCTGCTGAATGAGTAATAGGTATTTGGGGTAGCCGTAATAGTCGGAGTTGAGCCTGGTGAATATGTTCCGCCGGAATTGACGGTCCCGCCGGTTCCGGCTGCCAGAGTCAATGTGTAATTAGAGGTATATGTGAAATTAGCCGTACAAGATATAGTAGCGTTCATGGTTATGGTGTGACTGGCCGTACCACTGCAACCGGCGTCGCCCGTCCAGTTATTGAAAACATAATTGGCATTCGGTGTTGCCGTAATGGTCGGAGTTGAGCCCGAAGCGTATGAACCGCCAGAATTGACCGTACCACCAGTCCCGGCAACAATTGTTAAGGTGTAGTTTACTTCACGCGATGCGCACGTCTCTGTCTGTGCGCCTTGACGACTGGCAGTGTTATCAATGTAAAAATGAAGAGTCGCGTCCTTTGCGCTGGCTGCATCAACGCAGTATGTAGCCCCATCGCTGCTGCCACCAGATAATACCGAGCCGCTGCTGGCGGTAAAGACGGTATTCACATCTGCCTTCGGGTAGGCGTTATTGAACGTGATCGCACTTTCGTATGCCGCGGCAACGCCGTTTAAGTCACTTTTAAGTTGCGTAGTAATGGTTGATCGTTGCCAACCATTATAGCTGACGACACCTATAACCGCCAAAATTCCAATGATAGAAATTACCATGATAATTTCGACAATTGTGAAGCCGTGATATGCTTGTTGCTTCTTGGTGTTTCGTAGAGGTCTTTGAATCATCGTTGATAGTTCTCTTAGTGCTTATGTATGACTTAGAGTATATCCAACATGCACATATATTGCAATAGATTTATTGGAACTTAAGGCTGCATGATTGCATTGCCAAGCGAGACCGCAGTCATTGGCTTGAGTCGGGACGATACGTCTTGCGGCGTGCGGTTGCCATACGCTCGGGTAGCTGGGCTCGGGAGGAGCTGATAGGGTCTGCATCTCGCGCGAGATGATTCGCAGGAGACGCGACCATTTCGCGTCACCATTCGCCGCGCCAGTCCTCCCCAGGGTCCGCCTCGTCCGAACCGTATTCTGCCTCCATCTTACCTTTGATTGAGAGGTGCTCCTCAACCAAGCAACTGGCGCCCGTGAGCATGTTCCCGATTCCGCTCATCACTTCGCGAACATTGCGCAGATTGATGTGGGTGATGCCAGGCAATGAAGCATTGCCCTTCTTGTCCTCCGGATAGCGGAAGGCCATCGAACTTGGATCGACCGCAGAGAACTCCCCAATCAGTCTGTCGATTTCCCTTAGCTCTTCCACTGAGTCGTTGGGCGCTATCTCCGAGAGAAGCTTGTGGCAGATGTGGACGCCCCGGGTTCCGCAGTCCCTTTTGGGCGGGCACCTGATGCAGGCCATAACTGTCTTCTTCTGCTCCCGCGGCGCGAAAGGTTGGGGTCCGGCGGCGGCCGCCACTGACTGCAAGTGGAGCCCAACTCCTTTCCACGGCTGGGGGGGGCCTTCAAGTCGAGGGGCTCAGCATGGGAAATGCTGAGCCCCTCTCTTCTGTCCGATCTCGATGCTACTCTTGCTTCAAGACCTCCCCCAGCCTGTGGGAGGGCAAGACGAATTCGAAGAGGAGAGCCAGCGATGGGTAAGGTCACGGCGTACCACACCAATTCACCGGAGTATCCGCCGCAGCATCGCAACGTCTACCATGACCGTGACGACTGTCCCGATGGCCGGCGCATCAAGCAGCAAGACCGTGTGTCCGGTACCGGCAATCGACCCCGCTGCAAAGAGTGTATCAAGCTCGGGTAATGACGGATGGTCCGCTGTCTGCCCCGACGTACTGCTTTCGGCTCTTGCCAGCGCTACAGCTCTCGCGCCTCTAGGAGCGTCATTCGCAGGAGATGCTCATTTCGTAAGGCAGGCTGCTGGGCGAACCACTGCCAGTTCTAGAGGCTATGATCGGGGGGATGGCAAGGAGCCGTGTTGTCGGCGATAGCGTTCGTGAGTAGGTCCGCTTGATTGACTCCCGCTACGGTTATCAAACACACGGGCCGCCGTTCTTGTAAACTATGTCACGTGGGGAAGGGACCTTGAAGGTAGTGGCCGTAGTCTGACATGAGGAGCGGTGCCGATGACTGACGTCTACTTCTCGGCCGATATCGAGGCTGACGGCCCGATTCCAGGGCCGTACTCGATGCTGTCCTTCGGGCTGGCAGTCGCGGCGCGGTTCGACGGCAGCACGTTCGAGCCCCTGAATCCGGAAGAGCGAGTGTTCTACCGCGAGCTCAGGCCGATTTCGGAGAGTGCCGACGAGGCAGCGCTCGCTGCGGCCGGACTCGATCGCGAGGCGCTCGTGCGCTCTGGTGCCGAGCCCGTCGAGGCAATGCGCGCTGCAGCCGAGTGGGTCGCCCGCCAGGTGAACGGTGCGCAGCCAGTGCTTGTCGGGTACCCGGTTGTCTTCGACTGGATGTTTCTTCACTGGTACTTCGTCCGATTCGTCGGCGAATCACCGTTCGGTTTCTCGAGCGCGCTCGACATGAAGACGATCTATCAGCAGAAGGCGCATGTGTTGATGGAAGACGCCGGCCGCGTCGACTTGCCGCAGGATCTGCGCTCGACGCGCGAGCACACGCACAACTCGCTGGATGACGCTGTCGAGCAGGCAGAGATCTTCAGCCGCCTCTTCGCATGGGAGGGAGTGAAGCGCAGATGAGGTTCAGCGACAAGGAGCTGACCAACTACGTTTCGAGCAAGCTCGCGTTGCCCGGCGAGAAGCGCAATGAGCACCGGGCTCAGGTCACCCGCCTCCTCGAGAAGCTCGAGGGGGTCCTGCACGAGGACGGTTCCTACCAGATCCAGAAGTTCCGGCGCGGTGGCTCGCTTGAAAAAGGGACGAGCAACCGGCCCCGCGCGGGCAAGCCCGTCGACGCCGACGTGGGTGTCTACTTCGCCGTCGACGACACGACTGACTTCGACATCGCGCATTTGCAGCGCCTGATCAAGAAGCTCCTTGTTGCCGCGTATCCGCAGAAGAGCGGGGACGATTTCGACGACACGAGCGCACGCACTTTTGGCGTCGTCTTCCAGGGCAGCGGCCTCGAGATCGATCTCGTCCCAATCGTCTCGCTCGACGCCGACGCCAACTACGGCCTCCAGTACTCGCGCTCCGGAGACTGTGTAAAGACCAGCGTGAAGGTGCATCTCGACCACTACCGCGATCACGCTAGCCGGGACCCGCTCCTGTCGCCAACGTTGCGGATGGTGAAGCGATGGCGAAACTGGCAGGAGCTTGACGGCATCCAGCCCTTCCACTTCGAGCTGATGATCAGCCATGTCGTGGACGAGGACGGTACTGCACCCACCCTCGAAGACAGTCTGCGACGGCTGTTTTTGTTCATCGCTCGCGATCTCCATCGCGGCGTTGTGTTCGATGGTGCTGACGCCTCGCGCTTCTCCGATCCAGTCGTCATCGTCGACCCGGCGAATGGGGACAACAACGTGACAGCGCGAATCAAGTCCGCCGAGCGAGATGCGCTCGTCGGCGCCGCCCGCACAGCCTTCGAGACGCTAACCTGGGCGCAGGGACTGCCGGGCAAGGGCGAGACCGTGAGCGCCTGGAAGGAACTGTTCGGCGACAACTTCTCAATCGATTGAGGTAACGTTGACGACGACGATCACGCAGACCTTCAACCGCGACGACATCCGTCGCGTGTACGCATCGTTCGCTGCGGACTACACGATCGTCGCAGAGTGGACACGCCTGCACTCGGCCGCGCGCATTGCGCAGAACATTGCCGCCGTCAAGGCCCTGGCGGAGGAACAATACCTAAGCGAAGTACATCTGCAACTGCGCAGCTCATCCGGGAGTATCCGGCAAGCGGCCGTCTACCGCATCTCCACAGACGCGTCAGGATGGTCGGCTGATCGTCCTGGCGACCTCTACTGGGACAGCGTCAGTGGTGACTACCTGCAGCTGATCGTCTTCTACAACAGCGCGACTTGGTCTGCCTTGCCGCTCGCCGAACGTGATGCGTTTCGAGAGCTTCACATGCCGAGCTGGGGTCCGAGCGATTTTGACGGCAACTATGGCGTGATGCCGAGTTCGACGGACCGACATTACGCCAGTCGCGCTTACGGGCTGGAAAGGACTCGCTATTCGTCGTGAATGCGACCGGTGAACAAGCCTTCGAGTCACGACGCGATCTGCCGGACCCTCAGCTTAAAGCCCAAGCAGCCCGTCTGGTCGGGTTCGGTCGTCGTTTCGGCCATCTGAGTGGTCAGATGCGGCTGTTGACGGACGCAGAAGGCGTGACGCAATGGGCTGCGCAACACCATGGCGGGGGCGGCGCTCTCATTGCAGCGCTCGGCGACCGCTACCCACTCGTCGTTTTCCACGGAGACGTCGGGACGGGCAAGACGGCGACCGCAGAGGCCGCCGCTGACGCACTTACGCGGATGCTCAACGTCGAGGGCCGTTTACTGAAGCTCAGCACCCGGGTCCGCGGAATCGGCCATGTCGGCGAAATGAGCACGCTCATCTCGGACGCATTCACCGAAGCTGTTACCCTGGCCGGAAAGAAGCGCTTCGTAGCGCTTATCATTGACGAGGGCGACGCCCTCGCGTTCAACCGAGCGGCGGAACGGGCGCATCACGAGGATCGTGTCGGCGTGAACACGCTGATCCAGAAGATTGACGACGCGCGCGCGCTCGCCGGTCGGCTACTGATCTTCCTTTGCACGAACCGCTTTGCTGCTCTGGACCCAGCAATACTCCGCCGTGCGAGCCTGATCGAGGAGTTTGAGCGGCCGGACGAAAACGAGCGCCGCGAGCTGCTTACCTCCGATCTTGCCGGCGTCGCAATTGAATCTGCGATCATTGACGAGCTGGTCACGATCACCGGCCCGCGCGACGGTCGTCCCGCCTTCACCTTCTCCGACATCCAGACGCGGCTTCTCCCTCTCGCTGTCGCCCGCGCGTATCCTGACAGGGCGCTGGTAGCCGAGGATCTCCTGGTCGCAGTCGCAGAGCTTGAGCCGACGCCTGTCATGCGGGAGACGGAGGCGTGATTAGCGGTTGCCGGGTGCACATCACCGGAAGCGCAGCGGCAGACTGCGATGGCGAGCTGCTGCGGGTCGCCCACGAGTACGTGCGCGCGCTGACCGACGAGCTGATTGGCCGCGGCGGTGGACTTGTCCTCGGTGTCGGCAGCGAACCGACTGGTGTCTCGGGCGAGCCATGCATCTTCGACTGGACTACCCTTGAGGCGGTCGCCGCAGCCGGAGACTCCGCCCCCCAGGGGCCGCTGCTTCGACCAGAACGCTTTGTGGGTGTGGCCAGCCAGCGGGGACTCGAGAAGATCCCGTCTACGCGCGCCGCGACGTGGGGGCGCTGCCGTGCCCGGTCAGACTTCGGCCTCGAGGTCGCGCCGCCGGGGTGGCGGATGGCGGGCATCATCCGCGAGCGTCAGGTGGCACGTGGAGACGTGCTACTGGTGCTCGGTGGTGGCGCAGGTGTTGAGCACTTGGCAGAAGCATACCGCGAGGACGGTAAGTCGGTCGTGCCCGTCCACAGTGAACTGGGCGCACTGCACAATGATGGCAATGGCGGGGGCACGTTCCTCCATGAACGTGCCCTAGCTTGCGCCAGTCAGTTCTTTCGCCTGCGCGACGGTTGCGGGAGTGCAGCCGCGCGTCTGGCCAATCTGCGACTGTCGGCCGGCACGGATGCGCACAAGCTCGCGAGCGAGACGGCAGATCTGCTTGACGATCTGCGCCCTCGCCCGGCGTTCTACGTTCGGTTGCTCGCAGCGCCACATGATGATTTCGGCGCCGTGGAGCGATTCTTCCGCGATGTCGTCGATGTAGTGGTTGAAGAGCGGGGGTTCACGCCGCGTGAAATGGGTCTCGGGAAACCCGAGACGGCATTCATGAACGTCGAGATCTTTGAGGCGCTTCACCGCGCAGGACTTGTGGTTGTGGATCTGACCGGTGTGCGCCCAAGCTGCATGATGGAGCTTGGATACGCGCTCGGGCGTGGACGACGCGTTGTTGTCAGTGCGCGAAAGGGAACGCAGCTCGCGTTCGACAGTGACAAGCTCGCGACGTACTTCTGGGACGATGCTTGCTCGCCTGACAGGCAGATCGCAGAGTATCGCGACTGGTTTGATCGATATAGCGAGCTGCCTCCGATCGTCGCACCTTTGCAGCGCTAGAATCCACTTCAGAATGGATTCTCTTGCCGGGTGGCAGCCCACTGCTCGCAAAGCGGCCCCACTGGTCACCCCCATTCGGTCACGGCAGCTGACCAGCAAACTGCGTACCGCTTCATCTCCCGCCTTGGTGATGCGCAGCTACCGTTTCGAGGCCCCGGACTCATCCAGTCGGGGACGAAGACTTAAGGTAGGAGCCGATGCTACGCGAGCGAGGGAAGCGGGTGGGGTCCTCCACCGTCAGCACGAAGGTGGTGGCGGTGATGGGTCCCACTCCCGCCACCTGGCGCAGAAGCTGGGTCTCCGGGT
>Ga0209176_10000209_pt1 | contig 14480 bp, 13 predicted proteins | sample NGEPer11B_FD_184511 | JGI IMG/M metagenome (GOLD analysis project Ga0209176, IMG submission 184511) | Arctic peat soil microbial communities from the Barrow Environmental Observatory site, Barrow, Alaska, USA - NGEE Permafrost305-11B... | ecosystem: Environmental > Terrestrial > Soil > Wetlands...
ATCCAGTTCTATGCCACGACCCTCAAGGAGGTGAACCTGCACGACCTTGCTCCCACCTAACCGAATGTGTTACCCATGTGTGTGTCCCACTGTTACCGATGTCCGTGTTCCGTACACCAATGTGAGGCAGTCAAGGGGCACCGAATCGACTCAAGTTGGAGGTCGGATTCTGGTTCCGGTGATCGGACAGTGGGTTGCGAGTTGGACTTCGACGCGTGCATGCCGACGCTGAAGGCGGCGGGCGCCAGTTTAGGGCCGACGCCAGGGTGCGGCGGTGACAACTGAAGCCTTCAGCCCGACTTGGTATGAGGTCTGGCAGACGCAGGGGTTGACAGCCGCTAGGCGGGGCGGCATCATTCATTCATACAGTGAATGAAGTTTGTCGAGGATCCACTGCCGGGCTGAACTGCCGAGGCAATGGCGCCACCCCGGAGGTCCCAGTTGGCACTGTGGATACGGTCTGCCAGCAGGCAGCTGATGCGAGAGATCAATGAGTCCGTTGTGCTCGGCCTGATCCGGCAAAATGGCCCAATTTCGCGTGTCGCGATTGCGCGAACGTCGCATTTGAGCGCGGCGACAGTCACCGGAATTACCACCAGGCTCATTGCGCAGGGGCTGGTGTCGGAGAAGTCCCAAGGCGCCTCCACAGGCGGAAGGCGCCCCATCCTGCTGTCCTTCAACAGCCGCGCCGGTATCGCGATCGGATTCAAGATTACCGAGCGCGAGCTAGTTTGCGTGGCCACAGACCTCAGTGCCGAGCAAGAACAGCACTCCAGAATCACCCTCCCTGATCACGCGACGCCGGAGGATGTAATAGCCCTCATCGCGTCTGAAGTCGACCGTGCCCAGGGCGCCGCGACTTCACGCCGGCTGGTCGGCGTCGGAGTTGGCATCGCGGGTGTGGTCGATCGACCGTCCGGGGTCTGCCGGCTTTCTCCATTTTTGCGTTGGACGGATGTTCCACTTCGGGCAGCCCTGGAAGACGCCGTCTCGGTTCCCGTCGTCGTCGAAAACGATGTGAACACGCTGACCTTTGCCGTACGAGGAGAAGTCATTTCGACCGATAGGAACTCTTTCATTGTGGTTACGGTGGGCAGGGGCATCGGTCTGGGCATGATGCTCAATGGCATGCCGTTCCGAGGGGCACGCGGGCAGGGCGGAGAATTCGGCCACATCACGGTTGATCCATCTGGCCCCACCTGTGAGTGCGGAAAGCAGGGTTGCCTCGAGGCAATCGCCAGCATGCCCGCGCTCATTCGAGATGCCAGCTCGGTGATCGGTCGACCGATCACCGAGCCCGAGCTCAGGGAGCTGATCCTGTCGGAGGACCGTCGCCTGGCTCCACTAGCGGACCACGCCGCGAAGGTGCTTGGCGAGGCGCTTGCTACGCTGGTGAACATCCTCAATCCCGGCAAGGTCGTCCTGAGCGGCGAAGGCGCCTGGCTGCTGAATCACACGCTCAGGCGGATCGTGCATGCCATGAACTCCAATGTCTTCGACGGGCTATCGGACGAACTTGAGGTGCGCGTCGAAGAGCGTGGGGACGAGTTTTGGGCCGCGGGCGCCGCCGGGCTGTTGCTGGATGATGTGTTCCACCCGCGGCTCCAGCGCGCGTAGGGGCTCAAGGCAGGAAGGAGTGCGATCATGGTGGGCGATCGAGGATGGCGACATGCGGCATGGGTAGCGCTCTTTGTCCTTCCCGGCTTTTCAGCCCTGTTCCTCTTTATCATCGGGCCAATTCTTGCCTCGCTGGTGTTGACCCTTTTCGAGTGGGATCTCCTGACGGACCCAACATTTGTCGGCGCCGACAACTTCCGCCGCCTTCTTACCGATGACGCATTCTGGGCGGCGCTACGGCATACCGTTACGTACATCGTGGGATACGTCCCGCTCGTGATGGTTTTCGCCCTGACCATCGCCCTGGCGCTGAACACTCGGATGCCGGCGCTTGGCGCCATCCGCACAGCGTTCTTCCTTCCGGTCGTTTCGTCGTGGGTCGCTGTGGCGCTCCTCTGGACGTGGATGTTCAATCCGAGATTTGGCCTGATCAACTACGGCCTGGGCAAGATAGGCGTAGACGGTCCCGGGTGGCTGTATGATCGCCAGTGGGCGATGCCAGCGATCATCCTGACATCGGTCTGGAAGGATCTTGGCTTCGTCATGGTGGTCTTTCTTGCTGGCCTCCAATCCATCCCGCGGGACTATTACGAGGCAGCCTCGCTCGATGGCGCAAGTGGTTGGGAACGGCTGAAGTCGATTACCCTGCCACTGCTTGCCCCACCACATTCTTTGTCGCCATCATCTCCATCATCAACTCGTTCCAGGTGTTCACGCAGGTCTGGATCATGACCGAAGGGGGACCGTCGGGATCGACGACGGTGCTTGTGGAACGGATTGTGAAACATGCCTTCTCCTATGGTGAAATGGGGTATGCCGCGACCATCTCCTGGGTGCTGTGCCTGATGGTGTTCATCGTGACGATCATGCAGCACCGCTTGCAGCGTTGGGGGTCAGCATATGAGTAGCATGCTCGTTCTCGCCTCCGGAACCAGACTCCGTCGACGATTGAACAACGGATCACGCTACGTCCTGATTTTATTTGGCGCCTTGACGATGGTGGCGCCCTTCCTGTGGATGCTCTCGACCTCGCTCAAGGCGCCTGGCTCCGTGCTGACGGTGCCACCCGAGATCATTCCCAGCGCCCCGACACTGGAAAGCTATCGTCGTGTGGCTGACACTATCCCGATTGTCCGCATGCTGGCAAACAGCCTGATCGTCACGGTTGCCACGGTCGCGCTGCAGCTGACCACCTGCGCGCTTTCGGCGTACGCGTTTTCCCGCATGCGCTGGAAGGGGCGTGACGCGTTGTTCATCGTCTACCTCGCCACGCTGATGATTCCCGGTCAGGTGACCATCACGCCATTGTTCATCCTGATCAAGCAGCTGGGCTGGAACAACAGTTACCAGGCTCTCATCCTGCCGGCGGCCACGAGCGCGTTCGGCACGTTCCTGCTGCGCCAGGCAATGATCACCATTCCCAGGGAATACGAAGAGGCCGCGTTCCTCGATGGCGCGTCTCATTGGGGCGTGTTCCGTTCCATCATCGTGCCGATGTCGAGAGCGTCGCTGGCCACGCTGGCCGTGTTCTCGGCAATGGGCGCCTGGAACGACTTCCTGTGGCCGCTCATAGTCCTCAAGGATCCCGACATGATGACACTGCCGGTCGGATTGGCCCTGTTGCAAGGGAGATACACCAACGACTGGAACATGATTATGGCCGGCGCCGTCATCAGTGTCGTGCCGATCGTCGTCGCCTTCTTCGCGGCGCAACGCTCGTTCGTCAACGGGATGGTATCGAGCGGATTGAAGTAGGTATCGCGCGATGGTGACGTGCTTTGCTCGTGGAGGGATGTGGAGCTGATTGGACTGGCAGCCCAAGAGACAAGCTATCGGCAAGCAGGCATTTGACCGAATCTGAGGAGAAGATCACCATGCAATTGCAACAAAGATCAGGATTCACCCTGTTGGCGATTCTCACCGTCTTCGGCGTGTTGTTTTCCGGCATGAGTCTCCAGACGGCCGCCCAGGACAACGTCGAGATCAATTACTTCACCTTTTCCGCGGCGCCCAACAACCTTGAAACGCTGGACGCGATGATAGCGGTGTTCGAGGAGCAGAACCCAGGAATCACCGTAAACGTGGAGACGGCGCCATTCGGCGATTACTTCACCGAGCTGCAGACTCGCATCGCCGGTGGTGACGCTCCCGATGTGTTCGAGCTGAACTATGAGAACTTCGTGACATATGCCAGCAAGGACGTGCTGCTCGACGTTAGCGACCAGCTCGCGGCGGACACGGAGCTTGCCGGGGCGATCTATCCGAAGGCGCTTGAGGCGTTCTCGTGGGATGGCGCCCAGCTGGGGTTGCCGGCCAGTTTCTCCAATGTCCTCCTCTTCTACAATCAGGATCTGTTCGATGCGGCCGGAGTCGAGTACCCGACCGCCGGTTGGACCTGGGAGGATGAGCTCGCGGCCGCGGAGCAGCTGAGGAACGAGGACGAAGGCGTGTGGGGCATGAATGCGCCAGTCACGTACAACGAGTTCTACAAGACCGCCGCGCAAAACGGGTGTGAGATTGTCGCCGATGACGGAACAGTGACGATCGACCAGCCGCAATGCGTCGAAGCGTTGCAATTCATGGTCGACCCGGTGCTGAACAACCTGCAGCCGAGCGTGGCTGACCTTTCGGGAATCAGCGACACCGATCTCTTCCTGCAGGGCAAGATTGGGATGATCACCACCGGTATCTGGATGTTCCAGCAGTTCTCGGAAGCGCCGTTCGCGTGGGATGTCGCCCTCGAGCCGGGGAACACCACCAAGGCGCATCACTTCTTTTCGAACGCGGTCGTGATCTCGAAGGACACGGATAAGGCGGAAGCCGCGTGGAAGTGGCAGAGCTTCCTCTCCGGCAGCCCGGAAGCCGCCAAGATCCGGATCGAGGCCAACTGGGAGCTACCAGCGGTGACTGACCAGGCGCTGCTGGACGATTGGCTGGCGCAAACACCGCCTGAGTCACGCGAAGTTGTGTTCGAGGCGCTGGAAACACTGGTGACACCTCCGCCGTTCGAGAACCAGGCGCAGATCGCCGACGAGCTGGATACCCTCTTCCAGCGAGTGCTGGATGGCGACCTGACGGCGGAGGAAGCGCTCGCCGAGGCGAAGACGACGATCGAGGAAGCGATCGCCGGGTAGCCCCGAAGGCAAGGAGCCTCAGGTCGATCGGGCCCGACGCTCCCACCCCCGATCGACGCAGGTCGCGCCGATCGATCACTGGAGGCAACATAAACGGTGTCATCCTGAGCCGCGGGCGCCTGCCCGCGTGTCGAAGGATCTCGATTGAGCATGCCGCCAAGCTGCCCACAACAGCTCATGGTGATGGCCGTATTGTGGGTATGATGGTTTTCGGTTCGACAGCGATCCTTCGACTCCGGCCCGCGGCCTTCGCTCAGGATGACACCATTTTTGCTAAATACCGTGATCGGGCATTGACCCTCATGGCGATCAGGCTGGCGCTACGACTGCGATGAAGGCGGGGCGTTGTGCCCGAGCTCGTGCTCCAGCTCTTCCAGTGCCGCGCCACCGGCCATTAATGAGATCACGGCCTCGCGACTGGTTTCTTCCTTCCGGAACGTTCCCTCCGAGCGCCCGTGGCTGAGCATCGTGAACTTGTCGCCGATCGCCCAAGCGTGATGGACATTATGCGTGATGAAAATCACGCCAAGGCCGTCTTCGCGGGCGCGGGCTATGTACCGCAACACGACCCCGGCCTCCTTGACGCCGAGCGCGGCGGTCGGCTCGTCGAGGATCAGGATTCGCGCGCCGAAATAGACAGCTCGGGCGATCGCGACGGATTGGCGTTCTCCGCCTGAGAGCGTCCCGACCGGTTGGGACGGGTCGCGAATGGCGATGCCCATCCGGTTGAGCTCGATCCGCGTTATCTCGTCCGCCCGGGCGATATCGAATTGCCTGAACGGCCCCCATCCCGTCGTCGGCTCGTTGCCCAGGAAGAAGTTCCGGGAAATGCTCATCAGCGGGATCATGGCGAGATCCTGGTAGGCCGTCGCGATACCGGCCTGGAGCGCGTTTCTTGGTGAGCTGAACCGGACTGGCTGTCCGTCAATGCGCATTTCTCCATGATCGGGAAGATGGACACCGCTGAGAACCTTGATCAGGGTTGATTTTCCTGCCCCATTGTCCCCCAGGAGGCAATGCACCTCGCCTCCAGACACGCTCATCGAGACATCGTTCAGCGCCCGGACACTGCCGAATGATTTGGAGATATTGGCGACATCAATCAATGCAGAGCCGGAGGGAGTCGTCATGAGCCAACCTTCATTGCGCGCACTCGAACGATCTGATTGAGCAGCACCGCAAACAGGACCATGCTGCCGAGAAACACCTGGAACCAGTCGGAATCAATGCCGACGTAGATCATGCCTTGCTGGACCATGCCATAGATCAGCGCGCCGATCGCGGCTCCGATGGCCGAACCGTAGCCGCCAGTAAGCAGTGTCCCGCCAATGACCACGGCGATGATCGCGTAGAACTCCCGCTGCTCGCCCTGAATCACGTTCGCGCCGCGCAAGGCGATCACCTGGATGACGGCCACCAGCCAGGCGGCGACCGCAGTCACGATGAAGAGCGAGATCTTGACCCGGTTCACCGGCACGCCGACGTTGTGGGCGGCTTGTTCGTTTCCGCCACACCCAAAAATCCAGTTGCCATAGGGGGTGCGGATCAAAACCCACGTGGCCAGTGTGGTCAGACCAACCCACCAAAGGATGGAGACGGGAAATCCGGCGCCCAGCAATGTGATCTCCGAATCGAAGAGACGCTGCGCGGAAGCGTAGCCGGCCGCTTCATCGAGGTCGCTCACCGTGGTCCGGCCGGTCACGATTCGGGTGATCGCGATCGTCAATCCGCGGATGATGAACAGCGTCGCAAGGGTGATGATGAACGAGGGCAGCCGGGTCCACCTGACGAGCAAGCCGTTGACAACGCCGACGGCGATGCTGACGAGCAGGGCGGCGAACATCGCGAGCCAGATATTGAGATCATATTCCACCGACAGAATGGCAATAACCATCCCGGCGGCGCCGATCATCGATCCGATCGATAGATCGAACTCGCCGCTGATCATCAGCAGTGATACCGCGATCGCGAGTATTCCGAGTTGCGCCGCAACCTCCAGGTAGCTGGCTGTGCCGGCTAGCGACAGAAATCCCCGGTCGCCAGCGGCGATCGCGAAGTACATCCAGAGCGCGGCCGCCCCCGCCAGCGCCCCGACCTCGGGACGAAGCAGCACGCGCCGGAGCATGTGCTGTTGCTGGAGGCGGTCATCCTGCTTGAGTTCACGGTGTTCGGGCGCTGCCGCGTTGGAAGCTGACATCGTAAGTGCGCCTTCCGGCGTGGGAAAGAAGTCAAGGAGAAGGTGTCATTTCGACCGAAGTGGAGAAATCGACGCGTTTGCACACCGGCTCGATTCCTCGACTGCGCTCGGAATGACAGGCTTTTCCGGGACGACGGGTGGCGGAATCGTTGTTCCGCCACCCGTCATGCCTCTATCGGGTTCCTTCCTCGGTCAGGTCAATCACCTGGTCAACATTGCTTGCATCGACGAATCCAGGTCCTGTCCGCAAGACGTCGTTGGCGATGGTGTTGCCGTTTCGCTGGTAAAGCGATAGCAGCACAATCGGCAGATACCCTTGCAGGTATTGCTGCTGGTCGATCGCGAAGAGCACGGTGCCTTCCTGAATGCCCTCCAGCACTTCCGGCGAGAGGTCGAAGGTCGCCAACACAACCTCCTCCTGCAGACCGGCTGCTTCGATCGCCAGCAGGGCCGGCGCGGCGCCGGTGGGGCCGAGCGCCATGATCCCGTCGATTTCCGGATTCGAGGTCAGCGCCGCTTCCACGCGCTGCTGGGCCTCGGTCGGATTGTTGAGGTCAACCACCAGGTTCTCGACGGTGCCCCCGGTTTCCGCGAGACCATCGGTAAAGCCGCGACAGCGCTCTTCGAGGCCGACATTGCCGGCTTCCTGAATCAGGCAAATGGCTGTGGTGACACCTGCCTCACCCATGCGCTGACCGCCACCAAGCCCAGCTTCATACTCGGTCTGGCCGACGTGAAGCATCAGCCCGAGCTCTTGTGACGCCTCTGCCCCGGAGTTGATGGAAATCACCGGAATGCCAGCGTCAAGCGCCCCCTGGATGGATGGGCTTAGCGCGTCGGCGTCTGGAATCGAGACGACGATGCCATCGGGTTCGGAGGCGACGGCGGCGTCGATCAGCTGCGACATCGCAACCATGTCGAATGTGGTAGGCGCCTGGTATTCGACCGTGACGCCCATATCCTCTTCGGCCTGGGCAGTTCCCCGCTGCACCACCGACCAGAATGGATCGGATGCTTGTCCGTGCGTGACGACAATAAACCGAAGCTCTTCCTGGTCGTCCTGTGCGCTCGCTATTCCAATGGAGATGGTGCTGCTCAGGAGAAGAACAAGGACAAGTGACAGGCGCGTGAGTCTTCGCATATCGGATACCTCCTCATCGAAACCTTGAATTGCCGATTGGACCAATTACACACAAGGTGCACAGTACCCGTGACCTCAAATCCATGCCGTCAAGGCGTCCCAGGTGTGACCGCAGGGTGGACACTCCCCCAAATGATGGGCCGGTACGGCAAACCGGCTCGAATCGTGGACACGTTCACCAGAAACAACGTTGTGCGTATCAACAAGCATACAGGGCCGGACCCTGTTGCAACCAACCTTGGCGAATCCACCCGCATGAGCCAACACCAGTAACCGGGCCGGAACACCGAATCACGACCATCACGATGATCTGTCGCCTGGCCGGTTGACTCAGCAGAAGGCCGGCCATTCCCGCCGGAAGGTGAGCAGTCATGGCCGCGGTGTGCGACTCAGCAACAAGAAAAAGCCGTGACGCGCAAATCAACGTCGTAAATGCGAACAGCCCCGGTGCGGCAATCCACACCAGGGCTGTTGCTGTCGACGTCGGAGAAGTTCTTACCGGTTGTCCATGAAATTCGCGAGAAGGTCCTGGGGATCCTTGAACTGTTCCTGCGCGATTCCCTTTACCTTGGCGATCAGGTCGTCCTGGGCGCCGTTTTCCTGCAGCTGGGAAATGATCTCATCCTTGGACGCCGGAAAGTTGATCCCTTCGACATACTTCTTCAGGTCACCGAGATTTCCAGCGTCGCCAGCATTGCCAAGCGCGTTCTTGATCTTGTCGAACATGAGATTCCTCCATGTTGCGTACGCTGATCAGAAGCAACAACCCCTGAACGTTGCATCATTCTATCAAAATCATGGAGGCATGGCTTCCGCGGTATCAACGAATGCTAATCGGCGGCGGCCGAGTGCGCCGAATCGCCAGGCGTGACAGATGGTTCCAGCGATGCGGTGACCCGTGCCATCTGCTCTTCGGTTGGCAGGAACCAGGCGACAAACGCCGTCACGAGCACAGCCAGTGTCAATGCTCGCATCGCGTTTTGCATCCCAATCGAGTCCGCCAGTGTGCCGAATACCGGCGCGCTGACCGCGCCGGCGATGAAGCTGAGCCCGAGAATCAGCCCCGAGGCGACACCCGCTCGTCCAGACATCAGCTGTTGGGCCATCACAAGCAGCAGCGGCGCGGTCGATGCCGCGAGAACGCCGACGAGCCCACCGGTGAGAAATGCCCACGGCCCCGGAAACTCGGCGAACAGGTACATGGCGGGCAACGAGGCGATCAGGGTGACGAGGATGACATTACGGCGTCCGAACCGATCAGCGATCGTACCCGCGCCAATCGCGCCGGCGGCACTGCACAGGACAACCGTCGTGGCCAGTGACGCATAGAAGAGGGAGTTGTAACCCAAATTCTCGTACCAGAGTGGGATGAAGGTCTGCATGCCAACGATCGGCACCATGCGAAGCATCATCACCAGGATCACCATCGACATGATGAACAGTGGGAGTGGCGGCGCGACAACCAGGCCCGCGGTCGAGTCGCGGTGTCGCGACCCCTTGACCGACATCAGCCGCATGCCGGTGAGCAGCCAGATGGCGATGACACTGCCGGGCACGATCATCACCGCCGTGCCTTCCATGCCGAAAATCGAAAACAGCCCCGCGCCAACCAGCGGGCCCAGTGCGAACCCGACGGTGCCGCCGGTGACGTACACCGACATCGCGCTGTTGCGCTGCCCAGCGGGAATCACGGCGCTCGCGTTCACGGCGCCGAGAGGATGAAACGCGCCCGATCCGAACCCCGCCAGCGCGGCCAGCACCAGCAGGGTGGGGAAGTTCGGGGCGAATCCGATGGAGGCGAACAGGAGCGCCGTCCACGCCATGGTCAGACCGGTGAACCGGGTGCCGTAAGTGTCGGCAAGATGACCGAAGAGCGGTTGCGACAGCGAGGAGACGCCGGTGTAGGCGAGCGGAACCAACCCGACGGTCTTCAGGTCCAGGTCGAAGCGATCGGTGAGCAGCGGAAACAGGAGCGGCAACATGCCACCGTAGAGGTCGATGGTGAAGTGCCCAGCCATCAGCAGCATCAGGGGCTTGTTCTGAAACACCTGATACCTGGATTTCGCCGCCAATGCCATAGTGCTCGGTTACCTTGCTGTCCTGGTTGGACGATCCATCCAGCGTTCTGGGATGTGGCCACCGGTCGGGCGCTGGACGCCGCCACGAACCCATTGATGTTGTACCCGCGCCGTGGTGTCTGGTCAATGGGTTTCAATTGGAGGTGGATTTGCCGGGCAGCCACACGCCACGGTCGAATTGACGTAACATGGCAGTAGCGGCAAGATGTCCAAAAGGGACCGAGAATCGGCACGCACGGCAGGATGCTCGTCATGTCCAACGTTTCTCCATCGAGCCGCCCTGGAGCCTCACTGGTGGCGCTGCCTGGTCCCAAACGACCGGCGGCGACATTTCCCATGGCGGCGACTTCGTTTATCGGGCGGGAGACTGACGTCGAGGAGGTGATGGCGTTGCTCGACCATGCCGAGACCAGGCTGCTTACGCTCACTGGTCCTGGCGGCGTCGGGAAAACCCGTCTGGCCCTCGAAGTCGCTCGGGCCATCGAGCCTGATTTCGCGCATGGCTCTGCCTATGTGCGACTGGCTGCTATCCGCGACACGAGCCTCGTGCTCCCGGCAGTCGCCAGGGCCGTCGGCGTGCAGGAACACGGTGGTAGTACTCTGTTGGATCAGGTGCTGGGCCAGCTACACGATCATCATATGTTATTGGTTTTGGACAATTTCGAACATTTGCTGACAGAATCGCCGCTCTGGCTAGCTGAGCTGATCGGTACGTGTCCTGGCATCGCGGTGCTGGTCACCAGCCGGACGAACCTGAACATCACCGGTGAATTTCGCTTCGTCGTGCCACCCCTGCGAGTGCCAAAAGGCGACAGCGACGTCGATGGCTCCGAATCGGGTGCGGTTACGCTCTTTGTGCAGCGGGCGCGGGCTGCTTGAGCTGGTTTCGAGCTCACCGAGAGCAATGGCGACGTCGTGGCGGAGCTCTGCCGTCGGCTGGATGGATTGCCGCTGGCCATCGAGCTCGCGGCCGCTCGGGTGAGCTCGCTGTCGCCACAGGAAATCCTGACCCGCACAACAGATCGGTTCCAGCTGCTGGTGGGAGGGCGATGGGATGCGCCAGCAAGGTTGCGATCGATGCGCGACGCCATTGCGTGGAGCTACGATCTGCTTTCCCTCGACGACCAGCGATTGTTCCGGCAGCTATCCGTCTTTGTCGGTGGGTTTACGATGCAGGCAGCCGAGATGGTGGCCTGCACAAACGCCCGAATTCCTCTGGATGGTGTCGCATCGCTGGTCGACGCAAGCCTGGTCAGTGTCAGCAACGAGACCGACGGGGTCACGCGTTACCTGATGCTGGAGTCAATCCGGGAATTCGGTGTGGAGACCTTGGGAGCCAGCGAGGAGGAGCTCCCCACGAGGTAACGGCACGCGACGTGGTTCCTGACGCTGGCCGAGCGGCAACGGTCCAGGTTCTACACCACCGGAGAACGTGCGGCCATGGACATCCTCGCCGCGGATTATCCCAACCTCCGAGGGGCGCTCGAATGGTTCCATGCCCAGCGCGAGATCGAGGACGGCTTGCGCCTGGCAGGCACGCTGGCGTGGTTCTGGCAGATGCGTGGCCCCGTGGCGGACGGCAACGGCTGGCTGAGGCGATTCCTGGCAGAGGGAGGGTTGGTGGGGACGGGGATTCGCGCCGACGCGCTCGCCGGCGCAGGTCTCCTGAACTGGAATCTCGGCGAGTACGCCACCGCTGAGCAGCGTCTGGACGAGGCGCTGGGGATCTGGCGATTCCTGGACGACCGTCCCGGGATCGTGCGAACGCTGAACTGGGTTGCGCGGGTGACCGCGTCGCGGGGCAATGTCGCCGCGACCGTAGCGGTCAACGAGGAAGCGCTTCGGCTGGCGCGGGAAGTCGGCGACACGGTCTGGATCGCCTGCACGCTCGGGAGTGTGGGCTACTCCCTGATCCAGAGTGGGCAGATCGACGAAGCTCGACGGGCGCTCGAAGAGGCGGCCGCGCTCCAGGAAGAGACCGGCTACGAGCCGGGATTGGGCTGGGCGTTGACGGGGCTCGGCAACATCGCGCTCCTTCAGGGTGACGGCGCCGCCGCCGCGGCCCTCTATCGCGATGCGTTGGCGCTCGCGAAGAAGAACCACGGGCTTGGCACCTTCGCGCACCATCTGCCACGACTGGCGGCTGCCGAAGCCGCTACCGGCCGACCCGAAAACGCCGCCCGGCTGCTCGGTATGGCCGCGGCGTTGCAGAAGCCGATCGGCAAGATGGTCGAGCAAGACCCGACATCCGGATACGCTTCCACGGCTGACGCAGTGCGCGCCACGCTCGGCGAGACACGGTTCATGGCGGCGTGGTCCGGTGGCCGCGCGATGTCTCCGGACGAGGCGATAGCCGAGGCGCTCGAAGGCTCTCCCATGCCCATCTCACCGGGGCCACCGAGTGGAGGGCTCACGCCGCGCGAAAGCGACGTGCTGCGCCTGATGGCAGATGGACTGACGAACCAGCAGATCGCGGACGAGCTGTTCAACAGTAAAAAGACGATTGAGAACCACGCCGCCAGCATCCTCAGCAAACTGGATGTGACAAGCCGTACCGCCGCGGTGAGCTTCGCCTTCCGGAACGGACTGGTCTGAACACTCCCCCGATTCAATGCACACAGATCGTTACACAATCACCACAGCGATCCCCACAGTCCTCACAATCAATTGCGATGGCCCTGGTTTCCGACAGCGAAAATAGGTGTTTCCACTCATGCGTGTCGACGTCCCGGTCGTCATGATGGAAGCACGGCGGGTGGCGACCGGATGGTCGCGGATCCCACACCACGCCGCTTGCACGCCGACAGGAGTACTGCATCATGCCACGTGGAGCATCCTTCATTCGTCGCCTGAGCATCGCGATGCTGCTGGCCACGCTTATCCTGCCCATCTACCTCGCGCCATCGTCCGCCAACGAATCGTGGTCGGAGATGGCAAATGCCGTTGCCGGTGATCAGGATGATGATCGCGTCCCAGATGACCTCGACAACTGCGTCTCCGACCGCAACGGCAACCAGCGCGACCGTGACGGTGACGGGATCGGTGATCGCTGTGACGACACCCCGCGTGGCGAATCGACCGAGTCCGAGACCAGCGACAGTCGTGGCGAGTCAGATCAACTCATCGCCGACGCCGATGGCGACGGTGTGGCCGACGCGAACGACAACTGCGTCTCCGACCGCAATGGCAACCAACGCGACCGGGACGGCGATGGAATCGGCGATCGCTGCGACGACACGCCGCGTGGCGAAACGACCGAGTCTGAGACCGGCAGCAATCGTGGCGAATCAGATGAGCCAATCGCCGACGCGGATGGTGACGGTGTGGCCGATGACGCCGACAACTGCGTCACTCTCGCAAATGGCGATCAGAACGACACCGACGGCGACAGTGCGGGGGATGCGTGTGACAGCACCCCGAATGGTGACCCAGACTTCGACGGAGATGGCATCGCGGACGGACGTGACAATTGCGTCGTTACCGTAAACGCCGATCAGCGGGATACGGACGGCAACGGTGTCGGAGATGTCTGCCAGGACAGTGACGGCGACTTCGCGCCGGACATTGCGGACAATTGCCCGGACATTGCCGAACCCCAACAGCTCGACAGTGACAACGATGGTATTGGGAACCCGTGCGATGCCACACCGAACGGCGATGATGACAACGACGGCGTGGACAACCAGGTCGACAACTGCCCGGGCGTGGCCAACAGCGACCAGGCCAACACCGACTTCGACGAGCTGGGTGACGCCTGTGATCCGCCGCACGTCGTTGACACCGATGGCGACGGGGCCGGCGACGAGACCGACAATTGCGACGATGCCGACAACACCGACCAGGCCGATACGGACGAGGACGGACTTGGCGACGCCTGCGATGCCACACCCACTGGGGACGATGACAACGACGGCGTCGACAATGCTGTGGACAACTGTGTCGATTTCCCCAACTCTGACCAGACCGACGCAGCGAACGATGGCTACGGTGATGCCTGCCAGGACAGCGACGGCGATGCACTCACCAATGCGGACGAAGCGGCGCGCGGCACGGACGTCTATGTGGCCGACACCGACGATGATGGCCTCATCGACGGGCTCGAGGTGCAAATTCATCACACCGACCCGCTTTGGTACGACACCGACGGGGAGGGTCTGTCGGACGGCGAAGAAGTGAATACTCATGGCACCGATCCCAACAAATGGGACACCGACGACGACGGGTTTCAAGACGACACCGAGATTTACGAAACCAACACGGATCCGCTCAACGCGGACACCGACGGCGACGGCGCGAACGACGGGAACGACAAC
>Ga0209176_10000211_pt1 | contig 14446 bp, 12 predicted proteins | sample NGEPer11B_FD_184511 | JGI IMG/M metagenome (GOLD analysis project Ga0209176, IMG submission 184511) | Arctic peat soil microbial communities from the Barrow Environmental Observatory site, Barrow, Alaska, USA - NGEE Permafrost305-11B... | ecosystem: Environmental > Terrestrial > Soil > Wetlands...
TCTCAGGCAGAGCTGCTGCCTCCCAGTACGGATCCACTAGTCACCAGCGTCGGCGGAAGACTTTCCCTCCTTGGCTGGTTCCGGACTTGAGGTCTCGCTCTTGTCCGGATTATCACCATTGCCGTTGCTTGACGCAGACAAACCTTTCTTCTTCGCATAATCCGTCGTGTAGAAACCACTACCCTTGAAATGGACGGCGACAGGGAACAGCACACGCTCTACCACGCCACTGCAAAGTTCACATTCCTCAACCGCTTTGTCAGACATCTTCTGAAACCGCTCAAAGCGATGATCACAAGCGTTGCACCGATATTCATATGTGGGCACTCAGACAACCTCCTTGCAAAATCACACATAGCATTAAAGTATACAGAAGAAAGCTAGAGAGTCATGGCTAGAGAGTCATGGGCGGATTATGGCCGGGGATTACCAGGACCGGATCTGCCTCCCTTATCCGTTCCCAGCTCTCAAGAAGATCCTCGCGTCCCGGAAAATCAGCAGGCAGATCTCCGTGTTCGAAGTAAGCGGGGACCGGACCTACCGTATCCCCAGCCACCACCACGGTGCCCTGTTGTGTGTCCACCAGCACGGAGATGGAGCCGTCCGTATGGCCGGGAGTGAGAAGGAACTCTAAGCCCGGGATGATCTCACCCCGCTTCCCTTCCAACAATCGCGAGGAAGCGAACGATGCCCCCCAGTCGCTGCCACTCCCAGCCACCTCTTTGCTGTGGATCACCCCAGTTGCCTGCGGGAAATACACATTGGCCAGCGTGTGGTCAGGGTGGATGTGGGTGTTGATCACCAAATCCACAGAACCCGGTCCCATACCCAGCTGCTCCAATCCCAGGATCAACGGAGTGCCCTGCATCAAGATCCCAGGATCTATCAGGACCGTCTTCGGTCCCCGAAGCAGTACCGTGTTGGGCCAAGTTATCATTCCGTGCACAGGGTGATCCGCTTTCATGTCCTGATAGCGAAGGAACCGCTCGGCCGGAGAATCATCTTCCCGATTGAGCTCCAGAATCTCCTTGTCTTCCACCGCGAAGATATAGCGGTGCGAAGGCACCACGATGTCCCACCGGTAATCAAGATTCTTGCCTGCCATTTAGATCTCCTCCGCCCCTAAGTCCATTCGCCATCCTGCTTGTGACAGGGGGCGCCCCGGAAAGCCGCGGGAGCATCCTGCCCTGCCTGGTCCATCCGCGTACTCAGGCGGTGCCGGGGCGCCCCCAGGATAACTCCCAGGATACCTCCCAACACTCCACCAAACACGAAACTCCTGATCCTTCCCCAATTCACGATCTCCCCCTAGCGATTCCTCTGCCACCCCACGTATCCCGCTACGCCCATTATCAGCCAGTGAAGCAGACCACGCCCAGATAGGCTGAACACGACAGCATCCCAGCCGGGTCCGAACTTCAGAGCTGCGGTCAAGAGCGGCGGCAGGACAAAAGCCCACACCGTACCGGCGACCGCAATCAGGGCCGTCTCCAAACCATGATACCGTCCTGCCGCCCGCGAAACCGCCTCACCCACCACGTATCCGATCCCCACAGCAATGAAGAAGATGAAGAAGATGAAGCCCATGCTGCTCAGAAGCAAGTAGTAGCCAAGGCCTACCCCGGTACCGGCGACCAGAGACGCTCCTATGGCCTTCACCCACCGACTCGGAGTCATTCCCAGCCGAGCGGACCGAGGTAGCCGCGCGCAGTCCTTGCACTTCACACCGACCGGCGAATACACCATGCAGTCAGGGCACAGAGGGCGATCGCATGAGCTGCATCTCACATGCGTATCGCGCCCAGAGTGCTTGTAGCAATACAAGGCCTCGGCTGTAGAGGTATCTATGTCCGCCACCACTACCTCCCCCGCCAACGACGGGCGGGCTGATACACCACCACACCTTGTTTGGGGACGGGGATCAACTCCCTCCGGTAAGAACGATGGACGGCTTCCATCTCCTCTTCCGCTTCTTCAGAAAGCCGGTCCAACTCCTGCTTCAATGCACCCACTTTCTCACGCAACTCGGACAGCCTCTCTTCCAGTCTCAGCACATGTTCTACGCCCGCCAGGTTGAGACCGTCACGCGAAGTCAGCTGCTGAATGTAACGCAACTTCTCCACATCTTCCATCGAGTAGAGGCGCGTGCGCTTGGACGACCGCTTGGGCGAGATAAGCCCTTTCCGCTCATACATGCGAAGGGTCTGGGGATGCATCTCCGCCAGGTCCGCGGCTATAGAAATCATGAAGAGAGCACGCTTCTTGTCTGTGCTCATTTCGGAATCGACCATACGGCACTAGCCCTTTCTTGCTAGACACTCCAGGCCGCATCAGCAGCCCGGGGATCTTCACCATGAACCTCAGCGAAGCGCTCAAGAAGATCTTTCTCTTCCTCGCTCAGACTCTTGGGAATGGCTATCCGCACCCGAGCCAAGAGATCCCCTTTCTTCTTGGTCCCCGGGTCTGTTGCCCCCTTCTCCTTTATACGAAGCAACGTACCATGCTGTACACCAGCGGGAATTTTCAGCGCGACTGGTCCGTATGGAGTAGGTACGCGCACCTTCGCTCCCAGGGCAGCCTCCGTGATAGATACCGGGACCTGCATAATCAAGTCTGACCCCCGGCGCTCGAAAAGTAGACTGGGTTGGACTCTGGTGACCACATAAAGGTCACCCGCGGGGCCACCATCACCGCCCGGTTCTCCTTTGCCCTTCAGGCGTATCTTCGTACCGTCCTTCACGCCTGCCGGCAACGGAACCGTGTATTTCTTAAGAGCTTGCGACAAACCCTCTCCCCCACACTCAGAGCAAGGGTTCTCAATAACGTGTCCACTGCCCCCGCAACGCGTACAGGGGTGAGATAGGGCAAAGAACCCCTGATTCTGGGCGGTGATTCCACGGCCCTTGCAGTCGGGGCAAACCTGAGGCTGCGTTCCCGGCGCAGCTCCTGAACCCTGGCACGTGCCACACTGCACCTTCTTGGGCACACTGAGCTTGGTTGTGACGCCTTTCAGCGCGTCATCAAAAGAGAGGCTGACCTCCACGGAAAGATCGCGCCCTTTGCGGGCGGCCTGCTCCCTCCCACGAGAGAAACCCCCCGCACCGCCGAAGAGATTAGAGAACAGGTCTGAGAAATCTCCTGAGAATGTCTGAGCTCCACCGAACCCGCCCGGCCGGAAACCTCTCGGGTCAAAACCTCGGCCGCCACCTCCACCGAAGAACGCTGGCCCGCCGGCATCATATTCCTTCCGCTTCTGCTCATCCGACAGCACATCGTAGGCGGCGGATATCTCTTTGAACCGTTCCTCAGCTTTGGAGTCGTTGGGATTGGCGTCAGGGTGATACTTGCGCGCCAACTTCCGATACGCTTTCTTAATCTCCGCCTGGCCAGCGGATTTGTCCACTCCAAGTATCTCGTAGTAGTCGCGGGTGGTAGTTGGCATGCTGCTACTCACTCCGCCCCTGGGACACAACCACCCTGGCGGGACGCAGCACCCGGTTCTCGATCATGTAGCCGCGCTCAAAAACTCTGGTGACAATGCCTTCCTCCTCATCCGAAGGTTCGGCCATCACAGCCTCATGCAATTCCGGGTCAAAAACACTTCCCTGAGGATCGATCTCCTTCACCCCTTCTTTCTGCAACAGATCAGTGAATAGAGAGTGAGTGAGCTGGACCCCTTCAAGCACCTTTCGCTCCTCATGGTGCTCCGCCGCATTCAGGGCGCGATCCAGATTGTCCAGGATGGGTAAGAACTCGGCCAACAACGATGCACGGCCGCGGGTCTGCGCTTCCGCAGATTCACGCTGCACGCGCTTCCGGTAGTTCTCAAACTCCGCCCGCAGACGCAGCAACTTGTCCACATGATCGTCACGTTCTGCTTCCGGCTTCTCCAATTCCGACTCTTCCCGGTCCTCGTTCTCCGGCTCCGGCTGCGGCTCCGGCGAACCCGGCTGATCCGGCTCTTGGCCAGGATAATCCTGGATCAGTTCTTCTTCACCATTCTCGATATCTATGCGTTTCTTATCGCTACTCATCAGACCCTTCTCAGCACTTGTCTGGATACGGACAGGATGCCCACACGAGCACCCCCATCAGCCCGGCGGGCCGCGGGTCTCAAGTACCCGCGGCCCGCCGGGGACCTCCCGGGTGTCCTAACGGAACCCGTATCTAGCTCCCAGCTACGGATGATTCCACTGTGCGGGGGGATTTTCCCCCAACATCCACAGAGATCCGCTTGGGCTTTGCCTCCTCAACCTTGGGCACTTTCACTTCCAGAATACCATTCTCATACCTGGCCACGATCTTATCCGTGTCCACGCTCTGGGGAAGCGCAAGGCTCCGGCTGAAGCTGCCGTAGCGCCGCTCTATGCGATAGTACTTCTCTTCGTCAACCTCTTGTTCGAAGCGCCGTTCGCCACTGATGGTGAGGACGTTATCCTCTACTTCCAGGTTGATGTCCTCCGGTTCAATACCGGCAACTTCCGCCCTGAGCTCAATAGCCTCTTGCGTCTCTACAACGTCCACGGATGGCATCCAAGATTGGCGCTCCGCCACCTCACCACCGCGAGCACGCGATAGCAGCCGGTTGAACTCATCCTGGACAGCCGTCAGTTCCCTGAACGGATCCCACCTTACAATCGCCATCTTACTCAAACCTCCTTTACTGGTCTTCATCTATGACTTCGTACTCAGCCTCTTCCACGACCTCTTCCTCGTCACCTTCGGCACTGGCGCCACCACCGGCCGCACCATCACCTTGAGCGCTCTGAGCCGCTTCGTAGGCCGCTTCTGACAGCTTATGGGCGGCTTCCTGCAGCGTCTGCATCTTGGTCTTGATAGCCTCGATGTCATCGCCCTTGGTAGCCTCTTCCAGGGCTGCAGCAGCATCCTCTATCTCACTCTTGGTGGATCCATCCACCTTGTCGCCCAACTCGCCCAACGAGCGGCGGGTGGAGTAAACCAAGTTCTCAGCCTGGTTCCTGGTCTCCACTTCTTCCTTCTTCTTGCGGTCCTCGCCAGCGTGGGACTCAGCATCCTTCACCATCTGCTCCACTTCTTGCTCTGAAAGACCGCTGGAGCTTTTGATCTCAATGGTCTGCTCGTTGCCTGTAGCCGTATCTTTAGCGGACACATGCACTATTCCGTTGGCATCAATATCGAAGGTGACTTCAATCTGCGGTATGCCACGCGGCGCCGGTGGAATACCCGTCAGCTGGAACTTGCCCAGAGTCTGGTTGTACATGGCCATCTCGCGCTCACCCTGCAGAACATGAATCTCAACCGAAGTCTGGTTGTCCTCCGCTGTGGAGAAGGTCTCTCCTTTGCGGGTAGGGATGGTGGTATTGCGGTCCAGCAACCTGGTGAAGACGCCGCCCTTGGTCTCAATACCCAGAGAAAGGGGAGTCACATCCAGAAGAAGGACATCTTTCACGTCTCCGGAAAGCACACCAGCCTGTATGGCTGCACCCATAGCAACGACCTCATCCGGGTTGATGCCCTTGTGGGGCTGCTTGCCCGTGAGATCCTGTACCTTCTCCGCTACAGCAGGCATGCGGGTCATACCACCCACAAGAATGACCTGGTCCAGGTCTCCGGCCTTGAAGCCCGCATCTTTCATGGACGTCTTGGTCGGACCCACTACTCGGTCCAACAGGTCTGCGGTCAATTCCTCCAACTTGGCACGGGTAAGACCTATCTCAAGATGCAACGGGCCACTATCATCCATGGATATGAAAGGCTGGTTGATGGTCGTTTCCATTGTGGAAGAAAGTTCAACCTTGGCCTTCTCGGCAGATTCATACAGCCTCTGGAGAGCAGACCGGTCTTTGGACAGATCTACGCCCTTTTGTTTCTTGAACTCAGCAATTAACCAGTCAACCACGGCCTTGTCGAAGTTGTCGCCGCCGAGGTGATTGTCACCACTCGTGGACTTGACTTCAAAGACACCGTCACCAAGCTCTAGGATGGACACGTCAAACGTGCCACCGCCCAGGTCAAAGACCAGGACGGTTTGGTCCTGTTCCTTGTCCAGACCATAGGCCAGCGAAGCCGCTGTAGGTTCGTTGATAATCCTTTGCACGTTAAGGCCCGCGATCTTCCCCGCATCCTTGGTAGCCTGCCGTTGCGCATCCTCAAAGTAGGCAGGCACAGTTATGACCGCGTCCGTGACTTCCTCACCCAAAAAAGCTTCAGCGTCCCGCTTGAGCTTCTGCAGGATCATGGCCGAAATCTCAGGAGGACTGTACTCATCACCTTTGATCTTCACACGGACGTCGGCACCCGAACCCTGCGCTACCTCATAGGGAACTATCTTCATCTCTTCACTCACGTCCGCATATTTGCGACCCATGAAACGCTTTATGGAGAAAACGGTGTTCTGAGGATTGGTCACAGCCTGCCTCTTGGCTACCGTACCCACCAGCCGCTCTCCATTCTTGGAGAATCCAACCACAGAAGGGGTTGTCCGGTTGCCCTCCGAGTTGGTGATAATAGTGGGTTCACCACCCTCCAGAACGGCCATGGCCGAGTTGGTGGTACCCAAGTCAATTCCAATTGTCTTTCCCATTAGTGTCCCTCCGAACCTCAGTGTACATGCTCATTCGATATTTTCCTGTATTGAGTATAGAATATGAGTCCCTGCTTGTCAAGTTTCATGATAACTTGCGCAGCAGTGTACTAATAATACCTGCAAATGGCTTCTCTCCCGTCAAACATGATCCGTGCAGCTCGCAGCTCTCCCTGACTTCAGCCAAGATAATCCTTGCCTGGATATCGGAAAGACAGGGATGAACCACTACTTAACCACCTCATAGGTTAGAATTACCCTATGCGCAACAATGGCCTATTCCACAAGACATTCCGCAATCGCAGGAGACGTAGACGCCACCAGCGGAGAGGCATGCAACAGTCGGTCTTGTTTGTGCTGATTATGGCGCCAGTCTTCTTCCTCATCCTGGCTATGGGAGCCTCGGTGTTTGGGCTGCGGATGGTTTCAGCCTTCCAGGACGATCTGCCCAGTCTGGACCAGCAGAAATCTGTGGAGCTAGCCCAGACCTCCAGCATCTTGGCAGCCGACGGCACCCTCCTGGCCTACCTCCACGGCGTTGAGAACCGGACTGTCATCGGCGGAGACCGAATACCGGAGGTAATCAAGAACGCTCTCGTGGCTGTGGAAGATCGCCGCTTCTACGAACACCATGGCGTGGACTGGGAAGGTGTGGCTCGGGCTCTGGCCAGGAACTTGGAGGCCGGAGAGATAGTGCAAGGGGCCTCCAGCATCACCCAACAGCTGGTGGGAAACTTGTACTTGGATCGCACCGACACTTCATTCTCCCGAAAGTTCCATGAGATGTCTCTTGCTCTGCAGCTGGAGGAGAAGATGTCCAAAGAGGGTATCCTCGAATACTACTTGAACACGGTCTACTTCGGCTCCAACGCCTACGGAGTCCAGGCTGCCGCCCGCACCTATTTCGACAAGGACCCCGCGGAACTGAATCTCAGCGAATCCGCCCTCCTGGCGGGCCTCCCGCAGGCTCCTTCAGAGTATTCTCCACGAAACAACCCAGAAATAGCCAAACAACGGCGGGACCACGTACTCCTATCCATGTATGGCACGGGGTACATAACTCTTGAAGAATACTCAAGCGCGGTGAAACAACCGGTAGAGCTGGCCCCCTATTCACCATACACCAAGGTTCAGGAGCCATACGTTGTGGCTTACGTCCGCCGGCAGCTGATACAGATGTTCGGAGAAGACATGGTCTTCAAGGGCGGCTTGACCGTGGAGACCACGGTGGAACCCAAGTATCAACAGATGGCCGCGGAATCGATCTCCTCCATCCTGGATCGGGAAGATGATCCCTCAGCCGCGCTGGTCGCCATCGAAACCCGCACCGGCCACATCAAAGCCATGGTTAGCGGCTCGGACTACGATAAGTCCAAGTTCAACCTGGCCGCGCAAGGTATCCGCCAGCCCGGGTCCGCCTTCAAGACGTTTGTCCTCACTGCCGCAATCGAGATGGGAATCAACCCCTACACCACCTACTACGAATCCCAGCCGGTAGAGCTCCCGCTACCCAACCAAACCAAACCCTGGAAGGTGCGGACCTTCGGTCACTCTTACTATGGCCCGAGCACCATCACCACCGCCACTCTGCGCAGCGACAACACCGTATTCGCGCAACTGGCCTATGACGTCACCCCCGCCCGTATCGTGGATGTTGCCCAGCGCATGGGCATAACCAGCGTGATCAAGCCCCACCCGTCCATCGCTTTGGGAGGACTCACCTACGGCGTCTCTCCCTTGGAGATGGCCTCAGCCTACGGCACACTGGCGAACTCAGGACGCCATCGCCTACCCAGAGTCATCCTCCGCGTACGCAACGCCGAAGGCGAACTGATCTACGAGATGGATAACCGCGAGACGCAGGCGATCTCGGAGGGAGTAGCATACGAGGTCACTCGCATCCTGGAACGCAACGTAATAGCAGGTACGGGAACCCGTTCCCGATTAGACCGACCCAGCGCAGGGAAAACCGGCACTACTCAAAAGTATTGGGACGCCTGGTTCTGCGGATACGTGCCCCAGGTGTCAACGGCAGTATGGGTGGGTCATCCGAAAGCCCAGATCGCGATGTACAATGTGCACGGAAGACGGGTGACGGGGGGAAGCTTCCCGGCCATGATCTGGCAGGATTTCATGCAGAAGATGACGGCAGACTATCCTGTGGAAAACTTCCAGGCACCTTCCGTGCAGGTTTCATACATCAAAGACTACCGGGGTATATACGGTGGGGTGACTACCACCAGCACTTCCTCCACGACGACCACCAGCGAACTTCCGAGCACCACTCATCCGCCACAGCGAACAACAACCACCTTACCCCCTGCAACTCAACCGACCACCACCACGATAACACCTCCCAGCACCGGGCCACCCTCTACTCAGCCGACCAGCACAGCCCTGCCCCCGTCCTCGGACTAGTCACGATTGCTATCACCGGGACCCGCGACGATGGACCGGAAGGCCTCCTCGCTCTCGTCGGGCCCAGTAGCCAAGATTTGGTTTCCGGCTTCTAGCCGAGTATGAGGACGGGGACGATACGTCCAGCGACCTCCCCGGTTCACAGCCAGCACGTACATCCCTGTCACTCGCTCCAGATCCAACTCAGCCAGTGTGGCCCCGGCCGCAGCCGAACCGACCTCCGTCCGTACGACCACCTCATCGCTCTGGGAAAGCGCCAGAGCCAACACCGGATGAACGTCCTCCCTTTCCTCTGCCAGGAGGGCTATCCCCTTGGCCGCGTCACCGATGACCTCTGAGGCGGAGGCCAGGTGGAGAAGTCCACGCAGGTCTTCAGGTGTTGACGACTCTCCTGCGGCCATCAGAACCCACCTCTCCAGGTCCAACCGCATCTGATCCGTCCTCTCCTCCAAAGCCAAGACCTCGGCGGCAACCGTTCTGTCTCCGTACATCAGACTGGCGTAGGCTAAACCCACCGCAAGTTCAGCCACGTTCTTCATCTCAACTATGTTATCCACAGCACGATCCAGATCACTGAGCCGAGGAGATAAGGATTCTCCGCCTGCCTGGTCCTCGCGGATATCCCCGTCTGTGCCCGCCCCGGAGACTTCGTCCTCTCCGCGCTGCACTGAAGTCGGTAGATCTGCGCCTGAAAGTTCACGCAGCGCGGCCTTGCCTTCCTCAGGCCCCTGCACAATCAAGACGTCACCGTCCAGGACCACTTCATCGTCCGGCGGGCCGAAACGCCAATGCCGTCCCCTCCGTATCGCAATGACGCTCATGCCGGCCATCGTGGGCAGGGAGATGTCATCCAGGGTCTTGCCGTCTATGGGACTACCGTCACGGACCCAGACCCTCGCTATCATCTCCTCTGCGTGGGCCAGGTCGGCCTGGAGGGCGGCCGGAATACCCATCCGCCGCAACACGACCCGGGCGATATCCTCGGCGGCGTTGGCAATCTTCTCTATCGCCCGGGTGACCCGCACTACACCGGTGAGCTGGCGAGCGTCATCCGCCGATCGCGCCGCCAACATGGCCAGAGTCCACATGTCCCAGACCAGCTCGTCTGTCCTGTCCTCCAGCTTGAGGACTTCCTCCGCTATGTCCTCGTCGTAGAAGAAGACCGCGGCATAGGCCAGATCCACCGTCAGCTCCGACAGGTTCTTGGCCTCCGTCAGAAGGTCCTTGATATTGTGCTGTTTTTCCTTTTCCTCCGTCACCGTGCCCTCCTTATATGCCAACACCGGAAGGATTGCAACCCGCTACCGGTACTCCTATCCATTCCCTCCACCTCTCAGCCGATTCCCAGTATGAATATCGCCGCCAGCAGCGACAGCACCCCAAAGAGGTCCAGTGTGCTGGTGACAACGGGGATGCCCAGGGAGTCCGGGTCCAGACCAAAACGAAACGTGCCCATGGCGGCGTAGTAGGCAGCCAGAATTGAGGCCGTGGTGGCCAGGACTCCCGCGATGAGGCTCAGGGCCACCATCCTCAGTAAGCCGATACCGGCAAGACCAGTCCATACAGCAGCCAGCTCTGCCGTCACACCCACCAAGAAGAATATGAAGATTGCAAACGTGTAGGTAAGGACGATGTCGGCCTTCACCTCACTACCCGGCATAGCCCGGGGCGAAACGGTCCCCAGGTGCAGCCGACTGGAGAGCCGAGCAGTAAGCATCCCGCCCAGAGCCCCGGCATCTGCCAGGAAGGGGGGAACCATAACTAGAAGCGCCGGGGTGACGATGAAGTCTTCAAGGCGCGATTCCAGAGTCAGACCCGCCACCACGTCCACCAACCCTGCTATCCCAAGTACGGGAAGACTCTGCCTGAATACCTGGCGGAAGATCTGCTCCCGTGTGCTCAATCCCTGGACCAGGGCAATCACACACAAGATGGCCAACACCACCACGGAAACCCAGAAGACTACCTTCATGCCCAAGAGGAAGCTGGCCAGAAACAATGAGGGAATGGTCACCACATCCCCTGCAGCCGTGACTATGGGAGCGGCGACGTTGTCCATGTCCCAACCCTTCGCCCGGCATGCGGCGGACAAGAACACGGTGAAGGCCATTACCACCAGCCCGGAGAGTGTGCCCGCCAACACAGATATGAGGAAGAAATCGAAAATACTCAAGCCTTCTATCCCGAAGAGTCTCGAGAACCAGAAGGCGTAGAAGGCGAGCACTGCAGATATTACAAGCGACAGGCCGGTGGTAGCCCGCACGTTCTGATCCAGGGCAGACCCGCGGGCCATGCCAGGCTCCAGCAAACCCGTATGCAGATATGTTCCCAACCGAGAGCCCAAGGCCCCGTAGATATTGCCCCGCATCCCGATGGCCGCAGGTATAAGGACCATGAACCCGGGAAGGGCCTCCAGAGTCCCTGTGATGGAACCCAGCGTGAGGCCGGCCACCAGGTTGCCCAATGAAGCGATGAGTAGAGCCAGTGAGCCCTGCAACAGGGCCTTGCGCTGTCCCCGCAGGGCGTATAGTCCGGGTATGTGCACCCGCACAAAACTCATCACGCTACCGACCTTTCTACCGCTCTTCCCCCACATCCGTCGCTCACAGTAACACACGACTGCCTCAGCTGCGGTCCCTTGCATATCTGAGTCATCTCGTGTAAGATTTCATGCGTGTCTTATACATATATTACTTGGGAATCATGATTACCAGGGAGTCATAGATATGCAACTAGACAAGTTCACGCTAAAGGCTCAGGAGGCACTTTCAGAAGCTCGGCAGCTGGCGGAATCGCGGAACCACGCTCAGCTGGAGACCGAACACCTCCTCGGCGCCCTCATGGATCAAGAAGGCGGCCTCACCATGCCCATCCTGGAGCGGATAGGGGCAAACCACGCCGCACTGCGACAAGAGCTGGAAGCCAAGATGAACAGCCTGTCCCGGGTGACCGGCTCTTCACAGGTATCGGCCAGTAACCGGGTCGGGAAGGTCCTGGATTCTGCCCAGAAGGAAGCAAGCAAGATGAAGGACTCCTACACCTCCACTGAGCACGTGCTACTCGCTCTGGCTCAAGATGGGGGATGGACCTCAAACCTCCTCAAACAGCACGGCATCACGCGCGATGCCGTTTTCACCGTCCTCAAGGACGTCCGCGGCTCGGCTCGGGCGGAAGATCCACACGCTGAGGATAAGTATGAAGCTCTGAAGCGTTTCAGCCGCGATCTTACTGAGCTGGCGGAGCGCGGCAAACTGGATCCGGTTATCGGGCGCGATGAGGAGATAAGACGCGTGATTCAGGTGCTAAACCGTCGCACCAAGAACAACCCCGTACTCATTGGGGAGCCCGGCGTGGGCAAGACAGCCATAGCAGAGGGCCTGGCCCAGCGGGTGGTGTCCGGAGACGTACCGGAAGGACTAAAGGACAAGAAGGTCGTGGCCTTGGATATTAGCGCCCTGGTGGCGGGCGCCAAGTACCGGGGCGAGTTCGAGGAACGCCTCAAGGCCGTCCTCCAGGAGATAGCCGACTCAGACGGCCGCATCATCACCTTCATAGACGAGATGCACACAATGGTGGGAGCTGGGGCAGCTGAAGGCTCAGTGGACGCCTCCAACATGCTGAAGCCTATGCTGGCCCGTGGTGAACTGCGGGTCATCGGCGCAACTACCCTTGATGAGTACCGGAAGCACGTGGAGAAGGATGCCGCTCTGGAACGACGCTTCCAACCCGTCTTCGTCGGGGAGCCGAGCCCGGAAGACACCATAGCCATCCTGCGGGGACTCAAAGAAAGATATGAAGTGCACCACGGGGTGCGCATCCAGGACTCCGCCCTGGTGGCGGCGGCCGTGCTCTCCCATCGTTACATAAGCGACCGCTTCCTGCCGGACAAGGCCATAGACCTCATGGACGAGGCGGCCAGCCGGCTGCGCATAGAAATTGACTCCATGCCCATGGAGATAGATACGGTGGAGCGTCGCATACAGCAGCTGGAGATAGAGCGCCAAGCACTCAGCAAGGAGAAGGACGAAGTCTCCGTGCAGAGGCGCGAAGCCCTGGAGGCGGAGCTGGCTCAGCTCCGCGAGGAATCGTCGGGTATGAAGGCGCATTGGGAAGCGGAGAAAGAAGCTATCGCCCGTATTCGCGAGACCAAGGGGCACATAGAAGAAACCCGCGCCGCAGCCGAAAAAGCGGAGCGTGAGACCAACCTACAGGAAGCGGCGGAGCTGCGCTACGGCACCATCCCGGCCCTGGAGCAGAAGCTCCAAGAGGAGAACACTCGTCTGATAGAGCTCCAGCGGGAGCAGAAGATGCTTAAGGAAGAGGTGGAGGAAGAAGATATTGCGGAAGTGGTGGCACGTTGGACCGGCATCCCGGTCAGTCGCCTCCTGGAAGGCGAGGTGGAGAAGCTGATCCACATGGAGGAGAGACTCCACCACCGCGTGATCGGTCAGGATGACGCTCTGGAGGTGGTCTCGAACGCCCTCCGCCGCGCCCGGGCCGGCCTGCAGGACCCCAACCGTCCCATCGGCAGCTTCATCTTCCTGGGGCCCACAGGAGTGGGCAAGACCGAGCTCGCCCGAGCCTTGGCCGAGTTCATGTTCGACGACGAGAAGGCCATGGTGCGCATCGACATGAGCGAGTTCATGGAGAAGCACTCGGTGGCGCGGCTCATTGGAGCGCCTCCCGGCTATGTGGGCTACGAGGAGGGGGGCTACCTGACAGAAGCCGTCCGCCGCCGCCCCTACTCCGTGCTCCTCTTAGACGAGATTGAGAAGGCCCACACGGACGTGTTCAATATCCTGCTGCAGATTCTGGATGAGGGAAGGCTGACAGACGGCCACGGTCGCACCGTCAGCTTCCGGAACGCGGTGGTCATCATGACCAGCAACATCGGCAGTCAGTGGATTCTGGACCCCGACCTCACCGAGGAAGATATGGGAACGCGGGTGATGGAGGCCATGCAGGCCACCTTCAAGCCGGAGTTCCTGAACCGGGTGGATGATGTGGTGATCTTCCACCGGCTCACCCTAGAACACATCCGCCGGATCGTGGAGATCCAGCTGGGGCAGCTGCGCGAACGCCTCGCCGAACGCGACATCGCCCTGGAACTCTCAGAAGGCGCCGTCGACTACCTGGCCCAGCAGGGCTACGACCCGGCCTACGGGGCGCGGCCCTTGAAGCGCCTCATACAGAAAGAGATCCAGGACAAGGTGGCGCTGGGACTGCTCCAGGGAGATTTCGGGGAGGGGGATACCGTGCGGGTCGCAGTTGGCGAGGAGGGACTGGAGCTGGGGAAGGTGGCAAGCGCAGTCTGAACCAGGCTTCCGCTACCCTCCGGGGTCAATGCTGATGGGGGAGGTCAGTCCTGCAAAGCGCCGTTGACAGGGGCCACATCCGGGCGTGCGCTGCCACGCGGTGAGAGCTCCGCAACCAGCATACCTACGAGAATGAATCCCGCTCCTA
>Ga0209176_10000213_pt1 | contig 14357 bp, 9 predicted proteins | sample NGEPer11B_FD_184511 | JGI IMG/M metagenome (GOLD analysis project Ga0209176, IMG submission 184511) | Arctic peat soil microbial communities from the Barrow Environmental Observatory site, Barrow, Alaska, USA - NGEE Permafrost305-11B... | ecosystem: Environmental > Terrestrial > Soil > Wetlands...
GATCGTGACCACCTCTTGCGGGCACTTGCTACCATTGAGCAATCGGGCAGGAAGATCGAACAGGTGACGCGACAGGTGGAAGGCCATAACCCCGAGCCATGACGACGAATGACACTGATGCCAGGAAACACATTCTGGTCGTCAACGACGATCTCGCGGTCTTGCACCTCTTCGACGAACTGCTCAGCGAAGAGGGCTATCGCGTCACGCTCGATAACTTCTCGCGCCAGACGCAGGAAGTGTACGAGACCATTCGCAAGGAGCGGCCAGACCTGGTGATTCTGGACTTCATTATTGGAAATGAAGGAGGCGGCTGGCAGCTGCTCCAGGCGGTGGAGATGGATCGGACCACCCGGGACACGCCACTCATCATCTGTACCGGTGCCGTCAGGCAGGTGACCGAGCTGGGTGGACACCTGGAGACGATGGGCATACAGGTGGTGCTCAAGCCATTTGACATCGATCACCTGCTCTCCGTGGTCAAGAGCATGCTGTAACGCCACGCATGACACGGTGCAGAATCGCTACGACTGCTGACTTTGCCGAAGGACGGGTTGCCGACGTAGCGGTACGACCTGGACTACGGGTTGCTGGTAGCAATGCTGATAGATGACGGGCTCCTCGTGCTGCGAATCGTTACCGGGAACGGCTCCCCCGCTGACGTGGTGCGTGTCACCCGCTAGCCGTGCTGGTATATGGTGTTTTTCGAGGCACAAACAGGGCGGTGCGCGCACGCCGGTACCCATTTGGTACCCATTTCGCTCTAGGCACACTGACGGCCACTCGCAGGAGTGGCCGTTTTCGTTGCTATGAATGGGTTTTCGGGGAGCGGGTGATCGGACTCGAACCGACGACATTTTGCTTGGGAAGCAAACACTCTACCAACTGAGTTACACCCGCGCATCCATTGGTCGCCGTGAGTATAGCACGACCTGCACGTACACAGAATTTGTTCGCGTAACGACTCCCCTGCCCCATCTTCGTTGTCGTCCAAACAATCGGCGCTGCCCGCAACAGATTGACGAGGGTAACGATTTACCGCTATACTCCCAATCGCTCTGGGGGACGTAGCTCAGCTGGGAGAGCGCTACAATCGCACTGTAGAGGTCGGGGGTTCGAGTCCCCCCGTCTCCACCCGGAATGCAGGACCGGACGCGGCAAATGCCGCGTCCGGTCCTGCATTCGAATTGCCCGTCAAATCGGTTGCGGACTGAGCGTTCCCAAACTGCCACTGTCATCCTCACCTTCATCCCCGCGCGGCGATCGATCAGCCTTGCCCGATTCCTGTGATAGCCGGGATGGCCTTCCCGTCGGCGGTCCCACCAGGTCTGGGCGTGGTCGTGGTGTATCGAACAGCGCTTCAAGCTCTTCGTCTTCGATCGACTCCTCGCGAATCAACAGGCGAGCGATGGCCTCGAGCTTGTCGAAGTGCGTCTGGATGATGTTCGTCGCCCGGCCGTGAGAGCGATCAACGATCTCCTGTACTTCCTGGTCGATCTTCCACGCGATTTCGTCGCTGTAGTTCCGTTGCTCATTGATGTCGCGACCTAGGAAGACCATCTCATCCTTCTTGCCGAAGGCCCGAGGCCCGAGCGAGCTCATGCCGAACTCCGTGACCATGCGGCGGGCAATGCCCGAGGCGCGTTCGATGTCATTGGAGGCGCCGGTCGAAATCTCCTCGAACACCAGGTGCTCCGCGATCTGTCCGGCCATGAACACGGAAATGTCATCTTCGAACTGCGCCTTGGTCTTGAAGATCCGGTCTTCGTCCGGCACCGTGCGCGTGTATCCACCAGCCATGCCACGAGCGACAATCGACACCTTGCGCACCGGATCCGCATGGGGAAGCATGCGGGCAACCAAAGCGTGACCCGCTTCGTGATACGCCGTCATCATGCGTTCCCGTTCCGAAATCACCCTGCTCTTCCGCTGCGGTCCAGCAATCACCCGGTCGATCGCTTCCGTGAGCTCCGGGCGTCCCACAGTCTTCTTGCTGCGTCGCGCCGCCAGGATCGCCGCCTCATTCACCAGGTTCTCAAGATCAGCGCCCGAGAATCCCGATGTCTGCCGCGCCAGGTTTTCAATAGACACATTGTCCTCGACGGGCTTGCCTCGGGTGTGGACTTCGAGGATCGAGCGACGTCCGGCGATATCCGGACGATCGAGAATGACCTGGCGATCGAACCGCCCCGGGCGCAACAGGGCGGGATCAAGCACATCGGGTCGGTTTGTCGCGGCGATCACAATGACATTGGTACTGCTGTCGAATCCGTCCATCTCCACGAGGATCTGGTTCAGCGTCTGTTCACGCTCATCATGGCTGCCACCGAGACCCGCGCCACGCTGCCGGCCAACCGCGTCGATCTCATCGATAAAGACGATACATGGCGCATTGCGCTTCGCCTGTTCGAAGAGATCACGAACGCGACTGGCGCCAACCCCGACGAACATCTCAACGAACTCGGAACCCGAAATGCTGAAGAACGGTACTCCCGCTTCGCCGGCCACCGCGCGTGACATCAGCGTTTTGCCGGTGCCCGGCGGCCCGACGAGCAGCACGCCGCGCGGGATCCTTGCGCCAAGCGATGCAAATTTCTCCGGATATTTCAGGAACTCGACAACTTCCTCCAGCTCTTCCTTTGCCTCATCCACCCCTGCCACGTCATCGAACGTGACGGTGGGCCGGTTGCTGGAGAACAGCCGCGCCTTGCTTTTGCCGAACGACATTGCCTGGCTGCTGTTCCCCTGGCTTTGTCGCATGATCAGGATCAGGATTCCGACAAGGAACAGGATCGGGAGAAAGATCGACAATCCCGTCAGGATTGCCCCCCAGCGACTCGCCTCTTCGACTTCGATGGGAACGGTGTCCAGCTGGATTTCCGCGCTGTCCAGCACCTCGATGATATTCGTGCCGGGTGGCAGGCGGGTTTCGCCAGGCATGCGATCGGGATCGGTGTAGTAGACCTCGACCCTGGACTCCCCCTCCTGGGTTTTGAGATGGCCAACCGCGCCGGAACGAATCTCCGGAATGACAGACGAGGTGAAATCGACCGATTCAAAATCCTCGCCCGCGCCGGAGAAAGCCAACCATACGACAATCGAAGCGGCGATCAGGACAATCCAGATCGCACCGCTACGTAGCCATTTGCGTCGTGGCATGCTGGTGTCTCCGATGATTCGTGTGTTTCAATCCTCGCCCTGCCTTCGGGTAGGGCGCACAGCCAACGTTACGTCAATACTGCAAGTATACCAATCCCTCAAGACTCTTCCGGGTTGGAGTAAACCGACGGGTCGAGAATCGCGACATACGGCAGGTTCCGGTACGCTTCCGCATAATCGAGACCATAGCCCACCACGAACTCGTCAGGTATTTCGAACGCCGCGCGATCGACCTGCACCTCGATGGCATCGGCCTTGTTCTTTTTGAGCAAGGCGACCACCCGGATATCCCTGGGGTTTCGCCGTTTCAGCAGGTCGAGCAGGTACTTCAGGGTGAGTCCGCTGTCGACGATGTCCTCAACGATGATCACCCGTCGCCCTTCGATCTCCGCATTGAGGTCTTTCACGATCCGTACCACGCCGGAGGATTTGGTCGATGTGCCGTAGCTCGATATGGCCATAAAGTCGATTTCCAGCGGAATCTTCATGGCCTGCATGACATCGACCATGAAGGTGACCGCCCCCTTCAGCACGCCGACCACCAGGGGAGTGTCGTTGGCGTACTCCTCATCGAGCTCGCGGGCAATGACCTGGATCTCGTGTTGAATATCCCGCTCGGAAATCAGGACTTTCGTCACCCCTTCGGCCCGCGGCTCCACTGGCACCGTGACCTGCTGCCCCTCGGTATCAATCTGCTCGTCGATATCCTGCGTCATGCCTGCCCTCTCGTCGATGCCATTGATCCTTCTTCCATTGCAATGAAGTGTACGCAGAAACCGATTCGGAGAAGCATGGGCTATATTCTTGCATATTTAGAACATATGTTCTAATATGTAGAGGGACCGATATCACCCTGTCGTCCTCAGGTCACCCTTGTCCTGATGATTCAATCCCTCCGGAGGCGTTCATGTCCGTTGCCTGCCTTCATATTCCTCACTTCGGCTTGCGGGTGAGCATGTTGTCCCAACCAGAGCTCGATGGGCACCCCCTGATCCTGAGCGATCCGCATCGCGGTCACCCCGCCGTGCTCGACGCTACCCCTGAGGCACGCAAGAAAGGCATTCGTGCCGGGCATTCCCTGCGCGAAGCAACCGCCCTCTGCCCCAGTGCGATTGTGCTGGCTCCCAACCCTTCGGCGGAAAACGACCAGGTGCGCGAGATATCTCACGCACTCGACACGATCAGCCCGCTCGTCGAATCATCATCCGGCACACCGGGAACCTGGTATATCGACCTTACCGGGCTGGGACGACACTACGACTCGGTGAAGGACGTCGGGCAAGGCATATTGCGGCTGGTCACCCCCAGCCTTCGCCCGCGGGTGGGTATCGCGCTCAGCAAATTTGCCTCCCAGGTCGCGGCAAGCCAAGGCACAGCTGGCGCGATTGCGTTGATCCCTCCATCGAAAACCACCCGCATCCTGTCGGGCGCCCCGGTCGAGCTCCTGCCGCTCGAGACCGGCGTATTGCACCAGCTTCACCTCATGGGAATCGAAACGCTGGGGCAGTACATCGCGATTCCGCGCGCCAAAATCGCTGCCCGCTTCGGTCCCGCCGGTCGCTTCGCCTGGGATTTGGTCCGGGGAGACGCCCACGATCCGATCACCCCTGCCCCACGCACAATGGTCATCTCGGAATACCTCGAGCTTCCAGCCCCGGCGACGACTTCCGACGTCTTCATGATCGCCATGACCCAACTGGTACGACGAGCCTTCCGCGCGCCGGACTTGCGCTACCGGCAGGCAAAGGAGATCACGATCCATGCCGGTCTTGAACACGATCGGTCATGGCAACGGTCGCTCGTGTTCAAGGAGCCATACGGACCAGAACGGCTGATCAAGGCCGTCACCCTGCGGCTTCAGCACCTCGAGCTTCCCGGTCCGGTCGAGCGTCTCACCATCGATATCCAGGGCATTGTCCAGACCACCTCACATCAGGCAATGTTGCCAGCCCTGCGCTCCCGTCAGCTGGCTCCGCTTTCCCACGCCGTTTCCATGCTGAAACAGCGCTACGGCCTTTCTCCCCTCTTTCGCATCGTGGAGGTAGAACCATGGTCTCGCATTCCCGAACGCCGTCACGCCCTGGTCAGCTTCGACCCCTGAACCAGCCCCGGCGGATCGATGTCGTTGTCGAAAATAACCGCCCCTCCGTTATCGTCGATCAGCGGCATCGCTACCGCATCGAGCGGGTTCAGGACACCTGGATCATCGACGACGAGTGGTGGCGCGATCCGATCAGCCGGCAGTACTTCCACGTCGTGATGGAAGACGGCGGCGTGCGTACGGTTTTCCATGACCGGGTCACCGATAGCTGGTTCTCGCAGGCGTATTAGCGTGGGAGATCATACGCAAATCCAGGTAACTGGTTCGTCAACGCTCGTAGGGGCTGACCCCGGCGTGAGACGCCCGCGGGGCGACGAACAAGGGGTCGTCAGCCCGATCGCCCGCGGGGCGACAATTGGAGGATGTCGGCCCTGAAAAGTGATGATGAATCAATCGTCCGGACTCTGTGTTAGGGGGTCGACACGTAGCTTCGGACCGTGTGTCCGAGGCCCCGTACGGGATCGATCCGCATGATCGCCCTTGGGACACCATGTATACCGAGCTCCATCTGCACACATCATTTTCGTTTCTGGATGGCGCATCCCAACCAGACGAATTGGTGACCAAAGCCGCCGAGCTGGGCTACACCGCGCTCGCTATCACCGACCACGACGGCATCCACGGCGCCCTGGAGTTCGCACGGCTGGCTGAAGACGCCGGCATTCAGCCGATCACCGGCGCCGAAATCACCATGGCGGACGGATCACATTTGACCCTGCTGGCGGAAACAGCGAAGGGATACGGCAACCTTTGCCGGGTGCTCACCCATATCCATCACGGTCGCTACCCCGCCCCCGTTGCCCTGACAGGGCCATCATCCACACCGTCACCGCATGACAAAACCACGCAACCCGTAGGGGCGGACCCCGTCGACACCGATCTCGCAATGGCACACACCGAGGGTGTCCGCCCGGTCGCCGCGGGCGACAAGACGCGCCAATCGGCACGACGGGCGCCGCGGCCACCATCTCCTGAGCAGCAGCCGCAACCGGACATCGACCAGGAGCTGAACCCGTCGCTCGGCGACTACGCCGAAGGGCTCATCCTGCTTACCGGATGCCGTCAGGGACAGCTCAGCCAATTGGTAGATCAAGGTGATCTCACCAGCGCCGGAGACGTCCTCAAGCAATACATCGACTGGTTCGGCGCCGATCAGGTCGTGGTGGAGCTACAACACAACTATGTCTCCGGCGACACCCCTCGCCTCAACACGCTGGTTGAACTGGCAAATCGCGCAGGCGTTCGCTATGTCGCGACGGGCAATGTCCACTACCACACACCGTCACGTCACCGGTTACAGGATGTCCTCGTCGCCATCCGCACACGCGCCACCCTCGATGGGTGTCACCGGGAACGTCGTCCCAACGCCAGCTTTGCCCTCAACTCACACGAGGAGATGGAACAGCGGTTTTCCGCTTGGCCAGAAGCGATCGCCACCACGCGGGAGCTCGCCAATCGTTGCGCCTCGTTCAACCTGACCCGTGATCTCAAATACACCTTCCCCGACTATGACACCGGCACCGGCGAGACGCCCGACGAACACCTCGCTCGTATCTGCTGGGAGACATTCGACCTGCGCTACGACGAGAACAATCACAAGGCAAAGAACCAGGTTCGGGAAGAGCTCCGCCTCATCACCCGGCACGATCTCTCCGGGTTCTTCCTTATCTACCGCGACCTGCTCGAGCTTGCCCGGGAGGTCGCGACAGAGCTCCGGGGCGGCGCCGTCTCCGGCTCGCGCCGGTTCCTGCCGCCCGGACGCGGGCGCGGCTCCTCCGTCAGCTCGGTCGTGTGTTACCTGATCGGCCTTTCCCCCGTCGATCCTCTCGCCCACGACCTGTACGTCGGACGCTTCCTGAACGAGGACATGCCGTCGATCCCGGATATCGACCTGGACTTCCCGCGCGAAATCCGGGAGCGACTGATCGAGCGTGTCTACGATGTCTATGGCGCCGAACACGCCGCGCTGGTCTGCGCCTTTTCGACCTACCGGCTGCGCAGCGCCGTGCGGGATGTCGGCAAGGCGCTCGGCCTCCCCCTCGCCGATCTCGATCGGATCGCCAAGCTCAGCGAGCCCGGCTCGGCCGACAGCCTGGCGGAAGAGCTGGCGCGCCTGCCGGAATTCGCGGCGCGGCGGCATGCCCCGCCCTGGAGCTACCTGATCGACCTTGCCCGGCAACTCTCGCGATTCCCCCGCCATGTCACCCAGCACGTCGGCGGCATGATCGTCTCGGCCACACCGCTCAACGAGATCGTCCCCATTCAGCCCGCAGCGATGGAAGGACGATTCATGTGCCAGTGGGACAAGGATTCCTGCGAGGATGCCCGGTTCATCAAGATCGATTTTCTCGCGCTGGGCATGCTGTCGCTGGTAGAAGAATGCCTCGACCTGATCGATACACTCGGAGGCGAAACGATCGATTTGAGCCGCATCGATTTCAACGATCCCGCTGTCTACCGCATGATCCAGGAGGGCGATACGGTTGGCGTGTTCCAGGTCGAAAGCCGTGCCCAAATCCAGATGCTTCGCCGCACCCTTCCCACCTGTCTCAACGATCTCGTCGTGCAGGTGGCGATCGTTCGACCCGGACCGATCATCGGCGGCGCTGTCACTCCCTTCGTCCAGCGTCGAGAGAATCCCGACCATGTGGCGGAGTATGACCATCCCCGGCTGGAACCACTCCTGAAGGAAACGTTGGGCGTCATCCTCTATCAGGAACAGGTCGTACAGGTAGCGGAAGCACTGGCAGGATTCACCGCCGGTCAGGCGGATCAGCTCCGCCGCGCCATGACGCGAAAACGGTCATCCGAAGCGATGGAGGCGATGCGTGAATCATTCATCGAGGGGTGCCTGAACCAGGGTGATGTCACCCGTGAAACAGCGGCAGGTGTCTTCGACAAGCTCACCGGATTCGCCGAATATGGCTTCCCCAAAAGCCACGCGGCCACCTTTGCCCTGCTCGCCTACCAGTCATGCTGGCTGAAGTATTACTTCCCGGCGGAGTTCCTGTGCGCCCTGCTGAACAACCAGCCGATGGGGTTCTACGCACCACATGTGCTGGTCAACGACGCGCGGCGTCATGGCACGCGGGTGCTCCGCCCCGATGTCAACGAGAGCAACAGCCGATGCACGGTTGAAGGCAGGCGCACCGTCCGGGTCGGCCTCGCCTTCGTCAAGGGATTGGGCGAAGACGCCGCCAACGCGATCGCCCATGAGCGGCGCCAGAACGGACCTTTTCAGTCGCTCGCCGATCTCGTCCGCCGGGTGGCGCTTCGCCAGGAGCGCGTTCGCCACCTGATCGCGGCGGGCGCTTGTGATGGCTTTGGCATGCAACGCCGGGAGATGATCTGGCAGCTGGGCCTGTTCATTCCTTCACGCACATTGACCAAGGGTCGAAGCCACAAAACACCCGGTCGCCAACTCTCGCTGGCGCTGCCCACGGACCAGGACGCGGTCGAGCTGCCCCGCACATCGGCCTGGGAACGCATGGCCGACGAATACCGGATCCTGGGCATGTCGACGACGTTCCACCCGATGGGACTGTTGCGACCTCGCCTCCCGAAGCGGATGGTCTCGATCGGCGACCTGGCATCGCTCCCGGACGGCACGCCCATCCAGCTGCCCGGCCTGATCGTCTGCCGGCAGCGTCCCGGCACCGCCAAGGGCATCACCTTCCTGCTGCTGGAGGATGAATTCGGCCTGATCAATGTCGTGGTCTATCCGTCACTGTACGAAACACAACGCCAGCATGTGCGCTCAACTCCACTGCTGATGGTTCACGGCCGATTGCAAAAGACCGGCAACAACCTGAATGTCATCGCCACCCATCTCCAGCCGATCGAGGACATGCAGTTCACCTATCCGTACGAAGGAAGGGACGCCGGACCGAACCATCCGCTCGAGGCGCCGACCGAGGATGTTGACCCGGATACCATCCAGATCGTCGAGCTCACATCACCTTCGACAGACGGACCGAGAAAGCCGGCGGATATCCGTGCAGTCGCCCCCGACTCTCACAACTATCGCTAGCTCGGGGAAGGAGCAACGATACGTAACACACCTCCCACAAAAGTTACAAGCCACCCCCCACCAACCTCAACCGATTTTCCGCCTCCTCCGCGTTCCGCCACGGCAATCACGGCGTCAATCCGGTCCAGCGAAAGGTCATGCAGGCCACGCCGGTCACCAATCCAGCGACGAATCACACGCCGTTGCAATCCGCGCGGCGCTCCCCGGAACGTCTCCCAGACAAGCGCGTCACGCTCAACGGCCCGCTCAAGCAACCGATCCGTGACATCGTTCAGCGCAACATCATCTTCATGAACGATGTCCGACAGCGACACCAGCCGAGACATTGCGCCAGGAGAAATGTCCTCCAGCAGCGGCAACAATTCGTGACGAACGCGATTGCGCCGGAACGCCGCATCGTCATTGGAGGGATCCTCGATCACAGGCACCCCGGATTCCCGGACGATGTCGGCCAGCGCCTCGGGCGCTTCCTGGAGAAACGGGCGAATCACCCGCACCACGGTCGCCGGTCCAAAACCGGGCTTCTGCATCCATGTCACCGCCAACAGGCTGTCGGGCAACATCCCCCGTAGTCCGGAGAGCCCCGAGCCGCGCACAAGGTGCAACAGCACGGTTTCCGCCTGGTCTCGCTGATGATGCGCCACCGCGATCGCGTCCCCGCCGACATCCTCCAGCACGCGCGTCAGCATCTGATACCGGAACCGTCTGGCAATATCCTCGACACTCTGCCCCGGAAGCGCCCGGCGAAGGCTTCCCTGCGCCGTCTTCAGCACCACATCAACCCCGAGATCTTGGGCGACCTGCATCGACCGCGCGGCTGCCTCCCCCGAATCAGGGCGAAGCTGGTGATCGACATGGACCGCGGTAACGCGGCAGCCGCCCAGGCGATGCAACTCACGTAGTACAAGCAACAACGCCAGCGAATCCTTCCCGCCTGAGTACCCGACAACGACATGCGGCGGCACATCCGGAAACGACGTACGCAAGAATCGGCGCGCACGCTGAATCACTCCGGGCTCGTGCCGGAGCGCCGCATCCGGATGTCGCGATGGATCGACCGGAGTATCTTCGTTCATGATGCGGAAGTGTAAAACATGGGAATGGTGCCGACGGGTGGAATCGAACCACCGACCGGAGGCTTATGAGTCCTCTGCTCTGCCGCTGAGCTACGTCGGCCAACGCAACGCACGGAATCCTACCAAAACCGCCCCATACCGTCAATCCGAACCCGCGTCAAATGATCCCCGATCACCACCGAAACAGGACATCATCATGAACGGCCCGACACGGGAAACGGCCCGATATGACGGGAACGGCCCGACACGGGAAACGGCCCGACACGGGAAACGGCCCGACACGGGAAACGGCCCGACACGGGAAACGGCCCGACACGGGGTCGGGCCCTACACACGACCGGTGCGCGTGCTTTCCAGATGCTCAGGTTGACAACGTGCGCATCTGGAGCATGTGGGGATGATTTCCCGGAATGACGGGGATCTCGCCAGATGCTCAAGTGGGACAATTGGCGGGCCGAACCTGAGCATCTGGGCGGATGCGGAGACCAGGTGATCCAGATGCTCAAGATGTGCATGTATGGGGTCGTTGGTCATGAGGGGCGGACCTCGGACATTGGCAGCCTGAAGCTACGGGCGGCACCCTGCGGCGTCACGCATTGACTTCGGCCAGCGCTTCGGCCTGTTCGATGATGAGCCCGACCGCGCCTTCCTGCTGGTCGGGTGGGTAGCCATGCCGCCGCAGTGCGCGCCTGACCAGTCGCCGGAGGTTGGCGCGCGCCTGTTGGCGGTCGCGCCAGTCAATCGTGGTGTTGTTGCGAACAGTGTTGGCGACCTCCCTGGCGATGACCTTGAGCTGGTCGTCTTCCATGACCTTTCTGGCACTGTCGTTCTCACCGAGGGCATCGTAGAACGCGACTTCGTCGTCGGTGAGCCCAAGTTCCTCACCGCGAGATGTTGCCTTGCGCATATCCTGCGCGAGATCGATCAGCGCTTCGATGATCTGTGCGGCTTCGAGCGCTCGATTGTGATAGCGGGTGATCGATTCCTGGAGCCTTTCCGAGAAGCGACGTGACTGTACGACGCTGGTTCGTTTCGACGCCCTGATCTCGTCGTTGAGCAGCTTCTTGAGCATCTCCAGCGCCAGATTCTCCTGCTTCATGTCCCGGACCTCGGCCAGGAATGTGTCCGAAAGGACGGAGATATCCGGCTTGTCCAGTCCCGCCGCGGCGAAGATGTCCACCACCCCTTCCGGTGTGATGGCCTTGTCGACAAGCTGCCGGATGGCGTGATCGAGATCGTCACTACTCGTTCCGTTGGTCCTGCCGGTCGTCTTGCTCAGCGCGGCCTTGACTGTTGAGAAGAAGGCGATTTCCCGCTTGATCTTCTGCGCTTCTGGTGTCGAGCTCGCCAGGGCGAATGCCTTGACCAGCGCGGTTGTGTGATCGAGGAACCGGTCGATGACCTTTCGACCTTCGCGGTAGTCTCGCTGGATCAGGAAATCCTGCGCGTTCGTGACCGTCTGCAGACGCTCCGACTGCGAACCGGTCAGGAAGAGCTCGTAGTCGAAGCCAATAAACGCCTCGCGACAGAGGCCGAGGTATTCGATCATCGAGCCGACCAGCTTGTAGAGGTCGAACGCAACATCTTGCGCCTCGGCGTCGACGTTTTCGACTGGTGCGCGGCCTCCCGGATCGTCCCTCAGATAGGTGCGAAGCGCCTCCTTGAGATTGTTGGCGATGCCGAGGTAATCAACGACAAGCCCGCCCGGCTTGTCCCGGAACACCCGGTTGACGCGGGCGATGGCCTGCATCAGGCCGTGACCCTTCATCGGCTTGTCGATGTAGATCGTGTGCAGGGATGGGGCATCGAAGCCGGTCAGCCACATGTCGCGTACGATGACGATCCTGAACGGATCATCCGGATCCTTGAAGCGGTCGGCGAGCCGCCCACGGCGCTCCTTGTTGCGGATGTGCGGCTGCCACCCGATCTTGTCGGTGGCGTTGCCGGTCATGATGACCTTGGTCGCACCGTCCGCGTCGTCTTCCGCGTGCCATTCGGGGCGAAGCGCGACGATCTGATCGTAGAGATCGACGGCGATGCGGCGTGACATGGTGACGACCATTGCCTTGCCCGCCAGCGCTTCCTGGCGGCGTTCGACATGCTCGACGAAATCCGCGGCGACCTGCTGGAGGCGCTTCTGCGTGCCGACGACCGCTTCCAGTTGCGCCCATTTCGACGTCAGCTTGACACGCTCTACCTCCTCCTGATCCTCGGTCAGACCCTCGAAACCCGCGTCGAGGATGTCTCGCTCGCTGTCTGGCATGTCGAGCTTGATCAGGCGCGACTCGTAGTGGATGGGAACGGTGGCGTGATCGGCGATCGAGCGACCGACGTCGTAGATGTCGATGTAGTCGCCGAAGACAATCCTGGTGCTGCGATTGGCGAGATCGAGCGGGGTGCCGGTGAAGGCGACAAACGTTGCGTTTGGCACGGCGGTACGCATGTGCAGGGCAAAGCCGCGACTGAAGTCGCCCGATTCCGTAAATCGCTCCTTGAGGTTGTATTGCGAGCGATGCGCTTCGTCGGCCATGACAATGATGTTGCGACGGTCGCTCAGGAGCGGGAATTCATCCTTGCCATCCTCCGGGGAGAACTTCTGGATGGTGGTGAAGATCACACCACCGGCGTTGCGGGCGAGCAATTCCCGCAGGTGTTCCCGCGATTCCGCCTGGACCGGTGTCTGCCGTAGCAGGTGGCGTCCCCTGGCGAAGACGCCGAAGAGCTGACTGTCGAGGTCGGTGCGGTCGGTGATCATGACGATGGTCGGGTTCGCCAGGGCAGGATGCGTGATCAACTTGCCGGCGAAGAAGAGCATCGTAAGCGACTTGCCCGACCCCTGTGTGTGCCATAGCACTCCGCCCTTGCCGTCACCGTTGGCGCCAGATGCCCTCAGCGCAGTTGCCATCGCTTTTTGCACGGCGTGGAACTGGTGATACTGGGCGACCTTTTTCTGGATGGATTGGCCGTCGTCTTCGAAGACGATGAAGTTCCGGATCAGGTCGAGCAGGCGCCGCTGGTCGAAGATGCCGCGAATCGCAACCTCCATTGTGGCATTCGGCAGCAGCTCCTCACCGTCAATCGTCTTCCAGACCGAAAAGCGCTCGCGCGGGGTTGTGACGCAACCAAGCTCGGTCAAGTTACCGTCTGAGATGAGCAACAGCTCGTTATAGTGGAAGAGCTGGGGTATCTGCGCCTGGTAGGTCTGGAGCTGGCGGTAGGCCTGGTCGATGGTCGCCTTCTCGTCGCCCATGTTCTTGAGCTCGATCACGGCCAGCGGGATACCGTTGACGAAGATGACGATATCCGGCCGGCGCTCGGTCTCGCCCACGACGGTGAGCTGATTGACCGCGACGAACTCATTGTTGTCGGGATTGTCGAAGTCGACCAGGCGGACCAGCTCGCCGCGCGTCTCGCCGTCGCGCATGACCTCGGTTTCGACGCCGTCGACCAGCATCCGGTGGAAGGCGCGGTTGGTCTGCACGAGCGACGGCTGGCCAACGGTCATGACCTTCTGCCGCGCGTCATCGATGGCATCGGGCGAGACGATGGGGTTGATCTTCACGAGAGCGTCGTTCAGCCACTGAGTAAGGATGACGTCCTGATACCGCGCTCGCTCCGGGAACCTGCTGTCCGGCCCGATATCGGGACCATGGAAGATGGTGAACCCGATTTCTTCGAGCCACTGGAGCGCGGCAATCTCGACAACGGATTCGGTAAAGCCAACAGCGGTCATGATACGTACCCTGAGATTGCGATGGTTCGGTTGCCTTGCCTGTCGATGCGCCCGCCGTATACAGCATGACATGGAATCGCCAGGAATACCCGAAAACGGCCCGACACGGGGTCGTAACGGCCCGACACGGGTGTACAGACCGGACACATGGGTAACAGAAGGACACGGACATAGGTAACACTTTGTGGGCATGAATGGACTCTTGCAAGGAGACAGCTCATGCCCTGGAAAGATGTCACCATCGTGTCGCAACGCTAT
>Ga0209176_10000215_pt1 | contig 14235 bp, 10 predicted proteins | sample NGEPer11B_FD_184511 | JGI IMG/M metagenome (GOLD analysis project Ga0209176, IMG submission 184511) | Arctic peat soil microbial communities from the Barrow Environmental Observatory site, Barrow, Alaska, USA - NGEE Permafrost305-11B... | ecosystem: Environmental > Terrestrial > Soil > Wetlands...
GGGAATGGCGCGATTTCACCGGCCAGTTCCAAGCCCAGGAATCGGTGGAGATCCGCGCCCGGGTGAGCGGCTATCTCGAATCCGTCAACTTCACCGACGGCCAGCTCGTGGAGACGGGCGATCTCCTGTTCGTCATCGAGCCGCGGCCCTATGAGATTGCGCTCGATTCGGCCAAGGCCCAGCTCAAGCAAGCCGATGCCGAGCTTCAACTTGCCCAGGTGCAGATCGATCGCACCTCCAAGCTGCTCAAGAACGATTATGCCTCCAAAGAGACCTTCGACGAGCGCACGGCGGAGGTGCAAAGGGCCACTGCCGCGCGTGACAACGCTTTGGCGGCGGTCAATCAGGCGCAGCTCAATCTCGACTATACGCGCGTGCTGGCACCGGTCTCGGGCCGCGTTGGGCGTCACGAGGTCAGCATCGGCAATTTGGTTATGGGCGGAACCGGCGAGACCACGTTACTCACGACGATCGTCTCGCTCGATCCGATCTGGCTCACGTTCAATGTGAGTGAAGGCGACGGCATGACCTATAAGCGCCTCATCCAGAAAGGCGAGGTCGAGTCGGTCCGTGACAACAGCGTCATGGTCGAAGGCCAGCTCATGGACGAGAAGGATTGGCCGCTCAAAGGTGCGATCGATTTCGTCGACAACCAGTATGACCGCTCCTCGGGCACGATCCGCGTTCGCGCCTCCTTCCCCAATCCGAGCCTGTTCATCACACCGGGCCAGTTCGGCCGGGTGCGTGTTCCCATGTCACAGAACAAGCCGACCATCCTCGTGCCCGATGCGGCAGTGGTCACCGACCAATCGGTGAAGCTGCTTTTCGCCGTAACCGAGGACGGCACCGTGGTGCCGAAGCCGGTCGAGCTGGGGCCGGTCACGGATGACGGCTTGCGCATCGTCAGGAGCGGCATCACGGCCGACGACCAGATCATCATCAACGGGCTCCTGCGGGCGCGGCCGGGGCAGAAGGTCACGCCGGAGCAGGGCGAGGTGAAGCCGCTGGCGGCCGCGCCGCAAAGCCAGAAATGACGGGCCGGGCGCGGCAATGAACATTTCTCACTTCTTCATAGACCGGCCGATCTTCGCCGCCGTCATCTCGATCATCATCACGCTGGTCGGTGGCGTGGCCTATTTCAGCCTGCCCATCGCGCAATACCCCGAGATTGCGCCGCCCTCGATCTCGGTGACGGCGCAGTATCCGGGTGCTTCCGCCGAGATCGTCGCCGACACCGTCGCCACGCCCATCGAGCAGGAGGTAAACGGCGTGGACAACATGATTTACATGACGTCGCAGTCGACGAGCGACGGGTCCATGGCGCTGACCGTGACCTTCAAGCTCGGCACCGACCTCGATACGGCGCAAGTGCTGGTGCAGAACCGCGTGGCCATCGCCACGCCGCGCCTGCCCGAGGAAGTGCGGTCGCTTGGCGTCCAGGTGGTCAAGCAGTCTCCCGACTTGATGATGGTCATCCATCTCAGCTCGCCGGACGATAGCCGCGACCTGCTCTACATCTCAAACTACGCCACCTTGCACGTGAAGGACGTGCTGTCGCGCATCGACGGCGTCGGCAACGTCACCATCTTTGGCGCCCGCGACTACTCCATGCGTATCTGGCTCGATCCTGAGAAGCTCGCGGTGCGCGATCTCACTGCGAGCGACGTGGTCACTGCCCTGCGAGGCCAGAACGTGCAGGTGGCCGCCGGCGTTATCAACCAACCGCCCGTTCCCCAGCCCGGGGCCTTTCAGCTCAACGTGGAAACGCAAGGACGCCTCACCACGCCGGAGGCCTTCGGCAACATCATCGTCAAGTCGGAAGGCGATGGCCGTGTGGTCCGCGTGAATGATGTCGCTCGGGTCGAGCTCGGCGCTGCGGACTACAACCGTAACGGCTATCTCGACGAGCGCGTGGCGATTCCCATGGGCATCTTCCAGCGCCCAGGATCGAATGCGCTGGAGACCGCGGACCATGTCATTGCGGCGATGGAGGAGATGTCCAAGTCCTTCCCCAATGGCCTGAAATACGACATCGTCTATAATCCGACGGTGTTTATTTCGGACTCCATCGAGGCCGTGATTCACACGATGATCGAGGCGGTGATCCTCGTGATCCTGGTCATCGTCATCTTCCTGCAGACGTGGCGCGCCTCGGTCATCCCGATTGTCGCCATCCCCGTTTCGCTCATCGGCACCCTCGCCGTGCTGTCGGCGGTGGGCTATTCGCTCAACAATCTCTCTCTATTCGGCCTTGTGCTTGCCATCGGCATCGTGGTCGATGACGCCATCGTCGTGGTGGAGAATGTCGAGCGGAATATCCGCGAGGGGCTCGAACCTCGCGAGGCCGCTCACCGCAGCATGGACGAGGTGGGCACCGCGCTGATTGCCATGACGCTGGTGCTCTGTGCGGTGTTCATTCCGACGGTGTTCTTGACCGGCATTCTCGGCCAGTTCTTCCGTCAGTTTGCCGTGACCATCGCCACGGCCACGCTGATCTCACTGATCGTCTCGCTCACGCTGAGCCCGGCACTTTGCGCGCTTCTGTTCAAGCCGCATGAGTCTTTCGAAAGCCGCAAGACCATGATCTCGCGCGGCATCGGACGGTTCTTCCATTGGTTCAATGTCGGCTTCGACTGGGTGTCGTTCAAATACGGCGCGTTCACCGGCCGCGTAATCCGCTTAGCCGGTATCATGCTCGCGGTCTATGCGGGGCTTATCGGCCTGACAGTCTTCCAATTCCGCGCCGCGCCGACCGGCTTTATTCCGAACCAGGACCTCGGTTACCTCATCAACATCATCCAGCTGCCGCCGGGCTCTTCGCTCTCGCGCACCGATGAGGTGGCCCGCAGAGTCACGCAGATCGCGCTGGACACGCCGGGCGTGGCGCATGCCGTGCCGATCGTTGGCCTGGACGGCGCCACATTCACCACGTCGCCGAACGCAGCCGTCGTGTTCACGCCGCTCGACCCGTTCAAGGAACGCGCCGCGAAAGGCCAGAGCGCGCAGTCCATCTCCGCCGCTCTCAACGGGGGCTTTGCCGCCGTCCAGGACGCTTTCATCATCAGCGTATCGCCGCCGCCTGTGCGCGGCATTGGCACCACCGGCGGCTTCAAGATGCAGGTGCAAGACACCAAGGGTGGACCTTTGGCGCAGCTGGAGCAGGTGGCGCAGACCATGGTCGGCGCGGCCAATCAGCAGCCCGGGCTGGCCAATGTGTTCACGACCTTCAACACGCGCACGCCGAAGGTCTACGCCGACATCGATCGGGTGCGCGCCGAGATGTTGGGCGTGAACACCGACGACATCTTTCGGACGCTGGAGATCTATCTCGGCTCACAATACGTCAACGACTTCAATTTCCTTGGGCGCACGTACCGCGTCACGGCGCAGGCCGATGGAAACTTCCGCCAGGATCTGCATGCCATATCCGAACTCAAGACACGTAACGCCGCCGGCGAGATGGTGCCGCTCGGCTCCGTGGCCTCATTCCGGGACATTGCCGGCCCTTATCGCGTGCAGCATTTCAACCTCTATCCGGCAGCCGCCGTGCAAGGCGGCACGAAACCCGGTTTCTCGACCGGGTATGGACTCGAGACCATGGAGAAGCTGGCGGGGGAAAACTTGCCGGAAGGCTATGCGTTCCAGTGGACCGAGCTCGCCTACCAGGAGAATCAAGCCGGCAATACGGCGATCTTTGTGTTCGGCGCGGCGGTGGTCTTCGTCTTCCTCTTGCTGGCCGCGCAATACGAGAGCTGGGGGCTGCCGCTTGCCGTCGTTCTCATCGTGCCCATGTGCCTGCTCGCGGCCGTGAGTGGGCTCATGCTGCGTGGCATGGATGTGAACATACTGGGCCAGATTGGCTTTGTGGTGCTGATCGCGTTGGCGGCGAAGAACGCCATTCTCATTGTCGAATTTGCGCGACAGAACGAGGAGGCGGGCGAGGACCGCTTCCAGGCGACGATCGAGGCGGCGCGGGTGCGCTTGCGGCCGATTCTCATGACGGCGCTCGCGTTTATTCTTGGCGTGGTGCCGCTCGTGATCGCCACGGGCGCCGGCTCGGAGATGCGCCAGTCCCTGGGCACGGCCGTGTTCTTCGGCATGCTCGGCGTTACGGCCTTCGGGCTCATCTTCACCCCGATCTTCTACGTGGTGGTGCGCAAGTTCGCGCCCGCGCCCAAGGCCCATCCGCACCCGCGGACCACGCCCGCCGAGTAGAGCCTGGGCTGACGAAACGGCGGTTTGCGAGCCCAAGAGTTGCCCAAGCGTGGGGCGTCGGACTATGATGTCTGAAAATACGACACCGGGACGGAAAACGCTGTAAGAAGAGGGCGTTCAGGAGCGCACAACCGGGATGGGTCTGCTTGCCGCAAACCACTAAGACACTCACGGCCGAAGCGGGGGCAGGCGATCCCGCCGACCTTTACCGACATTTTTTCAACGAAATGCGAGAACCGGACGGCACGGTGCGCCCAGCCTATGCGGCGCTCGCCGACCTTCTCGACAATCTTTCCATCGAGTCCCTGGTCACCAAGCAGCATGCGGCCGACGAACTGTTCCGGCGCTTGGGCATCACCTTCGCGGTCTATACCGAGGGCGGCTCCACCGAGCGGCTGATCCCGTTCGATCTGATCCCGCGCATCCTCGATCGCTCCGAGTGGGATCTCGTGGAGCGCGGGTGCCTCCAGCGGGTCAAGGCCATCAATATCTTCCTCTTCGACATCTACCACGACCAGGAAATCTTGAAGGCAGGGCTCATCCCGCCGGAGCTGGTGCTGCTTAATCCCGCCTACCGGCCCGAGATGTGCGGCGTCGATCTGCCCAACGATGTCTACGCCCATGTCGCCGGCATCGATCTGGTCCGCACCGGCGAGCGTGATTTCTTCGTGCTCGAGGACAATGTGCGCACGCCGTCCGGCGTGTCCTATGTGCTCGAAAACCGCGAGATCATGATGCGGCTGTTTCCCGACGCTTTCGATGGGCAAAGCATTTCGCCGGTCGGCAATTACCCGGAGCGGCTGCTTGAAAACCTGCGCGCGGTGGCGCCGAGCGGCGCCGACGATCCCGTGGTCGTGTTGCTCACGCCGGGCCGTTACAACAGCGCCTATTTCGAGCATGTGTTCCTCGCCGAGCAAATGGGCATCGAACTCGTCGAGGGCGGCGATCTCTTCGTGCGCGACGGCGATGTGTGGATGCGGACCACCGAGGGTCCCGTCAAGGTCGACGTCATCTATCGCCGTGTCGACGATGAATTCATGGATCCGCTGGCCTTCCAGCCGGACTCCATGCTGGCGGTGCCTGGTCTCCTCTCGGCGATCCGCTCGGGGCGCGTGGCGCTGGCCAACGCGCTCGGCACCGGCGTCGCCGACGACAAGTGCATGTATGTTTACGTCCCGCGCATGATCGAGTTCTATCTCGGCGAGCACGCCATTCTCAACAATGTGCACACCTATATGCTGCGCGAGCCCAAACAGTGCCAGCACGTGCTCAACAATCTCGAAAATCTGGTGGTCAAGGAAGTGCAGGGCTCAGGCGGCTACGGCATGCTGATTGGCCCGGCCTCGACCGCCGAGGAGCGCGAAGCCTACAAAGCGCGCGTCCTGCACAATCCCGACAACTACATCGCCCAGCCGACCCTGTCGCTGTCGACGGCGCCGACGCTGTGCGGCGACAAGATCGTGCCGCGCCACGTGGATTTGCGGCCCTTCGTGCTCTCCGGCAAGGAGACGAGCGTGATCGCCGGCGGTTTGACGCGCGTGGCCTTGCGTGAAGGCTCGCTCGTGGTCAATTCCAGTCAAGGCGGCGGCACCAAGGACACGTGGGTTCTGGAGCGCTGAGATGCTGAGCCGCACCGCCGATAATTTGTTCTGGATGGCCCGTAATATGGAGCGCGCCGAGAACACCGCGCGCATGCTCGACGTCAGCTTCCGCATGTCGTTGCTGCCGTCGTCGTTGGACCGGCAGGCGCAGTACGAGCCGATCCTGTCGATCGCGCCAGGCGATGGGCGCTTCGATGAGCTTTACGACGACCTTACCCATGAAAATATCATTCGCTACGTGGCGCTCGATCAAGAGAATGCGGGCTCGATCTGCTCGCTTATCAAGAATGCGCGCGAGAATGCCAGGGCCCAGCGCTCGGCTATTTCCAGCGAAGCGTGGGAGAGCCTGAACAGCACCTGGCTGCAAGTGCAGAATCTGGATTACGAAGGGTTGATGCGCTGGGGCTATCGCGACTTCTTCGACTGGGTGAAGGAACGCTCCCATCTCTTCCGCGGCGTGGTGTTTGGCACCATGTTGCATGACGATGGTTTCCGCTTCATCAGGCTCGGCACCTTCATCGAGCGCGCCGACAACACCGCGCGCATCCTCGATGTAAAGTATCACGTGCTGCTGCCCGACTCGGAGCAGGTCGGCGGCTATGTCGATTACTATCAGTGGGGCGCGCTGCTGCGTTCCGTCGGCGCGTTCCGTGCCTATCGGCGCGTCTACCACGATACGGTCTATCCCTGGCGCATCGCCGAGCTTCTGATCCTGCGCGAGGACATGCCGCGCTCGCTGCATCACTGCTATCAAGTGGTAGTCTCAACGCTGGAAGATCTCGCCGGCAAGAAGCAGCTCGAATGCACGCGGATTGCCGGCCAAACCTACGCCCGGCTTCGTTACGGCCGGATCGACCGGGTCTTCACGGGGGGGCTGCACGAGTTCCTGACCGAGTTCATCGATCGCAACAACGACCTCGGCGTTCAGCTCCAAGAGGACTTCCTGATGGTGCCCATGGTCATGGCGGAGGCGGTGTAGGCAACGATGTTGATCCGGGTCGAGCACGCGACATCCTACGACTATTCCGAGCCATTGCTCGCCACGACGCAGTATCTGCGCATGACGCCACTCTCGGGCGGCACCCAGGCCGTGGAGAGTTGGGCGCTCACCTGTCCGGGAGCCTCCATGACCCAATGGCAAGATCAGTATGGCAATGTCTGCCACACCCTGACCCTGCCGAAGCCGGTCGAGCATCTCGATATCAAAGTCAGTGGGCTGGTGCGAACGCGCGACACCAATGGCGTGGTCGGCACGGCGTCCTCCGAGCTTCCCTCCATGCTATATCTTCGCGACACGCCCTTTACGGTTGTGAGCGACGCGATCCGCGACTTTGCCGGGCGCTATTCGGCCGAGCCCAAAGAGGACCTGATCCAGACGCTGCACGCGATCATGCTCGCCGTCGCCGACGAGGTTGCGTATCGCCCCGGCGACACCGATGTGCAGACGACGGGCACCGAGGCCCTGGAACAGGGCAGTGGCGTTTGCCAGGACCAAGCCCATGTTTTCTGCGCCGTCTGCCGCGCTTTGGGCGTGCCGGCCCGCTATGTCAGCGGCTATCTGAGCCACGGGTTCGGCATTGAGGCCCATGCGGCAAGCCATGCCTGGGCGGAAGCCTTCGTTGACTCTCTCGGCTGGGTCGGCTTCGATCCGACCAATCGCGTTAGCCCCAACGAATCGTATATTCGTACTGCCGTCGGCCTCGACTATGCTGAGGCCAGCCCGGTACGAGGGGTTCGCGCCGGGGGTGGCGTTGAGACCATGACTGTCAAAGTGAGTTTTCCCAGCCAGCAACAAACCCAGTGAGGGTTGAAAAGGTGACGTACTGCATCGGCATTTTGCTCGATGAGGGTGTGGTGCTCGCGTCGGATTCGCGGACCAACGCCGGCATCGACCGTGTTTCGACCTTTCGCAAGATGTTCTCGTTCGACAAGCCGGGCGAGCGCTTCTTCACGCTCGTGACCGCCGGCAATCTCTCGCTCACCCAAGGCGTCGTGAGCCTGATGACCGAATGGCTCAACAACGAGAACCCCGAGCAGGATCTCTATGCGGTGACCTCGATGTTCGGGGCGGCCCGGGTCGTGGGCAACGCTTTGCGCGAGGTCCACAAGGTCGACGCCGGCTATTTGCAACAGCAGGAGGTCGATTTCTCCGCCTCGTTCATCCTCGCCGGCCAGCTCAAGGGCGGCCAGCTCCGCGTGTTCATGATCTACGACGCCGGAAACTTCATCGAGGCGATGGGCGACACGATCTATTTCCAGATCGGTGAGGTCAAATACGGCAAGCCGATTCTCGACCGCATTATCAGCCGCGACCTTAGCCTGAACGATGCCGCCAAGTGCGCTCTCATCTCTTTCGATTCCACCATGCGCTCCAACGTGTCGGTGGGCCCGCCCCTCGACCTCATGATCTACCGGCGCGACTCACTGAAGCCGGGCTTCACGATCAGGCTCGAGGACGACGATCCGTATCTGCAGGCCGTCCGCGAAGGCTGGGGCGGGGCGATCCACAAAGCCTTCCACGACATCATTCACGATCCGGGCTGGAAGATCTGAGCGCGTATCGGCCTCGCCCACGGCCCGCGTACCGCTAACGATTATACAACCGGCTTGCGCTAGAACCCTTCTCGGCTAGGAACCGGAGGAGATTTCGCGCGGCCCATGAGCATCCATATTCATCACGTCGAGCCCGGCGGGACCGTTGACGACGAAGCGGCCCTCGAACAGTTCCAGAAGCAATGGACCACCTATCAGAAAGTGGTCGACCATGACTCGCTGTCCCATCGAGAGATCGGCGCGATCCTGCACAACTCGCTCATGGCCGTGCCCAACCCATTCAATTTCTTGGATATTGCTTGCGGCGACGCGGGGCAGATGAGCGGCGCGCTTCTGGGCACGAAGGTCCGCCACTACCAGGGCATCGATCTGTCGGAGCCGGCGCTTGAGCTTGCCGCCAAGAACCTCGCCGGTGTCCCCTGGGACGTCGAGCTCGACCATTCCGATTTTGTGTCGGCGCTGGCAGCGCGGCACACGCCGGCGGATATCGCCTGGTGCAGCCTCTCCATTCACCATCTCCCCACGGATGGGAAGCGGGATGTGCTGAAGGCCATCTGCGGCTCGACCAGCGATTTCGCGATGCTCTACGAGCCAACCTTCTTGGACGGCGAGGACCGTGAGAGCTATCTCAAGCGATTTCGCCGCGTAAATCACGCCGCCTGGACCTTCCTCACACCGGAGGAATGGGCCCAGCTCGACCACCACGTCACGACATGTGACCTGCCGGAGACCGCGGCGACCTGGGTCGCGCTTGGCCGCGAGGCGGGCTTTGCCAACGCGAGGCAGGTCTATCTCGACCCAACCGGCTTCTACGGCCTTTACCGCTACGACCGGTAGCGCGCGGCCTTCATCGCTTTGAGATAGAGAAGGGAAGACCCCATGCCGCATGCAGGACCGCTCCTGGAGGAGCCTCTGCCGCTCTCGGATCTTTTGAAGGTCGGGTTGAAGAGCCGGCCGAACGATCCCGCCGTGAGCTCCATGGAGGCCTTGTTGTCCTGGGCCGATCTCGACCAAGCCTCGGAGCGGCTTGCCGCCAATTATCTGGCGCTCGGCTTGAAGCCGGGCGACCGGGTCGCCTCGCTCATGCCGAACCGCGTGGCGCTGATTGCCCACTACGTCGCCTGCTTCAAGGCGGGCCTCGTGCTCACCCCGCTCAACTATCGCTACACGCCGAAGGAGATCAATCACGCGCTGGATGTCAGCGACGCCAAGATCATTCTCGCGCACACGGAGCGCGCCGAGGACATTGCCACGAGCAAGGCGGCGAGCTTGCCGCTTGGCGTCATCTGGTACGGCGCGGACGAGAAGAAGCAGCCGAGCATCGAAAGCCTGATGAAGACAGAGCCGAAAGATCCGGCCCTGCCGCAGCCCGAGCCGTCGGCGCCGGCGGCCATCTTCTTCACCTCGGGCTCCACCGGCCCGGCCAAGGGCGTGACCCATACCCGCGAGTCCTTGGGCTGGATGTTTGCGAGCGCCGCGCAAGGCTTCGAGATCACGCCGAACGACACGGTGCTGCCGGGCTCGTCCTGCACCCATATCGGCGGCTTCACCTTCGGCATGTCCGCGCTCTCGGCGGGCGCCCGCCTGCTGATCGCGCGCGGCTTCGACCACGAGGAAATCGGGCCGCTCCTGCGCATGGCGCGCCCCACGCTGCTGTCGATGCTGCCGACCGCGCTGCTCCACCTCATTCGCGAGCACGATATGACGACGGCCGACTTCAGCTCGCTGCGGCTCGCGCGCTCGGGCGGCGACAAGGTTTCCGCCGAGCTGGAGAAGGAGTTCATGGCGCTCACCGGCAAGACCGTCAGCGAGGGTTACGGCATGACGGAGTTCGGACTCGCCGCGCTCAACCCGCCCATGGGCGTGGACAAGCTCGGCTCGATCGGCCTTGCGGGTCCCGGCTTCTTGTTCTCCATCCGCGATGAAGATGGCCGCGAGTTGCCGCACGGGTCGGAGGGACGCCTATGGGTGCGCACGCCGACCCAATGCGCCGGCTACTGGAACGACGCGGCGGCGAGCGCCGAAGTGATGGACGAGGGTTGGTTCGACACCGGCGATGAGATGAAGATCGACGAGGACGGCTACAACTGGTTCTGCGGGCGCCGCAAGCAGATCATCGTGCATGACGGGTCCAACATCTCGCCCCAGGAAGTTGAGGATGCGTTGCTCGAGCACGAGGCCGTGGAACTCGCCGGCGTGGTCGGGGTGGTCGACGAGTCGCACGGGGAGAGCGTGCGGGCCTATGTGGAGATCAAGGCCGACATGGTGCCGCCAAAAGCCGGCGAGCTCATTAAATTCGCCAAGGAGCGGGTCGGCTACAAGGCCCCGGAGGAGATCGTCTTCATCGATAAGATGCCGCTCAATCCGACCGGCAAGGTGGATCGTGCGTCCTTGAAGCAAATCGCCGCCGGCGAGCACGCCCATCACATCTAGGGCGCGTCTCGTTCCTCCGCTAGGCTCGCCCGACAAAACCAGGGGAAGACGGCAATGATTCTGGACGATTTCGGCTCGCTTCTGATCCGCGTGGCGCTTGGCTGGCTTTTCCTCACCGGCGCCTGGGCCAGCGGCAAAGACAAAGCCGGCCGCGACTTCACCATTTCCGAAACCGCGCTCGTGTTTAAGTGGCGCCCCGAGTTCTTCGCAATCCTCGGTATCCTGATCTTGGGCGCGGGCGGCGTTTCGGTGTTGTTCGGGATCTTTCCGCGCCTGGGCGCGCTGGCCATGACGATCTTCCTAGTGCCTGCCGCTATGATCCATTTCGCCAAGCGGGGGCAGGCGGTGGCTCTCCAGACACAGATCGAACCGGCCCTGTCGGAAAAGGCCGGCGCAGCGCCGCGGAATGCGCTTCAGATGCTCACAAGCACCGCCGTGTTCGGCCACTTCACGGCGGGGATCAAGACGCTCGGCCTGCTCGGCGCCACACTCTATCTCGTACTGGCGGGCGGGCGGGAGCCGATGCTGATCGGGCTCGGCGCGGACGGGCATTGGCTGGGCCTCCTCACGCGGCTCTGACCCGAAAGATTGGTCCGCGTGTCGCGTTGCCTGAGCGATGGCGCAATGTGCCGCCTTTTCGTCTCGCGGCACGAATCGATAGAAGATGCGCGACGCTGGGCGGGACGCCGCAAATAAGGGCCAAGGATAGGCTACGACATGCAAGCAAGGCGCAAGGCCGTGGTCCGATCGTCATCGGCCAAAATGGCCTCCAACAAGACCGCTTCCAAAAAGGCCGTCTCAAAGGCGCCCCCCCGAAGACGGGCGGTATCGTCGAGCGTCTCCGCCCGGAATTGGGCCTCATCGCCGGTATTGTCACCACCACCATCTTCTTCACCGTCGGCAAGGACTGGCTCATCGAGTTCGACAACCCCGTCCGGCTCATCGCCATGTTCGTCTGGCTGTTCGGTGTGATGATCTGGTGCGCCTTCGGCGTCGTGCGCCACGCCGACGCCCTGGCCGAGCTGCTGGGAGAGCCTTACGGCACCCTGATCCTCACCCTTGCCGTCATCAGCATGGAGGTGGCCATCCTCGCCACTGTCATGCTCGGCGGCGACCCCAATCCGACGCTGCCGCGCGAGACCATGTTTGCGATTCTGATGATCGTGTTGAATGGCATGGTGGGAACGGTGCTGGCCATTGGCGGGCTTCGCTATGTCGAGCAGGAATATAATCTGCAAGGCGCCATGGCCTATCTCGCGGTGATTACCCCGCTCGCCATCATCGCGCTGGTGATCCCGACCTTCACCCAGGCGACGACGGGCCCAACCTTCACCACCCAACAGGCGGTTGTCTTCGGGTTGATTACCGCGCTGCTCTACGGCGCCTTCCTCACCATCCAGACGACGCGGCACCGCAACTTTTTCATCCAGCCTACGAAGCCCGCGAAGCACGAGGAACTGGCGGAGCCAGCGAGCCCCGAGCCGCATACGCACGGCCCGGTCTATTCCGCGCCCTATCACGCCATTCTATTGCTGGCGACGCTTCTGCCGGTGGTCCTGCTGTCGAAGCCCCTCGCCAAGCTGCTGGACTACGGCACCGAGCAGGCGGGCCTGCCCATCGCGCTCGGCGGCGTGCTGATCGCCATTCTCATTCTCGCGCCGGAATGGGCTGCGGCCTGCCAGGCGGCGGCACGTAATCAGCTTCAGCGCGCCGTCAACTTGAGCCTCGGCTCGGCGCTCTCCACCATCGGCCTGACCGTGCCGGTGGTTCTGGCCATCAGCATCTTCACGGGTACGCCGCTCGAGCTCGGTCTGAACAATGTGGAGATCGCGCTTCTGGCGGTGACCTTGTTCGTCTGCCAGATGACCTTCTCAGGCGCACCGACCAATATCCTGCTGGGCTTCGTCCATCTCGTGCTGTTCTTCTCTTATCTCGTGCTGGTGTTCACGCAGTAGACCGAGCGCCGGGCCTAGCCCCATTTCTTCCCGAGTTCATCGAGGCCCGCGCTAGCCAGATCTTCAGGGCTCATCACCAGCTTGATGTCGCAATCGGCATTGAACTTGAGGAAGAACGGCTCGACGAATTTGGGGAGGTCCGACGCTTTGGCGATGTCGACGATGAGGACAGCGGTCCGCTCGCCGCAATCGTCGGTGAAGTAGACGGCCTCGGGCTTCAACTCCGCCAAGATGCTTTGCATGAGAGATCCGGCTTCCCCATTGCGGACCACCTCGTTGAAAGACTCGGTGGGGAAACGCGCAGTCAGCATCATTCTCATGGATGGTCCTCCCTAGGATTGATTTCGGCCTTCGACGCTTACTCCAGCACCGCGATTGCCGCAACGAGACGACAGCGCTAATCCACAATCATGGCTTGCAGCGTCTCCAGGCGGTCGGCCTCGTCCGCCGGCTTGTCCCAGCGGATACGGTGGATGCGGGGAAAGCGCATGGCGACACCGGATTTGTGGCGCGTGGAGCGATGGACGGAATCGAAGGCCACCTCGAACACGAGCTTGGGCGCGACCTGGCGCACGGGCCCGAAGCTATCCACGGTGTTGGCGCGCACGAAACTGTCGAGCTGCTTCAATTCCTCGTCGGTGAAGCCGAAATAGGACTTGCCCACCGGCACCAGTTCCGGCGTGCCGTCCGCCCCTTCGCGCCAAGCCCCGAACGTGTAGTCGGAATAATAGGACGAGCGTTTGCCGCTGCCGCGCTGGGCGTACAGGAGCACCGCATCGATCGTCAGCGGCGCCCGCTTCCACTTGTACCAATGGCCCTTGGGCCGGCCTGCGACATAGGGGCTGTCCCGCCGCTTCAGCATCAGCCCCTCGATGCCGGTCTCGCGCGCGCCGGCCCATAGCGTCTCGAGTTGCGCGATCGACTCGAACGCGATGATCTCGGAGACATCGGTACGCGCAGGGCCATGCTTCGCATGCCAGGCTTCAAGTCGCGCCCGCCGGTCCACGAAAGGTAGCGCACGCAAATCCGCGTCGCCCTCGAACAGGAGATCGTAGAGCCGGATATGGGCCGGGTGCGATTTCAGCATCGCCGCCGTCACCGTCTTGCGGTTTAGGCGTTGCTGGAGGTCGTTGAACGGTGCCACGGCGCCCTCGCGCATCACCAGAAGCTCGCCGTCGAGCACCACGCCGTTCGGCAACGCCTCAACGACGTCGGGAAAGGCGCCGGAGATGTCATCGCCGGTGCGTGAGAACAGCCGCTTGTCGCCGCCTTGGTGGCTCGCCTGGACGCGAATGCCGTCCCATTTCCATTCGGCCACGAAGTCCGCTGGCGTGATGGCTTGAAGCGCCCGATCCTCGATTGCATGCGACAGCATCAGCGGGCGGAATACGGCGCTGCTGCCGGTATCGGGCCGTGGGCCGTCATCTGTCAGCCAAGCGAAGAGCGGCAGGTAAGGCGGCGCGATGCCATGCCAGACC
>Ga0209176_10000218_pt1 | contig 14011 bp, 8 predicted proteins | sample NGEPer11B_FD_184511 | JGI IMG/M metagenome (GOLD analysis project Ga0209176, IMG submission 184511) | Arctic peat soil microbial communities from the Barrow Environmental Observatory site, Barrow, Alaska, USA - NGEE Permafrost305-11B... | ecosystem: Environmental > Terrestrial > Soil > Wetlands...
TTGCTAATCTGCGCGCCGCGGTGAACGAAGGCCGTCCCTATTCCGCGGAGCTTTCAACCTTGGCGGCGCTGTCGCCCGGCGCCGGCGATCTCGGCGGCCTGCTCGACTATGAGGATCAGGGCATTCCGACGTTGCGCGCGCTCACCGTCTCGTTCGAAGACGCGCGGGAAGCCGCGATGTCCGCATCGGCGCCCGCAGGCGATGGCTCGGTGCTCGATCGCCTGATGTCGAGTGCTGAGTCTCTCGTCAAGGTCAGACGCGTCGACGCGACCGCCGAAGGCGATACGCGGGGCGCCGTGCTGGCGCGCGCCGAGGCGCAGCTCGATGGGGGCAATCTCGCGGCCGCGGTCAAAGAGGTCGAGACGCTACAGGGCGCGCCCCGCGAGGCCTTTGCCGACTGGCTCGACGCGGCGCATGCGCGGCTCGAGGTCGACGCGACCTTGCAGAAATTGCAGAGCATCTTGCTCGTTTCCCTCGGCGGAAACGCGAGCGGAACCTCCGAAAAGACAAAAGAGCAAGACTAGCCGATGACCCGTATCCTCTTCTTCGTTCTCGTTGTCGTTGCCGTGGCCTTGGGGCTGGCGTGGTTGGCCGATCGGCCGGGCACGGTCACGGTCGAATGGCTCGGCTATGAGATCGAGACATCCGCCTTCGTCGCGGCCGTCGCCTTGGTGGCGTTGGTGTGCCTCGTCATTCTGGTCTTTGCGTTGCTGCGCTATGTGTGGACACGGCCGGCCGCCATGGCGACCTATGTGCGCGAGCGCCGCAAGCAGCAGGGCTTTGAGGCCCTGTCGCACGGGCTGCTCGCGATCGGCGTCGGCGACCGGGCTCAGGCGCAGCGCTATGCCGGAATTGCCGGACGCACCTTGCCCCGCGAGCCGCTGACCGCGCTGCTCAAAGCCCAGGCCGCCCAGCTCAAGGGCGATCCCGCGGCGGCACGGCGCGCCTTCGAGGGGATGCTGGAGCGTCCCGAGACTCAGCTTCTCGGCGTGCGTGGCCTGTTCCTCGAAGCCAAGCGCGGCAATGACGCCGATGCCGCCCGCGCCTTGGCCGAGCAAGCGATGCAGCGTGATCCGAGACTGGCCTGGGGCGTGAACGCCCTGTTCGACATTCAAGCCCGCGCGGGCGACTGGAACGGCGCGCTGAACACGCTCGCCATTGCCCGGCAGAACGGGCACATCGATACCGACACCGCCAATCGCCGCCGCGCGGTGCTGCTCACCGCCGAAGCGCGCGAAGCCGAAACCTTCGATCCGGACAAGGCGCTGACGCTCGCCAACGAGGCGCTGCGGCTTGCGCCGTCTTTGGTGCCGGCGGCGGAACTTGCGGGCCGCATCTTCGCCTCGAAGGGCGAGGCGCGCGCCGCCTCCCGCCAGATCGTGCGCACTTGGAAGCTGTCGCCTCATCCCGACCTGGCCATGGTCTACGCCTTCGCCAAGCCGGGGCTCGCGCCGAAAGACCGGCTGAAGCGCGTCGAATATCTCGCAGGGCTAACGCCGAACGACATCGAAGGACCCATCGCCGTCGCGGCCGCCGCCGTCGACGCCCAGGACTGGCAGCAGGCGCGCGACGCGCTCGCGCCGTATCTGGAGGAGCGGCCGTCCGCGCGCATCTGCACCTTGATGGCGCGTATCGAGGCGGGCGAGGGCGACAAGGGGCGCGAGCGGGAATGGCTGGCGCGTGCCGTGCGCGCGCCGCGCGACCGCGCCTGGATCGCGGACGGCTATGTTTCCGACCGCTGGTTGCCGGTGTCGCCGGTCACTGGCGCGGTCGATGCCTTCGAGTGGAAGGCGCCGGTCGATGCCATTGGACGCGGCGACGACACGCTGATGATCGCCGAAGATAGGGAGCCGCCGCGCGATGCAAGCGCCATGGCGACCCTCGAGATGACCCATGAGACGACCCATGCGCCCGAGCCGGCCGTCGTTGTCGATGTGACGCCCACCGTCTCCGAGACACCTGACGAAACCGACGCACCGCCTGAGATGCAAGAGGGTGACGGCAGCGAAGCGCCCGCCGCGACGGACGACCTCAAGGCCGGAAAGGCCGAAACCTCCCCGGCCGCAACCGCGGGGCCGAAGGTGAGCGAACCCGGGATGGGCCAAAAGATGGAGAGGTCGGCCTCGCCGGACTTCATGCCGCCGCGGCCGCCGGACGATCCGGGTGTCACACAGCCGGAACCCGACGAAAGCCCCACCTCGCTGGAGCGCCTGCGCGCGGCGCATATTCGCTGAGGTTTCGGGCGCCGCAACCCTGGCGTCCAACTTGCGCCGTCCCGATATTGGCATTAAGCACGGGTGCCAAAGACGGTGCTGGGGGCGAGACCCCAAGGCTTCCTTTACGCGTTCCGCCTAAGGTTCATCGATGGCGCGAGACGCCCGGGGCCGCAATAGCTCAGTTGGTAGAGCGACGCATTCGTAATGCGTAGGTCGGGGGTTCGAATCCCTCTTGCGGCACCACTCAACTGTCTGACAAATCTATATAAAAGTAACGACACCTAGAAACGAGTTGGGTTTACGAGTGCGCGCGTGTCACCAACGTGTCACCTCGGCTCCGAGTCGCGGCAGAGCTTCTGCTTAAAGGCTGACACACCAGGGGTGCATTGCGCCGAGGAGCGACTTGCCGCCGTGCCTGGAGCCACCATAGCCTGCCCGATGAGGTTGAGGCGCATCGCGGCCCATGTGGCTAAGCGGCCTTGAGCCTCTTAAGGTCACGCCAGGGTGAAAAGGAAGGGTGGTGCCCGGAAGTATTTCGGCCGCGCTGCGCGCGGGCACATTGCCTGTCTATCGGCTCGGCAAGTTGAAGCGGTAGCCGAGCCCGAGCACCCCGGAGAGCTGGTTCTCCGTCTCGACGATGGGGCTGTCGGCGGCGTCCCCCAGCAGACGGCCGTAGCGCCCGCCAGCCTTCAGCAGCCACCGGTCGCTGAGATCCATAGTACCGCCGAGCTCGAAATAGACATCCTTGATGCCCGCGTCGGTGTCATAGACGGGCAGGCCCGCCTTCGAGTTTCGGCTTTGGGCGGGCGTCACGCCGAAATAGGTCTGCATAAAGTCTTCGCTGGCGAAGGTCGTGCCGACGCGCGCCACGACCCTGGTGCGTTCCGTCAGTTGCCGCGTGGTCTCGACCCCGAACCGATACTCCAAACCGGAGTCGCCGCCCGTGACCTTCTCCAGGATCGCGGCGTCGAACTCGAACACCCCGAGGCGGAAGCCCGAATAGGCGCCAAGCACCAGGCCGCCGTCAATGTCGCCCAAGCCCCGCAATAACGGGCCGTCGTCTTGGTCGCGCTTGGTGATGTAGCCGGTGACCGCGCCGACCTGGAGCCGGTTCCCGCCGAGCACCCGGATGCGGATATCGTCCAGCCCGCGAAAGTTCACGCGCTTGCGAAACTGCTTGAACGTCGACGGATCGTCGTCGGGGCTTTCGGAGAATCTCGGGACAATGATCGGAATGGGGATGTATTCGTGCTCGTCCGAGCCTTCATATTTGGGCTTCACGATCCCAGCGGCGCCGAGCGTGATGGAGCGCTCCGTTTCTGGCTCCGCCTTGGCTTCCGGCGCGAACAGAACGCCGGCCGCAACCAGCAGCGCACCGGAAGTGCCCCGTGCCCCAGGACGCCAAACCATCATTTTTTAGAATTCCCTCAGACGACTCGTCGGAGCGGAGTGTCGCACGCGGGCAAAGCCGACGATAATCGGAAGAGGCGTATGGAGGGCGCTTCGCGATAGGTTTTGACGATGAAACGGCCTCAGGCGTGTGTGCCGCGGCGTCAGCCGACGATGTGGTAGCCGCCGTCGATGTAATGGATGCCGCCGGTGACGTGGGCGGCCTCTCGGCTCGCCAGAAACGCGGCAAAGGCCCCGACATCCTCGTTGGTGACGAGTTGGTGGATCGGCGCCCGCTCCGCTGCCTCAGCCATCAAATCTTCGAAGTGCGAGATGCCGGACGCCGCGCGCGTCTTGAGCGGTCCGGGCGACAGCGCATGCACCCGGATGCCCTTCGGTCCGAGCTCGGCCGCCATGTAGCGCGTCGCCGATTCCAGTGCGGCCTTAACCGGACCCATGATGTTGTAATGCGACACGACCTTGTCCGCGCCGACATAGGAGATTGTCATACAGGTGCCGCCCGCGCGCATCAGAGGCACGGCGCCGCTCACCATACGAATGAAGGAATAGGCGGAAATATCCATTGCCGTGAGGAAGCCGCCGCGCGAGCAATCCACCACGGGTGCATGGAGGTCCTCCTTGGGACAGAACGCGACGGCATGGAGGCAGATGTCGATGTGCCCCCACGCTTGGCGAATGCGGTCGAACACGGCCTCGTATTGCGCATCGTCCCGGACATCCAAAGGCAGGATCAGAGCTGCTGCGAGACTTTCGGCGACGGATCGCACATAGGGCTCGGCCTTCTCGTTCTGATAGGTGACCGCGAGCTCGGCGCCCTGGTCGCGAAACGCCTTGGCACAGCCGAACGCGATGGAGTCCGCGTTGGCGATGCCGATGACGAGCGCCTTCTTGCCGGCGAGAGAAAACACGGGGCGAACCTCTATTGTGCATTGCAAGATCTACGCATCCAATGTGACGGTTCAAATGTCCGCCCTGCGGCAAAATGCTTTGATGCACGCCGGGCGTCCGTTCTCCGCGGACGAGGCAACAATCCCGGCCCCGCGCCGTTTGTCTAAAGGCGTGAAACGGGAAGAGGAAACGCTGTGAAGCAGGGAAGCTCCCACAAGGTGATCTACGCGGCACTCGCCGCCAACGCGCTCATCGCCGTGAGTAAGTTCGTGGCCGCCTACATCACCGGCTCGTCGGCCATGATGTCGGAGGGCGTCCACTCCGTGGTCGACACCGGCAATCAAGGGCTTCTGCTGTTCGGCATGAGCCGCGCCAAGAGACCCGCCGACGCGGCCCACCCGTTCGGCTACGGCGCGGAGATCTTCTTCTGGGCCTTCGTGGTCGCCATTTTGATCTTCGCCCTCGGCGCCGGCATCTCGTTCTACGAGGGCGTCTACAAGCTGCTCAATCCGCATCCGATCGAGAGCCCGTACATCAACTACATCGTCCTTGCTGGCGCCTTCGTGTTCGAGGCCGCCGCCTGGACCATCGCCTACAAGGAGTTCCGCAAGGCGCAGAATCCAAGGCAACCGTTTCATTTCCTCAAGGCCGTGCGCCAATCGAAGGACCCGGCGACCTTCACCGTGCTGTTCGAGGACACCGCCGCCATGCTCGGTCTGGCCGCCGCCGCCATCGGCATTTTCGCCGCACACAATTTTGGGCTGGAATGGGCCGACGGAGCCGCCTCCATCGTCATCGGCGCTATCCTGGCGGGCGCCGCGATCCTACTGGCGCGCGAAACCAAGGGGCTGTTGATCGGCGAAGCGGCGGCCCCGGCGGTGGTGCGGGGCATCCGGGAGATCATCCGCGAGACGCCGGACATTCTGCACATCAACGAGCTGCGCACGATGCATCTCGCCCCGCACGAAATCCTGCTGGCGCTGAGCGTTGACTTCGCCGACGGCATCTCCTCGCAAAGGGTGGAAGAGGCGGTCAGCACCCTTGAGCGCAAGATCAAGGAGAGCTACCCGGAAGTGCGGCGCGTCTTCATCGAGGTGCAAGCCAAGCACGACGGTATGGCGCGGCGCGGCCCGTAGACGCTAGTCCTCCTCGATCTCGACGTCGGAGGTGAGCTCCTGCGCGGCCTCGGCGGTCGGCTGCCGGGTAAAGTCCTTCAGCGTACCGACCTCTTGCGCGTCGCGGGTGAACTGCACCGGGCCGAGGACATAGGCGGTGATGAGCTCCGCCAAGGACCGCAAGGCGTGAACGTGAATGCGCTCCCAGCCATGGGAGGAGTCAATGCCGAAGCAGATCAGCGCGGTGCGCACGTCGTGACCCGCCTCGACCGCTGAGGCGACGTCCGAGCGGTAGTGACGAAACACGTCACGCTGGTGGAAGATTTCGTTTTCGACGCACAGCCGCGCGAGTTGCCGGGTCAAATGATAGTCGAAGGGCCCGTTGTGATCGGCCATGGCGATGGTGACGCCGAACTCGGCGCTGTTCTGGCCGGGCGCCGTCGTGCCGTTGTCCACGGCAATGAGCGAGGCAACATCCTCGGTCAGGATGTTCGAGGCGCCGACGCCGACCTCTTCCTCGATGGTGAAGAGAAAATAGACGTCGACGGGAAGCTTGTTCTTGACGGGGATCAGGGCCCGCAGCGCCGCGAACATGACCGCCACGCCGGCCTTATCGTCGAGATGGCGCGAACAAATGAAGCCGTTGTCCAGAAACTCGGGCTGCGGATCGATGGCGACGATGTCGCCGATCTCGATGCGGAGCTTGCTCGCCTCGTCCTTGCTCGAGGAGCGCGCGTCCACGCGGATCTCCACGTTGTCCCAGCCGCAAGGCTGCTCGTCGACCTCGTCGCCGAAGGTATGCCCCGAAGACTTCAACGGCAGGATGGTGCCGCGATAGGAGCCCTGCTCGGTGAAGATGGTGCAGCGAGCGCCTTCGGCGAACCGCGCGCTCCAACTGCCGATCGGCACCACGCCGAGACGCCCATTGTCCTTGATCTGCTTGACCTGCGCCCCGAGCGTGTCGAGATGGGCGGCAACGGCCCGCGCCGGCTTGCGCTTCTTCCCCCGCAAGACGGCGCGGATGGCACCACGCCGGGTGACCTCGAAGGGAACGCCGAGCCGGTCGAGCTCCTGGCCGCAATGCCTGACGACGTTGTCCGTGTAGCTCGTCGGGCTGGGGATGGAGAGCAACTCCTCCAGCATATTGGCGAGGTAGTCGAGGTCGATATGGAGAATCGTCATAGGGCGGACCTTCCCGGAAGAGAGAATTCGGGGCGAGAGGCGCGTCCGTGCCGGGGCGCTTCGGAAGAGGGGTAATATGATAAGCGCTAAATTTGAAGCGCTTCGCGCACGGCGGCGGGCATTGACTGGGGAAACAGCAGGTCGACGAAGCGCTCGGCGGTGGGTTGCGGCTCGTGATTGGCGAGCCCCGGGCGTTCGTTTGCCTCGATAAACCAGTAGTCCGGCTCGGTCGGGGCCTTCACGATGAAATCGATGCCCGTGACCGGAATTTCGATGGCCCGGGCGGCGTGCACGGCGGCGTCGATGAGGGTCCGGTGCAGGATTCCGGTGACATCGTGGATCGTGCCGCCGGTGTGGAGATTGGCCGTCTTACGCACGACGATGTACTTTTCCTCCGGCGGGACGCCGTCGAGCGAAAAGCCCGCTTCCACCACGCAGCGCTCGGTTTCGGCATCGAGCGGAATCGTCGATTCGCCACCCGTGGCGGCGGCCCGGCGGCGGGATTGATGCTCGATCAGCTCGCGCACGGTCGAGCGCCCATTGCCGATGACGGCGGCAGGCTTGCGGATGGCGGCGGCGACCACACGATAATCGATAACGATGATGCGCAAATCGGAGCCCTGAACGAATTCCTCGACGACAACCTCGTTGCAGATCTTGCGTGCGATATCGATCGCGGTCTGCACCTCGTCCCAGGTCTGAAGGCCCACGGCGACACCCTTGCCCTGCTCGCCGCGCGCCGGTTTCACCACGACGGCATCGTGGTCTTCAACGAACGCACGCGTGCGGTCCTCGTCGTCGGCGGTGACCTGTTCGGGAACCCGGACATCCACCGACTCGACGACGCGCCGGGTTACGCGCTTGTCGTCGCAGATGCTCATGGCGATTGCCGTGGTGAGCGCCGTGAGGCTTTCCCGGCACATGACGGAGCGTCCGCCATAGGTCAAGCGGAAGAAGCCGCCCTCGGCGTCGATGATGTCGACGCCAATGCCGCGCCTGCGCGCCTCGTCGATGATGATCAGCGCGTAAGGATTGAGCACCCCGTCGTCGAACGGCGCCTCGGTGAACAGCCTTTCATTGATGACGTTCTTGCGCTTGACGGTGAACGTGGCCCACCGGATGAAGCCGAGCTTCTCGTAGAGCGCGATGGCTTGCGTGTTGTCGTGCATCACCGACAGGTCCATGTACGCCGCGCCGCGCTCTTTGCAATGCTCCGACAGGCGCCTTCCCAGCGCTTCGCCGATGCCGGGGAGCGTCGCTTGCGGATCGACGGCGAGACACCACAGTGAGGAGCCGCGTTCGAAATCGCCGAAGGCGGCCTCGTGATCGACGCCGGTGACGGTGCCGACAATGCCGCCGGTGGCTTCGTCCTCGGCGACGAAATAGGTGATCGCCCGGCTGTCGCGCTTGGACCAGAAGAAGTCCGGCGGCACGGTGACCATGCCGCGCGCGGAATAGATCCGGTTCACCTCTTCGGCGTCCTGAATGGAGCTCAGGCGGCGAATATAGAAGCCGCGCGGTTTGGACTTCTCAGGCTCATAGGCTTTGAGATCGAGCCGGTAGGTATGGGAGGGATCGAGGAACAGCTCCTGGGGCGCCGCGGCGAGCACCACATGAGGGTCCAGGATATAGAAGGCGATGTCGCGCCGGCCGGGACCTTCCGCCCGAATGCACGCGGCGAGTTCCGTCGCGTTGGTGAAGGTCTGGCCGAACAGAATGCGGCCCCAGCCGCAGTCCAATGTGACATTGCTCCGCACGACGCCATCCCAGTCGGAGGTCTCCACGTGCGGCTCTGCGCCTTGCACGGCCTCCCCTGTGCTGCACTTTTCCATGCTCATCGCACGACCTAGATGTTGTTGGCCTGAAGCCACAATTCCAATAACGCGCACTGCCAAAGTTCGGATCCCCGCAAGGGGGTGATGTGCGCCTTTGGATCCTCGAATAAATTTCCCAGATATTCGGAACGGAACAGCCCGCGGTCGCGGGCCGCTTGTGACATCAACGCGTCCTTCGTCATCTCCAGCACGGTGCCGTCGATATATTTGAGGGCCGGCACCGGGAAATAGCCTTTTGGTCGGTCGATCACTTCCGATGGAATGACGTTGCGCGCCACGTCCTTGAGTACGCCCTTGCCGTCGTCTTTCAGCTTCAGCTCCGGCGGCACCCGCGCGGCGAGCTCGACGAGCTCGTGATCGAGGAAGGGGACGCGCGCCTCGAGCCCCCAGGCCATGGTCATGTTGTCCACGCGCTTCACCGGATCATCGACCAGCATCACCGTGGTGTCGATGCGCAGCGCCTTGTCGAGCGGCGTCTCCGCGCCGGCGCGCGTGATATGCGCCTCGACGAACCGCGCCGGCTCGTCGTTTTCCGCCATCCACCTCTCGGAGAGATGGGCGCCGAGCTTCTCGCGGTCGCGGTCCAAGAACAGCGCCTTGTAGTCGGTGAGGATGTCGTTGGAATTTTCGAGCTTCGGATACCAGTGATAGCCGGCGAACACCTCGTCGGCGCCTTGGCCGCTCTGCACGACCTTCACGTGCTTCGCCACCTCGCGCGACAGAAGGTAGAAGCCGACATTGTCGTAGGACACCATGGGCTCCGACATCGCTCCGATCGTATCCGGCAGCGCGTTCAACATGTTCGCCGTCGGGATCATGATCTTGGTGTGGTCGGTATCGAAATGCTTGGCGATGATGTCGGAATACTTGAACTCGTCGCCGGCCTCGCCATGCGCCGCTTCGAAGCCGATCGAGAACGTCTTCAGGTGCTGCTGCCCCGCCTCGGCCAGCAGGCCCACGATGAGGCTCGAATCGACGCCGCCGGAGAGCAGCACGCCCACCGGCACGTCGGCGATCATGCGCCGGTCGACGGCCCGCCGCAGCGCATCGCCCACCCGTTCCTTCCACGCATCGTGATCCAGCGTCAGATCCTCGCGCGAGCGCGCGAATGTAAGCTCCCAATAGACGCTGTCCTTGGTGCGTCCGTCCGGCTCGATGATACGGATCGTCGCCGGCGGCAGCTTGCGCACGCCACGAAGGATCGTGTGCGGCGGCGGCACTACGGCATGGAACGTCATGTAATGCGCCAGGCCAACGGGATCGAGCGCGGTGTCGACGTCGCCGGCGGCAACCAGAGCCGGCAGCGAGGAGGCGAAGCGCAAGCGCTTGCCGCTTTCGGTGTAGTAGAGCGGCTTGATGCCGAGCCGGTCACGGCACAGGATGACGCGCCCGGTATCGCGCTCGTGGATGGCGAAGGCGAACATGCCGTTGAAGCGCTTTGGCGCTTCCGCGCCCCAGGCATGCCAGGCCTTGAGGATCACTTCGGTGTCGCTGGTGGAGAAGAAGCGGTAGCCGCGTCCTTCAAGTTCGGCGCGAAGCTCTTTGTGATTGTAGATGCAGCCATTGAAGGCCAGCGTCAGCCCGAGTTCGGAATCGACCATGGGCTGCTGGCCGCGCTCCGACAGATCGATGATCCTCAGGCGCCTGTGGCCGAAGGCCACCCGCCCGCGTGCCACGATGCCCTCCGCGTCCGGGCCGCGCGGTGCCATCGAGCAGGTCATGGCGCCCAAGGCGTCCAAAGAAGCCGGCGAGCCATCGAATGTGATCTCGCCGCACAAACCGCACATAGCTCAAAACCTCGGACTGGTGAGAAGTTTGGACCGTCCAGCTTGTATACGTGAAGATACGAGCAAGATTGGGGCCGCTCTTCGCGAGGCCCCACGAGCCGCCGCGCCGCAATTCGAATATCTAAAGGTCACGCTGATGTAGGGAGTTATTGCACCGATGACAGCATCGATCAAATTTCAGGCGTCACAAAGACTGCGCGAAATCCGCGCATATGCCCATTTCGGTGGCAGGACGGCTCGAAAAATCGCGTGGATGCTTGGCAGAAGCTCGAGGTGGTGCATCCGGGCGACACCTTTTGTTTACTTTGTCGAAGGCCCAGGAACTGCCCTGTTTTGCCGTTATTCGTCAGGGCTCTCGCGAAATCGTTAGTGATTTCAGGGTGGCCGTTGGCACTCCCACGGATTACGCTTAAGGGGTTAAGGGGACCAGGAGATGTGCGGACGACCCCAAGTTGTGGGGCTACTCGCGGTAGCTGTGGTGATGTTGCTTGCGACTCCGATCGCGGTGCCCTCAGCTATTGCCGAAATTCGCATTCCGGTCCCCGGCGTCTTCCAATCCGCGCCCAAGGTCGTCAAGCCGAAGCGGTATGTCCGGCCCACGATGCCGCGCCGCAATCCCACGCGTGTGACGGCGGGCGTCTCCGCCAGCGCCGTCTCGCCGCCCCAAGCCAATAACAGCGAAGCCGCGGTCGCGGTCGGCACGGCCTCATCGGCCAGTGTCGCACTCGCGCTCGATGTCCCACCGAAGCCGCCGGCGAACGTTGCACGCGAGCCCGACCCGGCGCCAGCGGACGACGCGGCGACGGAAACCGGCGCCGAGACAGAGGAGCCGTCGGAAAGCGCGGAAGCCTCCGCCACCGAAGCCTCCCCCGCCGAAGCCTCCCCCACCGATGAAGCCGAGGCCTCGCCGGAGGAGACGGACGAGCCTACTGAAACGGCGAAGGCCGAGGTCGAGGACGAGTCCGAGCCCACCGCAGACGAGCCGTCCACGGCGACGGCGGAGACGGAGCCTGCGCCGGCTGAAAGCGAAGAGCCTGCCGAGACCGCGGCGGCGGAGGAGGCAGACGAGCCCGCCGCGTCCGTGGAGGACGAGAAGCCGGACGAAACGGCGGAAGCAATCGAGACGGCTGGTCAGGAGGCCGCCGCGCCGGTCGAGTCTGCCGAAGAGACCCAAGCCGAGGCCGTCACGATGGACGCCGACCCGTCAAAGGTGGCGGAACCGACGGTGACCGCCGCGGTGCCGGTCAACGATGCCAGCGTCGTGCTCGAAATAGCGCCGCCGCCGGAAGAGATCCTGGTCGCCGCGCCTGCGCCTTCGGCCGATGGGGCGCCACCCGCCGATGAGGCGTCACCGAGTGATGCGCCGGAGGCGAAGATCGCGGCGCTGACCCCCGCCGATGCCCCGGCGTCCACGCTAGTGCCCGCGGACGACAAGACACCCGACAGCACCAAATTGGACGCAGCCCCCGACCCGGCGGAGGCTGAAGACGCTAGCGCCCCGGATGCGGAAGGCCCGCCGGCAGACGGCGCCGCCAAGGCTGCCGAAGCCGAAGGCACCGCCGAAGAGGAAGGCACCGCCGAAGAGGAAGAGACGGCCGAAGGGGCCGCGCCCGCCGAAGAGGTTGAGCCGGCGCCGCCTCCCCCGCCGCCGGCCCATCCCGTTGTCGCCGAGATCCGCGCGAAGCTCGAGGCGCCCGGCAAGTTCAAAAACGTGGCCGCTTCGGATCTCAAGGCCCTGAAAGAATTCTACGGAGCCCACGAAGGCCCGCCGCTTTGGGTCACCGATATCGGCTTCAGCGAAAAGGCGAGAGCGGTCATGGCTGAAATCAAGAAGGCCGACGATTGGGGTCTCGATGCCGCGTCGTTCGATCTCCCGCCCGAAGACGATCTGCTGGCGACACCGAACGCGCACGCCGACGACGAGCTTCAGCTCTCGATCGCGGTGCTGAGCTATGCGCGCGATGCGCAGATCGGCCGCCTGACCCCCTCGCAGGTGAGCAAGCTCTTCGATCAGCATCCCAAACTGCGCGATCCGCAGACCGTTCTCGCCGAGACCGCGGCGGCGGACAATCCGAGCGCTTACCTGGTGTCGCTGCACCCGCAGCATCCGCAGTTCAAGCGTCTGCAGGCCGCCCTGGCCAGGGCCCGCGACTCGGCGCAGGCGACCGGCCGCAATCCGAACAACGACCGCAACGTCCAGCTGATCGTGATCAATATGGAACGCTGGCGCTGGATGCCGCGTGACCTGGGCAGCTACTACGTCTGGAACAACATCCCGGAGTTCAACACGCGCGTCATGAAGGGCGGCCGGACGATCTATCAGGAGAAGACCATTGTCGGTCAGTACCAGTACGCGACGCCGTTCTTCACCGCGCGGATGCGCAACATCGTGTTCCATCCGAATTGGACGGTGCCGCCGACCATCATCAAGGAAGATTTGGCGCCGAAGCTCAAAGGTCCTGGTGGTGGCGGGTTCTTCGGCAGCTCGAACGACGCCATGCTGGCGCGTTACGGGCTCGCAGTGAACTACAAGGGCCAGCGCATCAGCGCCGACAGTGTCGACTGGAACACCGCCAACATTCACGCCTACACCTTCACCCAAGAGCCGGGTCCGGCGAACGTGCTCGGCCAGTTCAAGTTCAACTTCCCCAACAAGCACGCGATCTACATGCACGATACGCCGCAACGCGAGCTGTTCGCCGAGACGACGCGCACGCTGAGCCATGGCTGCATACGCGTGAACCAGCCGGACCGGTTTGCCGCGCTGCTTCTCGGCGAGGACAAGGGGTGGTCCATGGGCCAGATTCAGAACTTGGTGGCCAAGGGGCCGCAAGACAGCACCGTGATCTCGCTTAACAAGAGCGTGCCCGTGCATCTCACCTATTTCACGGCGATCGCCGAGGAAGACGGCAGACTGAATCCGCGCCCCGACATTTACGGCATCGACAATCGCATGGCGGGGAAGCTGTTCAATAACCCGGCGCAGTTCCCGGTCCCCGCCACGCCGGAGGTCGCCGAATCCGGTTCGAGCTCCCGCGAGCAAGCCCAGCGGCGCCGGCAAAGCAACGGCTTCGACAGCTTCATCTCGGGTCTTTTCGGAAACTGACGAAGGGCGGCCTAGGCTTTGAGCGCGCCCAGGATCTCGCGGGCAAATGCCGTGAGAGACGGATCGCGCGCACCCATCACCAGAACGACATCGCCCTCTTTGGCGTCTTCGGCGAGCCGCTCGATGAGCCAATCCCGCGACGGCGCGAAGGCGGCGTTGGTGCCATGCGCCTTGATCTCGTCCACGATGTCGGCAGCCGAGAAATCGCGCGTGGCGGTGCCGCCCGCATAGAAGACTTCGAGCATCCACAGACGATCATCGGGCGACAGTTCGCCGGTGAAGGTCCGGACGAAATCCTGCCACAGGAAGCGCGTGGGGCCGTAACCATGCGGCTGGTAGATCGCCAGCACGCGATTTCCACGGAGCTTCGCGGTGCGGATTGCCGCGGCGATCTTCTCCGCGTTATGGGCAAAGTCGTCCACCACCTCGATGCCGCCCTTGCAGCCCACGGTCTGAAAGCGCCGGCCGATAC
>Ga0209176_10000220_pt1 | contig 13959 bp, 12 predicted proteins | sample NGEPer11B_FD_184511 | JGI IMG/M metagenome (GOLD analysis project Ga0209176, IMG submission 184511) | Arctic peat soil microbial communities from the Barrow Environmental Observatory site, Barrow, Alaska, USA - NGEE Permafrost305-11B... | ecosystem: Environmental > Terrestrial > Soil > Wetlands...
ACGAGGAGGTTCGACTCGCCATTCGACAAACCCCGTGCGGCTTGGTTGCCGAGCGCCTGCACGATGCCGTAGCCGAACAGGAACGAGAACATCGGATAGGCGCGGCCGGTGATGAACAGTGCATTGAAGCTGTTCGCCGTCGTGTCGGCTTCGGCGAAGGCAAACCTGCGTGGCTCACCGGTCTCGTAACCGTGCAGCCACCAGACCGTATTGGAAATCGCCACGATGGCCAGAGCCAAACCCCTTGCGATGTCGGGGCCGGGGCTGCGATGCTCCTGGGGCCTCGCGTCGGTCAAGCTGGCCCATTCTCGAGGAGTGCCTTGAAGCCATCCTCGTCGAGGATCGGGACGCCGAGCTGTTCGGCCTTGTCGGCCTTGGACCCTGGCGAGTCCCCCACCACGACGTAATCGGTCCTTTTCGAAACGGACCCGGAGGCTTTGCCGCCTCGCGAAACGATGGCTTCCTTGACCGAGTCGCGGGTGAAGTCGTCGAGTGAGCCGGTGACGACAATCGTCAGATCGGCAAGCGATTGCGGGGTCGAGTCGTCGACCTCGTCGACCATGCGCACGCCTGCATTGCGCCATCCATCCACGATCGTTCGGTGCCATTCGACCTTGAACCATTCGACGACCGCATCGGCGATAGTCGGACCGACGCCTTCGACGCCGGCCAGTTCGCTCGCGCTCGCCAACTCGATCGCCTCCATCGAGCGAAAATGCGTGGCCAATGCCTGCGCTGCGGTCGGCCCGACATGGCGGATCGAGAGTCCCACCAGCACGCGCCACAGTGGCCGGTCCTTGACTGCCTCGAGGTGGTCGAGCAATTTCTGTCCGTTGGCCGACAGCCCGCCGTCCTTCTTCACGAAGAGCGGGACGTTCAGGAGGTCCTCGGCGGTGAGGGCAAACAATCCACCTTCATCGGTGAGCACGCCCGCGTCGAGCAGGGCGGTCGCGGCTTCCCAGCCGAGCACTTCGATGTCGAACGAACCCCGGCCCGCAACGTGATTGAGCCGTTCGCGCAACTGCGCCGGACACGACCTCGTGTTCGGGCAGCGGATGTCCGCGTCGCCCTCTTTGGCCGGAGCTAACGTCGTGCCACATACGGGGCATTGCGTCGGCATCACGAATTCGGTCTCAGACCCGTCGCGGAGCGCCGGCACCGGGCCGACGATCTCCGGTATGACGTCACCGGCCTTGCGGAGTACCACCATGTCTCCGATGAGCACGCCCTTGCGTTTGACCTCCGACGCGTTGTGGAGCGTCGCGAACTCGACGGTCGATCCGGCAACGCGGATCGGTTCCATCACGCCGTACGGGGTGACACGGCCGGTGCGCCCGACATTGACCAATATGTCGAGCAGGCGCGTGTTGACCTCCTCGGGCGGATATTTGAAGGCAATAGCCCACCGCGGCGCGCGTGATGTGGAGCCGAGCCTGCGCTGGAGGTCGACGCTGTCGACCTTGATGACAATGCCGTCGATCTCGTGGACAACCTCGTGGCGGTGCTCGCCGTAGTAGGCGATGAACTCCTGCACCGCTGCGAGGTCGGGGACTACCTTCGCGTGTTTGCTGGCTGGAAGACCCCACGCCGCGAGTGCCGCGTAGGCCTCGGATTGTCGGTCCGCATCGAATCCCTCGTGGGCGCCGATGCCGTGACACACCATCGCGAGCGGCCGCGTCGCAGTGACCTTCGAGTCTTTTTGGCGGAGCGAGCCCGCGGCAGCGTTGCGCGGATTGGAGAACGGGGTCTTGCCGGAAGCGGCCCATTCGCCGTTGAACTTCTCAAAGGCTTTGGTGGGAAAGAAGATCTCGCCGCGCACCTCGACGAAGGCCGGCACCGCGAACTTGTCGCTGGACTTCAGCGTATGGGGAATACCCTTGATGGTCCGGACATTTGCGGTGACGTCTTCGCCCACCCGCCCGTCACCACGTGTCGCGGCACGCGTCATACGGCCGTTTTCGTAGGTGATGTTGATCGCGAGTCCGTCGACCTTGAGTTCGCAGAGGTAGTCGGGGTCGTCGACGCCGTCCCGTGCGAGCCGGGCCGCCCAAGTGGCGATGCCTTCCTGCGAAAAGGCGTTGTCGAGGCTCATCATGCGCTCACGGTGTTGGACCGGCGTGAATGTGGCCGAGATCGCCCCGCCGACCTGCTGTGTTGGCGAATCAGGCGTACGCAGATCAGGCAGCTGCTCTTCGAGATCCTCGAGTTCACGGATCAGGCTGTCGTATTCTCCGTCGGAAATTGTCGGCGCATCCTCGAGGTGATAGCGCTGGCGGTGTTCTTCTACAGTCTGCGTCAATTCGGCATGACGCTGGCGGAGTTCGTCGTCAGTCATGCGGGCTCCTCGAACGGGACAACGTCCAGTCCCAACTCACGTGCGGCTGCAACCATCACCTGGTCCCGCGTAATCACGGTCAGTTCATGCGTTGAGGCAACGGCCAGGTGTAAGGCATCGCCAGCGCGCAAGCCCAACTCCGGGGCCCCGCACCATCTTGTCGCCGTACGGAAATCATTTCGGCCGACCGGAAGCACCGTCAGCGAGGTGCTGATGTATCGACTCAAACCATCGAGTGCCTGGGACCTGTCGACATCGCTCAGGCCGGTAAAACGACTCTTGACCGATAACGCACTGGAGAACTCGGTGATCACCCAGTCAGAGACGAAGGCGGAATCCTGATGATCGACGAGCCAGGCTCTGGCGGCATGCTTGACAGGCTCAGGAGTCAATGCCGAGACGAGAATGTTGGTATCGACGTAGTACATCAATAGCGGGCGTCGTCTCGCATCTGACGGATCAGGTCCACCGAGTCGACCTCCGGCGAGGTCATCCCGGCGGTAAGGGATTCGAAGAACTCCAGAGTAATCGGCTTGCGCTTCGTCGCCTTGGGTATGAGTGTGGCGATTGGCTTGCCGCGTCTGGTGATTTCGACGTTCTCCCCACGCTCCACAGCGTCGAGGATCTCGCTGAGGTGCGCCTTTGCCTCAGCGACGCTGACCGAGCGGCTCGTCTCGACAGTCATAGCAACCTCCTTGTGACCAACTAGATAGTCATCTTATCGCGTTGGATGCCTCTATGCCATGAATCTATCGGGCGGCACCGACAGCCTGCGCGAGCGCTAAGGCCCTACGCGCCCAGGATGGCGAAGCACCCGCCAGCCCGCAGGTGGGGGTGACGACTAGTCGGTCGGCTACGGATTCGGGATCGAACCCGAGTCTTTCAAAGAACGCATCCACGCGGTGGATAAGCGCCGAATCCTTCACATTCTCCGTGTCGGTCGACGGAACCACGCCTGGCCACAGGTCCATGCCGTCGTCGAAGGCCTCGGCCCACTCATCCGATCCCGATGCCAGCGTCACGTCGAACGACAATGCGTCGAATTCGGCGCCCGCGATCAGTTTGACGGGCACGTCGGGTGCACACGAATGCAACACGGCCCTGGCCCCGGCGGCATGCGCGGCTTCGGTGAACAGTCTCAGCGCGGCGTCGGCCTCAGGCGCGTAAATCGACCGGTGCCGACCCCAACCGCTCGCGGTCGGGATCTGCGCTGTCAACACCGCCGTCAGCGCAGGCTCGTCGACCTGAAGTATGAGCGATGCACCCGGAACGCGTCTCGCAACGTCCGCCAGCTGTTCGCGGACACCCTCGGCGAGCGACTGCGCGAGGTCGCGCCGCGCACCGTGGTCGGCAAGGATGCGGTCTCCGCGTGGCCGCTCGACGGTAGCGGCCAAGGTCCACGGGCCGGCAACCTGCAGTTTGAGTGTCCCGTTGAAGCCCTGGTACCTCCCGCTTGCGGCGGAAAGTTGTTCCTCGACGGTGTCGAGGTCCTGGCCCAGCAGCGAACGGGCCCGCCGCTGGTCGACGCCGCCTCCCCCGCCGGTGAGCCGCCATCCGGCGGGTTGGAGATCGGCGCCGAGCCCGGCGAGCACACCCATCGCGCGACCCGTCATACCGGCCGCCACCCCGCGCGCAGGCAATTCGGGAACCGCGATCAGGTCCGGGGTCTCCCCAATGACGACGCGCAGCGATTCGGCGAAGTCTTCGCCCGGCATCGAACCGATGCCAGCGGCGTGGCTCACATTCCCCCGAAAGCGGAAGATGCCCCCAGCGATACGGCGCCGCGGGCCGTCCCAGGACTGGGCTGACGGTTGCGATCGGGCTCGTGCGCCGCAGCGTCCGACAGGCCAGTCCTTTCAATGGTCGAGCTTCCGACGACGCGCGTGCCGGCGTAGATGACGGCTGCTTGTCCCGGCGCGATGCCGCTCGCCGGTTCGAGGAGCTCGATGCGCACGTCGGTGCCGTCGACGGTGACAATCGCCCGGTGGTCTTTGCCATGGGCGCTCAACTGAACGGTGCCTTCGAGCGGCCCGGACGGGATCGCGCCGCACCACAGCGGTTTAATTCCCTCGATGTAGTCAATTGCCAGCTTTTCTCGCGGGCCGACGGTGACGGTGCCGCTGACGGGTTCGATGTCGAGCACGAACCGCGGCTTCCCGTCGTCGGCGGGCACACCAAGGTGCAACCCGCGGCGCTGGCCGATCGTGAACTCATAGGCGCCGTCATGCTCGCGCAGAACGTCGCCGGCTTCATCGACGATCGTGCCTGGCCTCGCTCCGAGTTTTTCGTGCAGCCAGCCGGCATTGTCGCCGTCGGATATGAAGCAGATGTCGTAACTGTCAGGCTTCTTCGCGACGGCAAGTCCACGCTCGGCGGCCTCGATGCGGACGATGTCCTTCGTCGTGTCACCCAGCGGGAACAACGAATGCGCAAGCTGCTTTTGCGTCAACACGCCCAACACATACGACTGGTCCTTGCCGGGGTCGATGGCACGATGCATTTCGATGATGCCGGCTGAATCCGTACGGAGTTGTGCGTAATGGCCTGTCGCCACGGCGTCGAAACCGAGCGCGAGCGCACGATCGAGCACGGCTGCGAACTTGATCTTCTCGTTGCAGCGCAAGCAAGGATTGGGGGTGCGGCCCGCGGTGTATTCGGCGATGAAATCCTCGACGACTTCCTCGGCAAACTCGTCGCTCATGTCCCAGACGTAGAACGGGATGCCCAGCACGTCGGCGGCACGGCGGGCGTCGTTGGAATCCTCGATGGAGCAGCAGCCACGCGCGCCGGAGCGGTACGACTTGGGATTGCGGCTCAAGGCGAGGTGGACGCCGGTGACGTCGTGTCCGGCATCGACGGCACGCGCGGCGGCAACAGCAGAGTCGACGCCCCCGGACATGGCTGCGATAACGCGCATCAGTGTGTGTTCCTTACGAGGTTGGCCGCGTGCGCACGCTCGTATACGCCAGGCAGTGCGGCAAGGAGTGCGTCGACGTCGGCGTCGGTCGAGGTGTGGCCCAGGCTGAAGCGAAGCGAGCCGCGGACGGCGATCTCGTCGTAGCCCATGGCGAGCAGCACATGGCTGGGCTGCGGCACGCCTGCGGTGCAGGCCGAACCGGTCGAGCATTCGATGCCCTGGGCGTCGAAGAGCATCAGCATCGCATCGCCCTCGCAACCGGGGAACGTTACGTGGGCGATATTCGGCAAGCGATGGCTCGCACCGGGCTCGGGGTCGCCGTTGACGATGGCGTCCGGCACAGCAGCGCGGATGCCGTTGACGAGGCGTCGGCGCAGACGCTCGATGCGCTGCACCGATTCCCCCTGGAGGGAGACCGTCACATCCACTGCCTTCGCAAATGCGGCGACCGAGGCGACGCTGATCGTGCCCGAGCGCAGATCGCGTTCCTGTCCACCACCATGAAGCAACGGGGTGGCCGCGAGTTCGCGGCGCATCAGGAGCGCACCGACCCCCATGGGCCCGCCCAGTTTGTGCGCGGTCACCGTCATGGCGTCGAGTTCACTGCCACCGAAGTCCAGCGCGAGGTACCCCGCGGCCTGCACGGCATCGCTGTGAACCGGAATGCCGTGCTCGTGGGCGATCCGTACGACATCGGCAATGGGCTGGACCGTGCCCATTTCGTTGTTGGCCCACATCGTGGTGATGGCGGCGACGCTCGCAGGATCGGCGTCGACACTCGCCCTCAGGTCGTTGACGAGAATGCGCCCATACCTGTCGACCGGAGTCATGTCGACGAGTGCGCCCTCGTGTTTGGCCAGCCACGTGACCGGGTCGAGCAGCGCGTGGTGTTCGATCGAACTGAAGATGACGCGATTGCGGCCAGGGTCAGTGCCGTTGCGGGCCCAGTAGAGCCCCTTGATCGCCAAGTTGTTGGCTTCGGTGCCGCCGGAGAGGAAGACGACCTCACTGGGTCGGGCGCCGAAACGTTCGGCGATGAGTTCGCGCGATTCTTCGACCGTACGACGGGCCGCCCGACCCGATGTGTGCAATGAGGAGGCGTTGCCGGTCTTGGCGAGTTGTTCGGCCATCACGGCGATTGCTTCGGGAACCATTGGCGTGGTCGCCGCATGGTCGAGGTATACAGAATTGCTGTGGGTCATCGCCTATCTAGGGTAGTCGGCTCCCTGCGTTGACACACATCTGCGCTCAGAGCCGCTTCCCGGTCTTCGCCAGCATCGCCGCGACAGCGTCGTGGTGGTCCTCACTCTGGTGGGCGATCGACTGCATCGCGGCGGACAGTTCGAGCAACGCTTCGAGACTCTGTTCCTGCCCTTCGCGGAGGAGCTTCTTCGTCATGCGCAACACCTGCGACGGGTTGGCTGCGATGCGTCCCGCCAGGCGGCGCGCCGCCCCCATCAGTTCATCGGGTTCGACGATTTGGGAGACGAGTCCCCATCGCTGCGCGGTAGCGGCATCGATCGGATCGCCGGTGAACGCCATTTCACTCGCGCGAGACATGCCGATGGCACGCGGAAGGAGCCAGGCGCCGCCGTCACCGGGGACCAGGCCCACCTTGGAGAAACTCTCGGCGAAGACGGCATTCGTGGAAGCAATGCGAATGTCGCACATGAGCGTGAGGTCGCAGCCGGCGCCGATCGCGGGACCGTTGACGGCCGCAATCGCAGGCACCTCGAGTGAATAGAAGGCCCGGGGAATACGCTGGATGCCGTCGCGGTAGCCGTCCCGGATCTCCTCGGCGGTGCCGCCGAACATGCCTGCGCGGTCGCGCATGTGCTTGATATTGCCGCCCGACGAGAACGCCGTCCCGGCGCCCGTGACGATGACGGCACGCACGGTCTTGTCCGCATTCGCTGCTCGGATCGCAGTTTCGAACCCGTCGATCATGTCAAGCTCGGAGATTGCGTTACGGGTGTCCGGCCGATTCAGGGTCCACGTGACGACGTCGCCAACGCGTTCGGTCAGGAGTGGTTCGCTCATACGCCGATGCTAGCGGTGGCGCACTCAGCGGCCGATCGACCGCACCTGTCTCACCGCAATGCCGAGTTCGCGTGCCACAGTCGTGAGGTCTGATTCGGAAGTCTCACGGCCGAACGTGAACCGCACGGCGGTCTGCGCGGTCGGGCCGTCAATCCCCATGGCCGTCAGGACATGCGAGGGTTCGTCACTTCCGGCGGCGCACGCCGATCCGCTTGAGCAGACGATGCCGCGGGCTGCGAGTTCAAGCAGAATTGCTTCACCGCTCGTGCCGGGAAAGCAGAACGACGCGGTGCCGGGCAGGCGCGCGGTCGGGTGGCCGGTGAGGACGGCGCCAGGGACCGAAGCGAGCACGTCGGCGATGAACTCGTCGCGCTTCGCCGACGTCTCTGCCGACGTCTTGGCCGAGTCTCCCTGGGCGTGGGTGAGCGCGGCCGCCATACCGACGGCACCGGCGACGTTTTCGGTGCCTGACCTGCGTCCTGACTCCTGTCCCCCGCCGTGGACCAGCGGTTCGATGCGCAAGCGGCGGTGGACGTACAGCGCGCCGATGCCCTTGGGTCCGCCGAGTTTATGGCCAGAGATGCTGAGCGCTTTCACACCCAGATGTCCGACGTCGAGATCGAGCCAGCCAGCGGCCTGCACTGCGTCGGTATGGAACGGCACATCACCGGCGATCGCACTCAACTCCGCAATCGGCTGGATCGTGCCGACCTCGTTGTTCGCGTACTGGATGCTCACGAGGGTCGTGTCGGGGCGCAGCGCCCTCTGCAGTGAGCCCGGGTCCACGACACCGGTGTCGTCAACATCGAGGACGGTGACGTCGTACCCCATACGGCCCAGAAACTCAGCGGATTCGAGCACCGCCGGGTGTTCGATCGCGGTCGTGATGACGTGCTTGCCACGCGGTGCGGCCAGCGCAATGCCCTTGATGGCCGTGTTGTCGGATTCGGTGCCGCCGGAGGTGAAGACGACCTCGCCGGGACCGCAGCCGAGGACCTGAGCGATCTCGGCGCGCGCATCCCCGAGAGCGCGGGCGGCGGACTCCCCCACCTCGTGGTGGCTGGACGGATTGCCGAATTCGGGACCGAGGTAGGGCCACATCCGTTCGAGGACGTCGCGGCGCAGAGGCGTGGTCGCGGCCGTGTCGAGGTAGATCATCGGACGTCGATGTCCAGGCCGAGATCCAGCGCGCGGACGCTGTGTGTGAGGGCGCCGACCGAGATGACGTCGACGCCGGTTTCTGCGATGGCACGGATGGTGTCGAGGTTGACGTTGCCGCTCGCCTCGATGATCGCCCGGCTGCCCACCTGCTCCACACCGGTGCGCAGATCCTCGAGGTCAAAGTTGTCCAACATGATTGTGTCGATGCCGGCCGCCAGGACGGGTTCGATCTGCTCGAGGCGGTCAACCTCGACCTCGATGTGGGTCGTATGCGGCAACTCGGCGCGAGCCCGCCTGAGCGCTCCGGTCAGGTCGTCGCCGATGATCGCGAGGTGGTTGTCCTTCGCCATCACGGCGTCCGACAGCGAGAAGCGGTGATTGTGGCCACCGCCGCAACGCACCGCATGACGTTCGAGTGCCCGCAGGCCAGGAGTCGTCTTGCGGGTGTCGACAACGCGTGCCTTGGTGCCGTCGACCGCCGCGACGAATCGGGCGGTCAACGTGGCGATGCCGCACATGCGTTGGAGAAGGTTGAGTGCAACACGTTCTGCCTGTAGTACCGCGCGACCGGGCCCTTCGATCGTCGCAAGCGTCTGGTCCGCGTCGAACGCGTCGCCGTCGGCGATGTCGAGCGTGACCAACGCGTTCGGATCGAGCGCCTGAAAGGTTGCGACGAGAACATCGCCGCCGGCGAAGACACCCGCTTCCCGCGCAACGAGCCGTGCGGAGGCGCGGGCGGATTCGGGTACGAGGGTCTGCGACGTGATGTCGCCGAACGGGGCGTCCTCGTCGAGTGCCATGCGGACCACGTTGTCAATGGCGCGTTTCGTCAGCATCCCGACCCCTTCCGCCGAGGAGGCGATTTTGGCGATTCATACAACCACTTCCGTCGCTATCCGATCCGCGAGCAGCGCCGAATGCCGGGCAAACACGTCGGTTGTTTCGGGGAAGTCCGTGCGGTAATGGCCTCCGCGCGATTCCTCCCGAGCAAGTGCCGCCGCGATGACCGCCCGGGCGATGATCAGCAGGTTCGCGTCCTCGGCCGATTTCGAATCGAGCACCTCGGGCATCTCCCAACTGGCAAGGTGGGATGCCGTCGCGGCCAGACCCGCACCGTCGCGCGTCAACCCGGCGCCTTCCCACATCAGTTTCTGCAGGTCAGTACGTACGAACGGCGCGGTGTCAGAGCCATCCAGTAGGTTCGCGATGATCGGCGTGCCCCACTCGTCATCCCAATCTCCGGCCGGCGCGGGGTCCTTGATGCCCTCGATGCACCGCGTCGCATAGACGGCGGCCTCGAGCAGCGAATTCGAGGCGAGACGGTTGGCGCCGTGCACACCGGTGCAGGCAACCTCGCCGACCGCGTACAGGCCGGGCAAAGAGGTCCGGCCCCATTCGTCGGTACGGATGCCGCCCATCCAGTAGTGCGCGGCAGGGGTCACGGGAATCGGCGACGCCGCCCAGTCGAAACCCTGCTTCCGACATGCGGCGTCGATCGTGGGGAACCTTTTCGCGAGGAAATCGGCGCCGAGACCGGTGACATCGAGCGCGACAGGTATGCCGGGCTGCTTCGACATCTGCGCCGCAATGCCGCGTGCGACGACATCGCGTGGCGCGAGTTCGGCGGCAGGGTGCACGTCCTGCATAAAGTGATTGCCGTCCGCATCGATCAGGACGGCGCCCTCACCGCGGACGGCTTCGGAGATCAGGAAGTTGCCCGGAGCGTCGAGCGCGGTCGGGTGGAATTGGTAGAACTCGAGGTCCGAGACGACCGCGCCGGCGCGGATGGCGATCGCCACGCCGTCCCCCGTGGCAATCGAAGGGTTCGTGGTGAACGGATACAACTGGCCCGCACCGCCCGTCGCGAATACGACTTCATCGGCCTCGAGGACTTCGCCGCCGAGAAGGCAGGCACCTGTGACGCGCCCGCTTTCGACGCGCAGGTCGACGACCGTCGTGGCCTCGCAGACGTCGATATCGCTGCGCCTCACCTGGTCGATCAAGGCCAAGGCGATGCCGGCACCGGTGGCGTCTCCACCCGAATGCAGGATGCGCGGGTGACTGTGCGCCGCCTCGAGCCCCTGCGCGAGCTTGCCGTCTTTCATATCGAACTTCACGCCGCGCCCGATCATTTCCGCGATCACTGCCGGGCCCCTCGAGCACAGCACGATGGCCGCTTCGGCATCGGTCAGGCCGGCCCCGGCGGTCAGCGTGTCGGCCACGTGGGCTTCCACGCTGTCCTCGGGCGAGGTCACAACGGCGACACCGCCTTGCGCATACCAGGTGTTGCTTTGGGACAACTCGGCCTTCGTCACGAGCGTGACGTCATACGTGGCGCTGGCCTCGAGTGCGGCGGTCAGTCCCCCGACGCCGCTTCCGACAACGAGCACCTTGCGTTTAGTCATCGCCGAACTCACCTCTGTATGGGCTTTGGCAGCGCCACGAGCATGCGCTCGAGCGCGATCTTGGCGGGCGCAGCGATATCGGCGAGGACGACGATTTCGTTGTTGATCTCACCACGTACGAGGCCCTCCAGTGTCCATGCGAGGTAGCCCGGATGGATGCGGTACATCGTCGAACACGGGCAGATCACGGGATCGAGGCAGAAGATCGTATGTTCGGGATGCTCGGCGGCAAGACGGTTGACCATGTTGACTTCGGTGCCGATGGCAAATGTCGTACCTGGCTCAGCGCTTTCGATGGCCTTGCGGATGTAGTCGGTCGATCCCGCCTCGTCCGCGGCGTCGACGACCGGCATCGGGCATTCGGGGTGCACGATGACGCGGACGCCCGGGTGATCGACGCGGGCCTTCTCGATCTGCTCGACGGTGAAGCGTTTGTGCACCGAGCAAAAACCGTGCCACAGCAGCACCTTCGCGCTCAGGAGTTCGTCCTCGGTGTTTCCGCCGAGCGGTTTTCGTGGGTTCCACATCGGCATTTCGTCGAGGCCTATGCCCATGGCCTTGGCGGTGTTGCGGCCGAGGTGCTGGTCGGGGAAGAACAGCACGCGCTGGCCGCGCTCAAACGCCCACTCAAGGACCGTCGCGGCGTTGGACGACGTGCAGACTATCCCGCCGTGTTCGCCGCAGAATGCCTTGAGTGCTGCCGAGGAGTTCATGTAGGTGACGGGGATGACCGGCGCCCGGCCATCCGGGGTGGGGCCCTTGCCGTACACCTCTTCGAGCTCTTCCCAGCATGCGGTGACCGAGTCGATGTCGGCCATGTCGGCCATCGAGCAGCCGGCGGCCAGGTTCGGCAAGATGACGTGTTGGTTCGGGCCGGACAGGATGTCGGCAGTTTCGGCCATGAAGTGCACGCCGCAGAACACGATCGCGTCTGCTTTTGGCTTCGTCAGCGCGGCATTGGCCAATTGGAACGAGTCGCCGACGAAATCGGCGTACTTCACGACCTCGTCACGCTGGTAGAAATGGCCGAGTATGACGAGTTTCTCTCCAAGCGCCGCCTTCGCTGCGACAATTCGCTCGTGGAGTTCGGCTTCGGACATGCGCTGGTATGCGGCCGGCAACTGACCGGGGCGCACGACCGGATCGGGAATGACATCTGCTTCGGAGGCTCCGGGGCCGTAACCGGGTGCGATGTCGAAGTTCCAGGGTCCCTCGGCCAGGTTGGTGTCGCAGCTAGACGCCGGCGTGGCGACGATCGTGTCGTTAACGGAAGTCATCGTGTGCTCCTAGTGGTCGGCGAGCGGGCCGAGGTCGGCGAGCTGGACAGCGTTGTTGTAGCGGTAGAGGCGGGGCGGACGATGCCGAGTTCCGGTGAGTTGACGTCCGGTGGCGACGATGGACTTCGAGGACGCCATTTGGCGGCGGAAGTTCGCCGGGTCGACCGGCCTGCGCAGCACGGCTTCGTACACCTCGCGCAACTGTGCAAGGGTGAAGGTTTCGCCGAGGAAGGCATGCGAGATGCGGCTGTATTCCATCTTGTTGCGCAAGCGCCACAGCGCATACTCGACGATCGCGTTGTGGTCGAAGGCAAGCGCGGGCAAGTCGTCCGCGGCGAACCACGCCACATTCTGTCCGTCCCTGGCGCGGGCAGCCTCATCGGATTGGACCAAGGCCCAGTAGACGATGGAGACGACGCGCTCCTGCCCCGGCGAGCGGTGCACCGCCCCGAACGCATACAGCTGTTCGAGGTATTTGGGCGCGAGGCTCGTCGTGCGCTCGAGTGTGCGGCCTGCCGATGTTGCCAGATCGTCGTCGGCGGTGAGCGGCCCGCCGGGCAGCGCCCACTTGCCTTCGTGGGGTTCGCGGATGCGTTTGACGAGCGGGAGCCACAGCGTGATGAGTCCGGTGGCGGGGTCGGGGCGCAGCGCGAAGATGACCGTGGAAACGGCGAGCGAAACGCCGGTGTCGGCGTCGGTGTCGGCGGACATGGGTCTCCTCACTCACGGTGTGGGTCGGCGGCTAAAGGTGTATGTGACCTTAACTCAAGATGAAGCTTAGCCGTTACTTAAGGTCGAAGCAACCCTAACCCTCTGCTCCTCCGTGGTGAGCGGTCCGATTTCGACACGTGAGCGGTCCGATTTGGCAACTGCCTCGTTCCAGACCGCTCCGTTTCGGACCTCTCGGCCCACGGTTTCGGACCTCTCGGCCCACGGTTTCGGACGCCTCAGCCACCCACTTCGGACGCCTCAGCGGTAGTTGCGGGCGGAGTGCCGGGGTGGGATCGCCGCGGCGGCCTCGGGTCCGGCACCCGAGGCTATGAGCACCCCGTCGAGCGGTTCCAGCCGGTCAGCCAACAAATTCGTGACGCCCTCGCTGCGTTCGAGGATTCCGCGTATGACGAGCCCGGCGGATTCGCGGCCGACCCGGCGATAGCGCTGCCAGAGGCCGACCGTGCAGATCACGTTGAGCATGCCGCCCTCATCCTCCAGGCTGAGGAACGTGACCCCGCCCGCGGTCGAGGGCCGCTGCCGGTGCGTCACCAGGCCCGCCACCTTGATGCGCCGGCCCGACTCGATCGTGTGCAACCGGTCGATCGCGACGATCCCCAGTCCGTCCAGCGCCTCGCGCAGATGCCCCACCGGGTGATCAGCCGGTGAAATTCGCGTCGCCCAGAGATCGGCGAGCGTCAACTCCGTCAGGCTCATACCCGGCAACATCGGCACGGGCAGCGCCACCGAGGTCCCCGTCAGTTGGTCGGGGCGCTCGGCAGCGGCGTAGCCCGCATTCCACAGCGCCTGTCGCCGCGAAATCTCGAAGCACCCGAACGCACCTGCCGTCGCAAGTGCTTCGACCTGTTTCGTATTGAGTCCGACCCTGCGAGCCACGTCTGCCATATCGGCAAACGGCCCATCCGACTCGCGTTCGGCCACAATCCTCTCCGCCAAAGGCTTCCCGATCGCTTGCACGCTGGTCAGCCCCAGCCGGACCGCGAAGTGCCCGTCGCGGCGGTGCTCCCCCATCGGCTGCCCGGGGTCGAAGGGACCGACCGGCGGCTGCTCCTTGGACAGACACGCCTCGTTCCCCACTGGCGCGACCCCGAA
>Ga0209176_10000223_pt1 | contig 13733 bp, 13 predicted proteins | sample NGEPer11B_FD_184511 | JGI IMG/M metagenome (GOLD analysis project Ga0209176, IMG submission 184511) | Arctic peat soil microbial communities from the Barrow Environmental Observatory site, Barrow, Alaska, USA - NGEE Permafrost305-11B... | ecosystem: Environmental > Terrestrial > Soil > Wetlands...
GATCAGTTTCGAGCCGCCGACGAACTCCTCCACGACCTGTCGCATGCTGAACGCGATCGGTTCGACCGACTCGAGCGGCGGCTCGAAACTGATCGATCGTTCAAGGTCCGGCGGCGGCTTGCGTCCCGACACCAGTTGCGCATCCTCGCCCCGCGCCAGCCGGTGGGCAAGCGTCCCGTAGTTGCCGAACCGGGTCGTGACATCGAGGGTGGCGAGCTTCGCGAAATCGCCCAGCGTATGCAGCCCCATGCGTCGCAGCAGGCTGACCAGGTCGGCATCGTCAAGTACCTCGACCGGGAGATCGCGCAGGAAATGGGCCGAACCTCCCGACGCGACGATCACGCTGGCCTGTGGCACCGCCCGCCGGGCCGCCTGTTCGGCCGCAAAGAGCCCATCGGCGATCCCGATGCGCGGGTCCCATATGCCGAGCGCAACGAGCCGTTCGGCGATGACCGCCGCGGCCTGCTCCTCGCCGCCGTAAAACCGGCTCGGCACCTTCAGCGCACACAGGCCCGGGCGAAGCGGCGCAACTCCAGGGCTCAGGGCCTCGATCTCGGTCAGGATCGTTTCGAACGAACGCGCATCGAGGTCGACGTTGTAGGCGAGTACGGCCAACTCCGGGCATCGCGACTGGGCATCGCGTTGACGCATCCCACGCCGCACCCCGTCAGCCCGGGCGGCCTCGGAGCAGGCGAAGACCTGACCCTTGTCGAACACCGCTGCCGCCTGCCGAGCCCCCAGCCCTGCCTCTTCCATCGCCGAGGCGACGGGCCAGTCCGGGCACCACACGACCATCGTGCGCCCAGCCAATCAGCTCACCTGCCGGATGGCCGTTGGTGCAGTCTCCGCCACGCGAATCCGCCGTTCGGCATCGGGCAACCACATGCGCCGCTGGCGTGCCGGAGCCGTCCCGCGCGTTACCGAAACCGTTGCCTGCCGGGCCACAAGGTGCCCGTGGCCTTTGCCCATGCCGATCCATTCGGATTCGCTCAGGGACAGCCGCGCGTCGCACCGCGGCCACTCACCCCAGGCGATCAGCATCGCGCTGCGCTCACGCAGCCGCGCGCTCAGCCGGGCAACAGCGCCCTGCGCGACCCGGGACGGCGGCTTGACGACCACAACCGTGAGCACGTCGATCAGGGCAGCGGTGACCTCGATCCACTGGTCGCCTGGGTCGGGGACCAGGATCGTGCGCGAAAGGTCCACCCCCGCTGCGGCGGCGGCTTCGATACCGAATTCGGCCGACCCGACCACGCCGCACCAGGCGCCGTCCAAAGACGGGCCAGCCATCAATGCCATCGCAAGGGTCGCACTGTCGACGCCATAACTCGCACCGGTCTGCAGTTGCAGCAAACCCGAAAACGCCGGGTGAGTGGCCAGCGGCTGCGCGGCGGGGCTGCCCTGCATTCGGTGGACCCGCTCCTGCAAGTCCCGAACCCCGGCAGAGTCGACCCTTTTTTGTGGGTCGGCGAGATTGGCAAAAACTGGAAGGGTCACCCCTCAATGTTCGAACATTTGTTCGACTATGTCAATGTCTACTTCGAGAGCTCGATGCGTCCTCCCGGAATCGCATTGAGCAACTTCTTCGTGTAGTCCTCGCGCGGCGAATCGAACACCTCGGTGACGGTCGCGGCCTCGACGACCTTGCCGTCCTGCATCACCAGCACGTCGTCCGCAATCTGCCGCACGACCGCGAGGTCATGGGTGATGAACAGGTAGCTCAGGCCGAGATCGGCCTGCAGGTCATTGAGCAGCTTGAGGATCTGGGCCTGCACGAGCACGTCCAGCGCCGATACCGCCTCATCGCAGATTACGACCTCGGGATTGAGCGCCAATGCGCGCGCGATAGCAACGCGCTGGCGCTGGCCACCGGAGAGCTCATTCGGGAAACGACGCATCGTCGCCGACGGCATGGAAACCTTGTCGAGGAGTTCCTTGACGCGGGCTTCACGCTCCTTCTTCGTGCCGATGTCGTGGGTGCGCAGCGGTTCCTCGATCGTACGGAAGATCGAATACATCGGGTCGAGCGAACCGAAGGGGTCCTGGAAGATCGGCTGCACCTGGCGGCGGAACGCGAGCATTTCCTTGCCCTTGAGCGTCGACACGTCGACACCGTCGAATTCGACGTTGCCCTCGGTCGAGCCGAGGAGTGCCAGAACCATGCGTGCGACCGTCGACTTGCCCGAGCCGGACTCGCCGACAATCGCCATCGTCGTTCCGCGCTTCAGCTTGAAGGAGACGTCGTCGACCGCGACGAAATCGGTTGAGCTACCCGGACGGTTGCCCCGCAGTTTGAACACCTTCGTCAGGTTCTTCACGACGATGATGTCCTTTTTGCCTTTGCCGAGTTCGGCGCTGGCGGCCACCTCGGCGGCGATCTCCTCGGCCGTCTGCTGAGCCTCCTTGTGCACCTGAGCGCGTTCGGACGTCAGGCGCTGCGAAGCCAGCGACGGTGCCGAGGCGACGAGTCGCTTCGTGTAGGGATGCCGCGGATCCTGGAGGATCTCGAGCGCGGGCCCGGACTCAACGACCTGCCCTTTGTACATCACCACGAGGTGGTCCGCACGCTCGGCGGCAAGGCCGAGGTCGTGCGTGATGAGAAGCACCGCGACGCCCAACTCGGCGGTCAACGTGTCGAGGTGATCGAGGATCTGCTTCTGCACCGTGACGTCGAGCGCCGAGGTCGGCTCGTCGGCGATCAGGAGTTTGGGTCGTGCCGCGAGCCCGATCGCGATCAACGCGCGCTGGCGCATGCCGCCGGAGAACTCGTGCGGGTACTGCCGGGCGCGTCGCTCCGCGTCGGGGAGACCGGCCTCGGCCAGGAGTTCGGCAACACGTTTGGTCGCGGCCTTGCCCTTGGCGACGCCGTTGGCGACGAGGGCCTCCTTGACCTGGAAACCGATCTTCCAAACCGGGTTCAGGTTGGACATCGGATCCTGGGGAACGAGGCCGATCGATGATCCGCGCAGGGCGATGATGTCGGATTTCTTCGCATGGACGATGTCCTTGCCCTCGAACAGGATCTGGCCCGAGGTGACTCGGCCGGTGTCGGGCAGCAGGTCGATGATGGCGTGCGCTGTCGTCGACTTGCCCGAGCCCGACTCGCCGACGATCGCGACGGTCTGACCCGGATAGACAGTCAGGCTCGCATCGCGAACGGCGGGAATCAGTTTCTTGTCACTGCTGAAGGCGATGTTGAGGTTCGTGATTTCAAGCAGCGGCTGTGTCGCGTTCATCGCTTCCTCGCCTTCGGGTCGAGGGCTTCGCTGACGGCTTCCCCCAGGAGGATGAAACTCAGCACGGTCAGCCCCAGTGCGCCTGCCGGATAGAACAGGACGCCAACGTTCCTGCCGCCACGGATCAGGGACTGTGCCTGGGAGATGTCGTTGCCCCACGACATCACACTGCCGGGAAGACCCAGACCCAGGTAGGACAGCGTCGCCTCGGCCACGATGTAGATGCCGAGGGATACGGTGGCGATCACAATGACCGGCGCGGCCGCGTTCGGGACGACGTGCCGAATCAGGTTTCGGCGTCTCGTGGCGCCGATCGCGGTCGCCGCGTCGACATATTCGGAATTCTTGACCGACAGGACCGCTCCTCGCATGATGCGCGCTATTGGCGGCCAGCCGAACAACACGAGCGCCAGGACGACCGAGCCCACACCCTGAACGAAGCCTTGGGTCCCATTCGAGAGGTTCTTGATCACCTGGAGCACGATGATCGCGGCGAGCACGAACGGCACCGCGAAGAAGATGTCGGTGATCCGGGAGGCGATCGCGTCGAACCAGCCGCCATAGAAGCCGGCCATGGCGCCGATCACGCCACCGATGAATACCACGAACACCGTGGTCAGGACGCCGACCGCCACCGATGCGCGAGCACCGTAGACCACGCGCGAGTAAACGTCACAGCCCTGCTTGTCGAAACCGAAGGGGTGACCGCTCCGGCCGTGTTCGAGGCTCTGAGACAATTCGCAGAAGGTCGGGTCCTGCGAGGTGAACAACCCCGGAAATGCCACCACGACGGCGATGAACGCGATGAGCACGGCCGACACGATGAACATCGGATTGCGGCGCAGGCTCTTCCATGCATCGCCCCAGATGCTGGTGGGCGGCGATTCGGTGTCGACTGCGTCGACTTCCTGCAGTGGTGACTCTTCCAACGAGCGTACGTATCGTTCCTGGCCCGGGTATGGAGGGTTATTTGTCAAAGCGAATCCTTGGGTCCAATACCGCATACAGCAGGTCGACCAGCAAATTGGCGATCACGAAGATGAACACCATCAGGGTCGTGATCGACACCATGGTGGCCCCATCGCCGCGCAGAATCGCGTCATAGAGCGTGTTGCCGATGCCGGGCACATTGAAGATGGCCTCGGTGACGAGTGCGCCGGCCAGCAGGGCGCCGAAGTCCACGCCGAGGTAGGTCACCACTGGGATGAGCGAGTTGCGCATGACGTGACGCGTGATGACGTCACGTTCAGACAGACCCTTCGCCGTCGCGGTACGGACGTGATCGGCGGTGAGGTTTTCGGCGACTGAGGTTCTGGTGAGTCGCAGGATGTAAGCGAATGACACCGATCCGAGCACGACCGCCGGCAACAGCAACCGCTCGAACGAGGCATCGCCGCCGACCGTGGGGGGCACGATCCCCCATTTGACGCCAATGAAGAACTGCGCGACGAAACCGACAACGAAGATCGGTACGGCGATCAGGATCAGCGAGGCAATCAACATCGTGGTGTCAAAGAGTTTGCCTTTACGCAGGCCGGCGATGGTGCCGGCGACGATGCCCAGCACCGCTTCGAAAATGAAGGCCATGACGGCGAGTTTCATCGTCACCGGGAAGGCGGTTTTGATCACTTCGATGATCGGGCGACCGGTCAGTGTGATGCCGAAGTCAAGCGAGAGTATGCCCTTGAGGAACAGGAACCACTGCACGACGAAGGGCTTATCGAGGTTGTATTGCTCTCTCAGCAGATCGACGACCGCCTGATTGACCGGTTTGTCGCCAAACAACGCGGCGATCGGGTCGCCTGGCCGAAGGAATATCAATGCATAGATCAAGAGCGTCGCTCCCAGGATGACCGGAATCATCTGGAGCAGGCGCCGTCCGATGTACCACAACACAGGTGTTGCCCTCCTCGAAAAACGAACGTCAGGGAGATGCGCGCGCCTCGTAGGCACGCGCATCCACACAATGCTGCGCTTGGGGCGACACTAACCTACGTGCCGCCCCAAGCGCTGCGATTGAATTGATCTACTTCTTGGTGATCAATTCGTATTCTGGAACGTTCTTCCAGTTGAACTCCACATTCTCCACCTTGTCGGATGCAACACCCGACACGTTGGAGTACCAGAGTGGGATCGCCGGAAGGTCCTTGAGCAGAACCTCTTCTGCGCTCTGGAGTGCTGCGGTGCGAGCTTCGTCCGAATCCGCGCCTGCAGCCTGCTTCAGGAAGCCGTCGAATTCCTTGCTCTTGTAGTCGCCGTCGTTCGATCCCTTGCCGTCTGCGGCGCCGGAGGCGTACAGCGGTGCGAGGTAGTTGTACAACGACGGGTAATCGGGCTGCCAACCGGTACGGAAGGCCGTCTTGATCTTACGCTCGGTGATCAGCGTACGAGACTCATCGAAGGTCGGAATCGGGTCGCCCGATGCTTCGATGCCGAGATCGTTCTTGATCGAGTTCGTTACTGCGTCGACCCACGCCTTGTGGTCCGAGTCGGCGTTGTACGCGATCTTGAATTCGCCATCCCACTGGCTGATCGCGTCAGCCTCGGCCCACTTCGCCTTGGCCTCGTCCGGGTTGTACTTCAGGACCTCGACACCTTTGAGATCCTCGGTGTAGGTCGGCAGAACCGGGGAGCCGAAATCGACTGCCGGGGTTCGCTGGCCGTCGAAGATCTTCTCAACGATTTCGTCACGGTTGATCGCCATGGAGATCGCCTGACGGCGCAGGTTTCCTTCTTCATCCTCAGCGAAGTGATCCAGGCGGCTGGGGATGGTGAAGGACTGGAAGACCGAACCGGGCTGGCTGAATGCCTGGATGCCTTCTTCGTCTTCGTAATTGGCGAAGGCGCTTTGCGGGACCTGTTCGAGAATGTCGAGGTTGCCGGCCAGAACGTCGGAGTACGCGGCGTCTTCGGATGTGTAGAAGACGAACTCGATGCCGTCGTTCATCACTTTACGGTTGCCCTTGTAATCCTTGTTCGGGACGAGCGCGATGCCCTTGTTGTGCTTCCAGGCACCCTTGCCGTCGAGCATGTACGGACCGTTGCCGATCGGGTCTTCGCCGAAGGCCTTGATGTCTTCGAAGGCGACGTCGGGCAGCGGCACGTATGCCGAATAGCCCAGGCGAAGCGGGAAGTCCGACTCGGGCTGGTTCAGCTCGACGGTGAAGGTGTAGTCGTCGACGACCTTGAGACCGGAGAGTTCTTCAACCGTGGAACCCTCAGCCGAGGCTTCCGCGTAACCCTTGATCGGGTCGAAGAAGTAGCTGCCGAGTTGGGCGTTCTTGACGGCAGCACCGTAGTTCCATGCGTCGACGAAGTTCTTCGCCTTGACTTCGGTGCCGTCAGTGAACTTCCAGCCCTGCTTGATCGAGATCGTCCAGGTCTTGTTGTCACCGGATTCGATCGATTCGGCGACCTCGTTCTGAGGTGTGCCGTCGACTTCGTAGGACACCAAGCCGGCGAAGGTGAGGTCGATGATGTTGCCGCCGCCGACCTCATTGGTGTTGGTGGGGATCAGCGGGTTCTGGGGTTCAGTGCCCTGCGTGGTGATGATGGCAGAGCCTGAGCCGCTGTCCTCATCGCCGCCGCCGCAAGCAGCCAGGATAAGGCTGGCTACGGCAAGCATCGCTACACCCGCGAGACGAGTACGTCGTGGGAGTCGCATGGATTCCTCCTTGAATATGGAAAGCGCGAAATTACGCGCACCCATATGACTATCATCCCTGTGACCTGCATGACAGACCTGAAACGCTGCTTAACCATTCTGGAACCTAATCTCAAGCAAACTGCAACCAAACCCACTGTTTTGAACTAGACCACGCCTCATCCCAACTACTTGATTATTCAACTATATTCGGGTAGGGTGGTGCCATGAACAGCATCCACCCCTTCGATCGGCATCTGGCCACCGTCATGTCCCGCGCCGCCGCGCTGCGAGACTGGTCGCCTGCGGACGGCCCGATGCCGGCCCTCTATCTCGGTCACGGCGCTCCCCCGCTGATGGAGGACGGCCACTGGATGGACCAACTCTTCGGCTGGACCCAGAAGATGCCGAAACCGAAGGCAATCCTGATCGTTTCTGCACACTGGGAAGAAGCTCCCACGACGCTGTCGGCACCCGAGGGACACAGCGACCTCGTCTACGACTTCGGTGGATTCGACCGCAAGGGTCAAAGCACTTCTCCCCGGCGGGGAATCGCTGCACGAATCATCGGCACGCGGCCTCGACCACGGGGCGTGGGTGCCGCTCAAAGTCATGTACCCGTTGGCCGATGTCCCTGTCCTCCAGATGAGCATGCCGACCCATGACCCGGACCGCTTGCTCGACCTGGGATGCCGATTGCAGGGGCTGCGTCACGAAGGCGTGCTCATCATCGGTTCGGGCTACCTGACGCACGGACTGCCGCACCTGACGCGGGAGGTTTTTCAGGGTCTGGCCCCCGCACCGGCCTGGTCAACCGAGTTCGATCACTGGGCCGCCGAAGCAATCGAGCGGCGCGACATCGACACCCTGGCCAACTATCGGCGGGCGCCCGGTATGCCATATGCGCACCCGACGGTGGAACATTTCACTCCGCTGTTCGTGACGATGGGCGCAACCCTCGACGAGTCTGCGCCGGTCCACACCGAAATCGACGACTTCTCGATGGGACTGGCCAAGAGGTCTTTCCAGGTTGCTTAACCCTTCCTTTTCTTGACCTCTTCGGTTGCCTGCGGAAGGACGACCTTCAGGTCGCCGACGACACCGAAATCAACGAGTTCGAAGATCGGTGCTTCTTCGTCCTTGTTGACGGCAATGATGGTCTTCGAGGTCTGCATGCCTGCACGGTGCTGGATCGCGCCGGAGATGCCGTTGGCGACATACAACTGCGGCGAAACCGTCTTGCCGGTCTGGCCCACCTGGAAGGAGTGCGGATACCAACCGGAGTCGACAGCCGCGCGGGAAGCGCCTACCGCTGCTCCGAGCGAATCAGCGAAAGCCTCGACTTCGCTGAAGTCGCCGCTGGTGCCGCGCCCACCGGAAACGACGATTGCCGCTTCGGTGAGTTCGGGCCGACCGGTGGATTCACGCGGCTTGCTGGCCGTGATCTTTGCGGTCTTGGCAGCGTCGGAAATGGCTACGGTCACGGCTTCGACGGCACCCGCGCCGGCCGTTGCAACAGGTGCGGTCGAGTTGGGCTTCACGGCGACGATCGGGGTGCCCTTCGTGACGTTGGACTTGACCGTGAAGTTGCCGGCAAACACGGACTGCGTGGTCTCCACGCCGCCCTCGCCCGCCTGCACGTCAACGGCGTCGGTGATGACACCCGACTCGGTCTTGATCGACAGACGACCGGCGATTTCCTTGCCTTCGGCGCTGGAGGAAACCAACACAGCCGCGGGAGACTTCTCCGACACGAGTTGCGCGAGGGCCTCGGCCTTGGGCACCACCAGGTATTCGTCGAATGCCGGATCGTCGAACGTGTAGATCTTCTCGGCGCCATACTCGGCGAGCTTCGCGGTCACGGCATCGGAGCCAGCACCGATGAAGACTGCCGAGGGCTCACCCAGACGACGCGCGATCGTCAGGAGCTCCAGGGTCGGCTTGCTTACTGCTCCGTCGACATGGTCGACGAGAACCAATACTTCACTCATTGAGATCTCCTACTCACACGAACTTTTGCGAAGCGAGGTATTCGACGAGCTTGACGCCGCCGTCTCCCTCGTCCGTCACGATTTGGCCGGCTTCACGGGGAGGACGCGGCGTGAACGAAGCGACCTTGGTCCATGCAGCGTCGAGGCCGACCTGCGACGCATCAACGCCTAGGTCGGCAAGCGACCACTCCTCGAAAGGCTTCTTCTTGGCGGCCATGATCCCCTTGAAGGAGGGGTAGCGTGCTTCGCCCGATTGATCGGTGACGCTGAGGACGAGGGGGCCACTGGCCTCAATCGTCTGGGTGGCAGTGTCGCCGTCGCGGCGAATGGTGATGTTCGAACCGTCGGCGGTGATTTCAGAACCGTAGGTGACGGCGGGAAGTCCGAGGCGTTCGGCCACCATGGTGGGGACGATGCCCATGCCGCCATCGGTGGAAGCCATTCCGAACACGACGAGGTCGTAGTCGAGCTTCTTGATGGCTTCGGCGAGCAGCAGCGATGTGGCTGCGGCGTCCGAACCATGGATCGCGTCGTCGACGATATGGACGCCCTTGTCGGCGCCCATCTGCAACGCCTTGCGGACGGCGGCGGAGGCTTGGTCGGGGCCGACAGTCACCACAGTGACTTCACCCTCGCCGGATTCGACGATTTGAAGGGCCTGCTCAACCGCATACTCATCGAGTTCGGAAAGCAGACCGTCAACGCCGACGCGATCGACCGTGTTGTCGGAAGAATTGAAGGTGCGGTCAGCCGTAGCGTCAGGCACATATTTCACGCAGACGACAATATTCATGGCCCTTGGGGCCCTCCTGTGTTAGACGGAGCGCGACACCTCATGGTGCCGCCGCAATCAATGGAGTGATTGCTCAGATTAGCCTCCCACCGAACGGTTCGGTTCGTTAAGGCGACCCTTGCTACGCCGATGTTACGCAGGCGTAGGAGTCGGTGCGAGCGTTCAGCCGTATGCGATCGCTCACACTGCCCCTCCCCCGCGGTCGAGATAGGGTGACGCAGGTGGCTCACGAGGAACCTCAGATGATCATTACGGGCGAACGCACCGTCCCGGGGATCTGGCACGAAAACTATTGGTTCCGCCGCCACGAGGCGGTCTATCTCGCGTTGGCGCCACTCGTCCGCGCCAAACGAGTGCTCGAGGCAGGATGCGGCGAGGGCTACGGCGCCCAATTGCTGGCCAAAGAAGGTGCGACCGTCAGCGCTCTTGACTACGACGGGTACGCGGCCACCCACGTTCACACCGCCTACCCGGAGGTGCCGGTGGTTCGGGGCAACCTCGTACAACTGCCATTCGCGCAACATTCCTTCGACGTCGTCGTCAGCCTGCAGACGATCGAGCATCTGTGGGACCAGGACGCGTTCGTCGCCGACTGTATGCGCGTCTTGCGGCCGGGCGGGACGCTCGCCGTCAGCACCCCGAACACGATGACGTTTCCGCCGGGCAATATCTACCACCCCAAGGAACTGACTCCCGATGAGTTACGGAATCTGGTCGGCTCGCACGGCGTAATCACGAAGATGCAGGGGTTGTCGCATGGGCCGCGGATCACCGCCTGGGAAGCGGGCCGCGGATCAATCGTGGATGCACAGATCGCATCGAACTTCGAGGATTGGCCTGCAGAAACGAAGGAAGTCGTCCGCAGCATTGCTGCGCACGACTTCGACTTCACGGAGACCAATCTGGACGACAGCCTCGACTTGATTGTGTTCGCTCAGCGACCCTGAACTCGACGCATGAGCAAGGACTGGACAAGTCTGCTCGCAAGCAGGTAGATCATCGAGCCAAGACCCCAGGTCACCAGTGCCTGTTTGGTTTCTGCGTTGCGTCCGCTGAAGTTGAACAGGTCGGACAACGGACCGACCAGGAAGTTGCACAGATCAGCAATCGAACCGACGAATCCGCTGCCCTGATCGGCGCCGAGCGCGAAGAGAAGCGCGCCCGCTGCCAGGATGACCGAGCAGACGAGTCCGACCGTGCCTACGATGCCGGCAGCGACACGCCAATTGCGGTCACGGTTCGCCGATCGCTCGCGCGGCGGCTTCGGGGTCTTGGTCGGCCTAGAAGCCTTGGGAGCCTTCTCAGGCCGCACCGGCGTGGACTCTGCCATGGCGTACAGGTTGTGGGACGACTCGTTTGACGCCGCCACCTGGGCTTCGTCAGCCTTGTCGCGTTCCACTTCCCTGCGATCAGCTTCAGCGGCCAGTTCGCCGGCGGTCTTTACCGAGACTTTCGTGGCCACACTTTTGGTTTTCGGGGTGGTGAGTGCCCCCGGCTCGTCAATCACCGCCTCGGGCTGGGTACTAACTTCAGGTGCCTTGTCCGGTTGAGGCGGCTCGTCGTCCGCCGGTCTTGCTTCGACAAAGCCATCGACCAGGGGCGCTGGCTGGGTCATCGGAATCGACGACGCGGTCTGCGTTCCGAGGACAATGTGCGCCGCCGCTACGCGTTCGGCTTCGATCCGCGAAGCCTCTACCTGCTCAGCCTGCGCCTGCGCGGCGTCTTGGCGCTCACGTTCCTGTCGTTCGGCCTCTGCCCGTTCTTCGTCAACAGCCTGAGTCTCGTCCCTCTGGACGGACGCGTCGACTACCTCAGTTTCAGGTTCCGTGCCTGCCACGGCTCGCCGCTCCTCGTCGAGTCGCCGTGCCACCACCGGATCGGCGGCCGCAGCAACCTTCAGCGGATCGGCACGCAGTCGTTCAACCGGCTTCGAGGACTCTGAGTCTGGCATGACTCCCTTTCAACTTTCAAACATCAGTCCTGATGTCACATTGCAACCTACACGCAATGATGTCGTCAATGTTCGACGTCAATTGCGTCCTCTTGTTCGTCGGCGGTCATCGCGAGGTAGCGTCGTCGTTCGACTTCCGCAGGGTCATTGAAGATGTCGTCGCGATTCTTGAGCACCCGGCCGGGAACGCCACCCACCACCGACCGCGCCGGCACCGATCCGCGGGCCACCGTGTGCGCGGCAAGCACTGAACCGTCGCCGATCGTCGTGCCGCGCAGAACCGTCACCTTGGTTCCAATCCAGCAACCGCCACCGATCCGCACCGGACTGCACAGCAGCCCCTGATCCTTGATCGGGCGGTCCAGTTCGCGCATCACGTGGTCGAAGTCACAGATGTACACCCAGTCGGACACGAGCGTCGCGGGTCCTATCTCGATGTCGAGGTGCGCGTTGATGACGTTTTCGCTGCCGAGCACCGCCTTGTCACCGATGCGGATGCTGCCGTTGTGAACCCGCAACTTGTTGCCATTGCCGATGTGCACCCATTTGCCGAGCACCAATTGCGCATACCCGTTGGCGACTTCGATCTCGATGTGTTTTCCGAGGAAGACAAATCCTTCGGTCACTACCCGGGGGTGCCGCAATTTGAACATCGCGAATCGCCAATAGCGTTTCAGGTAATACGGTGTCCAGGCCCGTTCTCGCAAGACCCATCGCAAGGATGCGGTGGTGAGAAACCGCGCCTGTCGCGGATCCCGGCGTCCAGCGATCACGGCTTCGTCGCGGTGACAGACACGTTGTAATAGAGCCAGTCGGGCACGACCTTGCTGAGGGCACGATCGACAGCCAACAGACGTTGCCACGACTGATAGGCGAAGAGCCGCCAGCGCAATCCGAGCCGTTCGGGCGGCACAGCGCACTCAAACGTTCGCACCGGCCAGCCCCACCAGGCGGCGGTGAGTTCCTCGGTGGCCGTGCAAACGTTCTCGCCACCGGTGCGATCCACGAGATTCGCCAGTTCCTTTGGGTCAAACGTATGGAGGTCGACCACGGCCTCAAGCGCCGCGGCACGCGACGACTCGTCGAGTTCCTCGGGGCTGAGTGCCCAGGTGTCTTTCAACGGCGGCAACTGGGTGATGTGCGTGGCCGCCCACCAGGTGGCGCGGGACAGTTGACGCGCAATGAAATCGCCGTACCTTGTCGGTTCACCGCAGATCACGACCCGCCCGCCGGGCTTGAGTACACGGAACATCTCCTTGAACGCCTTCTCCACGTCGGGGATGTGGTGGATCACCGCGTGACCGATGACGATGTCGAAGGAGTTGTCCTCGAACGGGAGTTCCTCGGCATCGGCCGCCTCGCCTTCGACCGTGAAGCCGAGATTCGCGGCGTTTTTCTTGGCCGCTTCGACCATTCGCGGCGAAATATCGGTGACGGTGCCCTCATCGATAACGCCCGCGAGTTTCAGGTTGAGGGAAAAGAACCCGGTGCCGGCACCAATCTCCAGGCTCTTGCCGTACGGCCAGCCCCTGTCACCGGCCACAGCGATAAAGCGGCCGCGGGCGTACCCAATACATCGCTCGTCGAATGAGATCGACCATTTTTCGTCGTACGTCTGCGCCTCCCAGTCGTGGTAGAGGACCTGAGCAAGTTTCGTGTCCTGCCACGCCGCTTCGATCTCTTCGGCGCTGGCGTATGTGTGTGGCGTGAAATCCACGGACTATTTCCCCTCGAACGTTGCTTTGCCAGGGCCGTTTTCCATGAACGATTTCATCCCGCTCTTCTGATCTTCGGTCGCAAACAACGCCGAAAACTGCACACGCTCGATCTCAAGACCCGTCTGAAGATCGGCTTCGAGACCCGTATCGACAGATTCCTTGATGGCGCGCAAAGCCAGCGAGGGCCCGCCAACGAACTGTTTGGCCCAGGCCACGGCGGCCTCATACACCTGGGCGGCCGGCAGCACCCGGTCGGCCAACCCGATTTCGAGCGCCTCCTGTGCATCGACGAAGCGGCCCGTGAAGATGATGTCCTTGGCCTTTGCCGGGCCGACCAGGCGGCTCAGCCGCTGCGTTCCGCCGGCGCCCGGGATGATGCCCAACAGGATTTCCGGCTGACC